>Ga0180433_10004652_pt1 | contig 19087 bp, 18 predicted proteins | sample SS_ome_8_FD_132980 | JGI IMG/M metagenome (GOLD analysis project Ga0180433, IMG submission 132980) | Hypersaline lake sediment archaeal communities from the Salton Sea, California, USA - SS_1_D_1 metaG | ecosystem: Environmental > Aquatic > Non-marine Saline and Alkaline > Hypersaline >... | reverse complement strand
TGTCCCTGATTTATCAAGCATACTCAAAATCCAGTCTTCTTTTGTAAGAATAGTATTTCGGAGTTTTTTGCTGCTGACATGAGAGTTGCCTATAAATTCGATCTGTTTTACCAATGATGGTGAATGTTCACGAATATTGAAAATTGCAATAGCGGTTTCATCATCGTCAATTTGAAGTTCTGTTTCTATCTCAACGCGGTGATAACCTTTATCAATGTATAATTTTCTGATCGAGCGAGCATATCGTTTCAATTCTTCTTTATCGATTGCAGGAATATCTTCAAATTTTACTTTTTCTCTAATTTCTTTTTCACTAAGTTGTTTGTTGCCATTGATGATAACTTCTTTAAGTGGATTTTTTTCGACAAGAAAAATGTGAAGGTTCATTTGGTCTTGTCCAACCGGTTCTCCTTTGACCGTAATATTGGCAAAACGTTTCAGTTCAAAATAGAGATTATGGATAAGTTTTTTTGTTTTTTGAGGATTAAATAATTCTCCAACTCTATAAGGAAGGCGGTATAGAATTGCTTCTTCCGGAACATGTGTATTTCCGTGAATTATAATTGCGCCTATTCGTTTGGGTTCCGGAGGGCTATTTTCTTCATCGATTATTTCTTCATCTTCACTAGTTTCTATATTTTGGGATTCTGTATTTTGTATATGAGAAATAGGTTCTGATGTGTCATTAAGTGGGGATAATTCAGGTTGGTCTTGTGTTGTTATATTCAATATTTCTGAGTCTGATATATTTTCCAAGATTTCTGGTTTTGTGTGCTCTTGCATTGTTGCGTGGATTTCGACGACTCTTAACGAAAACAATATTAAGAGGCAAAATGAGGCAGTTTTAATTCCTTTTTTTAGTCTCATAATGCACGAGATGCATCTTATCATCAAGCAGCTCCTACGACTTTTAGCAAATTTAAAAAAAACATCTATAATGAATGTAATGTAAGAAACTATAATACTATTTTTTCGATTATTGACTAGGGGATAGTAAAATATTTCTTGAAAAATATTATGCGAAGCGGCCACTCAGTCAATTATTTTGAAAATCTAAAGGAATTGATCATGGCAAAAATATTATTGAGCAATACGCTTGCGGGTGCTAAACAGGAACTGAAGCCTCTTGTCAAAAACACGGTAAAGATGTATGTATGTGGGGTGACACCATACGATCTTTCTCATATTGGCCATGGTCGTTGTTATGTTTCATTTGATCTCCTTTATCGTTTATTGAAGTATCTTGGGTATAACGTTGATTATTGCAGAAATTTAACTGATATTGACGATAAGATTTTAAAAAAGGCTCAAGAAAAATTTGACGATAAATTGCGTTTTGCAGAAATAACTGAACCAATGATTAAAAAATTCCATGACGATATGCATAAACTTAATAATTTACCTCCTAACTATGAGCCAAAAGCAACTGAAACGATTGATGAAATTATAGCATTCGTTAAAGGGTTAATTGATGCGGGAAAAGCATATCAAGCAAATGGTGATGTTTACTTTTCGATCGAATCATTTTCTGGGTATGGGAAACTGTCAAAACATAAAATAGAAGACTTAAAAGCGGGATCACGCGTTGATGTAAGTGATATTAAACGTAATCCACTTGATTTTGCGCTTTGGAAATCAGAACCAGACGGAACGTTTTGGAAGAGTCCTTGGGGATGGGGGCGACCAGGATGGCATATTGAATGTTCAGCAATGTCACATAAATATCTTGGTAAATCGTTTGATATTCATGGTGGTGGACAGGATTTGGCATTTCCGCACCATGAAAATGAAATTGCCCAGTCTGAAGGATTGTTCGGTGTTCCGATGGCGCAGTTTTGGGTTCATAACGGTTTTGTACGAATTGATAAAGAAAAAATGTCAAAGTCTCTTGGTAACATTATTAGTTTGGAAGATATTTTCAAAAAATATGATCCAATGGTTTTGCGTTATTATTTGATAACACATCATTATAAAGCACCGATTGAATTTTCTTTTGATGATTTGGATTCAGCAAAAAAAGCGTACAGTAGATTGTGCAAAATATTTTCTGAACACGAATGTACCGAACAAGAGCTTTCTGGCAGTCCCGGAAAATACGAAATCACTGAAAAGATGTTGGAGTATTTGACCGATGATTTAAATACACCCGGTATGCTTGGTGTTCTCTTTGAGAATTTAGATGATATTCGTAATGATCATGCAAAACTTTGTGCGGTAAAAGGACTGTTGCAGAAAGTTTTGGGATTGCATCTTGTTCCATTAAAAGAAAAAGAAGTTGAAATGACCGCCGAGATTAAAGCGCTTGTTAAAGAACGTGAAGATGCGCGAGCAGAAAAAGATTGGGCAAAGGCAGATGCAATTCGTGATAAGCTAGAAGCAATAGGTGTTTCGGTTAAAGATGCGAAAATTAAATAAAAATAAAAACTTGAATCTATCATCATAAATATCATATGATCCAATCGTAGCTCTTTATTAATATAAAACAGATTGGTTATTATGGCAGAACGTTTTGTTGATCAGGGCGATCTTTTATTATGGACCGAATCATTTGGTTCTCCAAAAAATCCGGCAATATTATTAATTATGGGTATTGGTGGTCAAGCTATTGTATGGCCGGATAGATTTTGTCAGCTTTTGGCCGATAACGGATTTTTTGTTATTCGTTATGATAGCCGAGATACTGGCAAATCATCAAAAATAGATTATTCAAAACATTCGTACGGTCTTGACGAAATGGTTAATGATGCCGCTGCTATTTTAGATGCATATAATATAAAAGAGGCTACATTGGTAGGTTCTTCCATGGGGGGAACGATTGCTCAATTAGCAGCGCTTAAATATCCAAAACGGGTTTCGCATCTTGTCTTAATAATGTCGACGCCTGATTTATCGGTAATTGCTCAGGCGGTTCTACCGACTGTTTTTCGTGTATTTGCGCGTTTGTTTTGGCATCGCGGCTCTGCTAAGCCAAATTTGCCTTTGCCAAAACGTGATGTAATCAGTTTTTTCAGATCTCAAATTTTCTTTCCGTTAAAAAACCAAAAAAAACGTCTCGAAGCGGCCATAGATACGTGGAGAGTTTTTAGTGGTGGGGGCATTTTTGATGAACGAGAATTTAGAACATTGGAAGAGAATATATTAAGGCGATCAGATGGACAAGATGGTTTTATTAACCATTCAAAAGCAATTTTGCGTTCATTAAAAAACAAAATTGATGTCCATAAAATTATTCAGCCAACATTAATTATTCATGGAGAGCTTGATCCGGTGTTTCCCCTAAAACATGCGGAAGTCCTTGCGCAAGAAATTCCACATGCTTATCTTGAAATTATTCCGGATATGGGACACATTTTACCGAGCGAATTATCTGAAAAACTGGCATCGATGATTGTATACTTTTTGAAGTCTAGATAAAAATTGCATCTCAAAGTTCTTTTTGATTCTATCTTTGTGGGCGTTATCCGCTGGAAAACAGTTCATTTTTTTGATAATCTGCTTTGAATTGTTTTTTTAACAACGCTACTTGACAGGAAAAACATGAATGCCGGGACTTTCAAGGTTATAACGTTAATTTTATTTATCTGTTGCGCATCTGCTGTTAATGTTGAACTTTATGCTTGTGAATCAAGTTGTTCTAATAATAAAGTTTATGATCTGTGGGAGCCTGGAGAAGGCATTAGTAATGATATTATTGATAAATGTTCTACTCAACTTAAGGAGATGCCAAAAAAGGATGAAATTTTATTATTTGGAGGGTTGGAAAAATTATGGAAACTTTGTGTTGTTGAAGATGTTCAAGGAGACGACGTATCCGTTAAACCATCACTTAACATCGATTGTTCTTGTAAAAAAAAAGAAGACTTAAGACGGCCGAAATTACCATCGCTCTATTGTTCATATCCTTCAGATACAGAATTTAAAAGTTTGATTAATCGGGTGCATAAATTATTACCCGCACCCGACGAATACACAAAAATCTCTGAATATTTCTTACGGTATGGCAATGCGGGGTTAATTCAAGTGATTATTGGAAAGCCAGAGGTTCCAGTAAACGTAACAGGAGACGTACATGCTGATCGACAGTCACTTAGAACGAATCTGTATATGAAATATGTACAAAAATTAATAGATAATAAGCTTCTGTCAAAAGATTGTCGTTCTGTATATTTGGGAGATAATATCGGACGATATGTTTATGGGGTAGAGGTGCTGGCAAAACTTTTGCAATTAAAAGAACAAGATGACAATCTTTTTTTGTTGCGTGGAAATCACGAGTCGATGGTGATGACAATGGTTGATGGGTTTGGAAGTGAATTGTGCAAAAAGTATGGCGAAGAGGCTTCATCATCAGTGTTGGAGAGACTGCAGAACCTTTTTTCACGTTTGCCGCAATTATTGATAATCGGTTCATGTGTGAATGAATTGAAACATAAATATAGTTTTGGATACTATTGTCATGGGGGTATAAACAAGAATTTAACCGGTCAGATTAATGGAATAATACGCAAGGCTGTTGCAAGGCATATAAAAACAAATGATCACATTAATATGATTGATTGTTTTGATTCCAGAAATAATGTTAGTGGTAATGCGTATCTTGATAGTGGATTGATGTGGGGTGATTTTTATTCCGATAGCGATGTGCCAGATGGTGAAAAGCCAAGTCACCGAGGTGTGTTCGGTGTTTATAGCTATAGCAAAAGTGCGGCTAAAAAATATTTACAAGATGAGTTGTCCGGAATAGGGTTAGCAGATCAAGTTTCCTATTCTTATAGGGTTGATTTTATTGCTCGTGGTCACGCTCATATTCCGGGAGGCATTGTTGAGTTGGCATATGGAGACAAAAAAGGCGAGGAGTGTTGGAAGCCCTTGGAATCGGGAAAAACATATCAAGTAAAACCTGGAACAGTTTTTTCGTGTACGTCGACAAGATTTGATGATGATGAATCTAAATGCGAAGCTTCATTTGCAGTATTTAAAGTTGAAAAAGATGGAGAATGGTCAATAACGCCTTATATTCAAAAATGTTCTACTTGATGGTTCCGTAATTATTTGCTCTGGAAAACAGTTTTGTTTTTTGATAATCTTCAGTGAATTGTTTTGTTTTTTAACATTTTTATTCTGGAAATAATATGCATGTAATCTTTACTAAAAGTGTTAATTTTATTCTACTTTTTCATTATATGTTTGCTCTGAATTTAGGGACTTTTGCTTGCGAGTGTAAGCCAGACCAAAACGGTAACTATGTTCTTCCAGAAAAACAGGTAATTGATGATTCTCTTGTCGCAAAGTGGGGGGAAGACGTTGATATTTCTTCATTGTGCAAAGGAGATATTTTGCTTGTAAAAGTTGGCAGTCAATGGCAATTTGCGGAGCTTTGTAGTAGTTCCGAATTTTGTTTTTTTAGGGTGCACGTTGTCGATGAAACTCATCTTGTGCAAGTTTCTAAAAAAAACATAAAAAAACCTGTTCCTTTTTTATCTCAATTATATCGAGGTGTTCCCTCTGCTGATGAAATGGTTTGCTTGATACAAGAAATAAAAAAGTTTCTGCCAAATCCTCAAGAAGATCAAAGTGGAGCAATACAGACGGTTATTATTTCTCCCGAAAGTTCAGTTGTCGCGACAGGAGATCTTCATGGTGATATCACTTCTCTTCGTACAAATCTGCATATGCAATATCATAAAAAATTACTAAATGATGAGACAAGTTATCCGATATATTTAGGTGATTATGCAGATCGAGGTTTGTTTGGAGTTGAATTATGGGCAACGCTTTTAAATTTAAAAGCAAAAAATCCTAATCTTTCTTTGCTGCGAGGGAATCATGAGTCTGGGCTTGCAAGGAGTTATGGTTTTTTTGGTCAAGTAGTAGATAAGTACATAAGAAGCGATGATGTGATTGAAGAGTTTGAAAGGCTTTTTAGATGTTTGCCTCAGGCGTTGTTGGTTGGATCATATTCTCCTAAGGATAAAAACAACTATCGGTTTATTTTGTTTTGTCATGGGGGCTTAGAAAAACGCTTAGCAAAAAACATGAACTCAATAATGATCGAAGCCATAAAGATGCACATGCTTAATCAGACGAAAAAGAATCCTGTTACGCATTATTTTAGTCTTTCAGGTGATAGTGGTTTGATGTGGTCTGATCCATATTCAGATAGGCTGAAAGGCCTTTCAGGAAAAGGGAAGGCGCCGTCTGCACGCGGAGCAAAGTCTGTTTACGATTATGATAAAAGTTTTATCGAAAATTATCTAAAAACAAGCCTTTCGTCCAAAGATTCAAGTGAATATTCGTACTGTCTTGATGGTATTGTTAGGGGACATGGACATATTCCCGGTGGAATTGTTCGATTGCGTGATAAAAGAGAAAATGATGAAGATTGGGAAAAACTTGAATCGGGAAAGGCATATACAATTGAGCCCGGTTCTGTATATTCTTGTACTTCATCGGTTTTGCCCGATAGTGATTGTTATGAGGCGGCGTTTTCAGTTTTAAAGTTTGATGAAAGCGGAAAGTGGACGCTAACGCCACACATTCAATCGTTAGAAAAGAATAAAAAGTAATTAAATCGTGGTTAATAAAGAAACACAATTCTTCAAGAATTATCTTTCACTAAAGTGTGATTAGATAAAGTAATAATATTTTTTATACCAAATTATTGAGGATTTTTTGCTTAGCCTTTTTTATTGCTTGTTTTACTAAGCGGGGAGCGGTTCCTCCGAATCTGTTTTTTGATGTAACACTTTGTTTTAATGATATTTTCATATAAACATCATCGGCTATTTTTCTGGAGAATTTATTAAATGTTGATAAAGAAAGTGATTCCATTGTTTTATTGTTTGTTTCGCAATATTTAATAATATTTCCGACAATATTATGCGCATTGCGGAATGATTCTCCTTTTTCAACCAAGTAATTTGCTAATTCAGTCGCACAGATTGATCCTTTTTGCAATGCGAGATTAATAGCTTTTGTATTGAACTTAATGGTAAGCAGCATTCCGCTAAAAACAGCAAGACTTTTTTCAACAGTGTCAATAGAATCAAATAGCGGTTTTTTATCTTCTTGTAGGTCGCGATTATATGCCAAAGGCAAGCCTTTTAGCAATATCAATATTGATAACAAATTGCCAAAAGTAGAACCAGTTTTTCCGCGTATTAATTCGGCCATGTCAGGATTCTTCTTTTGCGGCATAATCGAACTTCCAGTTGTATATTCATCTCCGATCGTAATAAAATTGAATTCTTGAGATGACCAAATAATCAGTTCTTCGCATAAGCGTGAAAGATGCATCATAATTAATGAAATTGCAAAAATAGTCTCAGCAATAAAATCTCGGTCAGACACAGCATCAATGCTGTTGGCAGATATATCTGAAAAACCTAATTCCTGTGCAAGTGTATTTCTGTCGATAGGAAATCCTGTTCCAGAAAGCGCTGCTGATCCAAGCGGCATAATGTCGATCCGTTTTAATGATTCTTGTAAACGTTGTTTGTCGCGGTTAAACATTTCAAAATATGCCATGAAATGATGTGCAACCAGTATTGGTTGAGCTTGTTGTAAATGCGTGTACCCGGGCATTATAAGATCTATATGTTTTTCTGCGACATTAATTAACGTTTTTTGCAACTCTGTTAATAAATGAAGAATAGATTTTGTTTTTTCTTTTAAATAGATACGCAAGTCGGTTACAATCAAATCATTTCGGCTTCTTCCGGTGTGAAGTTTTTTACCCAAATCGCCCAATTTTTCTACTAACAAATGTTCAATATTCATATGAACATCTTCTAATTGTTCAGACAGTTTTATTTTTCCCTGATCAAGCTTTTTGGCAATAGTGTTAAGTTCTTTTATTAATGAGTTACATTCTTGTGTGTTTAGGATTTTTGCTTTTTTAAGTGCTTTAGCATATGCGATATTGACCTCTATTTCCTGTTTAAACAAGCGATGATCTATATGTATTGATGTCGAAAATGTTTCGGCTAATTTATTAATGTTTTTGTGGAATCGTCCGCCCCATGGTTTTTTTATCATAATAGTTCCTTAGCTTATTTTTGCGATGCCCAAACTTTAAGTGGTAATCCGTATAGTGAAATAAAGCCTTTGGCATCTGATTGATTATATATTTTGTCTTGTTCGAAGGTTGCTAAATCTTGACTATAAAGAGAGCATGGGGACTTTCGTCCAACAATTATTACATTTCCTTTGTAAAGTTTTAATATTACTGATCCGGAAACATGTTCTTGTGTTTTGTTAATAAAGGCATCTAGCGCATTTTTCAAAGGGGACATCAATTTTCCGTTATAGATCAGATTTGCATATTCAAGAGCAATTTGTTGTTTGTAGTGATAAAGGTCCCGTTCAAGTGTCAATGATTCAAGTTCGGCATGAGCGGTATAAAGTAATGTTCCGCCCGATGTTTCATAGACACCACGGGATTTAATTCCAACTAATCGATTTTCAACAATATCAACTCGTCCGATTCCATGTTTTCCGCCAATATTATTGAGATTTTCAATAATAGTTATACCATCAAGTTTGACGCCATCTAGTGCCGTAGGAATTCCTCTTTCAAAAGTAATTTCAATATAGGTCGGTTCATCCGGTGCGTTTTCTGGGGAGTTGGAAAAAGAAAACATATCTTCTTTTGGTGGACAAGATGGATCTTCAAGTTCTCCACCTTCAAAACTTATATGCCACAGATTTTTGTCCGACGAATATGGTTTTTTTGTTGTTGCAGGAACTTCAATATTATTTTTTTTAGCATACGTAATTTCTTCTTGGCGAGATGTAATGTCCCATTCTCGCCATGGTGCAATGATTTTAAGTTCGGGGGCAAGAGCCATATATGTTAATTCAAAACGCACTTGGTCGTTTCCTTTTCCTGTTGCACCATGAGCAACAGCTATAGCTCCTTCTTGTTTTGCTATTTCAACTTGTCGCTTTGCAATTAAAGAACGTGCGATTGCTGTTCCAAGCATATATTTTTGTTCATAGATTGCACCTGATTTAATCATGGGAAATATATAGTCTTCAACAAATTCCTTTTTTAAATCTTCTATATAAATTTTTGATACACTGCTTTTTAGCGCTTTTTCTTTTAAGTTCTCAAGTTCATTTGATTGCCCTAAGTCAGCCGTAAAAGCAATGACTTCATATCCATGCGTGTGTTTAAGCCAATGAGCGATAACGGATGAATCCAGGCCTCCGGAATAAGCTAATACGACTTTTTTATTTTTTTTCATGTTTATTTCCTTAACGTTTTTTACTTCGCAAAATTACAATATTTTTGTTTTAATTTTTTTAATGTTCCATCGGTTTTCATCTGCTCAAGAGTTTTTTCTATTTTCTGATATAACTTTGGCTTTTTCTTTGATACAGCAAGGGCATAACTGTCGGAAATATCTTCGATTATTGCTGTGTTAAATTTATTTTTTCCGTGTTGTATAAAAAATGGAGCTACGCTTAGAGATGAAGAAACAAAGGCGTCCACATGTTCATTAATTAATGTCAAAAATGCAAGTGTTATGGTGTTGACGCGAATGATAGTAATATGCGGTTGCTGAGAGACCCAAAAATCAGACCTATATCCTTCGTTTACGACAACTTTTTTTCCCTGTAGTTGCTCGGGGGTAGTTACACGATTTTTCTTTGTTGTAATGATAAGAAGTGGATCATCTTCGATATATGGTTTAGTAAAAAAAACTTGTTGAGCACGATCTTTCGTTGGAGTTATTCCCGAAGCAATTATGTCGATCTGCCCGTTTTGTGTTTTAGGTATAAGCATGTTAAACGCCATATCAATAATTTTAATTTTTTTATCAAGGCGCATTCCAATTTCATGTATGATATCAATGTCTAAGCCAACAATAGAATTTTTTTCTTTCCAGGTAAATGGTTGGTATTCGGCGTGTACGCCAACCGTTATTACCTTTTTGTTTATCTTTGTTTTGTGTTGGTAAAAAAGTATAAAAGATATACATATGTAGAAGGTGAAAGAAACAAGAAATATCTTTTTGTTCATTTTTTTAGTTCCTATAATTTTTTCAAGAATTATTATTTACTGATTTTGTACTATGCAAAAATGGCTTAAATAATGTGATATTCAGGTAATATTCATAATGCTAAGCACGCCATCTTTGATGTATTTTTATTCGCTGTATTTTGAATTTTAATTCATTATTGAGTTTTGGTCAACTGTTTTATCAAAAATTTTTGGAGAATAAGGTTTGAATTGGAGTTTTTGGAGGATATGTGTTGATTGTTAGGGGTGAATACTTATCTTTCTCTGGGGGAAGGGCTGCGTTGGGTTGAAATATTTTGTTTTCTACAGGTTTTAACCTGATAATTCAGGGGTTTTTCTGGAGGTTGAAAAAATAATTGACATTTTGGTTTAAAGAAAATATTCTGAGTTGTGTGAATAAATATTCAATCTTTTAATGGAGTAGAGATATGGATAAAAAAGAAGTAAAAAATCGGCAGGCAGCAATAGCAGAACTTGTATCTGAAAGAGATGTGCAGGATCAAAAGGAGTTGGTAGATTTGCTGGAAGATATTTACGGTATAGAGACGAATCAATCGGCAATATCGCGTGATCTTAGGGCGCTTGGTATATCAAAACGTCCTATTGGGGATAAGCTTGTTTATGCTCCAAAGGCAGTTGATGTGCAAAAAGAGTTATTGCGCAAGGCTGTGAAAAATGTTGTGTATAATAATTCATTGATTGTCGTCAAAACTGCAGCAGGTTTTGCAGATATGGTAGGTGATTTTTTGGACGATAGTAAATTGGAGCTATTGGGTACTATTGCAGGAGAAAATACGGTTTTTGTATCCCCTAGAGAAGAAAAAAATATAAAAAAAATAGCGCGACAAATTCGCAATTTAGTTGGTATAGAATAATGTTTTTTAATATTAAGGATTGTATATGAAACGTTTCGTGGCTTTTATAATAATAGGGTGCAGCTTGGGTGTACTGTGGTATTTTTCGTATAAATCTGCAAGCAATTCCTCTGACGAAAATATATTGGTTGTAGGTACAAATGCCGAATATCCTCCGTTTACGTATGTTGAGAATGATACAATCATTGGTTTTGACATTGATTTGATTAATGAAGTTGCAATACGCATCGGCAAAAAAATAATAATTAAAGATATGCCTTTTGATGTGTTGATTCCTGAAGTGCAGCGGGGAACAATTTCAGTGATTGCGGCAGGGCTAACTCCAACACCGGAAAAGAAAAAAGAAGTTTTGTTTAGTGAATGTTATTTTGATGGTGATCCGTTAGTAATTATTTCATCCGGCGCGAAACCTCTTAAAACAATAGAATCTTTGACGGGAAAAGATGTAGTTGTTAATGAAGGATATACTGCTGATTTTTATATGTCGGCAATTAAAGGCCCGGTTATTAAACGTTTTCCCGCTCCGGCAGCATCGTTTTTAGCCTTACAATCGGGACGAGCTGATGCATATGTTGCTGCGCGCTCAACAGTAAAGCCATTTTTTAAACAATATGGAACGGATCAATTTTCTGTTGCTGAAATTCCCGGAACGGAAGAAAAATATGCTTTGGCTATTTCTCCACGAGATGGTGATTTAGTTGGAAAAATTAATTCTGTTATTAACGAGATGCAAAAAGATGGAACAATTGAACAATTAAAAAATAAATGGGATTTGAAATGATAACGTTTGATTTTTTTTATGGTTCCATTTTTTATTTGTTGCGTGGAGCACTTGTTAGTTTACAAATTGCTGGAATTGCCTGCTCAATAGGTTTGATTTTAGGTACTGTTCTTGCGCTGGGGCAAACCGGTAAATATAGGGTGTTTAGAGTCTTGGTAACCATTTATGTTACCATTATTCGAGGCACGCCAATGTTGGTGCAGATTTTTATTGTTTTTTTTGTTTTTCCGCAGATTGGAATTCATTTGAACGCTTTTTGGGCAGCAATTTTGGCTATAGGTATTAATAGTAGCGCGTACTTGAGTCAGATTATTCGTTCAGGAATTGAATCTATCGGAAGAGGTCAGTGGGAAGCAGCACAAGTTTTAGGTTTTTCGCGTGGTCAGGCTTTGCGCTATATAATATTGCCACAGGCTTTGCAGGTAGTTTTGCCTGCATTGGGGAATGAATTTATAACCTTGCTTAAAGATTCAAGTTTGGCATCAACAATTGGTGTCGTTGAATTGCTCAAAGAAGGGCAAATAATTATTAGCAGGACGTATAAAGTTATACCGATCTATTTAATGATTACGCTTATTTATTTAATCTTGACCATGTTATTATCTCTTGTATTGTCATGGCTGAAAAAGAGGTTGCAACGAGTATGTTAGAAATAAAAAATCTTTCAAAAAAAATTAATGGAAAAACAATTTTGGATGATATTTCATTGCATGTTCCTCGTGGTCAAATTGCTTTTTTGCTGGGGCCCTCCGGTGTCGGAAAGTCTACATTGCTGCGCATATTAAATAACCTTGAACATTTTGACTCAGGATCAATTTTTTTAGATGGCAATCAACTTGATTTAAATAATGTTAATCGAGATCATACCGTTGGAATGGTTTTTCAGCATTTTAATTTGTTTGATAATTTGACGGTCAAGGAAAATATTACTCTTCCGTTAGAAAAAATATTGGGAAAGAAAAAACAGGAAGTAGATAAAATTGCAAAAGAATTATTGAAGTATTATGGTCTGCAAGGGCTGGAAAACAATCATACGTCACGTCTTTCTGGTGGACAAAAGCAACGATTAGCTATTGCTCGTACCGTGGCAATGAAACCTAAGGTTATATGTTTTGACGAGCCGACATCTGCGTTAGATCCTTTATTGACTGGTTTTGTTTCACAAATTATTAATCAGCTTGCGCGGGAAGGTTACATTATTTTGGTTGCATCTCATGATACCATTCTTTTGGAAAAATTATCTTCTGTGATTTACCTTATGAAGTCAGGAAATATTGTTGAGTCGATAGATTCGAAAGATTTTTTGAGAGATAAGAAACAAGCACCATTAATATCTTCATTTATTTCTGGAAATGATTGTGGGTAGAAAGGAGCCGTTACGGCTCCTTATTTTATTTTAAATGTTTTTCGATTTTGTTTTTTAAGTTTTCTTTATTCATGTAGCCGGTTTCTTTTGCAATAACTTTGTTGTCTTTGATAAAAACAAACGTTGGCACTGAGGTAACGCCATATTTTATAGAGAGATCTCTACCTTCATCTACATTGAGTTTTGCAAATTTGTAGGTGTCGCGTAGTTCCTTTTCAAGTTCGTCAAAAACCGGTGACATTTGTTGGCATGGTCCGCACCAGCTTGCATAAACGTCAATGATAATTGGTTTGTCTGATTTGAGAACTTCTTGTTCAAAGTTTTCATTTGTTAATGAAATTGTAGCCATAGATATCCTTTCGTTATGTGTCATTTGATGTAATGATAGTCTTTCATCAATTGATAGATTTTTTTATTTTTTTATTTTCGGGTTCATTTTGAGGCTCGCGATAACTATAGCCTTCTACGGTAAGCTTTTTTAGTGCGGTAAAAGAGAGAGACTCCATTTCAATAGGTCCTGCATTAGTTTTTTCATCACATTCAATTTTAATGCGTGGATCTATCAAATAGGTTCTTTCAGTTTTTTCTTTGTCTTTGAACGTGATAATCACTTCTATATATTCCCTTTTGATTGTTCCCTTTTTAAATGTAAATTTAAGATATGGTCGGGGAACACTCAACTTTGATATTTCAGCTAAATCAATTTTTGAAATAAATCCTTTTCGTGGATCTTTTGTAAGTATAAAGTCATGTGGCAATTTTTTTGGTGCTTCAAAAAAGCATATTTGTTTATATTTCATACCTATTGATATGTTTTCAACGTTATAAATATTACCTTCATAGGTTTCTAGTTTACCATAAAAGTTAATACGATGCTTTCTATTTCCTGAAACAGTTGAATCTTGCGATGACCAATTTACAAGGATTAATATAATCATTGTAATTGATGCATATATTAATCTTCTGTTCATATTGATTCCTTTTTTGCATGGATAAACTATCTACATATATTTTTACTAAACTGTTGTATAGTATGCAAGAAGAAAAAAAATAGTTATGAAAAATATTGCATGCTGAATATGCGTGCGTTATAGTAATGATAAGTTAAGGAATATTAATATACATGTTAAAAGGAGACGTTATGCAGTATGTTGAATATCCTATTGAGGAATATGTTTCGCGCTTTATCTACCGTGTTTTTGGTTTTATGTCTATAGCTCTTGCATTAACTGCGGGAACGGCTTATTACATTTCAACAGTTCCGAGTATATATCTTTATTTTCAGCAAAATTCTACCATGTTATTCGGTCTTTTTTTGTTTCAAATAGTGATAGTTGTTGCTCTGAGTGTATTTATTGCTAAATTACCGATGCTTGTTGCAGCGCTTCTTTTTATTCTTTATGCCGTTTCGCTTGGATTTACATTATCGCTCATTTTTTTGGTATATACACAAGCTTCAATATTTACAACATTTTTAACGACTGCGGGAATGTTTGGGTCAATGGCACTTTTTGGCTATTTTACGCGTAGTGATTTGACTAAAATGGGCAGTTTAACGATGATGGCTCTTTTTGGCTTGATTATTGGACTGGTTATAAATATGTTCTTGAAGAGTCCAATGTTTGACTATATTTTATCGGCTATTGGGGTGATCATTTTCACACTTTTAACAGCGTATGATGTTCAGCGAATTAAACAAATTGCTCGGCAGCTTTTTATGCAGCGTGAAGCTATGAACAAGGTTGCAATTGTTGGTGCATTGACGTTGTATCTTGATTTCATAAACCTATTCTTGTTTCTTTTGCGATTTGTGGGGCAACGCAAGAGATAATCGGTTTGAAAAAATATGAAATAAAGAGGCTGAAAATGGTTGAAAAAAAATTATTGATAGCAACGATCCTATTGTGTGGATTCGTTGGTTTTACAGTTGAATCAAGAAGGCGGTTTAAACAAGAATTGCCGTCAATGAAAAGGGCAAAAGAGCTCGATCTTAAGGTATATGAAGATGTGGTTGAGGCGAGTTTGGCAAAAGAAGTAGCAACAGCTTCTGATGAAGAGCCTTTTGATATTGAACAAAAGAAGAGAGAAATTGTTCGGTTTGTTAAAGATGCTGTTGCAGTGTTTAATAAGAAGCCACTTTATCAATCGATGCGGGATTTTAATCACGGAAAAGAATTTAAACGAGGCGATCTTTTTATTTTTGTAAATGATATTAATGGTGTTTGTCTTGCTGATGGGTATAATGAGAATCACCTATGGAGTGATCAATCAAAATTGACTGATGAGCATGGAACATACATATTTAAAGAGATGAAGCGTGCGGCTAAAAAGGGCGATGGATGGTTTACTTATTTTTGGAGACATTCTACAAAGTTGGCGTATGCGCAAAAAGTTACAAAAGATGGCCATGATTATTTTATTGCATCCGGATTTTATCCTCATTCAAAAGAATATTCTGTTGTAAATTTGGTCAAGGGTGCGGTTGCTTTGTTTAATCAAAATAAAAAAGATGATCATGGAAATGACAGATCTTTTAGTTTAATGAGTTACCCTGGAAGATTTGTTTTGGGAGACCTTTATCTTTATGTTTTATCGTTCGATGGCAAAACTGTTGCTCATGGTGAACGGCCAGGATTGGTTGGGACAAATGCGTTGGAATATAGAGATGCAACAGGAAAATATGTAAATAAGGCAATCATCGAAAAATTAGAAAAAACCGATCAAGGTGTTTGGGTAGAGTATATTTCAAAACGATCACCCAAAAGAACGTATGCAGAAAAAATAGTGGACAAAGAGGGGAAGAAATATTTTGTAGCGTGTGGTTTTTATCCTGACGCTGATCAAGAACAGGCGGTAGATCTTGTTCGCAGGGGTTATAAATTCATGAAGTCTCATGGATTATCACAAGCTGTTAATGCATTTACTAATTTATCGAATAGTGAATTTCGCTATGGAGATCTTTATTTAGAAATTTTTAATTTTGAGGGTGTTTGCAAGGCTCATGGTACGCTGCGTGATCTTGTTGGCAAAAATATGTGGAATGAGCAGGATCAGGACGGACGATATTATGTTCGTGACATCATAAAAAAGGCAAAAGATGGTGGTGGATGGATAAGCTATAAAAGTAATAATTTATTTAGGCTTGTTTATGTTGAATCAATTGATATAGGCGTGGGAAAGTTTGCAATATTGTCTGGGGTTTATCCAATATCAAAAATGGAGACTATGATGCTGCTTGCAAAGAGTTCTGCAAGTTATTTGCGAATGGTTTCTGTTCCACAAGCTTTGCATCAATTTGTAAGACCCGGAAGCAGATTTATGAGTGGTGATTTATCAATAGCAGTTTTCGATTCCTCTGGCATTTGTTTGGCAATGGGAGAGGATTTTGATCCAATTTGGTCGAATATGATTAATGCAAAGGATTCTCAAGGGAGGCCGTGGGTCAAGTTATTGATTAATACTGGTTTACGCGGATCTGGAAAAGTTACATTTTCGCTCGTTGGAAAAAAGACTATTGCGTATGCCGAAAAGGTCGAAAAAGGTGAGCAATCATTAATTGTGGCTTCTCATTTTTTTAAATAAGTTAATTATAATATTTTTTATATTTATGCGCGAAGTAGGCAGTTTAAAGCTGCCTACTTTAAAAAGTTGTTAATTATGTCATCAAACAATTGTTTCGCGTAAATTTTTTAGCTAAGTTCGATTCATTAACCAGGATTATTTTTTAATTTCTACTAGAGCCTCAAGGTCTATTAAAACGTATGGAATGATAATTCCCATTGGTAAATAAGGTTCAGTAAATAGCCACTGATAAATAGTTGTGTTTTGATTAAATTCAATGTTTTGCTGTTTCGATAGCCCTTTGATAAAAAATGTTTTATTAGTTTCATTTTGTGTGATTGTAATGCGTGGAGGATTTGTTTTTAATTGTTCCGCCTTTTCTTTGATATTCCAGCGTTCGAAACTTTCCATCGCTATTTTTTCGGATCGTGCGAGTTGCTGTTGACCCATATTTTTTTGGAGTCTGTTTTTCCCAACCAATGTTAAAGGGTCTCTAATTGCATTTTTAATTTTTTGAGCATAAAGATTGTCGCCAATAAAAATTGTATTTTGAGGCATTTTTTTGATAAAAATTGTACGCATTAACGGTGTTGGCGTTGTAATCATGTATTCTTTTTTAGGGTTCTGTAATTTCATAACTTTTGCGGCAAATGATTGTAATACCATCGATTGATAGGGATGCTTTGTAGCTTCAGGTGGATTTTTTTGTAATTTAAGTGCATTTTCCCATGTTCGTGATATACCCATATGCGAAGTAAGGAGTGCTTGTGGTGATGTTATTACAGACATAAACATTTCTATGGAATGTTTTTTGTTTTGTAATGTATTTTTAGATGTTGGTAATGTTGATGTATATGCGACCCAAACTTCATTTTCATTTATTATAGTTCCACTTTTATATTCTTGAAGTACAAATTTAAAATGGATTGAACCATCTATATTGGGTAAATATTTAAGATCCCTTTGTTCACCCTCCGATACTTGGTTATCTGCAAATTCAATCCAGTTATCAATATTATCTTTTTTGATTCGTTGCATTGTGAGATAATAGCCATCCTTAGACTTTGTACTATATAAATCATTGTTAACTTTTCTAATTCCATGTAGGTGTTTTTTTATTTTATTATTAAAATTGTTGTGAATATCAACTTTTTCCATTGCTAATGAGCAAATGCTCAAAAAGTACAGAATTACTATAGTGTTTTTCATTATATTTTGCTCCTTATGATTGAAAGGTGATTTCATCATTTATGATATCAAAGGTTTTATTCTAAATGCAATAGTGGGGCCTTTTATTTTGTGGGTAAGTGTTGACCTTCCATTGTTAAATATTCTAATATGAATTATATCGGGTGCGGAAGCTTTTATGAGGGAGTAGCATATGAAGTTTAAAAAAAATAGTGTATGTTTTTTTAGTTTTTTTGTTTTTTCATTATTGAACGGAGCAAATGATTATGAGACGATTATAAATTCGTATCCGTTAGTTATTGGGCGTGGAGGATATGGTGAAATAAGAAAAAGTCCCAATAATAAGATGGTTATCAAGCTGAGCAAAAAAAGTAATGTTTGTAAAGATTATCAAAAAGAGTATAAGATACATGATCAGATATACAAAGTGTATAGCAAATTTAATGCGGGTAAAGATGGGTTTGCCAAACAAGCGCAAATCTTAAAACCTGAGGAATATAAGAGTTATTCTGATTTTTGTTTTTTTAAAATGCCATTGCTCAGGCCAATAAAAGGTGATTTATTATACCAAGTTTACCTTGGTGAGCCAGATGATGATAGGGTTGTAAAACGAATTGATGGTGCAATCAGGGGACACTATTTAGGATTTAAGCAAATTTCTGATTTAGTCAATAGTTATCCTAGAATATCAAAAGGTCGATCAAACATAGAACAACTTTGCTATGAGATTTTGGGCGATTGTTAGCAATCGTTCAGCTTGCAGCTAAGTTTGATGCGCTTGACTATGAACTTGTCTTATCAAAATCAAATGATACTTTTCCATATATGATTTCAATTATAGATTTTGATCAAATGTCTTCCATATCAGATTTATTTGAGAAAAAAGATATCAAGATGATTGTAAAAAAAGTTTCGTGGCCTTTGGACGCAGAGCCATTCTTGCCGGCTCCCTCTAATGAATGTTTTAAGGACTTTAAAGCGGGTTATCTAGATGTGGCAAAACAGTTAGACAATAAAGAAAAGACAGACTTTTATACAAAAGTTGCAAATGCAATATTAGACAATTATGTAGCACTATATATTGATTAAGTATTTTTTTCTTGGATATCCAAAGAAAAAAAATTGTTTACAGAAAGATGATATGTATTTTTTGCACATCATCTTTCTGTAAACAATTTTTTTAATTATTCTGTGCGCCAGCGTTTGAGTGTTTGCATAGCTTCTTTCATAATGGCTTTTGCTTCTTCAGTTTCAACACCGTGTTCTTGTGTCAAAAATTCAGCTCCTTT
>Ga0180433_10004650_pt1 | contig 19096 bp, 18 predicted proteins | sample SS_ome_8_FD_132980 | JGI IMG/M metagenome (GOLD analysis project Ga0180433, IMG submission 132980) | Hypersaline lake sediment archaeal communities from the Salton Sea, California, USA - SS_1_D_1 metaG | ecosystem: Environmental > Aquatic > Non-marine Saline and Alkaline > Hypersaline >... | reverse complement strand
CCATACTCATGCTTACATAGCCACGGGCGTGGTTGACAGCAAGTTCGGTTTCCCCATGGCACAGGCTGAGGAGGCCGTGGCGCAGGCGATGTCCAGTTCGTCGCTTGAACTCAAGGGCCTTCATTTCCACATCGGCTCGCAGTTGCTGGAGTTCGAACCATATCGAAAGGCGATTGCCATCGTGTTGCGATTGGCCGTTGAGATGAGACGTGAGCACGGCTTCGCCCTCACCGAGCTGAGCACGGGGGGCGGGCTGGGCATCACTTACAGCGAGGACTCTCCGGCACCTTCCGTCGCTGAGTTCGCCCAGGCCATCGTCACCAGCCTTGAAGAGGAGGCCGGAGCCCTTGGCATCGAGCCGCCGCGCCTCGTTGTGGAGCCGGGGAGGTCGATTGTGGGACAGGCCGGAGTGGCGGTGTACACCGTGGGATCGACAAAGGACATCCCGGGAGTGCGCCGCTATGTGTCCGTCGACGGGGGAATGGCGGACAATATCCGCCCCGCTCTGTATCAGGCCAGGTACGAGGCGGTGGTGGCGAACCGGGTGCAGGGGGATGACTCAGAGCTGGTCACCATTGCCGGGAAATTCTGCGAATCGGGAGACATCCTGATCAGGGATATTGAGCTGCCCAGGATTGAACCTGGCGACATCATAGCTGTCCCCTGCTGTGGCGCCTACTGCCTTGCCATGGCGTCACACTACAATGCGGCGCTGTCCCCCGCCGTCGTCCTGGTGAAGGACGGAAAGGCGCGCTTGATAAGGCGCCGGCAGAGCTACGATGACTTGATGAGCCATGACCTCATCTAGGTGGAGGCGATCCCCATGTGGGAAGTGGTGGGACATGAGAAAGCGGTCGCGCTGCTGGACCGGAGTCTGAGAAACGGAAAGCTGGCCCACGCCTATCTCTTCGTAGGGCCGCCACATGTGGGCAAGATGAGGCTGGCGATAGACCTGGCCAAGGCGGTGAACTGCGAGGGGCAGGAGAGGCCGTGTGGCCAGTGCACCCAGTGCGTCAGGATTGAGAAGATGAAGCATGCCGACGTCCATGTCATCGGCGTCGACGGCAGGACAGAGATAGGCATCGACCAGATGAGGGAGATGCAGCACTCGGCGAACCTCAAGCCCTTTGAGGGCAGGCATCGAGTCTTCGTGGTCGATGGGGCGGAGCGCCTTTCTCACGAGGCGACGAACTGCTTGCTGAAGACGCTGGAGGAGCCGCCGCCGGGTGTTGAGTTGATTCTGCTGGCCAGCAACGAGAGACTGCTGCTGGGCACGGTGCTCTCGCGATGTCAGCGGCTGGAGCTGAGGCCATTGCCGGTCGCTGCGGTACACACGGCGCTCGTGGAGCGGTGGGGACTTGGTGAGGAGAAGGCGACGATGCTGGCGCAGCTATGCGGCGGTTGCCTCGGCTGGGCTGTCACCGTGGCGGATGATGACCGGGTTCTGCAGGAACGGTCGGAGAAACTAGCTTCGCTGGTGCGTCTCCCCCGGGCGGAGCGGGCGGAACGCCTGTCGTATGCTGCCGACCTGGCGAGCCAGTTCGCTCGAAATCGGGAATCGGTGCGGGAGATTCTGGCCCTGTGGATGGGGTGGTGGCGCGACGTGCTGCTGACCAGCGAGGGATGTGTCGACTATATAGGCAATGTGGACCAACGAGAGAAGCTTGAGGAAGAGGCGCTGAGCTACAGTCTGGAAGGGACAAAAGCGTTCCTGGAGAGCCTGCGGCGGGCGTTGACGCAGTTGGAGCAGAACGCCAATCCGCGGCTGGTGCTGGAGGTGCTGATGCTCAGCATGCCCACGAGAAAGGGGGACTAATCACTTCGGATATGACCGAGATCGTTGGCGTTCGTTTCAAGCGAGCGGGGCGAGTCTACTACTTCGACCCGGCGGACATAGAGCTTGAGTTGGATGACTGGGTGGTGGTGGAGACTGAGCGTGGTATCGATGTTGGCAGGGTGGTCATCTCGCCGAAACAGGTCCTTTCCAGTGAGATAACGGAGCCGCTCCGGCCCGTTCTGCGCCGCGCAGAGGAGGAGGACCTGACGCGAAGAGAGGAGTTCACCGGCAAGGAAGAAGAGGCGCTGGTTCGATGCCAGGAACTGGCGAGCCGCATGAATCTGCCGATGCGGCTGCTGTCAGCGGAATACGCTCCCGATGGCACCCGCCTTACCTTCTGCTTCAGCGCCGAAGGTAGAGTGGACTTCCGTGACCTGCTGAGGGAACTCACCAACATCTTCAGCACGCGCATCGAACTGCGGCAAGTGGGCTCGCGTGACAAGGCGAAGCTGGTGGGAGGGATCGGGCGGTGTGGGCGGCCCCTGTGCTGCACCACGCATCTGTGCGAGTTCAACCCGGTCACTATCAAGATGGCCAAAGAGCAGGATTTGCCGCTCAACCCGATGAAGATCTCTGGAGTCTGCGGAAGACTGCTGTGCTGTCTCACCTATGAGTCCGAGCAGTACCGCGCTATGAAGCAGAAGCTCCCGCCGGTGGGGCAGCGGGTAAACACCCCGATGGGTCCGGCCACAGTGGTCGGAGCCAACCCGCTGCGACAGACGGTAGTGGTGCGGCTTGAGAGCCAGGCGACAGTGGAGTTGCCGGTGGACGACGTGGATGTGAAAAAAGAAAGACCGCGCCGGGCGAAGAGTGGCTAGTTGAGACTGCTCGTCTGTGACAGGGGAAGGAACTTGTGCCACTCCCTGTTGCGGTGAAGGTACTCGTAAGGAACGGTGTAGCCGCCGACATGCGGCGTAAAGGGCCGGCGTATGAGCTTCATCCCCGCCTCCTCAGGCGTACGGCCCGCTTTGCGGTTATTGCACGGGATGCAGGCGCTGACCACGTTGTCCCAAACGTGCTTTCCCCCTTTGTAGCGTGGCACCACGTGGTCCAGCGTGAGCTGCCGGGTCTGACGCGCGCAGTACTGGCAGGTGTACGCGTCGCGCCGGAACACCTCGTGACGGGTGAGCTTCCTCTCGCGACGCGGGCGCTTCACCAGGTAGACGAGCCGTATCACTGAGGGAAGAGGGATGACCTCCTGGGGGGTGTGGATGACCCCGACTCCGTTCTCCAGCAACTCAGCCTTGCCGCGCAGGATCAGCACCACCGCGCGCCGCGCGCGGGCGATGTTGAGCGGCTGGTAGTCCTGATTCAGCACCAGGACGGGGGAGTTCACCATCGGCTAGTGTTTCCTCCCGGTGCGGTGCGACTGCTGCCTCCGTCTGTCCGAAGGGATGAGATCGCCTCTGAAATCGGGCACATCGATATTGAACACTATACTGATGCGCGGGTCAACCAGTCTGGAGCTTATCCGGGTCTCGATTTCCTCAAGTGAGAAGCACGAGGTGATCACCGTTGCCAGCCTGGCGTTGTAGCGGTAGTTGATCACCTGGTACAGCTTCTCCTGGGCCCACGGGGTGGTCGCCTGCTCTCCGAAGTCGTCGAGAATGAGCAGGGGGGCATTGCGTACCTTGTCGAACAGCTCATCGTAGGTCACCTTGCTGTCCGGGCCGAAGGTGGCCCGCAGGTGGTCGAGGAGGTCGGGGACCACTTTGAAGAACACCGGATTTCCCGCCTCGAGCTGGTAGTTGCCGATGGCGGCGGCGAGATGGGTCTTGCCGCACCCATTGGGCCCCTGGAGCACCAGCCATCCCTCCGGCTCCGCAGCGTAGAGCCTTGCCAGCTTATAGGCATCCCCCAGCATCCGGCGCTGCTCGCGGGGGAGATTGACCCGCTGACAGTCGAAGTTGTCGAAGGTCATGTTGCTCAGCAACTGGTGCACCAGGTCTCCACTGTTCTGGCGCAGGCGCAGCAGATGCTCCTCTTCGGGCTCTCCCCGGTTGCACTGGCAGGGCACCAGCCTGGTGAAGTCAGGACGTCCCGACGGGAGCAGCGGATGGACAAACCCGGCCCCCTTGCACACGGGGCACTCTCCGGCCTTCGCCGCGTCCTCGCTAGATTCGGCGCTTGACCAGGTGTCCGTACCTGCCCTTGACATACTTGTCCCGGTCCTCTTCAGGATGTCGCCCACTCTTTCCACGGTCCCTGCCCTCAGCGGCCCAGCGCTCCAGAATGCTGGAGACGTAGCGCCACTTGCGTATGTTCAGGCTCACTGCTTCCTTGAAAGCGTCCTCGACCCAGGAAGCAGGATACAGTTCCTCCGCCTCCTTGAGCTCCTCAGCAATCATCGGAGTGAGCATACCGATATTCTGCTCGTAGAGAACGAAGATATTGGGCTGCTCTTCCGGCTTGTGGTACGGCTCCGCTCTGGGGATGGCCCCCAGGTCGAGCTCACCTCTCTCGATTCTAGCCACCGCATCGCGGTTGCTCTCGCTGTTCAGGAAATACAGGTCTTCACTGCATCGCTCGCGCTCAAGGCTGAGGCGAATGAACGTGCAGCGCGATACGGCCATCTCCAGGCCGCGTCGCAGCGAGTCGCCGTTGCCGATGCCGGCCATGAGCCTCTTGTCCCCGAGAAGCTCCCCATAGGTGACGAACTTGGGATAGCCCCGCTTCTGATACAGGCTCCAGAACGTATGGAGGGTCGCTTTCAACTCGGCGAGGTCATCGATCTGGGGAAGAAGCTGGCTGAAGAAGACGTTGGGCAGCGGGGTGAAGCGCATTCTGGACGTAAAACCGGGGAAGGGCTTCATGCCATCCGCTCCACTTCGTAGTCGGCGAATTTCACCGTTCGCGCCAGGAAACGCAGCTTTCCCTCGCCAACCGGCCCGTTGCGGTGTTTGGCGACGATGATGTCGGCAACGCCTCTGGGGTAGGGCTCATCGAGATGCTGCTTCTTCCAATCATCTTCAGTGAAATACATGTCATCGCGGTAGATGAACAGCACCACATCGGCGTCCTGCTCGATGGAGCCGCTGTCCCTGAGGTCGGATAGCTGGGGCCGGTGAGAGGCGCGCCACTCTGAGGCCCGCGATAGCTGTGAGACAGCGATCACCGGCACGTCCAGCTCGCGAGACAGCTCCTTGATGGAGCGAGAGATCTCGGTCATCTCCTGGACCCGGTTCTCCCTGCCATCGCCTCGAATGAGCTGCAGGTAGTCGACTATGACCAGGTCGACACCCTGGTCGGCGTGCAGCCGCCGCGCCTTGGACTTCATCTCCACCACCCGCAGCATCGGGGAGTCATCTATGAAGATGGGTGCCTCGGACAGCACACCGGTTGCCTCCATCATCCGTCTCTCTTCGGCCTCGGTCTGCTCGCCAAGGCGCAGTCTCTTGGTGTCGATATTCGCCTCGCTGGAGAGAAGGCGCTGCACCAACTGGTCCCGGGCCATCTCCAGGCTGAATATGGCGACGTGGGCCCTTTGCTGGACGGCGGCGTTCCTGGCGATGGCTAGGGCCAGGCTCGTCTTGCCCAGGCTCGGCCTGGCGGCGAGGACAATCATGTCGGAGCGGCGCAAGCCGCCAAGGATATCGTCCAGGGCGCGGAAGCCGCTGTACAGCACTTCACCCTGGAAGGGCCGGACCTCGCTCTCCTCGAAGTAGCGGTTGAGGAGATCGCGGAGTGAGACGAAGTCGCGCGGGCGCTGGCCGTGGCGCAGTCGGAACAGGATCTCCTCCGCCTTGCCCAGGGCGGCGTCCACCTCAGGCTGGGCCTCGTACCCGATGGACTCGATCCGGGACGCCGCGTCGATGAGGCGGCGCATGACCGACGTGCGGTGGACGATCTGCGCATAGTGCTCGATGTGCAGCGAGGTGGGCACAATGGAGACGAGGTGGCTGAGGTAGGCGGCGCCGCCGATAGCTTCGAGCCTGTCCTGGCGCTCCAGCTCGTGGGCGACGGTGACCTGGTCTATCGCCTCGCTTCGCTCATAGAGCGAGAAGCAGGCTTCATAGGCCCACCGGTTCTTCTCGCGGTAGAAATCGTCCGGCTTGAGGAAGGTGGCGATTTGGTATATGGAGTCGCTATTGATGAGGAGGGAGCCGACTACCGATTCCTCAGCCTCGATATCGTGGGGGGGCAGCCTCTCGGCGACCATCGCTAACCATTCTCCCCCTCGACAACAACCCTGATGGTGGGCACCAGCTCCTTGGACAGCCTGACCATCACCTGATACTCGCCCAGTTGGTGTATGGGCTCTTCGAGCTCGATCTTGCGCTTGTCTATCTCCTGTCCAACCACTCGTTGAAGCCCCTCAGCGATGTCGCTGCTGGTGACCGCGCCGAACAGGCGACCCTGTGCACCGACCTTCGCCTTCACCACAACCTCCGCGCCGTCCAGCGTGTCGGCGAGGCCGGCAAGCTCAGTTACGGCTACCTCACGTCGACGCGCCATGGACTGGCGCTGCTCCTCAACACGCTTCAGCAAGGCGGGAGAGGCGAACTCAGCGAGCCCCTTGGGAATGAGAAAGTTGCGTCCATAGCCGTCGGCCACCTCCCTGATCTCACCCGCGCTTCCGAGACCGGACACATCCTCAAGCAGTATTACTCTCATGTCGCCACCCATTATAAACCAACAAGTATAAACCAACAAGAACGAAAACGAGAAGCGATTCTCTGTCTGCCATTTGACCGAAGAGCCTGACTCGCTGCCGCCCGGCCCGGGGAGCGGCGCGAGTGGGCAAAAAGAAAACCGCACCTTCCGTGGTGGTGGTGCGGTGTTCGGGAATGGATCCAGAGGGTGCCTGCGGTTGGATGTTCCCTTTGGACTACAACTGGGAGAGCAATTCGGTCACCGCGTCGCTCACCTCACGCCCATCGGCCTTTCCCTTGACCTGCGACATGAGCTGAGACATTACTTTGCCCTTGTCTCCGGGCCCTCGCGCCCCAACCTGTTCTATCACCTGGCGAGCCGCCGCCACCACCTCCTCCCGGCTCATCTGTTCTGGCATGTACTCAAGGAGAACCGCCAGTTCGGCCTGCTCCTTGTCAGCGAGGTCCTGACGGTTACCCCTGGTGAACTCGGTGATGCTCTCGCGGTGCTGCCTCACCTCCCTGGCGAGCACGTCCATGACAGCGGATTCATCGAGGGGAGCGCCTTTTGCCTTCTCGGCGTTCTGCTTCTCCGCCAGAACCAAACGCAACGCCGACCTCCGCGTGGCATCACCTTTCTTGGCGGCCTCTCTCAGGTCGGCCACCAGCCTTTCCTCTAACGTCATATTTGCCCTATGCTAATCGGACTGTCCCCTAGCTGCTCCGGGCGCTCTTGCGCCGCTTCGCGGCTTCTTTCTTCTTGCGCTTCACCGAGGGCTTCTCATAGTGCTCGCGACGCCGTACCTCAGAGAGGATGCCCTCCTGCTGTACTTTGCGATTGAATCGCCTGAGGAGACTATCGAAGCTCTCGGCTTCAGAGAGTATCACTTCTGCCACACGATCCCCCCCTTCCTTACACGTCCAGGTCGTTTTCTGCCTGGGATATCTTAGCCGCTTGTGACCAGCGTGTCAAGCTGGCTGGCTATCAGTGTTATGGGTCACGATTCGCCGCTGGGCGTCACATTCACGATGGCGCTCGTTGACCGATGGAAGGCCAACGCTTGCGCTGCGATGCCGGCGAGACCCGGCGCGGTGCGCAAAACGGAGTAACCAGTCCTGGCTTCTGAGCGAGACGGCCGGGGAACACCAACGGTGTGACACTACACGAAAGCCGTTCTCCTCCACCCTCCGCCGGCCTAGCCCTCAATTGACTCGATTCGATAGGTGAGCGTGCCCACCGGCGCCGCTACCTCTACCACCTCGCCCTTTCTCTTGCCGAGGAGCACCTTGCCGGTGGGTGAGGTGACCGAAAGCTTCCCCTTGGGGGGGCTGGCCTCGCTGGGGTCAACCAGGGTGTAACGCACTTCCTCGCCGGAAGGCAGAGCTCGAAGGACGACAGTGCTGCGCAGGGCCACCGTTGTGGTATCCACCTCATCGCTGTTCACCACCGCCGACTTGAGCACTGTCTCCAACTGCCTGATGCGGCCTTCGACCATCCCCTGGTGGTCCTTGGCCGCGTCGAGGGGGGCGTTCTCACGGAAGTCCTTGTCGGCGGCAGCCAGCCGGATATCCTCGGCGATCTGGTGACGTTCTGCTTGGAGGGCCGAAAGCTCAGCCTGGAGTTCCTGGTAGCCTTCGGCGGTGAGGTTCAACCTCGTAGCAGGGCCTCTCTTGGCCGGTTTGCGCTTGGGTGAGCCCTTCTTCGCCCTGAGGTGAACCGAGAGGTTGGTAGCGGTGAAGCCTTCCTTCTTGGCATACGCCAGAAACGCTTTCACCGGTTCCAGCCGGCTTGAGACGTTGGTCGACGATACGTCCATCCTCTCGGCATAGGTCGCCACCTGCTGAGCGCCAAGCCTGCGCATGAGGTGTTCCGTGCCGTACCAGCGAACGAACTTGTTCACTTCCTGCTGGGTAACCTGCCTCTCTTGCGGGGGCAAACTGGCGAGGAAGCTGGTCGCAGCCTGGCCCAGGGTCAAAGCATCCTTGTCCATTCCTATCTCTATTCTAGGAGGTTTGGCCCCGAGCGTCAATTTCCTTGCCCAAGCGGTTGCATGGTGCTACAATCTAGTGCAATCAAGTAGGAGGTACCACGTCATGAGGCTGAGTAGAACGGGCCAGTGGACAATTGTACTGCTACTTCTGGTAGCCACCCTTCTCGTTGGCTCCTGCGGCGGTGGAGGGGAAGACGGTGTGACCAATAACGCACCGCAGGTTTCCAGTGTGACTTGCAGCCCGCCCAACGTGGGCAAGGGTGGGAGTACTACGGTAGTCTGCGAAGCGACCGATGCTGATGGAGACACTCTCAGCTACGACTGGACGGCGACCACGGGGACCTTCACCGGCTCGGGAAACACGGTCACCTGGATGGCGCCGAATGAGGACGGGACCTACACCATTCGAGTCACCGTGACAGACGGCAAGGGGGGGAGTGTTGAGGGAACCTGCGGCATAGTCGTTGCCGCCAGCCTGGGCTCGATCAACATCACCTCCATTCCCGAGGGGGCGAACGTCTATCTCGATGGTGCTGACATGGGCAAGGTGACTCCTTGCGTACTCAGCGACCTGCCGCCAGGCAGCTACACGTTGATGCTGACCTACTATCACTACGAGTGGCTGGAAGGAACGGTGACGGTCGGCGCCGAGCCGATCACGTATGTCGATTGGACGCTCAAGAACGCCATAGAGAAGTCACAGACAATCCAGCACGGGCCGGGTGACGGCAACGATGCCTACGTGTTCGAGAATGCCAAGGACACCGTCTACGGTGAGGAGATCTATCTGTACGTCGGCGCGATCCTGGCGCACGAGTTTAACCGCACGTTCGTCGAGTTCGAAACTGATACCTTTCCGTCTACCGCTGTGATAACCGAGGCGTACCTGGAGCTGTTCTACTTCGAGAGCATTCCAGAGGTTAACACCATGGTGGGCGTCTACCAGGTGAAGAACGATTGGGAGGAGAGCCACATCAATTGGGCGAACGCACCGACATTTGCCGCTGACCCCATCGATACAGTGAACATAGGTGCGGTTGCAACGCAGGACTGGGAAACGTGGGACGTAACCAGCCTGGTCCAGGCCTGGGTGGATGGCTCGGTGGCGAACTACGGCGTAATGCTGAAGGATGTCGACGAGAGCACCATCAAGGCTTCGAAGGGCTTCTTCTCCTCGCATCACACCAATTTCGGGCGGCGTCCCAGGCTGGTGGTGACCTATTTCAACCCGGCTCCGTAGGTGCCACGGGTTGTAGCGCTGGATGTGCTCCGGTCGTCCTGTGACCGCCTGGCTTTGTGGTGTCGCGAGCAGGTCGGTGCGGTGATAGGTTTGGACGGCGTTACCGCAGGCAGGAGGGAGAAGGCGATGAAACCGCTGATGTGGAGACAATGGTGGCTTGTGGGACTGCTGGCGATAGCTCTGCTTCTCGCCGGTTGCTGTCCCATAGCCAACAACGCGCCGCAGATCACCAGCCTCAGTGCAGACCCTGCGACGGTGGACCCGGAAACAGACACCACCATAACCTGTGTGGCCACCGACGCTGATGGAGATACGCTTACCTACGCGTGGAGCTACAGCGGCCCCTCGGTTGGAAGCATATCGGGGAGTGCGAGCACGGTGGACTGGACGGTGCCTGAAACGGAGGGGACGTATACGGTGAGCGTGACGGTCAGCGACGGCAAGGGGGGAACGGATGAAGGAAGCTGCGCTGTCATTGTTGAAGTGTCGGTGACGACGGGCTCCATCGATGTGAAGTCCAACCCGGCGGGCGCCACGGTGTACCTGGACGGGGTCGACACGGGCAATATCAGTCCCTACGTGCTCACCGACATTGACGAAGGTGACCACACGTTGAAGCTGAGCAGGGAGTTCCGCAAGGACCGGGAAGAGACGGTGTCGATTGAGGCGGGCGAGACCACCTACGTCAACTGGGAGCTGGACCCCGCGCCTCCACAGACAGTGACCATCCAGCCTGAAACGGCTGACGCCAAGGACGCGTGGGTCATAGACTCGGCGCCGGATATGGAACTCGGAGGTTCAGGCACTATGGAGGTCGGCCATGACGGCGGCCAGAAGTCGCGAAGCTACATTCGATTCAACCTGCCGGCCCTGCCGGCGACCGCCGTGGTGACTGACGCCGCACTGGGCCTGTGGTACTGGTATACGACATCGCCGGTGGTGACGACCGTCAATGCCTATCAGGTCACCCAAGGCTGGGCGGAGAACACCATAACGTGGAATGAGCAACCGGCGCCCGGTACTGCGGTGCAGGGCAGCGCCACGCTTCCGGACACCGAGACCAATGACTTCGTTTTCTGGCAGCTCGAGGTCGCCCTGGTCGAAGGCTGGCTCGACGGGTCTATCGCCAACCACGGCGTTGCGCTGATCGATGCCGATGAAGGTACGGCGGGTTCGTTGAAGGGCTTCGCTTCCGCTGAGGGCGCGGCTCCCAACATGCTCCCCAAACTGGTTATCACCTATTACGATCCGGCCCCATAGCCGGCGCTGGGGAAGGGTTGAGGCTAGCGGTGGCCTTGCGTTGCCAACCGGGCTCGGTTGTGCTAAGGTCTGGCGGTGCCGTTGCGTGCAGGAGGTAGGTATGCGGGCGATGTTTATGTCTAAACGGGCTCAATGGACGGTTCTGGCATCACTGGTGATGGCGCTGCTTCTCGCTGGCTGCTGCCCCATAGCCAACAACGCGCCGCAGATCACCAGCCTCGGTGCAGACCCTGCGACGGTGGACCCGGAGGCGAACACCACCATAACCTGTGTGGCTGCCGACGCTGATGGCGACACGCTCACCTATGCGTGGAGCTACAGCGGCCCCGCTGTTGGAGGCATATCGGGGACAGGAAGCGCGGTGGACTGGACGGTGCCTGAAACGGAGGGGGCGTATACGGTGAGCGTGACGGTCAGCGATGGCAACGGGGGAACGGATGAAGGAAGCTGCGCCGTCACTGTTGAGGTGTCGGTGACGACGGGCTCCATCGATGTGAAGTCCGACCCGGCGGGGGCCACGGTGTACCTGGACGGGGCCGACACGGGCGACATCACTCCCTACGTCCTCACCGGTGTCGGTGAGGGCGACCACACGTTGAAGCTGGGCAAGGAGTACTGCAAGGACCGGGAAGAGACGGTGTCGGTTGAGGCGGGTGAGACCACCTACGTCAACTGGGAACTGGACCCTGCCCCTCCACAGACGGTGACTATCCAGCCTGATGCGACCGAGGGCAAGGATGCAGTTGTATTCAATACGGATCCGGCAAGCAACTACGGGGACTTGGAGATTGTCGCGGTTGGCAATAGTGCTGGCGACAAAGCAAGAACGTACATTCGTTTCGAGCTGTCCGCAATCCCGGCGACGGCGGTGCCGACCTCGGTTGGTGTGCTGCTGTATTACGGGGACAGTTCAGACGCAGTTGAGACAACCATCGATGCGTATCAGGTGACCGAAGCATGGGCCGAGAACACCGTCACCTGGGGTGAACAGCCGGCTCACGGCGCGGCCGCCATCGGCAGCGCCTCGTTGCCCGCCGTGGAAACCAACGATTTCGTGGCGTGGGCACTTGAACCGGCTCTCGTCGAATGGTGGATGGATGGCTCCGTTGCCAACAACGGGCTTGTGCTCATCGATGCCGACGAAGGGACGCCAGGTTCGATCAGACTCTTTGCCTCGTCTGACCACCCCACGGTGGACATGCGTCCCAAACTGGTCGTTAGCTACTACGATCCGGCCCCATAGCTGGCGCGGGGGAAGGGTGGGGGCCGATGGTGGGCTCCACAGCCCTCTTGCTTCTGCACTGCTTCGCCTGACGTGTGGGGCGGCATCGCTTCAGACTCGATTCGAGCTGTCCGCAGCGGTCCTCCGAAGGCGGCCCGGTGTTGCCCCCGCGGCTGACATGTGCTAAGGTTTGACTGTGCTGCTGCGCGCGCGATGGAGGTATACGGTCAATGAATTCGCCTAAGTGGGCCCAATGGGTGGTTGTAGCATTCCTGATTGTGGCGCTGGTCTCGTCTGCATGCTCCCGTGGCGGGAACCGCCCTCCACAGATCTCGAGCGTGACTGCCGATCGTACAAGTGTGGCACCGGGCGACGTGGTTGTCCTCACCTGTGTTGCTACCGACCCCGACGGTGACCCTCTCACCTATAGCTGGAGCTACAGCGGGCCCTGTGAGGCGCCCATCGCCGGCACCAACAGCACGGTTGACTGGTCGGTTGCTGGAAATCTAGGCACCTACACTGTCACCGTCGTCGTCGATGATGGGAGAGGAGGAACCGATCAAGGGAATTGCTACGTCACCGTTGGTGTCGTGGTGACAGCGGGGTCGATCGACGTGAAATCGAGCCCGGCGGGGGCCAGGGTCTTCCTGGATGGGGCGGACACCGGGAACATAACTCCGTACGTCATAGGGGGCGTGGACGCGGGCGAGCACACGGTCAAGCTGACGCTCACCGGGTACAAGGACAAGCAAGGCAACGTGACCGTCGCTGCCGGCGAGGCATCCCACGTCAACTGGGCGCTGGAAGAGGCGGCGCCGGCCACGCTGGCGATACAGCCAGACGGCGCCGACGGTAACGACACCTATGTGTATCTGGCCACACCAAACGACAACTACGGCTCGGACGCGTATCTGTTCGCTGGTGCGGGGCCCATGGAGCAAACCTGCCGCTCCTACCTCAAATTCGATCTCAGCTCGATTCCTGATACAGCGGTGGTTATCGATGCTCAGCTAGCTCTTTTCTATGTGAGTTCGGAGGGTACGGGTCCGGTGCCGATTGGAGCCTATCGGGTGACCGGCGTTTGGGACGAGGACACCATGGATTGGGGTGGCCAGCCCGAGAGCGCGGACACACCGGAGGATATCAACGCTGTGCCTGACATCGTAGCGCTTGACTGGGAATACTGGGACGTAGGCGATCTGGTCCAGGGTTGGCTCGATGGCTCCGTTCCCAATCATGGCGTGTTGCTGAAGGATACGGACGAAGCTACGGAGAAGGCCTATAAGGCTTTCTGCTCGTCAGACTTCGACCCCGACCCCAACAAGCGGCGTCCGAAACTGGTAGTCGTCTATTATGAGCCGTAGCTCATAGCATTTGGACCGCAAGGCAGACCTCCCCCGCCTTGCGCCTTCTTCTGTGCCTGCCATGGCACCCAACGGCGGCATATCACACTAGAATGGAGAATGGAGCATCTTGCCGCTGGAGGCGCAGGGCACCGAGACCAACGGTTCTGGGGCACACCTCCGCCCAGAGAGGGAGTGGACGCGTAGGTGGGAGACGCTGTGCCGGCCATGCGGTATGAGCGGAGCTTGGTGTCCGCGATGCCGGCGGAGACAGGGGGCCGGGTGCCCGGGGGCGAGACGCAGCCTCAGCTTCGTTTCTCGTTTGTGGCCCTTTCTGGTATAATGTATGCGTACAGGAGGATTGTGAGGTAATGGGCTCGAAGTTTCCCAGCAAGTGGGTGATTTGGATAGTCATCATTGTGGCGCTGGGGGCCATTTTCTTCGCCCTGTTCATGCGTTCTCCGGGGGTGCCGACCGGTTCCCTCGATGACTTGATCACGTTGACCACTGCCGGGTCGGTTACGCTGTCGGACGGCACCGTGGTGGAAGGCGCGGTCAACCGAATAGTCGAGGAGGGACAGACCCTTACCGGCATGGCCGGCGATGCCGCCATCTTGAAGGCCTATTTCGTGGGTAGCACCACGGAGCTCTATGACTACCTGTTGACCCAGGGGGTTGATATGGAGAGCGTGGCCCTCGACCCGCAGGCACCCAGCGGGTTTGACTGGGCCATTCTGCTAACCACCGTCCTGCCGCTGCTGTTTTTCGTTGGCCTGATGTGGTTCATCTTCAGCCGCGCGCGGGGGGCGGGCAACCAGGCACTCAGTTTCGGGCGGAGCAAGGCTCGCCTTTTCCCCAGTACCAAGCCGACGGTTACCTTTGATGACGTCGCTGGCATAGACGAGGCGAAGCAGGAACTGCTGGAGGTGGTGGAGTTCCTCAAGACCCCCGACAAGTTCTCAGCTCTGGGTGCCAGGATTCCTCGTGGTGTGCTCCTGGTAGGGCCTCCGGGGACCGGCAAGACGCTCTTGGGTCGCGCGGTGGCCGGTGAGGCGGGCGTTCCGTTCTTCTCCATAAGTGGTAGTGAGTTTGTGGAGATGTTCGTCGGCGTGGGGGCTTCCAGAGTCAGGGACCTCTTCGAGCAGGCGAAGCGTAACAGCCCGTGCATCGTCTTCATCGATGAGATCGACGCGGTGGGACGTCATCGAGGGGCTGGACTCGGTGGCGGCCACGATGAGAGAGAGCAGACCTTGAATCAGATCCTGGTGGAGATGGACGGCTTCGATTCCTCCACCAATGTCATCGTTGTTGCGGCGACGAATCGGCCGGACATCCTGGATCCGGCGCTGCTGCGCCCGGGCCGCTTCGACCGCCAGGTGGTGCTCGACCGCCCCGATATCAAAGGGCGCAAGGCCATTCTGGAGGTTCATGCCAAGGACAAGCCTCTGGATGAGACTGCGGACCTGGGCACTGTCGCCAGACAGACGCCTGGCTTCTCCGGGGCTGACCTGGCGAACCTGGTGAATGAGGCAGCTATCCTTACGGCGAGGCGCGGCAAGAAGCTGATCGGCCTTCTGGAGATGGAGGAGTCCATCGACCGGGTAATCGCCGGCCCGGAGAGGAAGAGCAGGATCATAAGCGCCAAAGAGAAGGAAATCACGGCCTATCATGAGGCGGGTCATGCTCTGGTGGCGAGGATGCTGCCCAATGCCGACCCGGTGCACAAGTGCTCGATAATCGCTCGCGGCACGATGGGTGGGTACACCCGGCTGCTGCCCACCGAGGACCGCTACCTGTGGACCCGCTCTCAGTTTAACGACACACTGGCCACCATGCTGGCGGGGCATGCGGCGGAGGACCTGACCTTCGGGGAGATGACCACCGGGAGCGAGAGCGACATTGAGCAGGCGACGAGCATCGCGCGCAAGATGGTCACCGAATACGGGATGAGCGAAAAGCTGGGGCCTCGCACCTTCGGACGGAGGGAGGAGCTGGTCTTCTTGGGGCGTGAGGTCTCGGAGCAGAAGGACTATAGCGAGAAGACGGCGGAACAGATCGATGAGGAGGTCCAGCACCTGATTCAGCATGCCTACGATGTGGCCAGAGGCGTTCTCACGGAGAACAAGGCCAAACTGGCGCGGTTGGCCGAGGCGCTCATCGCCAAGGAAACCATAGAGGGTGCGGAGCTGGAGGCGCTCTTCAGTGAGCCCATTGAAGAGGCGGTTGTGGAGGAGCCCGTTCCGGATGGAGAACATGTTTGAGGCGACGCAGCACCCCATTCGTCCCGAACTCGTCATGAGTCGACTGAGGGGGAATGGCAGCGGCGCGACAGTGACCTTCATCGGGTCGTTGCGGGGCACGTCATCTGACGGCAGCACTGTTCTCCACGCCAACTGTGACCTTGACCGCGAGGCCGCCGAGCGGCAACTGCGAGATATTGGTGAGGCGATCCGCGACAGATGGGGAATCGAGGACGTGTCGATCAATCACCGTTTGGGCAGGATCGAGGTGGGGGAGACCATCGCTGTGGTTGCCGTCGCCGCTCCTCATCGTCAGGAGGCCTTTGAGGCCTGCCAGTACGCTATCGATAGATTCAAGGAGTTCATGCCCCTCCAGGAGGTCCTGGAAGCCAAGTAGCCCGCCCCTTCCGGCATGCAGGCTGTGCCTGCCCACCCTGGTGTGAATCTCGTCTCTTGCTTTCCCTGTGGTTGTCGCGCTTGCGTCGGGCGTCTTCACGCGGCCAGGCGGAAGAGCCAGGCCACGAGCCATCCAATGGCGGCGCAAATGGGGAAGGTCATGATCCAGGCCAGGACTATGCTTCGGGCGATACCCCAGCGCACCGCAGAGAGGCGTTTTGCCGTTCCCACACCCATTATGGCGGAGCTGATGCAGTGTGTGGTGCTCACCGGGATGCCCAGAGCCGAAGCCGCCTCTACCACCGCCGCGGCTGAGGTCTCGGCGGCAAAGCCGTGAACCGGGCGCAGGGCGGTGATCCTCATCCCCAGCGTTCTGATGACGCGCCAGCCGCCGAAGGCCGTGCCGAAGGCGATAGATATCGCCGATACAGCTATCACCCAGAAAGGTATGTGAAACTCGCCGCCGGTGTGGATCATCAACGCCATCGCTATTATGCCTATGGGCATCTGTCCGTCGTTCTTGCCGTGGCTGTAGGCCATGAAGGCGGCGGAGAGGATTTGCAGCCTGCTGAAGATGCCTTCCACCTTCAGCGGCGCCTGGCGGCGCAGTATCCACATGAGCAGGGTCATCACCAACAGCCCCGCGGCGAAGCCGAGCGTGGGAGCAACAGCCACCGCTGAGAGCACCCTGCCAAAACCGCCCCATATGATGACGTCGGCGGTCCCGGCTGCGGCAATGCCGGCTCCGACAAGACCGGCAATGAAGCTGTGGCTTATGCTCACCGGCAGGCCGAGACGTGTTGCGGTGAATCCCCAGGCGATCACCGCTATGAGGGCGGCGAGCATGACGTCGTAGCCAAGCATGGCGGGGTCGATGATGCCCTTGCCTATGGTGACGGCAACGGCGAGGCCGGTGGCTGCCCCGGCGAAGTTCAGGATGGCAGCCATCACTACGGCGCGAAGGGGGGAAAGGACACGCGTGCCAATGACGGTGGCGATGGCGTTGGCGGCGTCGTTGAAGCCATTGATGACGGCAAAGCCGATGGCGAGCACAATGACCAGAACGAACAGGGCAACCTCAGGCACGCTTGATCATTATCCCTTCGAGGATATCGGCGATATCCTCGCAACTGTCGACGGCGTTCTCCATGTGCTCATAGATCTCGCGCCATTTGATTACCTCGGCGATCTCCACCTGGTCGTGGAAGAGTTCCGCCAGGGCGGCGCGGCGCACGGAGTCAGCCTCATTCTCCAATCGGTTTATCTCGATGCAGTGCTCCCTCATGTGGCCAAGGTCGCGACGGTGGCGGAGCCGGGGTATGGCCTTGCCCACCTCTGAGGTCACCCTGACGAGGACGTCGGCTAACTGCTTCGCCCGCTCTGTGGGTTTGTCAACGCCATAGAGCGCCATACGTACCGCGGCGGCTTCTATGAAGTCCATCACGTCGTCCATACGTTGGGCCAGCAGGGCTATGTCCTCGCGGTCGATGGGGGTAACGAAGGTGCCGTGCAGTTCGGCGATGATGCGGTGGGTGATGGAGTCGCCATGGTGCTCCAGGTCGGTGATCTGCCTCACCATCTCGTCGATGTTCTCCCAGTGCTCCACTAGCTCGGCAAAAACGCCGGCGGCCTGCACCAGGTTGTTGGTGCTTTCCTCGAAGAGGTCGAAGAATTTCTCGTTCTTGGGGAAAAAGGACAATCTGGGCAAGAAATGCCTCCCGCTGTCTCAGTCCAAATTATCGGGGAGGGACGCTCCGTTGTCAAGGTGACCGTCTTCAGTTTGAAGGGGCAATCGAGTATAATACTCGCCAAATATGGCCAAGAGATTCGAGCTTATCGACCATACCGCTGACATTGGCATTGTCGCCTACGGGGCGGACCTGAAAGAGGCCTTTGCCAACGCAGCATATGCCCTCTTCAGCCTGATGGTCGATCTCGATGATGTGAGTGAGTCCCTCTGCCGTGAGGCCAGGGTCACCGCGGATAACCGTGAAGACCTTCTGGTCCAATGGCTTAACGAGCTAATCTACATCTTCGATGTGGACAATGTTCTTCTCAAGAGGTTTGAGATCACCAGGCTCACTGATACAGCTCTCAGGGCAAACTGCTTCGGGGAGAAGATCGATCCCCAGCGCCACAGGATGAAGATGGGTGTGAAGGCAGCTACCTATCATATGCTGCAGGTGGAGGAGGGCAATGGCTGCCGGGCTCAGGTGCTGCTTGACATCTAGGAGGTGACGGACGTGCAGCGGGAGGGAGTAGTGGAGAGGATAGACGACTACCGATGGGAGATCCCAACAAGCTACAAAGAGGGCATGAGGGTGCCCGGGCTCATATACGCCGACGAGGCCATGATGTCCCATATCAAGGAAGAGCAGGCCCTGGAGCAGGTGGCCAACGTGGCTTTCCTGCCCGGGATCGTGTCACGGTCTCTGGCCATGCCCGATATCCACTGGGGCTACGGTTTCCCCATCGGGGGGGTAGCCGCTACCAGGGTTGAGGATGGGGTGGTCTCTCCCGGAGGGGTTGGCTTCGACATCAACTGCGGTGTCAGGCTGCTGCGCACCAACCTTGCCGAGGAGGAAGTGAGGCCCAGAATCGAGAAGCTGGTCGACGCTCTGTATCGCAGTGTTCCCTCCGGTGTTGGCTCTGAGGGGAAGCTGAAGCTGAACCGACAGGAGGTGGAGCAGGTTCTGGTCAAAGGCGCCAGATGGGCGGTGGAGAAGGGGTATGGAGAGGCCAGGGACCTGGATGTCACTGAGGAGAAAGGCGCGATGAAGGGTGCCGACCCGGCGCAGGTGAGTGCCAAGGCGAAACAGCGGGGCTCTCCCCAACTGGGGACGCTGGGGGCGGGCAACCACTTCCTGGAGGTTGAGGTGGTGGAGGAGGTGTACGAACCATCGATCGCCTCGGCAATGGGGATCGATAGAGTGGGACAGGTGCTCCTCCTCATTCACACCGGTTCACGGGGTCTG
>Ga0180433_10004649_pt1 | contig 19098 bp, 28 predicted proteins | sample SS_ome_8_FD_132980 | JGI IMG/M metagenome (GOLD analysis project Ga0180433, IMG submission 132980) | Hypersaline lake sediment archaeal communities from the Salton Sea, California, USA - SS_1_D_1 metaG | ecosystem: Environmental > Aquatic > Non-marine Saline and Alkaline > Hypersaline >... | reverse complement strand
CCCGTTGTACCTGTTGGGCCTGTTGTTCCTGTGCCAGTGGCTCCCGTACTTCCCGTTGCACCGGTCGGACCCGTTGGACCTGTTGGGCCAGTCGATCCTGTTTGTCCAGTTGCTCCGGTAGCTCCCGTTGGACCTGTGGGACCGGTCGATCCTGTTTGTCCAGTTGCTCCGGTAGCTCCGGTACTTCCCGTTGGACCTGTGGGACCGGTCGATCCTGTTTGTCCAGTAGCTCCCGTTGGACCTGTGGGACCAGTCGAACCAGTCGATCCTGTTTGTCCGGTTGCTCCGGTAACTCCCGTTGGACCTGTGGGACCAGTCGATCCTGTTTGTCCAGTTGCTCCAGTAGCTCCGGTACTTCCCGTTGCACCGGTCGGACCAGTCGAGCCTGTCTGTCCTGTGGCTCCTGTACTTCCGGTTGCACCAGTTGCTCCAGTCGAGCCTGTCTGTCCTGTGGCTCCTGTACTTCCAGTCGGACCAGTCGGACCAGTCGGGCCTGTCTGTCCCGTGACTCCTGTACCACCCGTCGCACCCGTCGCACCCGTCGCACCCGTCGCACCCGTCGCACCCGTCGCACCAGTGGCTCCGGTTGGGCCGGTACTTCCCGTCACTCCAATTGGTCCGGTTGGGCCGGTACTTCCAGTAGCACCAGTGTTGCCCGTTGCTCCGGTCGCACCAGTCGGGCCTGTCTGTCCTGTGGTTCCCGCTTGTCCGGTGGCACCCGTACTTCCAGTGGCTCCCGTCGATCCGGTAGCTCCAGTCGGACCTGTCGCCCCCGCTCCAGTCGGCCCAGTTGGACCTGGAGTACATGGATCACAGCCATCAATTAACGTATTTCCGCTATCGCTATTGATTTCTTCTAATATGTGGTCAAAATGAATAGCCACTTTTTCTCCCGGTGCATTAAGGCAACACCCTATTTAGTTACTGTTGGCCTTAAAAATCAACTATCCATTCACTTCGGTAAGTTCGATTCGGGCTACCCAGCGTATTGTTTTACCATTTTCGCCGGTAACTTCGATTTTGAGCGATTCATTAACATCATCAGCAGTCACATCGACATCCCAAGCGGCGTTATCTTTTGCTAATGAAACTTTGGAAGGATTATCAACTAGAGCAGTAGTTGCTCCATTTCGATCAATAGCCCCATCGAATATCCAAGAGCCACTTTCATTGTCCGCGTCCGTTCGACGGGCAATGAGTGTAATGCGGAACGTCCAAGAATCTTGATCTGAAAGAGTGAGTCTTTCTGAGGCCCCATCTAAGAACATTTCCGTTGGGGTATTGTCTGTTGTTATCTGTCTAGCAATAAGAACAGAGGTTTGAGCATCCCCCGATGCCGAGAAACTGCCCGCAGCGTGGGAGTGCTGTGCGTGATGATCTCCAACTGCTGAGTCTCCGCCGACGACAGAATAATCGGCACTTGCTTCATTATTTGCCCCACCAACAATTGCCGAACCCTCTCCAGAGGCTACCTGATCTGCCGAGCTTCTTTTGGTTTGTAAATCTACGGAATATTCGCCTCTTGGATTACCCGCTGTTGCTCCTTCGAGAGTGGCTCGAATATTATAAAGATTCGAATTCGTTGGCTGAATTGTACCACCGCCACCTACACCTGTAGGTCCCGTAACTCCTCGTTCTCCACCAATAACCTGAATTACTCTGAGATTGCTGTTACGAATGGTTATATCAACATTGTTATCGTTGGTGCATCGAGCCCTAAGAGAAATAACATCGCCATTTGATAGTGCAAGCATCCCGGAGGCATTCGTGTGTCCAACATCGCCATCATAAACATCGAAAAACACTTCCCCAGTGTAGATGTTATCTTTTACGACACCATTAACAAATACAGCAAATTCAAGATCCTTAGCCGTATCGCCTTTGAGAGAAAGATGAAAATCAATAAAATAAGTACCATCTTTATTGACAGTGATAGTATGGGCACTTGTATCGACCGTTGTGAAAGTAGATTGTCCAGCCGTTGCCAAGGCATCAACCACCTCCCAAGTATCTTGAATATCAAGCGTTTGAGCAGTAGTATTCCCCTTGGTATAAATTTCCCCAAAGGCTGCTGATACCGAAGGTGCGGTCGGTCCTGTCGGCCCTGTGGGACCTATTCCACCAGTTGGCCCAGTAGGACCGACAGGCCCAGTGGGTCCCGCCTCACCTCTATATCCTCGGGGGCCTCTCTCTCCTTCACCCTCTGCCGTTGCCGTTGTTGTAGTCCGCACCGGTGGACTAGAGCCAATAGATTCCCAGGGAACATAACTTCCTTCTGGTGGGCCGTAGTCGTCGGGAAAGTATGGTTCAATATTGTATGTTGGAGAAGGCCCCTCCAACGGATTCTCAGAAATATCGATAATCAATGTCGGATTCTCGACCCAGTAATCGGTCTGAAAAAGTCCAATTCGATCAGTGAATATCGTTTCCTCTGCAAATGAATCTGTTAAGAAAACCTCTCCTGTCTGAGTGTCTAATAAAAGTCTCGTCTGTAGACTATTGTCCGCACAAGGAGAATTGACTGTATTGATCGGAATCGTAGTCATCAACCGAGTCCTGGCCGTTTTGTTGGTAGTCAAATCCTTTCTCGTAATCAACATGTTGTACTTCCAGTGATAATTCGCCAAAGTCTCACCGCCTACCTCATTCACGCAAACCCATTCATACGACAATTTCCATGTCACGTCTCCCACTGCAAAAGAATCTTGGCCGGTATAATGTAATTGTGAATACCATGCTCGATCTCTTTCCCGATAACTCAAAATCAATTCGGAAGGAAAGGTTATATTGTTTTGGGTCAGGAAATTCTCAAAATCATTGTTGAGAGCCAAATTGTGATTTAACCTCAAGCTAGGTGGTAAAGCAGTACATCCACAATTAGTAGAAATCGTAGACGTTGGCTCTAATTCGGGATCGTCTCCATTGCTTAATATGGATACTTGTTGTGCTTGTACTGCTGGCTCCTCGTCTACCGACATCGCCATAAGAGGAGTACCAGGAATGAAGTCCGCACACTCCGCAAAGATCGTAAAATCAACCTCTTCAAGATTATTGACGGCTGTACTAGTACCAGTCTTATAAGTAGGGCGGCTGTACCTTTTGATAGCCCTTATCGGGCTGGAATAGGGAGGTGTAAATCTATTCGTCTTGAGAGTCTCGCAAACCTCTTCTACCGTCTTGGCCGCAACCATTGTGGTCAATGATCCACTACTAGTCCTTGTAGGATCATTGATGCCCATATCATGGCCATCCAATAATCCAGGCTCTCCGTAAACCACATACCAATGTGTTGGAGGATCGCCTACATTCCAAGATAACCCAAGATTAACTGTTGTCATTCGTCTCCTAGTCTCTCCAAAATCTTACCAACAAGAGGATGCCTAATGATTGAATCTTTCTTGAATCGAATCATTCCAATTCCTATCAATCCCTCTAAGCGTCTCATTACATTGGTTAGATCCACCGCATTTCCATCCCCCAAGTCACTTTGAGAAGGATCGCCAGTTATAATGAGCTTGCTCCCTTGTTGAAATCGAGTCAAAAACATCATCAACTGCTTGAATGTGGCATTTTGCGCTTCATCAAAAATACAAACAGCATTTTTAAATGTCCTCCCTCGCATATAGGCCAATGGAATCACCTCCAGAGCCTCTTCCACCGTTTTTCGCTGTTCCGGGTCTTTTACTAAGTCTTCAAAAATATCATAGCAGGGCATCATGTAGGGATCAGTCTTCTCATTCAAATCCCCAGGCAAATATCCCAAGCTCTCACCAGCCTCAACAATGGGACGAGTTAATACAATCTTTGTCTTTCTTTCTTCTTTGCTGGGGCGTAAAATCTCTTCAATGGCATAAGACATAGCACAGTAAGTCTTCCCTACCCCAGCCGGTCCTGTTAAAAACAAAACATCATGCTGTTTATAAGCATTGTGAGCCATTTTTTGGGCTGTATTTTTCCAAACAACATGAAATTTCGTTGTTCTTCGCTTTTTCTTCGCGGGCTCCTCAACAAAGGAATCCCCCGGTGTAGATTTCGATTTAGACATGCTGTATTATGTATCCTGTCTAAAAGAGAAAACCGTTTCGTGCGAAGCACGAAACGGTTTTCAATTCATACATATATTGATGGATTTCAGACAGTTTTTAATAGCCGAAGCCAAAAGTGCCGCAATGACCGACGTAAACAAGACGTTGGGCAAACTCCCCAAAAAACATAGGGCACTTTTCAAGGGCTACAAATACATTTTCGAACCTAACAACAGCCTAAAGGGCGACAGCGATCATATCGGCTTTATAGACGAAGAGAAAAAAACTATCCGCGTCTGTGCCCCTTGGTATTATTCGAGAGAAATGACGCTTCTCCACGAAATCGCCCATATAATTTGGAAGCATATCCTTGACAAAAAGCAGAGAAAAGAATGGAAAAGAATTGTCAAGAATACGAAAAACAAACAAGATCAGAACATAGAAGAGCTTTTCTGTATGGCTTATGGGGCTACATATGCAAAGCACAGCCCAGTTACACATACGAAAAAGGCTTGGTCTAGATTCATCAAACACCTGTGAGCTTATCGTTAATCACGTCTTTCAGAGAAAGCAGCAGATCTTTGGTATCTTCTACGTCTTTCGGCTCAAAAGTGCGAATGCGATTTGTTGCTCTAAAGATGATCTTGCGAATGTTGTCGGTTTCACCACCCAACGCAAGTTCTGTAAGATATTGCCGAAAGCTCTTCATGCATATATCTAGTCTTAAGAACAGTAATTCCCTCTGCCGTAGGGGCAGTTAGCCTTTTCTTTCTGTTCTGTGCTGTGTGATAGAACACGATGATAAATCAACGAAGTCATTCTGTCTGCTAGAATGCAATATATTGCCTTTCATCGGACGCCAAGAGGGTTTATTCGGATCAACATCTGGAATCGGCTCGACTTGTTTTTCTCCCATCCTGGCAAGTGTTGCAGGATTCCAGGGACAACATGGCGTTGTCTTCTCTATATCACTACACATAGACGGGCCATTGCAGTCTGTGCAACCTATGGGAACCTCATATCGTCCATCAATACAATCTTGGTCTTCGTGTCGAACCTCATCAACAGGATACCGTTTACCCGGTCCACCATAAAGTTGATTTGGGGCATTGAAGACCCAACCATCGCCAAGCGATACATTTTTGTAAGCATGAACCACTCCTGGCGGAACTACAACCGCCGCAGGACATGATTCTCCAAGGTGCCAAACCTCTAACCCCTTATCCCCCCACAAATACAACTGAAAGTTTCCTGGTCCGATGAAAACGAATAAATCGGTCTGATGTTTGTGTTCGTGCGGCCCTCTTGTGACTCCAGGCTTGGTCATACTTACGTATGCCATTGCCGGGAAATGGTAGAACTCAAGACAATCGCGGCGAAATAATTCTGTCAGCCAGCCACGATCATCCTCATACTTTTCGATAGGACAAACAACAACGCCTTCTATGTTGCTTTTCATACGGGCACACCTTGTATTTCTCGCAAGATCTTCGGGATATTCGCCATAGCCTGTTCCACCAATCTCTCATGTTCACTGATGTCCAGGGCGAAGATGCCGTAGTGGTGAGCGATGGGATTCTTCATGACCTGCGGCTTTTGTCCGACTCGCTGTGCCTTCATGGTAAAGATGAACGCTGGGCCAATTTGGGGCAAGCGTTCATCGAACGGTCCTGCTTGATTCCAGCATTCTCTTGAAACCAACATACACCATTCTCGAACAAAATCGATCTTTTGGTTTTGCAGATAGTATGACTGCATATCTAGCCCAACAAGTCCTGTATCCGAGGAAAGGGATACATTGATAAGCAGGTCCAGCCATGCGGGATTCAAGATCACAACATCGCAATGCAGGAAAATGAAGTACTTCGAGTTGGGGTTGGCGGCTTCGGCTCCTTTGTTGGCTGCTTCGCTCCAGTAGAGGTTCTTCTTGTTCCGTATGACCTTAACCTCTCCTTCAATCTCATCTAGAAAATCCTGCGTATCTTGGCCCGAGCCGTTATCGACAACGATGATTTCATAATTGTTGTTCAGGCTCAAAATTGCAATGGATTGCAAGCAGATGTTCAAATATTCCGGCCTATCTCGGTGTACGACGATGATGGAGACTTGCTCCTGACTTCCGTCATGGAGTTTCATCACCAAATCGGGCCGCTCTCCTTCTAGAGGGTTGTGCGGAATAATTTCTTTAACCATTGTCCTCCTTTGGATCATCGATCTCGATCTCAAAGACCCCTGCCTCGCACAAGCAATCTGCTTGTCCTTGGGGGGTCGAAATTGTCATGGGTTTAGCTCTTCCGTCAAGCGTGTATTCTGCTTTCAATTCTTTAAGTCGAGCATCAGCATTCTTTGCCTGCTTAAATCCCTTATCTGTCTTGACGAAGACGTATTCGCCATTGATCTGGCGGGCAACTGTAATTACAGCGAAAATCTTCATAGTCACTCCTGAAAATCAAAGAGGTAGACCGGCTCAACCGACATTTCAGCAATTTGGTCGCCATTGTGGATTTCAATAATTTGATGTCCACAATTGATAACCGTTACCTGAACTCTGTTAGAACCATCCACGACACGCGGGCCTGTTAAAAAGAGGCCTTTGGCCGCAAGCAGCCTATTTTGACTCAAGATCGCCCTAAAGCCGCTAGGAAGCTCTAGATTGAAGCCGCAGTCAATTGTTTCGATTCCCCTGTGAGGAAGCCTAATGGCCCCACGATTGCTCAGATTGGCCCGTAGGGACACGTAGGAGCATCCTGCGACGTATTGAGGGGTAAACATCGGATCGTCCACAGTGATCTTCGTAGCCACCTTATGGAGAAGGGGCTGGGCATAATCCTTGGCGGGGGAGTCAGGTAACTTAGCTGCTACCTCGACTTTTGGCTTGGGTTTTTCTTGTTTTTTTTCAACTACTGACTCGGGCTCGGGTTTTGGCTCGGCTTTCGGGACGATTTTCTTTTTGGTCGTTTTGGTCTTCTTGGTCCTCTGTTCTTCGATCTTCAATTGCTCTACAAGATCTTTAATTTCATTCTTAGGCATGATATCCCCTATCTGTCTGTAGGCTTACTACTGCAAATAAGGGAGTAACTATTTCGAAGATTTCGCGACGTTTTGAAGGTGCTGGGTGATATTGGCCTTAAAGTGGGGTAAAGCACTGTCGGGGTATTTTTTGGCCCTTGCGATCAGCTTGTCCTTGATGGACTGAGGGTGGCTGAGTTGCCCTATCCATTCGATGAGATTTTCCAGATGTACCGGATTTTGCTGAGGTCTTTTTTGACCCGATCCGTTTATGCTCAAATTAAGCCTGTTTGCTTCCATGTAATACCTCGTCGTGCATCTTCATAGCACTATCTTTCAGGTCTTCTGGGACCGTAATATTGGCTTGTTGGCCCATCAACCTCTCCAGAATTTCTTTTTTTATTTCGTCAGTGAAATCGTAGGTAGAGTAGATTTCCCTATTCAGAAAATCTACATACGCAATCTCTGATCCTTCTGAAAAGGCGACTAAGACAGGCACCAAGGTATTTACGCTTGTAACTTTCATAAACTCCTCCTGGATAATATAGTTCGGAATGGGTAAATAGGGTATGAACTTTAGAGAATTCATCATGCAAGAAGAGAATACCGTAGGCACCCATAATGATATGGCGACGGGGGCCTATCTCCCCACTTTTTTCACGGGGAGCGAAAGTCCCACAAACATAGGCCTACAGGGTCGCGGCATGATGCTGCCAGGAATTGACCTAGTGCCCACGATATCGAGATGTTGTCCGATAACGTATGTGGAACGAAACAAGAATCCCATCCTTGTTCTCTTGTCAGATGGGACGAAGCTCTATTTCACCTGGGATGAATTCAAACGCATTCCGGGCGAAGAACCCAAAGTAGGAAGAATGCTGTCGGTTGTCTTTCAGAGATTCCCAGGCGACGATTCTCAAGAACAATCGCAAATCCATAGAGTTAGATGCTATTGATTTGGATTTCTGCGTTGCACTTCCCAATCTTCATCCCAAGTATCATTCGGATCTCTCCACTCTATACTGGGAATTGCTGCTCTCCTGGAATCTTTCCATAGATCGGGATTTACTTTGTCAGGATCAAAACCGGGGGCATAAGGCCCAGGAGTGTACTCCTTTTGAAGCTTTTCTATGACCCTATCGGCGGTCCTCTCTACTATCGCATTGTTGAAAAAAACGAGAGCGAGAAAAACAATAAGCAAGATGCCTACCACACGAACCCATTTATTCTCCAGCAATTCTCGAAACTGTTCATTCATCTTTTTCCTCTTCTGCTAACTTTTTCAGTAGCTTTCTTTGTTTTTCGGTAAGTTTGGTTGGAACATCCAATCCCAAAATCACATACAAATCTCCACGATTTCCAGGGCGATTGGGTATTGGCATTCCTTGGCCTTTCACTCGCATCCTGCTTCCAACTTGAGTCCCCGCACGAACTTTGAGGCTAATCGTTTGGTCGTCTATGCCTGAAATTTCGGTCTTGCCCCCTAAAACCAACTTAGTATACGGCAAAGGAATTTTCAAGAATAGATTTGGTCCTTGTCGCTCGAAAGTTGTGTCTGGGGCAATATTTACAACGACGTAGAGATCGGTCCCGCCTATACCTTTTTCAGGAATTCTAATCTGAGATCCGTCTTCCATACCAGGAAGAATTTGCACAGGGACACTCTCCGTTTTCCCTCTAATATACCCTTGACCGGAACATTTCTTACACCGCTCTGTCGGTATCCTACCTATACCGGAACACACATAACAACTCTGTTCGACGCGGAAACTCTCCGTGCTAAAAGCTTTGCGGCCAACACCATGACATTCCAGACACGTTTCCCATTTCGCGGCTCCCGTTGTGTGACATACCTCGCACGGCTCTTTTTGTTGAATATCTACTGCTTTGTCAGCACCAGTAAAGGCCTCTTTTAACGTAATGGTCAATCTGACCCGCGTGCCCTTGATGGCATTTTCTTGCTTAAAGAAATTCGAAAAGATGTTGTCGAATCCAGCATTGTCTATGTGGACTCGGGTAGGTTTACCAAAACGATTGTAATTGTTCCGCTTCTGATTGTCGGATAAAACCTCGTAGGCTTCGGCTACCTGCTTAAATTTGGCCGTAGCCTCATCGTCGCCGGGATTGACATCGGGATGGTACTTCCTCGCCAAATCTCGGTAGGCCTTAGAGATTTCCTCTTCTGTTGCATTAACACCGACACCTAAGATATCGTAATAGCTTTTCGTCATTCTTCCACAAGAATTGCTTTGACTTGATGGGGCTCAACCAAGATCAGTTCGCGGCCATTCTTTCCAGGAACCTCGGGTAGGGGTGTATAATTTCCTGTTAAAACAACCCGATCTCCAACCTCAAATCCCCACCCCTCAACCTTTGGACCAAAATCCAAAACGTAACCTTGAGGGGCACCACCCTGCTTCGCATCATCCAAAACCTGAATGGTCTTGGCCCCACTTTGCTCTTGAGGGGTAAGTCTTTCCACAAGAACCTGGGTGCCTGCTGGCTTTACGTTCGAAATATCCGGGACCTGTGGCAGGGCCTCTAGCGGCTCGCCACTTAAACCTTGTAACTTCACCATTTCTACTCCTAAAGGATTGATTTTCCCTTATTATAGAAAGAGCCCAGCCTTTTATAGTAGCGGGTCGGACATTTCGTATAAATCAAACTAAAAGTGGGCACGTCGATTGAAGGCCCATAGAAGGTTAATCTTACCGTCCAGTATCCCATTTCCTGAATTTGTTCTCATTTCTTAGGCTCAACGAGGCAGGTCAAGAAACGACCCTCAAGTTTGGGCGGCTTTTCTGGGTCAATTACATCCTCTAGATGCTTAAGCATCTTTTTCATGACTTCAAAGCCAAGATCTTTATGGGCATTTTCACGTCTTTTGTACTCCAACTTCAATTGAACTTTATGCCCAGCCTTCAAAAACCGCTCGGCGGCTTTTGCTTTTGTCAGAATATCATTATCTGCGATGCGGGGGCTTAAACGTATTTCCTTTTGTTCAGGTGTTTTGACTTTCTTTCCTTTTTGTTTCTTTTGTTTGATACCCTGTTCGTACCTAAATTTGCCAAAATCCATTATGCGGCATACAGGCGGTCTTGCGTCGGGAGCCACTTCCACTAGATCGAGCTTTATTGCTCTGGCTTTCTGTTTGGCCTTGTCGATAGGCAGAGATCCTAAATTCTTGCCATCTTGATCGATGACCATCACAGGACTGAAACGTATTTTGTCGTTTACTCGGTAGAACCTTTCAGTTTTTTTCGCCATTACGGAAGTTCTGCTGTTGGTGAATCGGTAATTTGGATAAGAAAACCCTCCCCGCAAACGGGGAACCGTCGCACCCACTCTACTCCAGTTCCCAAGATGCACCCAAAGTTTGTGGCACTAAAAGTACTGGGAGTAAAGCTTGGCGTAATGCTAGCACCGGAGGTTGATAGCATACTCATGGCATCGTCTTTCATTTTGAGCAACTTGAATTCTAGCCAAAAACAGCCAGGAAGACAAGTTGAGTTTTGATTCCACTCATAAATAAGCAGAGATTCAATGACCTGATCCTCTGCTAGCGTGCCGTCTACTTGGCGAATATCTTCGGTAATAGTCTCAATTTCCGCCGATCCGTTCATGATGCGGAAAATGCGTAAGGACTGGCCTTTGGGCCAATTATCGACAAATGTTGCGTTGTAACCTCGTTGAACTTGGATCAAATGGTTGGTTTCGTCAAACGCGGTAACCAGCATATGTTCTGGTAATCTGGTTCGGTCCATGACGATAATATCGCCCACCATTGCTTGCTCAAAACCAATATTATCGGCAAGCTCGAAATAAGTATCGGCCTTGGTTATCGCGGCTTTCAGCTTTGCGTTGGCCCACATATTGACTTCGGCCACCAAATTTTTTTCGGTAAGGTCGAGGGGACCGTCGCAATCATTGACAGATACTTTGAATGGGGGTTTGGTATCGTGGCGTCGGATGGCAAAATTAGGGGTCATTCCGTCAGTACAGCCGTCCGATCCGGTACAGCTTGCACTTGTGCTACTACAACTTATCCCTGTTTGGGCTCCTATGATTGTCATGTAGGTATATAGCCTAGACCGCCCCCATTTGCTTTAGCTGTTCCCATCTTTCTTCCATCCATGAAAGTTTCTTAAAAATAGGAACCAGTTCAACATGGCCGAGTTCTGCGATCTTGTCGGTCTTTTGCATGGCTTCGTCGGCCAACATAGAGCCCTCCCCTGGTTCTGCGGCAAAGTACACGACTCTCTTAATACCGCTCCGCACGATGCCTTTCATGCAGCCTTTACAGGGCTTTGCACTCACATACATCGTGGCCCCCTCCAAATCTCCACAAGAGTAACTAATCGCGTTCTCTTCTGAATGATCTGCGAGATCGTATTTGTCGAGGCCTTCAAATTCCTCTCGGCCCCAATGGATTGCATCGTCATCTATTTGCTTTGGCGGTCCATTGTAGCCCCATCCGAGAGGTTCGTTATCCTTGCTAACAATCATGGCTCCACACTGGGTATCGGGATCTTTTGATTTGGCCGCATACCAAAGAGCCATCCCTACGTAAAATTCATCTCGACTAGGAACGTCACGGGGAGGTATCTTCATTTATTTCGCTCACTTCTTGTTTTTGTTCATCTTCGAGTCTAAATACAAGTACATTATAGCGAAAAAACCAGGAAACTACAATGGCATTCGTTTCATTTAGAGATTGGATCATAGCCCGAGAATCTAGTCCACACACTAGGCTGCGGAGGGATGCGGCTCTAGGTTTAAAACCGCCAATTGCGGAACCCAGCATACACAGTAGATCTACCGCCCATCCTTTCGAAGTTGAGGAAATCGTCAAGAAGCTCAAGAAAAAGCGGAAGAAGAAAAAAAAGAAGAAGAAGCTGTTTGATGAAGGCAAACGAGCAAAAGACCCCAAGGTAGCGGACTTCACATCTAGGGTAGATGCCCTCAAGGATGACCTCAAAAAACTTGAAGACGCGATTAGAGAGAAGAAAACAAAACCTAAGCCCGAGGAAAAACCGGAAGAGAAACCAGAAGAGAAGCCGGAAGAAAAGGTTGAGGAAAAGCCGGAAGAGAAACCAGAAGAGAAGCCGGAAGAAAAGGTTGAAGAAAAGCCCGAGGAAAAACCCGAGGACTAGTCACAATCTCCCCAGTATTCACCCAACAATCTTGTTAGATCACCCATCGTTCTGTCGATGACATCGAATGTCTCTTGGATCTGATCGAGCATATCGTCTTTGAAGTTTGTTTTTTCGGCACGACTTTCAAGCGATGGTCGCAGCTTACGGAACATGTTAGAGAGATGGTTCAGCCGCAAATATGTCCCAGATTCAGTGGAGATTCCATCAATATCACAGGACATGTTATCATGCCCAAAGGTTATCGTTCCTTCGCCTTCTGGCAATTCGCCAGGACGAGTTAAGGCCTTAAGGAGCCATTGGGTAACTTCGTTGTTCGGACATCCCCCTTGAATGAGATCGATCAAATCGATCCTGGATGCATATACGACTCCCGAAGGGGACCGACACATGTCGATATCATATTCTCCATCGTTATTCATTTTTGTATCCTTTTGCTCTGCGTTCAGGATTCGTCAAAGGAACCGGATGTTCGCCACTTTTAATCAATGAAATCGTTTCGAAATCTCCTTCCTCTTTTGCCTTCTCGTAAGCATCTTCGATATAAGCGTATCGCTTCCTTAATTTCTTCAACCATCTGGTGCAAGCATAAACTCCTGTGTGTTGGAAAAAGTAATCCGTTCTGCCCACTTCGTAGTAGTATCTAACAAAAATCTGCTGAACATAGGTCTTAAAATAATGATATAGGTATTCTTTCTCCTTTGGCAAAGAATCATCCAAAAACCGACGACTTATCAAAAACAAATCTCTATCGAATTCAGGTTTCACAGATTCCTAATCCCTCGACTAACTCAATATACATCAATAGCAAACCACCCGAAAACTGCTTCGGTACACCGGATATCGCACAAAGGTTCAGGGCATTTTGAACGAATTCTATGTCATTCTTCGCGAACTCATTCTCTACCCGCCCGTAGGCTTGCAATGCCCGATGTGCCAGCTTAATTCCCTCGCTGATCTTGGTATTCAAGACCAACGTAATATAAGAGGGAGAACAAAGTATTTTCCGGGGGATCTGGCCTCCGCAATACATCTTTTTTCCTTGGAAAAAGGTGAGAATGTACCTTTCGGCCAACTTATTAAAGTCTTGAAAAATGTCGGATGCATATGTGACAAATTCCTCAGAATAGTCCTCAAAAACATCTTCATCATCCGCCGATTGGAACACTTTTTCATCTAGTTCCTCAATAGTAATGCTTCTGTCCATTTTCTACTCCTATAGGGAACCCACCCTACTCTAATAGATAAAGAGGAGGTTCCAAATGAAAAAATTGCTGTTTATACTCATAGCCCTTATCCCACTGGCCGGGTGTGCTAGACTAGATCCCTTGAGCCCTGATCTTCGGCAAGATATAGAAAACCAAGGCGGAAGAATCGATGACTTACAAAACAACCAAAATGGTTTTCTTCTCGAACTTGGTAAATTGAAAAATGAACAAGACATCATGGCCGAACAGATCGGTAATCTGCAACAGGGGCTTATAAACCAAAACAACTCGGGGATACAGATTCTCCAGGGTGATGGTGCCCTAATCGCTGTGTTCGCCCTGGGAGTAATTGCTCTATTGTTGATCTACTATTACAAAATGAAATCCGACAAAAATGAAGAAGCGGCGGATATATTGGCTCAACAAATAAACCTATATGATGATGACAATTTGAAGGAAAGTATTTTCGTGGCAGCAATGAACAGTAATGTCGAACGGGAAGTTTACAACTGTATCATGAGGAATTGATTTACATTGGATATATGTCTATCTCCTTACCAGTATCGGAGATCAGAATGCCCTTTTGATGATCGATTTCGTGTTGAAAAATAACAGTAGCTATTTCGGATTCAGGAACAAAGTCTACATCTTTAAATATAGGTTTGGAAGCATCGGCAATTAGCTTCTTGCCTTTCACTTTGACTTTGGGATATCTCTCTACAAAGAACCGCCGCAACTCGCCGTTTTCTTTCTTAATAGAAAGGCATCCTTCTAAGGATCTGTTTTTCGCTACGTTGAAATTCCAATCAACAGGCTCGTAGTCGCAATTTACGTACCAATCAAACTTTTGCTGAATGCTCTCTCCTTCATCGGGCCGTAGCGTGATAAACATCTTCCAAGGAATGCCGACTTGAACAGCGGATAAACCAACGCCATTTAAAATGGAACAGACATGCTCCATTCTCAGAAATGTTTTGTAGACTGACATGGGATCATCCAAGGGAACATCCTGTACATCCTTCGGGATCTCGTTTACTGGAATTATTTTCATGTCAAGGCTTTAATGATTGCATCTTCTTTGATTTGTAGCCAAGCCCGCAATTGCTCTGGGTTGTCTTTGATCTTGCCAGGGATACGCAAAATTACAGGCACGATATCTTCGTCTTGAACTATCAGATCAAGATATTTATTGACCAACTCACGCACCAATTGGGATGTAGACCAGCCCATTTTTAGAGAGGACTTCTTGAGTAATGCGTGCATTTCAGGTTCAACAGATAGGCTCATCACAGTCTTTTTCTTTTCGCTCATTTGATCCTCGTTTAAGTAGTAAAACGCTTTTTCAAAGCTTCTTTCCTTCGCTCGGCTTCCGCCTGCCTTTGCTTACGCCGCTTCTTCTGAGACTTGCTCTCGAAATACTGTCTCTGTTTGTATTCTACGAGAATGCCGCTTTTGTTTACCTGCGTTTTGAAAGCCGAGTGCATTTTTCGAAAAGCATTGTCTTTTTCTTGTTTCGTGGCATACGGGCCGCAATCTTCTAGCTTCACCTTTATTCTCGACATGCCCATTTTAGTCCCTATTCACCTTTATAAATCGCGTCCCCAATCGTCTAGTCTTGCTTTTTCGTACTTGGTCATAGGACACGATCTCGTTTGATTCCGAAGTTGATGGAAGATTGTCATAGTCGATTCTACCTGCGAAATCATTCAATCTTGCCACAATGGAGTTGTAAATGTTCAAACTCCAAACAGCTAAGTCTCCGCTTTCTATTATAGTAGAAAATCCGAAAATATAGTCTTTTGGCAGATTTATAGCACACAAGTCGTCTATTTCGTATTCCTTTAAACCCACATATCTAGCTCGTTCGTCTATCATCAAATAGGGGCAACGGGCCGCCACCGCCAGTCTGGAGATCCCGGAGAATATGTCCAAAACACACCCTGTTGCCCGCATGGCTCCGAGAAGCTTTGAAATCGGCTGCTGTCCCAGATGAATACATTCTGTAGTCAAGTCGGGGGATAGGTCGTATGCGAACACGTCTCTGTATACGACCGGACAAAACCCCTCCTTCACTAGTTTCTTGCATAGCTCTATCCAAAACTCTTTTCCTATTCGGATGTCCTTCTCTTGATTGTGGACCCACCCTTTAATTGTTCTTTGGGGATAGATGAAAACCTTAAATCCATGCCGTGTATTTATGGCTCGATTAAATTCCGTGCCTACTGCAACAGCGGATGAGATTGTAGGTAGAAAACATCTAGTGTTTCCAAATCTGTCAAAGAACTCCTGTGTAAGCCCTCTCTTATAATACAGGCTAAGTACATTTGAGTCAATATTATCTTCGAAATAATGATTCAAATGCCTCTGCGACAAAACATAGAAATCTGATGTGTTCTTGAAATTATCTATTCCGTCCTTGAGTCGTAGAAGTGCATTTTCGTCTTGTAAAGTCCAAAATTCATCTACGTAGGGGAAAAACCCTTCATATCCGGGCCATGAAAACAAAATAAAGTACTTAGAACCCTTAATTTCTTCTCTATATCGCTTCAACAACAACGAAGAAGAAATAAACATCGTTCTCATATCCCCAAAAAGGGCCATGATCGAAACACTAGAAAGTGATGTGGGCACATCACTCTCTTGATATCGAGTACGAATGAAGCCTCCCTTTTCCGCCGCTTTTTTCAAAATTGTCGGTGTATCAAACAAGATCTCCCCCTATGCGGTTATCGTTTCCCTTTTTCATTTCTTCGACAACCATTCGGTTTTCCACCAACCCAATATGGTCTTCGTAGTTTCCCTCTTCCATTTCATTGACGCATTCTTTCACCACCTCCAAAGCCCCATCGTTGTCCTCATAGACGCTCCAAAAGTGATTTACCGAAAGTTTTCTAGGACCAAAATCGCATAGATTCCTGCGGTAACCCTCTTGTCCCCGACCCCAAATTTGGTCAGGAGATTCAAAAAGAAGATAAGGTACGCCCATCATGCCAGCTAGCCGCGTCGAAGCAGTCCAAAACTGGACCGTGAATTCCAGTTGTTTGACTATCGCTAACGTCATCTCTAAATCGCGGGATTCTTCCATTCGGGAGAAGTCTACGATGTGGTTCACAGGACACGCTTGGGTGGATTGCTTCTCGCCAAGCCAAATGGGGCTGTACCCCATTGATTCAAGTAAAGCGATTAACTTCACATAGAATTCGGGTTGAAGATTTCTTCCGTAACAACGACGACCTCGGGCAAATATCCCCACCCGTCCCTTCCAGACAGATCCCGGCCCCTTGAGCTTAAGATATTTCTTCACAAGTTCCATCTTCTCATCGCAAGGATCGGGAATTCTAACCGCTTGTTGTTTATAGGTCTTGATATCACCAAAAACAGATTGCCGCACTTTTTCATGCTGACATTTGGGGCATTTGTCCACATATTTCAAAGCAGTCCAAAACGCTTGGCATTTCGGATTCTTGCAATAGGCCCCAAGAGCAATCCTCCCCAAATGATCCGATGGCACAACTATGCCATGCTCGGCGGCACCCTTCTCGATTCGCTGCAAATTGATCGAATCGTAATGAAACGCTCTACAATATTCTCGCAAATGCTGATGTTCCTCTCTGACCTCCCAAAATTCATCAACTAAATGTCGGTAAAAATACTCCCTTCCATACCATCCCATGATGATCTTATATTTACCTGGATATTGTTGAAGTATCCTGGGGATGCAATACATTACTCCTACTGTTTCGCATCCGAATTCCGAGAAACAACCAATAATCAAAACTTGCCGTTTGTCTGTGGGCTTGGGACGATTGTTGAACTTATGGATATTAAATTGTACATCCTCAAGTGCCTCCTCCTTCGCCACAGAAGCCTTGCTCCCAGGAGTGAAGGTCTTAGCCTTTATCAATTTCATCGTCTAATCCTCAATTGCTTTGCAATTTGGCCGCACTTTGGACATCGAAACAATCTAGGTCCACCACACTTACTACAGCTTCTTTTAATCTCATGGAGATGCTGCAAATGAGCGGTAATGCCAGTAGACATTTCTCTCCAACCACAGGCTCTACAGCTAATGACAAATTTGTTTTCCACAAACTTATCATAGAAAAGTAGAATAAAAAACGCCATCGCCGTAGGCGATGGCGTTTTTTATTATCACTATATAGCTATAGCCGCAAGCCCGCAGGGCAGGACAGCCAAGGATGCTCAGGTACTTGAAGAGATTTAAGTATTGGATCAAGAGGAGAAAAGCAGCTAAAATCGCTGCTAAAGAGAAAATTTGCCCTTATTGTCACCTTAAAATCTGGGCCTATCTCTCTTGGTGCCCCGGATGTCAATCTTGGCTTAAAGACTAGGGCATGTCGTACCAATCCCCTATCTGTAATCTATCATACGTTGTTTTGGGGACATAAACTCGCCGCGTCTTCCATTCATTCTTTTCTTCATCCATCTTTCGGATGCTAATCGACCATCGTTCAGGGTGATGGACATCTTCCCAATTCGGGATCGTCGTTTCGCCTATTCTAATCGGCCTATACTCTCTCGTCGTATAGGCGGGGTGATGGTCTTTGGAATAGACCTCTCCAGAGGTTATCATCCCGCAGCCCGACAACATAACGAGATATATGACCAAAATTGCACCGACCGCTGCGTATACAACGTTTCTAGTTCTAGACATCGTATTGCCTTTCTCTATTTGAATGGATCTCCGAGAAGGAGATCGAGGAATTGTTTCACATCCTTGTAGACCTTGCTATGGAGAGTAAAGTCGTACCTTTCGGCAGCGACCGTTTTCACCCACTCTCGCACATTTGTACCAAACTCTGATCCTCTGGCATGGATATCACAAACAAATTCAGCCAGATAGATCGGCGGCATATTTTTGATTCCTTCCCAGTATTCAGGATGATGGGGATTGTTATGGGTATGTTGAAGCAATGCCATCTTGAACATATCGGGATTGTCTAATTTGACATCTTCATGTAGATACTGCCATTCAACCCCCTCAAATTTCGAATGGTCATGGGTAAAACCATTGGCTATAAGCCTACGACCAAACGACTTTTCTCCCGAAGCAATCAACTGTTCTCCCAGAATAAGGCAGGATTGCTGGACATTGGTTTTATGTCGGATAAGGACCTTGAGACGCTTATTCTCCAGTTCCGTAGCAACATACTCGGCTGGCGTGGGGATCTCTATTTTTGAGTGCCCATTGCCATTTTTCTTCTTGGCAGCGGACTTGGATTCGTCCATCACACTATTCCTAGAGAAGCTTGGAATTTGGCTCCACATCTAGAGGATACGTTCTCCCCATTGAAGTGCTTAGTTCGTCTATTCTCTTTTTCAGGTTTGCGATCTGAGTTTCCAATTTTTTGGTACTTTTCCCATTGACATCATTGGCACTGATTTGGCTCTCCAATTCATGGAGTTCCTTCTTCATATCGCTCAATTCCTCGATGTCTTCTTCGTCAAATGTCACATCGAGTTGTCTCGGGGCTAATTCTTGATCCTTCCCTTGAGAGTATTGGTACATAGGATTTGGCGGATATCCACGACCACGCTTGTAGTCCTGGAGCTTACCTTCTTGAAGCAATTCTGGCTTTTCTCCTTGTGCCATCTGATTGACATTATTCCAATACTCAGCGTCCGCAGCCGAAGGCCCCTCTGTTGGATTGGTATTTTGGGGACCAAAAAAGCTCTCTTGTG
>Ga0180433_10004647_pt1 | contig 19104 bp, 12 predicted proteins | sample SS_ome_8_FD_132980 | JGI IMG/M metagenome (GOLD analysis project Ga0180433, IMG submission 132980) | Hypersaline lake sediment archaeal communities from the Salton Sea, California, USA - SS_1_D_1 metaG | ecosystem: Environmental > Aquatic > Non-marine Saline and Alkaline > Hypersaline >... | reverse complement strand
GTTACTCATCCCGGCATTCTCACTTGATAGGGCCGTTACCACTCCTCACGGTATGGCCTGTATCTCCCTATCAACGCTCCTCTACCGCTCGACCGATCCGCAGATCAGCCGAGCCCGCTGCTTCGGTTTCATACTTAGTCCCGTTCATTATCGGCGCCCAGCCTCTCGACGGGTAAGCTATTACGCACTTTTTAAATGGTGGCTGCTTCTAAGCCAACATCCCCGCTGTCTCGGAAACTAGACTTCCTTATGCACTGAGCATGAATTGGGGACCTTAGCAGGCGGTCTGGGTTGTTTCCCTCTCGTCCACGGAGGTTATCCCCCGCAGACTCACTCCCGGGATAGTCGCTGTGGTATTCGGAGTTTGGTTGAAGGCGGCAGGCTGGTGGCCCCCGCGTTTCATTCAGTCGCTCTACCCCCACGATGTAGTGGCCCGAGGCTGCCCCAAAAGGCATTTCGAGGAGAACCAGATATCTCCAGGTTTGATTAGACTTTTACTCCTCCCCACAGCTCATCCCAAAACTTTTCAACGTTTACGGGTTCGGTCCTCCGCACCCTTTTACGGGCACTTCAACCTGGCCATGGGTAGATCACCTGGTTTCGGGTCTACTCCCAACGACAAAAACGCCCTATTCAGACTCGCTTTCGCTACGGCTCCGCACCGGAAGTGCTTAACCAGGCCGCTGAGAGTAACTCGCCGGTCCATTATGCAAAAGGTACGCGGTCACCCGCAATCCGCCGAAACGGATTAATCGGGCTCCCACAGCTTGTAAGTACATGGTTTCAGGTTCTTTTAACTCCCCTAGTAGGGGTTCTTTTCACCTTTCAGTCACCTTACTTGTGCACTATCGGTCGTCGAGGAGTACTTAGCCTTGGAGGGTGGGCCCCCCAGCTTCACACGGAGTTCCACGAGCTCCGTGCTACTCTGGTAAGCCGATGGTAACGGAGGGCGATTGCTGCCGCATACAGGACTGTCACCTTCTACGGTGTGCCTTTCCAGGCACTTCTGCTAGCAACGCCTTTGTAACTCCTCTCGGCTCCCGCAACCCCAGTCCGAAGACTGGTTTGGGCTATGTCCGCTTTCGCTCGCCGCTACTTACGGAGTCTCGGTTGATTTCCTTTCCTCCAGGTACTGAGATGTTTCAGTTCCCTGGGTTGGCCTCTACGGACTATACATTCACCCGCAGACGACGCCATCTCCTTGCGGAGTGACGCCAGGTTTCCCCATTCGGAAATCCCCGGATCAAAGCTCGTTTGACAGCTCCCCGGGGCTTATCGCAGCCTACCACGTCCTTCATCGCCTCTCGACGCCTAGGCATCCACCATGTACCCTTAGTAGCTTGATCGCATGAATGACATACTGTCAGCGATCCAAGCACCTTTGACGCAACTGTCGCGTCAGATTCAAAACATGAAAGCACTTACATGCCTCACGCGCTCAAAACATTGAACCATTGTAGTTGTGATGCCACTACCTGCACACCTGCCCGACGCTCACCTTTAGCGAACGCCGCCAGATGCTTATTCCACATATCCGATTGTCAAAGAGCCGGACTCCAGCGCCTGCCGTGGTTTCCCCGGTCTGGGAACCCCTTCGCGGGCCAAACCACGCCAAACCCCAGAGCCCATCAACTATACTCACAAAAGCCGGCTTGTAAAGGGCCTACCGGCCAGATTTTCAGTTTTTTTCCTTCTCCCCCTCGTCGCGATCATCTTCATGAACAACAGGCACGAAAAAACCCCAAAAAACAAGGTCTTTCCCTCAACCTTCGCTCGCCCTTTTTTTGACCTCACCCCCTAGCTTCAACCCCCACTGGAGCCGAGCGGGCTCGAACCGCCAACCTCCTGGTTGCAAACCAGGCGCTCTCCCAGTTGAGCTACGGCCCCTGAGAGAACAATCAGCTGCCAGCTATCAGCTTTCAGCTCTGGTAGACCGAAGCTGACGACTGACCGCTGCTGGCTGAAAGCTCTGAAACTGGGCCCGCGAGGATTCGAACCTCGGACCTCGTCGTTATCAGCGACGCGCTCTAACCAACTGAGCTACGAGCCCTCTTTTTCTGTGATACAAGCCGTCAGCCACCCCCTGCTTCCGGCCCAACCGCAGACCATTTAGTCTACTCCTGCGTTTCGGGCTGTCAACACCTCAGCCACGGCCTCGCCATCCGAAACCAAGCCGTCCAAACGGGTCAATCCAAAAGAGCCAACCACCGTAGAATCATCTCTCTGGCCATCGCGTTCTGGCGTTCCAGCGACAGGGCCAACCGCCCATCAAACTTCTCGAATCGATCCTCCGGCGGCAAAGCGGCCAACTCCTCCGCACAGGCCCGGCGAAGATCATCGACAATCTGGGCGGTGCATTCCAGATGAAACTGCAGACCGTACACCCGCCGCCCCAGCCGAAACGCTTGCCGATCGAACCGGTCCGACCGGGCCAGGTGAACGGCGGCCTGCGGCAAATCGAACGTATCGCCATGCCACTGAAATACTTCCATGGGTTCCGTAATCAACTCAAACAACGGATCGCTTGCTGCCGCTTTCGTTGGCATGATGGGATAAAGGCCGATCTCCTTGGGCCGTTGAGGATAAACTGCTGCTCCCGCCGCCCGGGCGATCAGTTGTGCCCCCAGGCAAATACCCATCACCGGCCGATCGTGCTGAATCAACTCCATCAACAGTTGCCGTTCTGGCCCGAGATAGGAATATCGATCGGTCTCATCCACATTCATCAACCCGCCCATCACGATCCAAGCGTCAAAGGCATCGGGCGGCGGGACCGGCTGGCCGTCAAAAAGCTTGACGATAGTGATCTGATGCCTCTCGTCACAAAGCGCCTTGCCAAACGCCCCAGCGTTCTCGCACGCAAAATGCTGTAAAACACCAACATGGGACACGTTACATTCTCCCAAAAGACGTACGAAACCGTGTGCTATAATCAGCACGGTTTGAGAACCCGGTGGCTGTCTCGTAATCTATACCCGTCGATGACCGACGCTAATCGCGGGGCCTGTCGCTCTACAAAGAAAACATTGTTCCACCCGAGTCCGTCAGTCCGTCGGTCAGTCAGTCAGTGCGTTGCGGTTCCAGCTTAGGGCTTCGCATTTGTTTCAACAACTGAGCAGTCATGGAGTATTACAACATGCTTAAACGATGGCAGGTTTCAAACCAACAAAGACTATTAGCGGTTTTAATTTCGTTCTTCATTTATTCTCAAGACGCCAACCACGCTTATGCCGCTGTCGATGAAGATCACTCCGCCCAGTGGATCTGGTCATCCGCGGATAACCCTTCTCCGAAAAACCGCTTCACCTATTTCCGCAACGTAGTGTCGCTTGATGCCATTCCCGTGAATGCTGAGTTGCGCATGGCCGCGGACACCAATGCGCGCCTGTGGATCAATGGCCATATCCTTCGCCGCAAGGTTGCCCGATATCATGAAGCCCACATCACCGCGGAAGTTATCAACGCTGCCCCCTATCTCCGCGTCGGCAAGAATGTCGTCGTTGTGCTCCACCACAACTGGGGCGATATCATTACGTTTCAACGAACGGGCAACAAGCATGCGGGCCTCTATATCCATTCGAACTGGGTTAAAAGCGATGCCTCGTGGCGATGCATCACCGCACCGCAAATGGTGCCTCACGAGAAACAGATCCTTGGCCGAAACAATCATCCGCGCATTCGCTATCCACAAATCATCGATGCACGAAAAGAATTACCCGGCAACATCCACGAACCGGATTTTGATGATCGCGATTGGCAGCAAGTCACCCTCGTTAAGAACGGGCCGTGGCTCACCACACCACGTGATGTCGAGACGCCAGGCCAACAAGAATACCCCGTTCATCCCATGAGCGTTCTGGCAGCGGGCAACTTCGAACGTCAACAACCTCTATCCGACGATCCATTGTCAATAGCGACCGGTATCAGGCTCGGCCAATTTTCCCCAAACCCTCAAATAACAAAACAAGCAAGCAACCTTATCAAGGGTCGCCCCACCACCCTGACCGGTCGAGCGGGCGAATCCCAATATATCACTGTTGACTTTGGCCGCCCCATCCATGGCTACCCCTTTCTGGCAATCGCTGACGCCACTGAAGGAACCCGCATCGATCTCGGGTATGGCGAGCTCTATCGTTCCCAATACGACGGTCGAATCATGGTGCAAGAAAGCGGATGGATCGATCCGGAAGGGGTTGTGGGCCAAGGTTACAGTGATCGCTGCATCACACGTGCCGGGCGGAACTCCTTCGAGATCCCCGATGAACGCACTGCGCGATGGATGACCGTTGTCGTGCATTTTCAACAGGACGGCAGCATCACCTTCAATGACGCCAGCATTGTCCGATCCCAGTATCCGTTGAAATTCATGGGCAGTTTTGCTTGCGGTAACGATCGTATCGAGCAGATTGTCAAACTCTGTTTGATTCACGCGGAGATCACCATGACCGATGCGTATGTCGATACGCCCGGTCGCGAAGACGGGCAATGGATCGAGGATGCCCGTCCTCGTGCGCTGTTGGCGGCTCGATGGTTCGGCGACGTGCAGCTACGCCGACTCATGATCCGCACACTCGCCCAAGGCCAAGGCAACGATGGCCACCTCCATCCGTTCGCGCCCAGTAATTTCGATGGCGCCTACCCTGCTACGTATGACTGGAGCGTGCAATGGGTGGCCATGATTTACGACGACTACATGTGGACAGGTAAGACCGACTTGATCCGAGAATACTGGCCCAATCTTTGCAAGTATTGGGATCGCGCACTTTCGCACATGCGCGAAGATGGCCTCTGGCAAGCTCGGCATGTCCTGGCGGATATTCGCGTCGGCGTTCGTTGTCATACGGATGAGCAATCCAGCGGCATTGTGACGCCTGGTATGATCGAACGGCTGCATTGGTCGGCTGAGATGGCAGACGCGATCGACGAAAAAACACAAGCGGAACATTGGCGATCCGCGGCCGACAAGATGGCGGAAGCTTTTCGTCAATATCACATCGTGCCCGCCGCGGGTGGTATTCCTGCTCACGTCGCCGACCGATATGACACCAGTAACCCCAATAACGAACGTGGTTACAGCCAGGCTGGGCAGACGGTCGCCATCACCACCGGCTTGTTAACACGCGAACAAGCGATTGCCGACCTGAATTATGCATTGCCGGAACCGGATGGTTCTCCTCCGCCCGGCGTCACGCGATGGAACAATCCTTCCTTTGCCTATCGCGTTCTGCGCACCCTATCCGAAACCGGTTTGACCCATCGCGCCGTGGCCCACCTACTTGAACGATTCTCGCAATACTTGCCGGGCCATCCGAACAATCCGACGCCGTTGAAACTCCAAGGTCCCTACGGCGGCCCGGTTCCGGAATACTGGATCAGTCGTGAGGATTGGGGACTCACACCCGGTCAAATCAATACCGCGCAACCTGAAGATGATACTGGCTCACATAGTTGGGGCGCAGTTCCACTGCTTTGGTTGCACGACACGCTGTTGGGTGTGCAAATCACTTCCGCCAACGGGCGTAAGATTCGAATTGCACCGGACGACGGCGGCCTACCTTACGTCGAAGGTTATACGCTCACGCCTCAAGGGCTGGTGTGGGTCCATTGGAATCCGCAACAAATGAAACTCGAGGTCACCCTTCCCGACCATGTCTTAGCCGAAGTGATACTCCCACCAGCATGTCGAGGTAAACGAGTTGAACTTATCCAATCACACCACCCTGTTACCGAACTGGAACCTCACGTGTTCCGCCTCGACACGGGTGGCCCATACGTTTTTCAAGCGCGTTAGCGCAATCGGGCAACCCATGACATCACAACCGCCCTCAACCGTGAGACATAGGCGCGCCACATTTTGACGCAACGTAAAAACTCACAGGCGTGGCAACATGACCGAGTACGGGCGAATTGAGAAAAACCGTGTTCTATCGTACATTGCCACAAACGCACTATGGCAAAAACACGAACAAAACCTTCCCAACCCAATACGGACAATCTGACGCCGGCCATGCGCCAGTACGTCGACCAGAAGGCGAGCGCTCCGGACGCCCTGCTGTTGTTTCGGATGGGTGATTTCTACGAAACCTTCTACGAAGATGCAGAAACGGCCGCTCGCGTGCTCGGCATTGCCTTGACGAGCCGAAGCAAGGCCGGCGACGTGCCGATCCCGCTGGCGGGCATCCCCCACCATGCTTTGGAATCGTACCTCATCAAGCTCGTCCACGCCGGCTTCAAAGTTGCCATCAGCGAGCAAGTCGAAGATCCGAGACAAGCCAAGGGCGTGGTCAAACGGGAGATCGTGCGTATCGTAACGCCGGGCACGCTCACCGAAGATGCCCTCCTCGAACAACGGGTAGACAATTACCTTGCTTGTGTCTGTCGGCAAGGAGATGCCTGTGGCTTGGCATTCATTGAGCTTTCCACGGGCGCCTTCTGGGTGCAAATGACCGGTCAACAAGATCTCATCAACGAGCTAGTCCGTCTCTCGCCGGCCGAACTACTGTTGCCCGAAATGCGTATCGATGTGGAGGAGCGTTTTTCGGGCATGGTCGCCGAATTGACCGGCCCGGGTCGCGCCATCCCCGATTTGCTCATCACGCGTCGGCCGGCTCACCTGTTTGACACCTACCAGGCAAGCGAAAGACTCCAAAAACATTTTGGCGTCGCCACGCTCGAGGGCTTCGGCTTCCGTCAGATCGACGCTTCGTTATGTGCAGCTGCGGTCATCATCGACTACCTTGCTGAAACACAAAAAACATCCCTGCACCATATCATCACCCTCCGGCGACGTAGCCCGCAAACCTACGTCAGCATCGACCAGTCCACTTGGCGATCGCTGGAAATCGAGCGAACACTCCGTAGCGGTACGACGACCGGCTCACTGGTCGGTGCCATCGACCGAACGTCCACCGCCATGGGTGCCCGTTGCCTACGGCGCTGGCTGTCCGCTCCCCTGCGCGATGCCAACGCAATCCGGCAACGGCAAGACGCGATCGCCCAATTGCTAACCGATCCACACCAGCTCGGCGCGATTCGCACCGAACAAAGCAAACTGGCAGACATCGAACGGATCACCGCCCGGCTCGGTGTCGGACGTGCGTCGCCGCGTGATCTTGTCGCTCTGGGCAACACGTTGCTGGCGGTGGAACGAATTGCCCACCTTCTTGATGACTATAAACGCCAACCGGCACACTTGGCGGCCAGCCATGAATCAAGCTCAAACGAATTGGTATCATTCCTAGCCGTGCGTTGCGACGCTTTGTGCGGCCTCACGGATCTGGCAGCGTTTTTGACGACATCCTTGGCACCGAATGCTCCGCTCACCTTGAACGACGGCGGTATCATCGCTATCGGTTACGACGACGAGTTGGATCGGCTCCGGAGCATCGGCACCAATGGGCAACAATGGTTGGCGGAGTATCAAGCCCGTGAGATTGAACGCACGAACATCCCTTCTCTCAAGGTCGGCTTCAATCAGGTTTTCGGCTACTACATCGAAATCACCCACACCCACCACGACCGCGTTCCGCCGGACTATGTTCGCAAACAAACCTTGAAAAATGCTGAGCGGTACATCACCGACGAACTCAAGAAACACGAGACCGAAGTGCTCACCGCCCGCGACCGCGCCATCGCCCGCGAAGTGGAGCTGTTCGACATCATTCGTCAACATGTGATCGAGCAAATACCGGCACTTCAGGCACTGGCTTCGGCGGTTGCGGAGATCGACGTGATGGCCGCTCTGGCCTACCTCGCCGATGCGCAACGTTACGTTCGGCCCGAACTCGTCGATACGCCGGCGATGGAGATCACCAACGGCCGACACCCTGTGCTGGAACAGACGCTGGCCGAAAAATTCGTCCCCAACGATTGTCGCCTCGGTTTGCCACGTGAAACATCAGACGCCGCCAAAAATGCCTCGGCCGCCAATGAAACACTGGTCATTCTCACCGGCCCCAATATGGCGGGGAAAAGTACCTATATCCGACAGACGGCCCTGCTCGCGTTGCTGGCCCAAACCGGAAGCTACGTGCCGGCTGATGCGATGCGGTTCGGCCCGGTGGATGCGATTTTCGCTCGGGTTGGGGCTTCGGACGAGATCAGCCGAGGCCAATCGACGTTCATGGTCGAAATGACCGAAGCCGCCAACATCCTCAACAACGCCACCGAACACAGCCTGGTCATCATCGATGAGCTGGGACGAGGCACCAGTACGTTTGATGGCCTTGCCTTGGCTTGGGCCATTACTGAACAACTCGTGGCAATCAGGGGCCGAACACTCTTTGCCACGCACTATCACGAATTGACGCAACTGGAAAACTTGCTTACGGGCATTGCCAACTACAACGTCGCCGTCCGCGAGTGGGAAGATCAAGTCATTTTCTTGCACCGCATCGTTCGCGGCGGCACGGACAAAAGTTACGGCCCACACGTCGCCCAATTGGCCGGCGTCCCTGTTGAAGTGATTAACCGTAGTCGGGAACTTCTAGTGGAGCTGGAGTCCAACTTTTCCGCACAACGGCGAGCACCGGTACGATCTGCCAAACGAACCAAGAAAGACGATCAACTGCTACTGTTCACCGACCCCGCCGACGACATCCTTGAAGAAATGCGTAAGCTTGACCCCAACAACATGACACCGATACAAGCCCTCGAAGCCATCACAAGCTGGCGAAAGCGGCTTGGGCGTTAGAGCAACTCAACGTTCGTGCGCTGGCCTCGTCGCCCGATTACCGACCGGTGCACTGGCTGGTGCGCTCATCGCTCGCTGCTTCAGGATATCGAGCAAATGAGACGGAGGCCCGGGCGGCTGAACGCCCACAATCGGATACTTGCGTTCCATCTCGAGCTGGATTTCATTGAAAGGCATCTGTTGAAGCCAAAGCTGAATGTTGCGTTTGGCTCTCTTGTTGAGTGTCCGTGTGCCCTCCTTACGATCCATGACCTCAATCAGTTGAAAACCGTTTCTTGTCTCGATAATTTCGCTCAAATCCCCTTTCTTGATCGCAAATATGGCTTGCCCCACCGCATCGGATCCCACCGAATGCCTTTGCAGATAACCGAGATAGCCGTTCCTGAATTGACTAGCTTCGCTCTCGGTGACGCATTCTTCCCAGGTCTTTGAACCAGAGACAAGAGCCTCGCGAATCTTGGCAAGGCGGGCGCGCTGTTTCGCTCTTTCTTTGGGGGTATCATACACCCGGCTACGGATGACAATGTGCCTAACCGCGACGCGCGTGTTGTCAAACGCAGAGGGGTCGGCATCGAACATCTTTTTCACAATCGCCTCGTCCTTTCCCTCCTTTTCACCTCGGGCGATTAGCGTCGAGCGACCCACAAGCACGCGATGTTCACGCTTCAGATCTTCCAAACTCGAACGCCTTAGTCGAAGCTTCGTATCCAATTCATCGAGTGTGCTGACACGCAGTCTCTTCTTGCTACGCTCGAGCATGGCCTCGATCCGTTCCTGGGGCACCAGATCCGGATGCTGCTCTAAATAAAGCTCAAACAACCGCTGGGCAACCAGGTACGACATGGCCCCGTCGGTTAGCCGCGCATAATCGTCGACGTCTGCGTTGCGCATGTGATAGTCATAGTCCGCTTGCGTAATTGCCGTCGTGTCGCCAAGTCGAACCAGCAGGATCTCAGACGCCGGCCGACTCGCTGGCGTGGCAATCTCAGCCGAAGTACTTGTCGCCGGCGCAGAGGCGGCACGACCGTTATCGCTGCGCTCCTCATTCGCAAACACCGGCCCCGTGATCGCCACACTCGGCACCAGCAGAAACACCGATACCAACAGATATTCAGCCCGCCCCATGTGTCCTTTTCGCATGCTACATCCGACTCCTCTAAAACCAGACCGGCCACCGATGTACCGTCCGCATCATCCGTTACGCACCTCAATCAATTGAGAGCGACCTCTTCTTTCCTGTTTCGGCCAATCAATCGGATCGCGTGAAGATGTTGACGCGCGACTCCGTACCTGCCAACAAACGTCTGATATTACTTCGATGGCGATAGACCACCAAGAAACAAATCGCAAGGGTGATGCCGTGAAGGGGCCACAGATCACCCGTCGTACCCCATGTCTCTCGGCGTACCACAGCGACACCAGCAAAAATTATCGGAAATGCCACTGCCGCCGACATCGAAGCCAACGAGATATACCGCGTCGTCAAAACAAAAACAGCCCATACGCCGAAAGCCGCCAGTGCCGCCGGCACGAAGTAAGGAATCGCCATGACCACCCCCAAAGAGGTCGCGACCCCCTTGCCACCCTTGAATTTGAGATAGATCGGAAACAGATGCCCCAGTATACACGCGCAGGCCACGACGGCCAGGAAAAGACAACTCATCCAAACTTCGCCATTGGCAGACAACTCCCCGCGCCACCGAACATAACCGAACACCGGCAAAAACCCCTTTAATGCGTCGAGGCCGAAAACCAGAAAACCCCAAGGCCGACCGAGCACGCGACCCGCGTTGGTCGCGCCGATATTGCCGCTGCCCTGTGTTCGCAGATCAACCCCTTTGAATCGACCGGCCAACAGCGCAAACGGAATCGAGCCACAAAAATAACCCATCACCGCAAAACCAAGCGCGTACACGATCTCTTGCATACACGACTCCATTCATGTAACTCCAGTCCAATGACGCCAACCATGACGCCGATCAGACCTCGACTCAATACGACGCCCGAACACGTTCGCAAGTGACATCATACAGCCACTTGCTCGCTAACGATACATTCGTCTTTCCGTGCATCCGTTACGAAGAATGTCCTCGTACAAGGTTCGAATCTTGTTGGCATGCTCTTGCATGGAAATACCCACCACCGCTTGGACGGCCTGGGCAGCACAGGCACGACGATGATCGTCGTCACAAAGCCGATCGATCCGGTCAGCGAGTGCGTCGATATCGGTCGGCGTTTCAATGACATACCCTTGTTGGCCGTCGGTAATCCGTTCCGCCGCTCCGTTGAACCGCGTGGTGACGACCGGCAAACCCGCGGCCAAGGCCTCAAGCACCACCCGGCTGCACGGATCGTAAAACGTTGGATGCACGAGCAAGTCGGCCGCGTGGAAAAAAGCCGGAATTCGCCGCGTTGGACCGGCAAAAATAACCCGGTCCGCAATACCCAATTGCTTGGCTTGCGTCACGAAAGGCGTCGGATTATCTCGCCCCACAATCAGCGCGTGAATCCGTTCCTCAGGGCAACGAGCCAATGCCTGGATCAATGAACCCACGCCTTTGAGCTTGAAATTGTGCGCAATGCAAAGCATGACAAGATCATCATCTGCTAACTCGAACTGTCGTCGAACTTGCGTCCGGTCGATCCGTCTTTCCTGGTCGGACGTCCGATCCGGATCAACGCCGTTGAAAACAGAACGAATGCGCGACGAATCGAAGCCGTAGTGGTGCTGGAGTTGATCCGAGACATACTGCGAAATCGCGATGACCCACGGAGGTGGATCCCGCACGAGAAGCCGTCGCTCCAAACCCGCTACAACCTGGTACTTGAGACTCAGCCGTTGGCCCAAACGCTTGAAACCACGTTGCACACCTGTCTTTCGTAACGCCACGTTACGAGCAAGCGTTTCGGGCACGGTGCCACCTCGCGGCTGATAGACATCGGCCACCGGACATGGCGTAATGCTGTGGACAATATCGAAATCGTGCGTTCGCACATATTCAGCCGCCCGTCGTGCGAACAAAAACGTCTTGGCCGCCCGAAATGCGCCGCTGGCTTTGATCGGGATCATGTTGATCTCCGGCGTTGAAGGCGCATGCGATGTCGTCAACACACTCACCTGACAGCCACCCCGAGCCAAGTAGCCGGCTGACTGCATCGTCGAGGTCTCCGCCCCGCCTCGCCAAGCCTCAATCCGTTCGATAATCAAAGCCACATGCATAAGAGAAATAAGACTCGCTCTTTAGGCTTACCCTGAACGACGACCTCGTGCCATCGAGGTTCACCTTTTCTCATTCATCATCCATACCGGCAGCATCCATCGGTGTCCGCCGAGCCATCCGCGCCGTCTTGCCAGCGACAAGCTGAGCCAAAAGCCGGGCCGATCCGAAACGGTCGCACTCCCGTACATACCGACAAAGAAATCGCAATCGTTCCCGCAACCCCACCCGATCGAGCGGGGTCGAGTAATTCAACTGAGCCAGATCCTTGACCACCCATCGGCGATGACGCATCCGCGGACGAAAGACACGCTGTAAGTCGATCAAGCAGAACCGCGGTTCCGCTTTAGTCTCACCAACGGCACCGCTCTCCCTGTTCGGCTGAATGAAGACATGCGAAAGATAGAGATCACGATGCACAAATCCAGCCCGATGAAACCGCCCCACAAACCGCGCCAGCCCATCAAGAAGGTGCCGACGACCTACCGGATCCATCTCCCGTGCCATCGGCGGCACGTGAACCGGCAACCACCGCTCCAGCGATTCACCCACAACCTCCGTGAGCAGCACGAAACTTCGCGATTCCCAAGGTCCACGCATCCGTTCCGCATAAGCGGCAGGACGAACTGCGGCTACGCCAGCTGCCGCGAGTTGCTGAGCATTGTGCCACTCGATCGCTGCCGTGCTCAACCACGGATGCCCCAACCGCCAACGCTCCGCCTGACGCCGAAACGGCGGTCGATCAAACCGCTTGAGATAGAGAACGGTCTTCATCCCCTCACGATCGTTCAGGCAAATTCGCCACCGCTGCCGCCAACATTCCAAACCAGGCTTGTCCAAACGGACCCCTGTGTCCCACGCAAAAACGTCCCCCAGTGAGGCAAGCCCACGGGACTGCAGCAGCGATTCATAGCCTTCAATAATTTCAAAAGTCTCACTCATGCTTGGCACACGACATCGCCATCCGTTACCTGCTGAATAACCTTTCTCACATGTTACGAATCAATACACATGCACACTTCGCGGGAAAAGGTATCACGTTCGCAACGGCAAACACGACGGAAACCGAGCTCTTGCCGCCGAATCCACCGGGCCAAGTTCCCCAGGCTATCCGCCCCCCCACAGCCTTGCAATCTCCCCCATGTAGGCCACCTCGTCATCCTCCGCGACTTCAGCAAATCCTCAAACGCCAGACCGAAATACAGATGGACTTGTTCGGCAAGAGCCGAACTTGACGTGCCTATTCTCGCCCCTTGACAAATGCAACGAATAGGGGATCATTGATAGATGAAAGGACGGTGAAAGAAAAGGGGAAACCCAATGGCGAAAGAGCTGCCCAGGCAGAACCCGGCTGGCAACCTGGCGAAACGGTTGCGACAGCATTTCCTGGCCATGCGATACCGTCCGGGTGACCGAATTGAAACAGAAACGGAACTTGCGCGGAGCTTTAACGTCTCTCGCGCCAGAATCCGGGAAGCGACCACAGCTCTATGCCAACAGGGGCTTCTTTCACGAAGGCCCCGGATAGGAACCCGGATTTGTCAGTTGGACACGGTTGCGTTAGGCGAAGATCTCGCCTTCCGTTTCCAAATGGCGGGCCTCGATACCGCAGACGCAGCGGAAGCCCGGCGCGTGATTGAGCTGGCGGTTCTCCCGCTTGTGGTGAAACGGGTTACGCCTTCCGGCATCGCCAAGCTGCAGGACATGTTGTCCTATATGGAAACGCACCTGGATCAGCCGGAGGAGGCGGACCGAGCGGACCGGGATTTCCATATTCAGCTCCTGCAGGCCTGCGGCAACCAAACGCTCCAGGCGTTTGCCGCGGTGATCCAGGAGCTCTTCCATGAGAGTGTCCGCCGACAGTTCCGAACACGAGAGAAGTTCCAAAAGGCCCTCGACCAACACAGGGCTTTGCTTGGCGCAATAAAAGAAGAGGACACGGAAAAGGCCCTGGCGATTCTCGGGGAGCACCTGAAATCCCACGGAACCACCTGAAACCCTTCTGTACCATCCGGGACAACCCGAGAACCCTCTCGCCCAAGAGAGCGAAAGTGGGATGTAGGTATCCCTCAACGGCGACGAGAGGCGTGTATTTGAAATATGGGAATCAACGCTCGGCATGTGTAACCTGGTCGGATGCAGTGCCGGCAGAAAAGGAGATTTGAAATGGCAGTTTTTAGAGGCTTGTTCCCCCCCTTGATCACCGCGTTCGATGAGAACGGCAACATGGACGAGAAACGAATGCGCGACCACATCGATTTCATGATCGAAGGCGGCACAGACGGCCTGTGTGCCGGCAGCAGCACCGGCGAGTTCATGAATCTCACCCGCGAAGAGTGGGAAAAGGTACTTCACATCTCGAAAGAGCAAACCGCCGGGCGGGTCCCTCTGCTTGCCGGGGGCGCGGACATGTCCACACCAGCCACCATCGAACGATGCAAGTTTGCCGAGAAACTCGGCTACGATGGCCTCCTCGTGATCTCGCCCTGGTACCAAGTCCATACGCAGCGAGAACTCTACGCGCATTTCAAAGCGGTTCGAAATGCCGTCTCGATCCCCATCATGATTTACAACAACCCGCCGGTCACCGGCATTCAGTTGAGCATCGACCTGCTCGAACGCTTGGCCAAAGAAGGCATCGTGCAATACCTCAAGGATGCCGACTCCGATCCGTATACGCTCAGTCGTTTGAAAATGCGTGTCGGCGACAAGCTCCATCTGTTCTACGGCCATGACAACAATGCGATTGGCGCTTTTGCCTTTGGCGCGACCGGTTGGGTATCAGGAACGTCGAATTTCGATCCGAAACGATGGTCCAAGTTTGTCCACACCTGTATCGACGACGGCGATTTCGTCAAAGCCCGCGAGCTCTGGTACGAGATTCTCCCGTTCATCGAGTTGGCCACCGTCGGACAAAACAACGAGCGTGCGGACTGGATCGCCGTGATTAAGCGTGGGCTCGAGCTACGGGGACGAAAAGTCGGCTCCGTTCGTCCCCCGATGCTGCCTTTGACTGAAGAGGTCGATGCGGCATTGACCAAGGTCGTCAAAGCCATGAGCTTCGATTGAAAAAACGTAGGGTAGTAAAGCATAATCGACCTTCGATAAGCAGCAAAATAACCCAAGGGCCCCGGCCAATGTGGCCGGGGCTTTCGGTTAAAAGAACCGCGAACAGAACCGCCGGTGCTCATTCGCCAAAACCGGTAGCTTTTGTGAGAGAAAATGAAGGCGACAACTCGGACATCGGTGACGTCTACTTCGTCGCCCGCCAAAAACAACAAATAAGACACCGATCGTGAACGCCGACTCTTAGCCTAGGACGGTGAATCATGCACACAAAAACGACAGCAGTCGAGATGACAAAACAGACTCAACGAACACTGCGTGATCGCCTCGCATGGTTCTTTTTGATTGTCGGCGGCATCGGAATCACCTCCGCATTGATCTTCTGGCTTGCCGACAACAGGTCAGCCGCCGCCATCGCTGCGCCCATCGGTATGTCTGCCTTGGCATTGGCGATCAATACGTCGCGTCGATTCATCAGCCTCTCGTTCACGGGATGGGTATTGGCCAGCGGCACGTGGGCCATGTTCCACCCCAATCTCTTCATCAAATGGGGCGACTTTGAGCTCAAAAGTACGTTCGGCCCATTGATTCAACTTATCCTCTTCGGCATGGGAATGACGCTGACATTCGAAGATTTCGCCCGGGTCATCAAGCTGCCCAAGGCCGTTTTGATTGGAATCATCTGCCAATTTGCCATCATGCCCTTTGCGGGCTTTGCATTCGCCAAATTCTTCGGCTTGGAACCCCAAGTCGCGGCCGGACTGATCCTCGTCGGATCTTGCCCCGGCGGTGTCACGTCCAACATCATCGCCTATATCGCCCGGGCAAATGTGGCACTGTCGGTCACGATGACGGCTTGCTCCACACTCGTGTCGCCGATCATGACGCCCCTGGCCATGAAAACACTCGCCGGCCAATACGTGCCCATCGAAGTGCTGCCCATGATGATCAGTATCCTCAAAATCATCATTGCACCGCTGATCATCGGCGTCCTTGCCAATCGGTATGCCCACAAGTATGTACAAAAAGTGATACGCGGACTTCCGCCAATCGCGATGTTTGGCACCTGCGCCATCATTACGGTAACCATTGCTCTGGCCCGCGACGACATGTTCCGCGTCGCCTTGGGCTTGTTCGGTGCTTCGGTCTGCCATAATGCCACTGGGTATTTACTCGGGTACTTTGGAGCCCGGTTCTCAGGCCTGGAAAAACGCGATAGTCGAACCGTCGCCATCGAAGTCGGCATCCAAAACGGGGGGATGGCAACCACATTAGCCATGAACGTCATGGGCAAGCCCCTTGCCGCCCTCGGTTCAGCTATCTTCGGCCCCTGGAGTGCCGTCACCAGTTCCGCTCTGGCATCTTACTGGCGGCGTAGTACACAAGCCGAAGAAACGCAACGCCCTGATCCAGAACCCTAAAGAAAGCCCTAGTAAGGACTTACAGACGATCTCAACGATTGAACGTTGTCATCAAATTTCCCCCTATATGCGACAACAGCGAGGAAGTGCTCCGGCAATATTTACACACTTCAAGGCTCTGATTATACTAACCTTTCTGTATGACGATTAAGGTTATACCGTGGTTGGATGGTTGGTTCTCGCATTGGAAAGGATGTAAACCTGCATGATTAAGGTGAAGGCCCGAGGCAACGAATCCCTCGACCAAATGCTGCGCCGCTTCAAGAAGATGTGCGAAAAAGAGGGGCTGACGAAAGAAATCAAGCGAACGAGCTACTATGAGAAGCCCAGCGAGCGACGACGACGTCGTATGCGCAAGGCCATCAAGCGAGAACAAAAAACGACCAATGGCGAAACGTCCGGAGGGTTCGGCCGCTCGAGATAAGTCGAGGTCGTCCAAGGTCGGCGCGGAATCAACCAACCACAAGGGCGAGGCAGCCTTTCGCGACTGTTCCTGTCGGAGCTTGTGTACCCAATAGTTTTTAGGTGATTGGCGACACTATTGAGAACGGCCCGGATATGAACGTTGTTCAAGAAGATAGGCCATCACGACTTAGCTAGAAGCAAAGTCAAAAAAAGTTGCGGTTATGGGCTCATCTGCCTATGACTGACCGTCGAGGCCGGTAGCCCGACAAAATAAATACTCCACTTATCAAATCGGCTCATCCCGTGGCGCGAGGGTAGCGGATTTGGTTCCGACGACAATTTTGCCGTGGCGCAATGTGGGTCAGAGAATGTTCTTAATGAACAAGCCCAATGGCATAGCGATGGCTTAAACAGCTTGACCACCCTTTTGTTTGGCATAACAAACAAGAACAAGGGCAAAAATACACCGAGTAACAAACGGGATCGGCTCGTATAGGGTCGGTTCGTATCGTAGGAATGGATCAAGTTTTTCAGGAGAAGCATTGAGATGAGAAACTCAAACATGAGATCTTTCGCAAGCCTGACCCTGTGCCTAATGGCCATCGCGGTCACCATGCTGGTAGTCTCACCAGTATGGGCCCAGGAAGCGGCGAGCACCGCCGAAGGCGCGTCCGAAATGGTGACCCGCCCCCCCATCCCATTGTGGTGGTGGATCGCACCAATCGGAGCCATCATCGCCCTTTTCTTTGCCCGAAAGTTCTATGTTGAAGTCAAGAACGCCGACCAGGGCGATCCAGACATGATCGAGATTGCCGGATACGTCCGTGATGGGGCAATGGCCTACCTAAAACGTCAGTATTCCGTGGTAACCGTCGTGTTCATCGTCTTGGCGTTGATCCTGGCCTTTATGGCTTTCAAGCTGAAAGTCCAAAATGGCATCGTGCCCTTCGCCTTTCTCACCGGGGGATTCTTCAGCGGCCTATGCGGCTACCTCGGTATGCGGACGGCCACCTTGGCGAGTAACCGAACCACGGCCGGCGCCAGGAAGTCGCTCAATCGTGGTCTGCAGGTCGCTTTCCGAGCGGGTGCCGTCATGGGCTTGGTCGTCGTCGGCTTCGCACTGATCGATATCACCGGCTGGTTTCTCGTCCTGTATTTTGTGACCGAACTACACCTCTCCACGATCACCGTCGTCATGCTGACGTTCGGTATGGGCGCTTCGACGCAAGCGTTGTTCGCGCGTGTCGGTGGCGGTATCTACACCAAAGCAGCGGACGTCGGTGCCGACCTCGTCGGTAAAGTCGAAGCGGGCATCCCTGAAGATGACGCTCGGAACCCAGCCACCATCGCGGACAACGTCGGCGATAACGTCGGTGACGTTGCAGGCATGGGCGCCGACCTCTACGAGTCCTATTGTGGATCGATCCTTGCCACCGCGGCACTCGGCGTAGCTGCAGCGGCAGCCCTGTTCGGCTCGGAAACCACGGAAATTGCAGCAGACGCAGCTATCCGCTTCCTGGCGGCTCCGATGGTGCTCGCCGGCGTCGGCATCCTGCTTTCAATTGCGGGCATCTACATGGTCAAGAGCGAAGAGAAAGCCACCATGGCCGTCCTCATGAAAGCCCTCAATAAAGGCATCTGGGGCAGCAGCATCCTGATCGCGATTGCCGCCGGTTTGGTGTGCTACCTAGTGCTCGGGGGTATCGAGGGTGTCAATTGGTACGGCATCTGGGGTAGCATTCTCGCTGGTCTCATCGGTGGCTTGATCATCGGTTACTCCACCGAGTACTACACCAGCTACGACTACAAGCCCACTAAGGAAATCAGCGCTCAAGGCATCACCGGCCCTGCAACGATCATCATCGGTGGTATTGCCGAAGGCATGAAGAGCACCTGGGCCTCTTTGGCCACTATCATCGTGGCAATCATGATGGCGTTCACCTTCGCCGGTGGCGGCAACGAATTCATGTTGGGCCTTTACGGCGTCGGCTTCGCGGCAGTGGGCATGCTCGCGACACTCGGTATCACGCTGGCGACGGACGCTTACGGCCCCATCGCTGACAACGCGGGCGGCAACGCTGAAATGACCGGCCAGGATCCGCAAGTGCGTGAGCGCACTGATGCCCTGGACGCGCTGGGCAATACGACGGCAGCTACAGGCAAAGGCTTCGCGATCGGCTCAGCGGCTCTGACTGCTCTGGCTCTCTTGGCCGCCTACATCGAAGAAGTCCGCTTCGGTCAACTCTTCGAAGCACGCGATAAGGTCGTGGAAGTCTACCAACAACCCGCACCGGACGAGGCC
>Ga0180433_10004646_pt1 | contig 19106 bp, 25 predicted proteins | sample SS_ome_8_FD_132980 | JGI IMG/M metagenome (GOLD analysis project Ga0180433, IMG submission 132980) | Hypersaline lake sediment archaeal communities from the Salton Sea, California, USA - SS_1_D_1 metaG | ecosystem: Environmental > Aquatic > Non-marine Saline and Alkaline > Hypersaline >... | reverse complement strand
TGCTTTATCCATCATCACAGATCCCCTATGATGGGAGCCAGATCATCCCATTCGGCTCTTTCGAGAAGTTCCCGATCCATTTTCCGCTGATAGCTTCCCCAATCGTCGGGCATACCTTTGTGGATAGCCCTGAGGTAATCGGCATAAGTGTCGTACCGTTCAGTGTAGTTTTCGGTAGCTCCTACCCCATCGTCTTCCTGGTGGCACCCGAAACGACAGGCCAATTCTTCGCGAATCTCGTATTCAAACCACCACCAAAGCTGAAGACCGTGGCCGTGGCGAAATTCAATGCAATCTAGCTTTTCAGCAAGTTGAGCTTCCCATGCGGCCCACTCTTCATCCTCCCACTCCTCTGAATCTGTTCCATAATACTCTGGGCATGGATAGTGCGTTGTTCTGAAAAACTCGACCGCATGATAACAGTCTTCGCCTTCCTCAGACTTCCTTTGAACCCTCCAATAACCAGGACTGCCGTCGCTATTCCAATCGGTGTCGGGTTGAAAATGAACCTCCAACATTGGGAATTTCTTTTCAACAACTTCGCATACCACGGCATTGACCTCTTCGTTAGAGGGAATGTTGCCGCCGTAAACGTATGCGTGATTAGCCATTGAGTTACTCCTGTTCAGCAACCACTTCCCATGTGCGAACTACATTCTTAGTGAATCGCGTCAACTCGACTTTTCTAGGCAGGAAGGTCAATGCCTCTCCTTGCGGATCTTGACCATTGTTGGGAAATGTTTGCTGATTCTTGCCCATGAACACAGCATCAAAAACCCCTTCCGTCTTCAACTTTTCAAAATTCTCCAATGCGGCTTCTTCTGTTCGCCAGTATTTCGCTTGATCGGCAAGCATGACTACGGAACAACCACCATTGGCCTTCTTGCCCTTGAAATAATAGTGATCCACAATGATGACATAAATATCCATACGCTTCCCATCAACATGTGGACAAGCCTCTGCCGATACGGCAACGTCTGGAAAGGCTGTGTTCCAATTCCGCATGATCTCAGTAGACATTCGGCCTTCTTCGTACTTACTCATGCAAATTCTCTTTCAATTCCTGCAAAGCAGCAATCAGGTCATCGATGTCCTTCTCGCCGTTGGGCAATGGAATCTGAAGTTGAGTTGTTTCTTTCTTCCGGTGGGCTGGGGACGTAGGAACCAACATCAAGGGATGTTTTTGGGGAGGAAGTTCGGCAATCAACAACATTGCCTCGGAATTCATGTCCCCGTCAAGATCCAATCGCCACAGACCATGTTCACGACTATTGGCCAACAACACTCCTTCGTCAAACATCCTTGCCTCATTATCATTCAAAATCCTATTGCGAGGATTCTCTTTGGCTTCTTCTATCCCACATTGCTTGTCGCAAAACATCCCAAGTTCGTTAGAATGAGTCAGCGGACCAAAACATTCGGGACATCGAATCTCTAGGTTGCCACACTTTTCACAAAACCCTTTAACATAGTCCTCAATACTATGTTCAAGAGTATCTCCACAGATAGTGCATTTGACAACCTTGTCATTCATCTTGAGCTTTAACCCTCACAATGTTCGGGAACCAGGAAAACCAAGAGTTTCTCCACCCCCAGGTGGTGATCGTCACAGGAGTCTTCTTGTCTGCGTACTGGTTCAATTTGGCTTGCATGTTGGCAGAATTCCGCTTCCAATACATCCAAGAATCGACGTTTTTGAAAACCCTGATCTCTTCATCGATCAAAAACTCAACACGATACTCTTCGTCCACCTTAACATCAGACGCCCTCTGAACGGTGCCCGAGTATTCGCCCTCTGCGACGAACTTGCAGCCCTTGCATCCTCCCCAACCGAGGAGAAGGAACACAATCGTTCCAAGGATGAAGTAGTATTTCGTTTTGTTCTTCTTCTCTGCCATCTTAATTCTGTGTGTGAGGGTCTTTGATTATCTTGCCATGAAAGGCCTCTTGTCCCGGTGCAGCAGGAAAATTCTCTTCCATCCACTTCAAATTTTCGTCTATTGTTTTGTCAGCCATTTCGGGATTCATCCCAACAATTTGGTAGACTTCGTCAGGGTGGTTTTGTTCTATCTCGCGGACGCAATCCATCAGCTTCTTAAAATCTTCCCGCGTAAACGTGCCGGTAATGAGGATTGCTTTTTGCATATCTTTGAAAAAGCCCCACTTCGCCGTAGGCGAAGTGGGGCCCCTAAGACGGGATGCTAGAAGTCAAAGTCGTCAGCGTTGATGGATTCCGCAGGAACCTTGACGATGCGGAATTCAACACGCATATTTTGCAGAGCATCAGCCGGGGAGCGGGGCCGAGCAATTAGCGGTTCGGCAATCCCAACTCCCACCGGCTGAATTTGGCTGGCATCGAGATTGACTCCCTTTTGCTGTGCGAAGTTTTCGACGGCCTGTTTGACGGCGGATGCTCTACTTTGGGAGAGATTCAGGGCCGCTTGCATTGTCTCTCTGGGATTGGGCGACGTGCCATCGAAGGCCCCGCTCTTAACCAGTTCAACAATCTTGGCCGTTTGAGTGAGATCAAGCGGTTTGTTGTCAAGGTAATACTTGTAGTTCGGCTTGTTACCGCTCCGCTTGATAATGCCTTTCTTCATCCCGGCCCTCACCAGATCGGCCAGCACTTTGTTCGGATCGCAATGTCCGCGAACGGCGACAACCGCATTCCCGAACGTAGACGCAGACTTGATAGCCCTTTCAAACTCAGCCCCATAGGTATCGGCACTGAAGCTAGTCTGGTTAGGCTGGAAGTTAATGGTGAAGCTGACGATGGTATTCTCGTCCAGGTCTTCACTGCCGGGGAAGATGTCAAGCGATTCCGCGTCAATGCGGCCCGATTGCTTCTTCGGTGCGACGTATTTAGCTCCCGACAGGGCAGCCACAGCTTTGTAATCGAAATTTGGAGTGGAGAATCCACGACGCTCTTTGGCATAGCCTTGACCGGTCGCCAAGTCCAACGCTGCCTTTTGCTTCGTTTCAAAACCATTCAAATTTCCACTATCGGTGAAGAAACTAATGTTGCCCGGCAAACCGACAAAGGACGCATCCAACAGCAAGCCGTGGCCGTCTTCTTCGATGGTCGGAATGACTTCTTCGCCAAAGGTCTTCTGGGCGAATTGCAACAGCTTCTTGTACGCGGGGCCGCTGCCTTGTGCGAAAGAGTTGGTGCGGTTGTATTCGTCCCGCATTGCGACCAGAGCTTCGGTGCCCTTGAAGTAACCGGATACAAACTTTTCAACGTCAGCCCGATTGCTTTTGAAATAGTCGCTCCGAACCGCCCAAACGTCCGCGATAGATCGAGACATCGTAGACGTACTGTTGATGACATGGGCACCTTTGATCGTACCCTCTGCACCGGAGCCTTTTTGATCGAGTCCACTGCACAAGCCGATCATGTCGGGCGTAATGACGCAAGCGACATCAATCGAAGTGTCTTTCCGCATCATTTCAGCGGGGCCATTGGGACCGGAGAGATCTTTGGCCCAAACGATGGTCACATCGCTCCATTTCAGATTCGCGGCGTCCAGAGTGTCTTGAAGCAAACCGACGTGAGGTCCACCTTGTTGCAAGCAGATCTTCTTGCCCTTCAGGTCGTTCAGTGTTCTCACGGCTTCCCGTGCCACTAGATGGTCACCCAAGGACCACGTAAGTTGCAGCACAATGACAGGCTTTGTTCGCTCATCGCTTCCCACAACTTCGGAGGCTTGGCCCAACATGCGGAAGGTTCCGCGAAGATAGGGGGTCTTGCCCTCCATGTAGTCTTTGACTTGTCCTACGAAATCGTCGCCGTTGACGAATTTCAAATTCAAGCCCAACTGACCGTAGATGGAAGTGGGAGTTGTAGTCAGAGAAGTACCGTTGGCATAGAAGGCAGCACAATCGCCACCCCACGTAATGTAGGGAACAACTGTCGGCTTGACCTTTGAGACTTCCTTCACGGTAACCGGCCCGACCAAAGATTCAAACGATTCCCCGAAGACGGGAACCGCAAAACAAAGCACCAACAGAACCGACAGCCAAGATTTCATTGTAAGCTCCTTTCTTGGACACGAAAGATAGTTCTTAACAGGTTTTGAAATAATTGTGCAAACGTATTATAGCCTACACAGGAAGTTTGTAAAGCAGACTATCCAACTTGGATAAAACCCTCGTATAGGCTGTATTCGCGTTTTTCATCGAATTTCACAAAGAATTTTCGGCCTTCCAGCCGTTTACAGGGCAATTCGGTGGATTTGCTAACACAGGCAATTTGGGTTAGATTCTCATGGTTTATCGCATCGTAGATAGGAAATGCGGTCAAATGACCGTATTGGTTCTCCATGATAGCAAGATCACAGGCAGCCGCAAATGTGAATTTCTGATTTTGCAATTCCTGCTGGGGTAGGATTAGCTTTTGTCGTTCGGTATTGACTAAAGCATTCAGTTTCTTGCGGTTAAGGTGCTTTTTGTTTTTGTTATAGATCTTTCTTAGATGCCCTATAGCCTCCAGAGTGAGATTATGGGAGCCCTTCATATTGTTGCAGATACAGCACAGCGTTTGGAAATTCGAAGCCCTATCTTCCCCGCCGAAGCTTTTGGCGAGAATATGGTCCTTGGTCATCAAAACCAATTTCCCATCTTCAACAGCATAGAGGTTGAAGTGTGGGGATTTATCTTGGGGATGCTGCTCAAGCAACATCTTTTTACCTTCGATACCACACGCAACACAGCACTGGCTGGCACGAAAGGCGAAGTACCGGTTTGAATTCATCCGTACTTGGTACTTCCTACCGTTGACGACATATTCTCTTCGTTCTTCGCTAGTGGTTATGTATGGAAGAACGTCGTCTAGCTCAAACTCCCCAATTACTCTCGTACCAGTTTTTTTAGTTCTCCGAATCTTCAGGCGGAATTTGTCCGCTGCTTGTTCGGCAAGAATCTTTTCAAATTCCTTTAAGGCAACCTCATGTATTTGTTCAGGGTTTGCATAGAACTCAAAAGTAATACTAGCGGTTGCTCGGTACTCTTTAGGACACTCCATACTACTCCTAAGAGTAGTTATCCTGCTCTCCTGATTTGTTCGTAAACTTCAAGGAAAGAGGGCTGCTTTGTTTTCTCTTTAGCAAGCATTTGCCGGGCACCATGTTTGATGCCAATCTCCCAAATGCGATCATCGTTATTAAGAGCCATCAGGTACATCGTAATAACGAAATCGGTTGCGGGGAAATTACCCTTCAGGTAAACGCACAAACGCTCAACGCATTTTCCGTTCTTGTAGACATGCGTCAAGTGCCCCCTGTGGAAAATCTGATAGGTGTAGCCCGACTTCTTGTTGTGGGCGGTAACAAAACCGTTTTTCAAAAACATAAGGAACTGTTTTTCTCCCACAATTCTTCGCAGCGTTCTTCTGGCCCTGTCTTCTCTTTCGTCTTCAGGGGTCCGAATGTACGTGCGAGAACTAATGATCGTAGGAGCCCACTGCCGACGTAGAGCATCTCGAATCATATCCCGTTGCGATTTGGGGGCAGCTTCCCACATCAAACCACCTGGATATGTGCCCTTCGGCCAAAGTTCAGTGACCGTTCCATCTGAATGCCACAGATAAGAATCAGTGGCCGAGATAGATCCATACCAACGAAATCCATCGGTAGAATCACTAGAGGTCGTAGAATCCGCTCTGGGTCCTGTCCAACCCATTACTTCCCATCGTTGGCCGATGGTGTAACGGTTCCCCTGAATACTGTACTCGGGAGTAAATGTTTCAGCATCTAAGACCATGTGAACATCTGTAATGGGAATCGTATCATTCCCACTACACATCACATGTCGGATGCCAGTTATTGAGCGGGTTGTGCCCAAAGAAGATGTGACTGTCCGTTGACTAGCACTAGGCATATTCGAAAGACAAGTGCTGGTCGGTCGTGTGCGTATAGTCGCTGGCTGTGTGCCCGTTTGGGTGCCAACCATCTTACCCTCCCGCCAAGGCTTTCTGGGGTGTGAAAATGACTTCTTTGTCTCCCATGAGAATCTCTTCAGCGAAGGGATCGAACGTCGTCATGGGCTCCGATTTGCCTCCATCGGGTCCGACGCAGAAAGGCAACATGCCTTCTTCGACCAATTTGTCAAACAAATCCTTGGCCTCCTGGATTTGGGCCATATCATTGCTGTCCCAGACAATCCTCTTATCGCCATCGTCGGGATTCATGATCGAGAAACAAAACTGCCCCTCTTGAACTTCTTGATCGTCTTCAAGAATCTGGGCGTGGAAGGGCACATCAACTTCCGTTTTGGCATTGCCAAAAATCGTCAGTTGCAGCTTGTCTTTTCTCTTCAACACTATTCAGCCTCCTTATGGAAAAAGCGAAGTTCAGGCAAAGTCTCGCTAGGGTTATTCCCCTCTCCGAAACCCTCTCCTAGAATGCATGTCCCCAAAACAGAACAGATTTCGTCTGATGGCCTTACCAGACGGGCCCCAGCCGGATCAGAGCTAGGCACTTGTTGACCCACCGAGAGCGTCCAGAAAGGATTGCCCTCATCATATTTGTCAAAAGTCAAGGTCAAGCTAATGTAGAACATCCTGAACAAGGTGATGTGTTCAGAATAATAGAAGGCCTCATCCTCGTTGGCCATTGTGCTTTTCTCAAGATCGTCTTGATCTGCGGAGTAATGATGTTCGTCATCGCAAGGCTTGTTCAGAGCGTTGCGTTTCATCTCCCCGCCCAACCGAATCAGATCGTCTATGCTATCGATTCGCATCGACTTTAGTTTGTTTGATACTTGTCTGATTTCAGTCATTTGCTCCCACCATGAAAATCGGTCCAGAGTCTACGCAACCAATGAGATTCTTCAACCTCATTTCTTGGTTCCTTAATTTCAACACCCTCCCGAGGTCCGCGTTTTTCCTTTGCCGCCTTCTTCATTTCGTCTGTCCAGGGCTTCTTGTGATAAGCAGATGGCGGCGGAACGATCTCTTCAACGTACTTCTCACGCCCCCTAGGACAATATGTGTCTTCAAAAATGTGACCATCCTTAATGGTGCGAGGATGTTTGCGGCCACAATTGGGACAAACAACAACAACACTATAGTTCAAAGCGATGTTCAGTTTGACCCCGAAATATCCAGTGCAGTCATTGCAATAAAATTCCTGGTAGATCCGGCTCCCTCTATCATCCATGCCATCACCTCACGACATCCATCCAAAAGTACCCCACTTGATCTCCACGTTCTCTTCTCCATACTCCTCACGCAACCTAGCTAAAGCCCCTGCACACTCTTCCTCAAATTCTTGGATCGACTCTTCACCGACTGATTCCAATTCCATCCCCCAAGTATCATACTTGGGATCGAAATGTTTGCCCACCCCTCCATTGCCGATCCAAACGTCGCAGTGTTTGGGAAGGCCCTTGAAGCCTTCAGTAAGAACACAAACCTGACTCTGAAGCTCTTCCATCAATTCCCAACTCTCAATGCGGTCGGCTTTGTACACAATGGGAACTTTGTTAAATTCGGCCCCACATTGAGTACAGAATTTAGCTCCATGAGGCGGATGCTTTTTATGGCCTGAGCAACTCTTCTTAGGACAAGTGTGCATCTCATCCTCTTTGTTGACCTTCTCGTTCTGACAGAGTGCGTAAGGGCCAATGTATACGTTGTAGTCAACGCCCATCATTTGCCTCCTATATCATGACCCAGAAGATTGCTGCCGTTATCAATCCCGCCACGATCACATCGAAAACGATCTTCGTCCTACTGTGTCCTTTCGGTGGCGTAAAAGTGAATTTCAACCAAGAGGACAAGAGTGAACACCGCCAAAAATCGACCGCGTCTTGTTTAAGGCTCGCTATTACTTTTTGCCAACGGCACCGGTTCTGCATTTGGTCGTAAATTCATCGAGTTGACTAAAAATCGCCCCAGATCCTTGGGCGACCTTGGTTACCATGGGGCAAATATCAAATTTGCCGTCTTGACCCAGACCAGCGGTGACCTCCAACATGGTGCCACGTTCATGGTCCACGTATCGCCATTCGTTTTGACGCAAGTTTTTCAACTCTTGCCAAGCACTCCACCAAACAGCGACGGGAATTTCCACTTTCAACTTGTCTGCATCATCTAAGTGAAAGTGAACCATTCCCTGATTCAAATGAAATCGAATCTTCTGAGATAGTTCGGGCACTTGCCGAACTGTGGGAATGGCTTGTTGAGAATTGGGATCTAAGACCCCTCCAAAGGCATCATCTTTGGCCTTGTCCTTCTTCCCCATTTCGATTGTGTCTTCGTGTGTGCCGCCCATTGCGTACCTCCTTTGCAAAAACGGCAGTATAGCATATCTCCAAGCTGTGTCAATTGGACTCTGGATTGAAAGATCGGGGAGGAGGGTCAACCTCCTTCATTTGTTGGGAAAAAGCGATAAATCCCTCCGCGTCAGCCGGATCAGGGGATTGGATGAAATAGCGACCGAAAGGATGTTCTCTCAGGGGAAGTTCTTGCGGAGAATCCATAAAAACGGCCACAATCTCTTGAACAACCTCGTCGGAGATCGGCCTCAAGGGTGACAGCATTGTCAGCAAATGGGCATCCTCACAAAACGTATAAGCTACGCTAATCTCTTGTGCATCTACAGAAATGGTAACCTCATGCTCCCCAGCTTTGATCTTGGCTATGATTTCCGGTTTGGCTTTCTCGTTGTCTTCCTGAACCTTTTCTTTCAGACTAACCAATTGGTCGTGAACGTCCTGATTCATCAACAGCCTCCAATTTAAATGTAATGATTTCTCCTTGTTGTTCTTTAGCTCTTTTCTTGGCTATGTCCTGGCTTCTAGTCAAGCAACTTACACGAAACGTATTGGCCTTGGTATGCTGTGCAAAATCGAACCACTGGCCGCCCGAACACTCGACACCGTAAAAGATCACTACTCACACCTCCGTGTCTGAAATAGAAATTCCCCCCGGCAAGCCGGGGGAATTTCTCAGCGGGAATGGATGTTACTTGTCCAACTCTTCGCCAACGATTTCCTTGGCCTGTTCGCGGAGCCGTTCGGTCTTTTCCGTTTCACTGGAACTGACACCGAACTTGGCCCGAGTGACGTAGCTCAAGGGCCGAATCATCGTGAGGATGGCCTTGAGGTTGTCTTCGTTCTGGGCGTAGTTGCAAACGCGATCCAGGAAATCCTTCGGCTCCAGGAGCTTGGGATCGTAGGTCGCATTTTCATCGACGTACTCAGACAGGGCTTGCTTTTCAGCAGCGGACAAGACGAGCGGGGCATCGTCGTCAAGCTCTTCACCGTCTTCGTCTTCGCCTTGCAGCCAGCAGAAGAGTTTGGTGGCCGCAGCCTGACTAGGACCGCTACCGCGAATGAGAGTGGTCAGATCGATAGACCATTCGGGCGTGAGATCCAGTTCGTTCGCGACCAGATTCTCAGCATCATCCCTTTGGACGCCCTGATCGACAAGAGCCTCGACGAAAACCTCATCGGCCTCTTCGTCATCACCGACCGAAGGAAGAATGACCTTGATCTTCGACCCTTGTTGCACCATGAACTGGCCGGTGCAATCGACGTTGCCACTTTCGTCGCGGGCTTCGATGGCGGGAGTCTCAGGAGCCTTCTTTTTGGCCCACAGAGCCGCAAGATAGATAGGCCAAATGTCATTGGCCAAACTCTTCGCCTGTTCCTTCCGGCGAGCTTCAAGAAGATCAACCAGGGTCTTCAGCGGAGCGAATTCCGCAAAATCTTCCTGGATGTCGTCGTCGAGGTCCAGCTTGGGGCGATCCTTCTTCGCGACCTTTTTGGCTTTGGGCTTTTTCTTTTTCGCAAACCGATCCAACACATTCGGTTTGTTGGTCGGAGCCCCATCGCCAGCGGCGGGAATGGATTGCTTGGTGGAGGACTTGGACGACTTCGCACTCTGCTTACTCTGAACTGTCATTAGCTTCTCCCTTTCTATGGATGCTAAATGAACTAAGTGTTACGGCCTCTAGGCCAGTTTACTTTGACTACCGATTATAGTCTAGGTTTGCTGGTCTGTAAAGCAGATTATTCGCCCTCTTCTTCGTCCCCATCATCCTTGGACATTTTTGCAGAAATACCACTGCCCTTTCTCGATAGTTCTGAAACAATCCTCAAGGTACGGAAGATCTGTTCACACCCGCTATCCTCAGCGGAGATTGGTTTAGAACTTACCATTATCATATTGCCCATGGGTATTTCTTTTTTGGCACACTTCAATACAACCAATTTGGCTGCCTCCTCGTAACTACCAGCCTGTATCGATCCATCAAATTGCCCGGTCTGGGCGTAAAAGCGTTGCTTTTCCATTATCCAACTCCCACTGGTAAAGGTATGATTAACCCGTATTGTAGGGGAAACCCAATGAGGAATCAATAGAAAAAGGCCGCTCCCGCTTTCGCGGGAGCGGCCTACACTCAGGGGGACGAGCGATTGTTCGCTACGCAGATGCCTGGAGGATCGGCTCTTCCTGGACCTTTTCGAAGTCCATGCCGTGGTTTTCGCAGAAGTCAATCAGGTCGTACTTCAAGCTGACGGCCTTTTTGGCTTGGTAGCACTGATTCAGTGCGTTTGTCAAGTCGTCTTTGTTGACACCCAGAGGTTTTTCTGCCTTGATGCTGCGACGGACGGCCAACTGCTTCGCCGTTTGGATGATCGTGGCAATCATCGAGCCGCTGATGCTATCGGAGAACATGAAAGTCTCCTTTCGCGGCGTCGGGCTGCCGTTTCGTTCGATCAGCGTCGAAATCGGTCGCGGGTTGTGCATGATTTCACCAACCAGATGTTGGATCACACCCTCAGGATCGATACCATCAAGTTGCACCTTGCTCAATCGCAAGTGAATGTTGATGATCTCATGAGCGTTATCGGCATTGGGCCGAGGCACCTTAATGTGCTTGTCGATTCGCCCAGGACGAATGACGGCACCGTCGATGCTCTTGGGCCGGTTCGACGCAAGGATGAGCATTCCACCCTTTCGGTCGAATCCATCCATTTCGGCCAGCCACATGGCGACCAAGGTGTCATGCCATTTCTGAGCATGCTGGCTTCCACGTTCGCTGAAGATCGCATCGGCCTCATCAACGAAGGTCACGCACGGGTAACCGAAGTCTTCGTAGTGCTTTCGCATACGGGCGAAGATAGCTCTGGTTTCGGCTTCCGACTCCCCAACCCACTTGCTGAGGATTTCAGGCCCCTTGACCAGATTGAATCCACTTTGGACCGACTCTTTGCCATGGGAAACAGCAAGGCTATGGGCCGCAGCCTTACCGGCCAACGTCTTGCCACACCCTGGAGGTCCGTACAGGAGGAACCCAGCGGGATCTTCCATCTGGTGGTACTGGTAGATGTCCTTGTAGACGTGCGGGAAGACAATGGCTTCATCCATTTCCTGCCGCACTTGCTCCAAGGCACCAATGTCGTCCCACGTCACGGTTGCTTCCGACTGCAACTTGAAACGCTTCGTGTTCGCGTTGCTGACGTGTCGCACCGCAATGACTTGCGACGAATCCAAAACCACCTTGTCGCCCACTTCAACATCACCGAAGTGGTTGAAGACGATCTTCCGCGTACCGGCAGCATCGACCTCAATTCGCCCTTGACCAACTTGCTTTTCGGCCTCGGTCACAGTGCAAAGAGCCCCGTGTCCCTTGGTTTCCGAAATGTCTTCAACCTGATTGGTCTTCAGGTTGCACTTGGCAATGTCGCCGGGCGACGGGTTGAAACGATAGCTGTTCCAAACCTGTTGGATGCTGTTTTCGAAGGAGATCTCGATGTTGGAGCCATCGTTTTTGATAAGCAACTGGACTTGCTTTTTCCTCGGCTGCTTCGTTTCGGGATCGATGCAGTCATCCAAACCCACGGCGAAGTGCGGCTTCGTCTTGATGCCAAAGAATTCGACGCGAACCGTACCGGACTTCGGGTCCACACCATCGCTGATGATCGTCCCGATTCGCCCGACGTAGTTGCCCAGGTCCTCGTCAATGACCAAGACCTTGTCGCCGTTTTCAAAGGCATCGGCCCGAACATGATGGTCTGAAGAGAGAACCGTCGCATAGACAAGCGGTTGGGCGTAAAGATGAGCAAGAGTGGCCTCTTGCTCCAAGATTAAAGATCTTGCCTCTTCCAGGCTTTCGCTCAACTGCTGGTTTTGCAGCATGAGAGCGTTGTCGTCGGGAACCTGTTGGTTCCTGACGGGCCTTGCCAGAGGAACAGCCTTTTTGACCTTGTCGCTAGCGGGCTTGTCAGCGGGTCGATTCTTTTTGTCTTTCTTCGTCGCCATGAGTGAAAAATCCTTTTACTTGGTTGACAGAACCAAAACTTTGTTGTCCTTGCGGTCAAACTTGTAGCCTGAACTGCAAACAATTCCGCCCTTCGTAAGAACGCTGTCGGTGATGCGAACGTTGTCGCCATGATCCACAACGTAAGAAACCAAGGCTCCTGCCTTGTCGTCAGAAACGACCAAGACCGGTTCGCCATTGTCATCGTCAGTGGCGACATAAAGGCGGTCGCCATGCTTGTAGCCCGCATCCCGAATAAAGCTATTCGGAATGGCCAGGGTGCCCCTAGCATCCGGTTTTCGACCCTTCAGGTCAACCCCAGAATCGCCGTCGTCGCCATCATCGCTAGCGTCGAACAACCCGTCTTGAGCGGGCTTGTGGCCGTTACTTTGGCTTTTTTTATCCCGCTCTTGCGGCTTGTACTCATTGGGATCGCCGCCCGTGGGGAAATAAAGGATCGCCGGATTCGGAGCCCCCACGTCCCAGGTGGTAGACTCATAGGTTCCACCGTTGACGTGTCGCGACATGCAGTTGTGGATTTCCCGTCGCATATGACGGTGCCGTTCGACCGGAAGCCCTTCCTTCTTGGCCAACGCTTTGACCTCAAGGCTCACATCAAAGGCCGTGAACATGTCGTCGTTGTCCACCTTTTGGTCAACGACTTCGGCAATCAGGGTTGCGGTATCAGCACTACACATGGTTTCTTCTCCTATTTGGCTAGACGATTATAGTCTAGATCTTGGATTTGTAAAGTTGAATTATCTGTTGGGCATCGAAAATTCGATCAAATATCGGATCTTCGTTTGGTCCACGTCGTAAGTGATGAATTCGTTGTTCATCACGCCCGACTTTCTTCCGATGGCAGCCACACTATGGCAGCCTTGCGGAGCTTTGGTATAACCATAACAACCCGAGGCGATATGCGGTTTGCCCAGAGCGACATCGCAGACAAGCATGAACGCATGTCGTCCACGAATACCACCACTTCCACCGGCATAAATCGAGCGACTCAAGCTACAATAACCGGCAGACTTTTTCCAGTCGTCTGCGGTGTAGTGGCCGGGACCGAACATGGCACCCGTGATATGGACACCAACAAGTTGTTTCGGAAGCCGGAACCCTTCCCGCAAGATGCCCGAGATGTTAACCGAACGACTTCCATGGAAGAGCATCCAAGTACCGCTTTTCGCGTACAACTTGGCTTCTTCTCTTGTCAGATCCTTTCGGCTTCTGGGCTGATGCAGGGGCTTGTCAGAACTAGTCCATCGCCCTTTGGCGATTCGCTCCTGAGCCCGCTTGAATCGGGCTTGTTCGTTGTTCCTTGTGACTTCCCAAATGTGCTTGACGTTCATCTTTCCGCTGATCCAACCATGCACATTCTTGGTCGCACCGGGAGCCCAATCATGAAGCCAACTTTCTCTCGATGCCGAAACGTGGGACAACTTGATGCCCATACCAGCAAACGGGTTGTTGACTTCCAGGTCGCCCAAATCGGCAGAATACAAGGCCGACTCAAAGGCATCCAGGTCTTGAGTCCAAAGCTGAATGTTGTCTTGACTTAAAATCCAGCTTTCAGGGGCGGCTCCGCGATTCTTCTTCTTCGGGATCAAGCCGTACATGTCCCGAGTCAGTTGTTTCAATTCTTTGTCATTGACTTGATCGTCAATGTCATCCCCGATCTTGCTGACCCGCTTCATAGCTTCGGTGCAAATGGCACGGGCATTATTGATCGCGGTTTGAGTTGGAAGTGCAGCATCGGCCATGCTAGCCTTGGTGTACTTGACCGTTCCCATTTGAAGGTCACGCATCAAAGCCATCGACTCCCGGTCGGCCCAATCCTTCTGCGGGGCCTTCTTCTTCGCACCCTTCTTGCCATTTTTGCCATTGGTCTTCGCGGCCTTCTTCTTGTCCAAACCATCATCGGTAGTGATAGTCTTCGCATCGGGAAGTCCCGTACTGCGAGTGGACTGGGGGCGAACAATGTACAAATCTTTGGGCTTGCCTTTGCTGTCAATCTTCGGCACTAGACGTTTGCCCAAAGCTTTGTGGCTCTCCCAAACACCACGACCCGTGTTTTTACTCTTGAGGATCTTTTGGTATTCGGCTTCTGCGTCGGCCTCGGACGAACACTGAATGAATTGGTATTGCGGGTTCGCGGCACCAACCCGACCATACTCAACGTAGACGAACCAGCCTTTGTTTTTCTTGGATTGGACAACGGCAGCGTGGTAATACTTGTTGCTATCCACGTCCTCTTGCATGAAGCAACCCATGTCGGCAATCTTCGTGCCCGAGAATTCACCGTCCGCAATCGCGGGAGGGCCAAAACACTGAAAATCGTCGGCACTATGACCTTTGGGCCAAGCCTTACGAGCTAGTTTGGTTCCCATTTCTTCTCCTAGTACGTTCTATGATCGCAATGGTCGTCCATCCCGTTTGGAATGGCTCTAGAACAGAAGGTGGAATGCCCCACCCAAAAAAACACGTCGCACTGACGGCAGTAGTTTTTCCAGATTTCTCTGCCGCATTCGTGACACTCTTGGGGAGGTGTCGTTTTCAAAGCACGAAGTTGTTCTTCATTTAAGAGGGGCATTTTGCTCACCCATTATAGTCTACTATCGAAGTTTGTAAAGCAAATCTTTAGAATTCTTCTTTGAATTCATCGTATTTGGCAAGAGCCTTGAAGATTTGCTGTAAACCTTTGGGACCTAGATTTTCCAGACTAGATAGTTTTGCTTTGGTCGTGTGCATTAGATCTTCTAGCATGAAGATTCCAGCCCCTTCTAAGATGTTGATTGTTCGCTGGCTGATTCCGAGGGGCTCTAAGTTGCAAACGGGATGATCGTCTTCAATCCCGGCGACAATCGCTGCCATAGCTTTCGGCGGAATGTCTTCCAATTCCGGTAAGGGAAAGGGCATTTCTTCAATCCTTTAAAGGTGTGTGGGTAGAGATGTCGGCCCAGGATTGTTCCAGGGTTCATGGAGATCAAATCCAATGGCCGACAGCCTCTCATCGAAGTCAAGTGTCCAACCGTACTCATAGTTTGGAAAGGCATCCAAACAGACGAACTTGGTTCCTCCTATTTCTCCTTGCCAATGTTGATGGAAATGACCGAAAACCCAAACCTTGGGTTGATGTGCCTCGAACATGAATTGAAGAAGTCGATTTGTTGCCGAAGCTATCGACCTTCCATCACTCAAGTAAAGACGCAAATTACTCATGACGGACATCGGGGCGGCATGAGTAATCACAAAGTTCGGTTTTGTCTCCTCATAGCATTTTAGTGCTGCTTCACATTCCTTCGGTGATAATTGTTCTCGAACATGCCAGCCCCAATCATTCTTTCGCCTGGATGGACCATCGATACTCCAAGCACCCCTCACATAAAACATGCTTTCGTTGGTGTCTGGGATCTGCCATGCTCCAAAGTTCCCCAAGCAGTTTTCTGGCATGTTGGTAAATTCACAGACGGTGGGCTCCTCAAAATCTGGGACGTATTCTTTGAGATAGATTTTATACTTCTCGTCTTCGGGAATATAAAAGTTCTCGGTGGGTCGAACAACAGTGAGTTTGCTGCCCGGTTGGAGAATTGCAGGATCATCCAGAGCGATATCGGGCCGCTCCTTCAGCGTATAGTCTTCGTGATTTCCCCCGATGAAAACGTGACGACTTGGATCTAACTTTGGGAACCCAGCATAGTCTAGCCCCATGTCCCCAATTTGAATAGAACAAGGGATGTCCTTGACTGTTTTCTCATAAAATTGAAAATGGCCATGGACATCCCCTACGACTCTCAAATGAGTGACGAAATTCAAGCAGCCTCCTTGTCTTTGTTAGGGAAAAGCGGTTCTTCGCCGCGAACCATCGGTCCAGTCAGCTTGAACGCACCTCCATCCATATCGGGTAATTCGTACATGATTTCGAGCATGAGTTTATCCACAACGGAACGCAGGGCACGGGCTCCCGTATCCTGCTTGGCAGCCTTTGCCGCGATTTCGGCAATGGCCTCATCCGTGTAGCTAAAATCCACTCCCTGACCCTTGCAAATCTTCATCTGCTGTTTCAGCAGAGCATTCTTCGGTTCCGTGAGGACGTGACACAAATCCTCTTCGGTAAGTTCGTTCACGCTGGTAACAACAGGGAGTCTTCCCACCAATTCGGGAATAAGCCCGAACTGGATTATGTCATCTGACGTAACCTGTTGCAAGTAGTGATCGCAAGTTTTTTCATCCATTCCTTCGTTGGTGAACCCGATCTGCTTCTGGCCCAATCGTTGGGCGACGATATCGTCCAATTGGACGAAAGTTCCGCCACAAATGAACAGGATATGTTTGGTGTCGATTTCGATGAAAGCCTGTTCGGGATGTTTCCTACCTCCCAAGGGCGGCACATTGCACTGGGTTCCCTCCAGCATCTTGAGCAATGCTTGCTGAACGCCCTCTCCTGAAACATCTCTGGTGATCGATACATTCTGACTGGTTTTGCCAATCTTATCGATTTCGTCCATGTAGAGAATCCCCTGCTCTGCCTTGCTCACGTCGAGGTCGGCAGCATGGAGAAGTTTCAAGAGCATGTTCTCAACGTCTTCGCCAACGTATCCAGCTTCGGTTACCGTGGTGGCATCACCGATTGCAAAAGGAACATCAACAATTTGGGCCAGCGTTTGAGCCAAAAGGGTTTTGCCACAACCAGTCGGCCCCAGCAAAAGGATGTTCGACTTTTCAATTTCAACATCAGCCAGCGGATCGTTTTCATCGAAGATTTTTTCATCGGTCAGTCGGAGATAGTGAGCATAACACGCTACCGCCAACTGACGCTTCGCTTCACTTTGACCGTAAACATACTTGTCAAGTTCAGCGACAATTTCTTTCGGCTTTGGAACCACAAGAGAAGCTTTGCCTTTTTCCTTAGCTCTGTTCTCGTAGATGTCCAAAGCCAACCTGATGCACCGACCACAAATATACATCCTCTTTGTTGATCCCTTCGGCCCTCCCTCCACCAAAGGACCGCAGTCCTTGGTGTGATTGCCACAGAAATCACATGTGGTTGGTCGCTTTCTGGTTTTCTTAGGTGGTGTAGTCATATCTCTCCTCTAACTTAGCCAGACGGCAAGAATTTTTGCCACCGCCTCTGCAAATATTCATGATTCTTCGTCAAGTAAGGCGTGATGTTCGTTTCTTGCATCACTTCTTTTACAGTTTTGTTCCCGAAGTGATGTGCTAAAGGAACTTGTAAAGCGTAAATTCTTCGACCGGCTTCCCGTAGCCTCATCGAAAAATCACTATCTTCACCATAGGCAAACTCCAAATTTTCCTCATCAAAAAGCCCGTGTTCGTCATATACGCTTCGCGGGATGCAAAAGCACCAACCGCAGATGTAGTCTACACCGTCCCCGTATCCGGCCCTGACGCCTTGTGCCCTAGAATCAAGGAAGCCTCCCAAGAATCCAACCTGGGCGACATCTGGATTTTGCTCCAGGAAACCAGTCAACACCAAATCCCAACCATCGAAAACGATTACGTCAGAATTGATGAGGATGATGTATGGAGCATCGCCGTGTTGAACCAAAAAGTTGTTCGGATAGATGAACCCTCTGTTCACTTCATCTCGGCACAACGTAACCTCGTCGCCTAAGCCCTTCAGATAACTCCTTGTGCTTGCATCTGAACCATTGTCGTAAATGAAAAGATTATAGTTCTTGGTGTGCTGTTGAATCGACTCGACGCATGCCGTTACATAGTCCAGTTGATTATGTACCACCAAAAGGATGTCCTTTTTCGCTGGACTTGTGGCAGCAGACGACACCTCGTCTTGCAGTGCGGACAGACTTTGATTGGGCAAATATGGAAAAAGTCTGGACATTAGCTGGCCTTCTTTTTACGGGTTACCCAAGCCTTCTTCGCGGCAGCACTTCGCTTTTCTTTCTCTTCCTTTTCCTTCTTCCTGCGGGTTTCCCAAGCCTTCTTCGCGGCAGCACTTCGCTTTTCCTTCTTCGACACCTCCTTCAGCATCTTCTGTCGCTGAGTTTCCGGCTTCTTCTTCCTGGGGTATCCAGCATCAGTCTGGAATTCGATAGCAACCTCTTCTTCGGTCGCAGTTGCCACGGAGGCAGCCTTGGGAACCTTGGGCATCTTGGCAACCCTGGCCGCTATTTTGGGCTTATAGCCCTTCAGCCACTTCATAAAGTCCACATGGCTATGAGGTTCACCAGCTTTCTTCCAAGTCCCATAGCTCGGAAGGGGGAGAATGTCTTGTTCTTGGAAGAGATGGAACGGCCCGAAATAAGCCTCGGCCCATTCGTAAAAGTCTTCCCACGCATCTTCCAGTTGGTAACAGCCCTTTTGCATGGTCACAGGGCATTGGTATAGAACAGACGGCATTCTCTAACCTTTCCTCAAGAGACAGTGGTATTCCTACCGATTATAGCCCACATTCGGGAGGCTGTAAAGAACAACTACAAAAAGACCCCCTCTGCCGCAACGCGGCAGAGGGGGTCATGCTATCATTGATCTAACGGAAATCTAACCGTTAGGCAGCCTCATTCAGGCGATAGAGGTGGGTGGACTTGTCGTGAACGACGATCTTCTCCTGGGTGACCATGCTGCGGAGCGTTTGGTAGACGATCTGCGGGAGGGCTTTGTTGCCCTTCTTCGCCTTCGTCACATAGCCCGCTTTGATGATCTCAGCGGTGAGGTCCGCGAGTTTCAAACCGTCAGGCAGGTTCTTCTTCCGGCCCAAAATTCGTTTGATGAGAGGCTTTAAGTCCTTAGGCTTTTTTGCCTTCGGATTTTGGGCCTTCTTTTCGGCCTTCTTTTCGGCCTTCTTTTCGGCCTTCTTTT
>Ga0180433_10004645_pt1 | contig 19112 bp, 20 predicted proteins | sample SS_ome_8_FD_132980 | JGI IMG/M metagenome (GOLD analysis project Ga0180433, IMG submission 132980) | Hypersaline lake sediment archaeal communities from the Salton Sea, California, USA - SS_1_D_1 metaG | ecosystem: Environmental > Aquatic > Non-marine Saline and Alkaline > Hypersaline >... | reverse complement strand
TCACTTGAGCAAGGCTGGACAAAGCTCTTTCAATTAAAAAGCAAAATATGTTCCATCACCTATATCGGCGATTATTTATTCGGCGCAGGGGAGAGGGGAACGATTATCAGATCGTCTGACCAAGGAGCAACCTGGTCAATCTCAAGCTTTCCGACAAACGCTACGATTTGGTCGATCACAGGGACAACGGACGGCTTTGTTTGTGCCCATGGGAAGCATTGCATTTACATATCAGAGGATTTCGGCGTCTCATGGAAAATCGTCAAGCCGTTTTCCGCTTTGAGTCATCCGCCCGTTATCCGCTCTCTGTGCCTCCATGAGGAGCGCCTTTACATCGGAACGCAGATTCATGAAGTGCACGGTGGTGTTTGGGCATACGATTTGGCAGCAGAATCGGCTTTTTTGATCAAAAAAGAAACCGGCCGCATGACCGCCTCGATGATCGCATTTGAAGGCGAATGGCTGGTTTGTGCGATGGGATCTAAAAAAGGAAATCACGGTGCCGTCAATTTGGTCAACATCCATACGAATGATGAAATACAAATCAGCCAGGGCCTTGTTGAGAATGAAGAATCATTCCTGGATGTGTCCGAAGACAACGGAATCATCTATGTCACGTCGGCTCAAGACCGAGACGGATTTTCAAGAATCTACCGGCTTGATTTCTTTGAAAGAGAGCTGAAATGGTTTGACACGATTAAAGGGCATGGATTCAGAGTCGCCAATCAAAAGGAGAACTTCTTTTGCGCGGGTCTTTATGAATGCAAATTTGTCAGGCCTTATGAACAGCCTGCTGCAGCCCACTGATTTTATAGCGTTTTATAGGAGGAATAACGATGGGGAAAGTTTTGCTGGTTTATGCAAGCATGTCTGGAAATACAGAAGCAATGGCCGATTTAATCGAGAAAGGCCTTCTTGAGGGCGGGGCCGAAGTTGACCGCCATGAAGCGATGGATGTAGATGCGGCGCTCTTTAACGATTATCAGTATATGATATTTGGCGCTTATACATGGGGCGACGGGGATCTCCCGGATGAGTTTTTGGATATTTACGATGATATGGAAGGGATGGATTTCACAGATAAGATGTTTGCCGTTTTCGGGTCCGGAGATACTTCTTACGAGCATTTTTGCGGTGCCGTCGACATACTTGAGGACAAAATCAAAGAGCTTGGCGGAGACACGGTGCTTCCGTCCGTCAAAATCGAAATGAATCCGGAAGATGAAGAAGAAGACATGCTGCTTCAATTCGGCAGGGATTTTGCAAAGAAATGTGAAGTGCCGGCATGACATTTGCTAAAAAAGGAAACGGGACGCCCCCTTTCCTTTTTTTCTTGTTTTTAAATCTTTCCTTTGATACAGTAATGAGGAGAAAAAGAGAAGGAGGACTTACATAATGAAAATGATGGATGCAAATGAGATTATCTCATTTATTCAAAATAGTAAGAAATCAACACCTGTTAAAGTGTATGTGAAAGGCGACCTTGAAGGAATTGACTTCGGCGCTTCAGCCAAGCCTTTTATTACAGGGCATACTGGGGTAGTATTCGGTGAATGGGCGGAGATTCAAGCTGCGCTCGAAGCAAACAAAGGTAAAATTGAAGACTATGTTGTCGAAAACGACCGCCGCAATTCGGCGATCCCAACGCTCGATTTGAAAAATATTAAAGCGCGAATCGAGCCGGGTGCGATCATCCGCGATCAAGTGGAAATCGGCGACAACGCCGTCATCATGATGGGAGCTTCCATCAACATCGGCTCTGTAATCGGCGAAGGAACGATGATCGATATGAATGTCGTGCTGGGCGGACGAGCTACCGTCGGCAAAAACTGCCACATTGGAGCGGGTTCCGTGCTTGCCGGTGTCATTGAGCCCCCTTCAGCAAAACCTGTCGTTATTGAAGACGATGTCGTCATCGGTGCAAACGCCGTCGTACTTGAAGGCGTGACTGTCGGAAAAGGAGCCGTCGTTGCTGCCGGCGCAATCGTTGTGGAAGATGTGGCACCTTACACAGTAGTTGCCGGAACGCCTGCGAAAAAAATCAAAGACATCGATGAAAAAACAAAAGGCAAAACAGAAATCAAACAGGAATTGCGTCAGCTTTAAGAAGCGGCGGCGAAAAGTGCGTGGATGTGACAATCCACGCATTTTCGTATCGCCGGGGAGGTTAGAAAGATGAAATTGGACGAATTAGCAGCGATTCGCAGAGATCTGCACCAAATTCCTGAACTCGGTTTTCAGGAATATAAGACACAGGCTTATCTTTTGAACCACTTACTAAAGCATCCGGAAGACCGGATTGAAATCGAAAAGTGGAGAACCGGACTGTTTGTAAAGGTTAAAGGGACAGCCCCTGAACAGATTTTGGCTTACAGGGCGGATATGGACGGGCTCTCGATTCGGGAAGATACCGGATATTCTTTTTCTTCCGTACATCAGAACAGGATGCATGCGTGCGGGCATGATTTCCATATGACGATTGCCCTCGGCATCATCGATCATTTCGTCCGCAACCCGGTTAAACAAGATCTGTTGTTTTTGTTCCAGCCTGCTGAAGAAGGGCCGGGCGGCGCTGAACCGATGCTTGAAAGCGATTTGTTTAAAAAGTGGGAGCCGAGCATGATCACAGCGCTGCACATCGCGCCTGAGCTCCCGGTCGGAACGATCGGAACGAAAAGCGGGCTGCTCTTTGCCAATACGTCAGAGCTTGTAATCGAACTTGAAGGAAAGGGCGGGCATGCCGCATATCCCCACCTTGCAGAAGATATGGTGGTCGCCGCCAGTTCGCTCGTTACGCAAATGCAGTCGATCGTAGCCAGGAATGTCGATCCGCTGGACAGTGCTGTCATTACCATAGGGACGATTACAGGCGGATCGGCACAAAACATTATCGCTCAGCAAGCAAGGCTTGAAGGGACGATCAGGACGCTGTCCCCAGCCTCAATGGAACAGGTGAAGAAAAGGATCGAGGCGATGGTGAGCGGCCTGGAAACGGCTTATCAATGCAACGGTAAAGTCAGCTATCCGGCAGCATATTATCAGGTCTATAATTCAAGCGGTTTAGTTGAAGACTTTATGCAGTTCGTTTCTGAAAGCGGCCTTGCAGAGGTCATCCGTTCAAAAGAAGCGATGACAGGAGAGGACTTCGGCTATATGCTGAAAAAGTATCCGGGCTTCATGTTTTGGCTCGGCGTCGATTCACCTTACGGACTCCACCATGCCAAACTGCAGCCGAAAGAGGAAGCGCTTGAGACGGCAGTCCGCGTTATGACGGCTTATTTCTCTTCCAAAGCCAATTAGAACAAGCGGCTGGTATAAAAAATCAGCAAACGTGGCATCTTAATTGGTGGAGGTGTTTCTTCATGTCGAAAAAAATCGGAATCGAACAATCTCTTTCTGATGTCGAGGCTGCTTTGAAGGAAAAAGGGTATGAGGTTGTAACGATGAAAACCGAAGACGATGCAAAAGGCTGCGACTGCTGTGTTGTCACTGGTCTGGACACTGACATGCTCGGGATTTCAGATACGATGACCGGAGCATCTGTCATTCAGGCGACTGGTTTAACTGCCGATGAAATCTGTCAGCAGGTTGAGCAAAAACTTCAGTAATAAACATAAAACCGAAGTTCCAGCTTCGGTTTTAACTTGTTTTTCCAAAAAAACGGCTGTCGGGTGTTAAACGGTTGTTTCATCATCCGGAGGCATGTTACACTTTTTTTAAAGGCTTAAAAAAAGAACAACCGCTAATTTAAATTTATTATCAATTAATATTGACTAAAAATATGGTAAGTATTATAATGAATTATGTATGTGATGTTATTAACTAAATGAGAATTTAATATTTAAATTCTCATTTTGATATGGGTAGCAGAACCCAAAAATCACAATTGGAGGGATACATAAAATGGCAGAACGCATGGTAGGTAAACAAGCGCCGCGCTTTGAAATGGAAGCGGTTCTTGCAAACAAAGAATTTGGAAAAGTAAGCCTTGAAGAAAACATGAAGAATGATAAGTGGACGGTTCTATTCTTCTATCCTATGGACTTTACTTTCGTGTGCCCGACAGAAATTACAGCAATGTCTGACCGCTATGACGAGTTTGAAGACCTTGATGCAGAAGTAATCGGCGTTTCAACTGACACCATCCACACTCACTTGGCATGGATTAACACAGACCGCAAAGAAAATGGTCTCGGCCAGCTGAAATACCCGCTTGCTGCCGACACAAACCATGAAGTATCCCGTGAATACGGCGTACTGATTGAAGAAGAAGGTGTGGCGCTTCGCGGATTGTTCATCATTAATCCGGAAGGCGAACTTCAATATCAAACAGTGTTCCATAACAACATCGGCCGTGATGTAGACGAAACATTGCGCGTGCTTCAAGCGCTGCAAACAGGCGGTCTTTGCCCTGCAAACTGGAAACCGGGTCAAGCAACTCTTTAATTTTTATTCTCAAATTAGAAATCAGATTGGAAAGGTCTAACATTTGTTAGACCTTTTTAATCGACAAAAATGACAATGGAGGAAAAATCATGAAATTACGCCAGCCGATGCCGGAACTGACCGGCGCAAAAGAGTGGTTAAACGGAGAAGTGACAAAAGAGCAGCTTATCGGAGAAAAGCCGACATTAATTCATTTTTGGTCGATCAGCTGCCACTTGTGCAAAGAGGCGATGCCGCAAGTCAATGAGTTCCGCGACCGCTACAGCGATAAACTAAACGTGGTGGCCGTGCATATGCCGCGTTCAGAAGACGATTTAGACTTGAATAAAATCAAAGAGGTTGCCGCTGAACATGATATTACTCAGCCTGTTTTTGTTGACAGCGACCATAAGCTGACTGACGCTTTCGAAAATGAATATGTTCCGGCTTATTACGTTTTTGATAAAACAGGCCAACTTCGCCATTTTCAAGCTGGAGGAAGCGGGATGAAAATGCTCGAAAAACGTGTAAACCGTGTTCTTGCCGAAACAGAACAGTCTGCTGAATAAAGATGAAAAGCCCCGTTTTCATGGGGTTTTTTGTTTATTCGGCTCCTCATTGCAAAAAAAGCAAAAAAATTTCCTCTATCCGCCCCTTTCGACAAATGGATCATTAGACACTGTTTATTTTACTTGATGAGTCTTATGTCCTGTTTTTGTTTCAGGAGTATTTCTGACTTTCCCTGTACACAACAAACTGCGAATTCGACAAGTGAAATCTGGCAATTTTGAATATTCTGGATTTATAAGCCGGATTAATCATTGATATTTCACACTTTCCATCACGATTAAACAGTAGAGTCTATTCCTAAATTATGTTTCGTTGAAAAGTAATTTTCTATGTTCCTTCATTATTTACCATTTTTCGACAATGGGTTTAGAGTAGGCCGAAATGCTTCGAAAACTCCTCAGGCTTCAAGTTTTCCGGAAATTTAGTTCTATTTTCTTAACGGAAAGCAACAGTAGAAAAACGAAAAAATAGTTGATAAAATTAGTTTGGTAATCTAATATTTTTATTGGAAGGTTTATTTATTCTGATAGGAGGGTATAAACGGTATGTTTAACGAGAGGGAAGCATTGCGTTTAAGATTGGAGCAGCTGAATGAGGCTGAGGTTAAGGTGATTAGGGAGTATCAAATTGAGCGGGATAATATATATGCAAAGCTGCGTGAATTGGATCGTCCATCCAGCTTTAATGATACAAAAAAAGATTTTCGCCCGGAGCGTAAAACGGAATCTCTCCCTGTTTTAGCTGAATTAGCTGCGCAGGAGATGAAGAGCTATCAGCAACAACAGCAGCAGCCGCAAGCATCTCAAAAGAACCAGCAGCAGACTTCTCCGCAAACCTCCTCACTGCCTGCCGGAATTCCAGATGGAACGACAAGGCGCAGAAGGGGTACAGCACGTCCAGGCTCAAAAGCTGCAAAACTGCGTGAAGCGGCGATTAAAACATTAAAACGCCATAATGCGGCCATCAAAAGCTCCGAACTTCAAAAAGAAATCGAAAAAGAGAGCGGACTTGAGATCCCTAATATGACAACCTTTATGCAAAGCCTGATTAAAATGTACCCGGAAGTCAAAAAACCATACCGCGGTCAATATATATTAGAGGGTGAGATTTCTACCGAGACAGAGCAGCAATAGTCAAACCCTTGCTTTTCCAGATAGCGTTTCCATTTTGAGGAACACCAAGGCGGCCGCTATATACGCCGCCGCCCTAATCAACTGCTTGAGACAATCGACTCAAGCGGTTTTTTATAAAATCCAAATTATTCCTTAAAGTGGTATTCAATTTAAAGGTTTTGTTTCTTTGTCTTTGCGTTTAATTTGATAGACCCATTTTTGCGGGGTTGTTTCTTCTTTCGTCTGCTTTTTCCATTCAGTTATTTTCTGATCCATTTTCGTGTCATTTTGTTTGATGACGCTCAATTGCTGTTGGAGCTGATCGACTTGCTCCGTAACTGTTTGAAGTACCGCCTCGATCTGCTCTGACCGTTCAAAAAGCTCTTCGTTTTGTTCAAGCGCCTTCTCCGTCTGCTGAGATGTATCAATATCGGCAAAATGAGAAGCGATCCACTTATCACTTTCATCGAGCTGCCTTTTATAGGATAAAATCGTTTCGTAAAACAGCGCTTCTTTTGTTTTTTCAGCCTCCAAAAGGCGGTTTTTCGTTTCTGTCACCCGCTCTTTTAATACCGCAACATCTGTTTCGATTTGTTTGAGCTGAAGACCTTTAGCATGAAGTTCGTCTTTCAGGCGGGCATTTTCGTGTGCAGCGTTTTCGAGCTCATGCTCCTTTTTTTCCCTCAGCGTTTTTTCTTTTTCCGCATGAAGCTTTTCATATTCTATTTGGCTATGTAAGCTTTTTTTCTCTTCTTCGGCTTTTACATTTGTTAAATGAAGGCGGTGCTTTTCTTCTATCTCTTGTTTTCTTGCATAGGTTTCTTTTTGAAGGAGCTCCTGAAGAACAACGATTTTACCCAGCAGTTCGCTTTTTATCCGGTTGAGCGTTTCGGCCGACTCGTCTTCCTTGTTTGCCGAAATCCGCTCCAGTTCGATTGACAGCTGCTGAAGCTGCTGCTTCAGCGCTGCGTTTTCCTGGCTGAGCTTATGATTTTTTTGATGAAAATAGCTTGCTTCAAGCTCGTGGATCAATTGATGTGACCTTGCCAGCTCCGCTTTTAAAAAAAGGTTTTCCTGTGATAAATCATGAAAATAAGGCAGCGAACCCGTTGTTTTTTTCATGGTGACCAGCCCCCTATTAATGTTACAACTACAATATGCATAAATGAAACACGGCATGCCTTTTGAAAAAGAGATTTTACAGACTTGTTCGGATTTCTAAAATTTTGCTATGATGTTCGCAGGCAGAAACACGCGAAGGAAGGTTGAGCTGCATGAAAGAAATACATGTCATATTATCGGGGGGCCTTTCACGCCGTTTTGGGGAACCGAAAGCGTTTGCCCGCTGGCAAGGCAAGCCGCTTTATCAATGGTGCAAACGTGCGCTGGGAGGCGATGTCCTGATATTGAGCCGTCCGGGGCTGACGGAGCGGTTTAAAGAACTCGGGGAAAAAGCGGTGCTGGAAGATATCGAACCGTTCAGTGGGAGAGGGCCGCTTGCAGGTATGTACACAGCCATGGTTCGGGCGGAAGGGGAATGCTATATTTTTTCGGCCTGTGATACCCCGCTTGTCCGGCAGGAGACCATATCGGCTTTAAAACGGCAGATGACCCCGGCGGATGACGCCGTCGTGCCGGTCGCAGACGGAAGGGCGCAGCCGCTTGTTGCTGTCTACAGCAGAAGGGTGAAATCCGTCCTCCTCGAACAGCTTCAGCAGAACGAGCTGAAGATCAGCAGTTTCCTCGACCGCATCCGCGTCAAGTATATTGAAGCTGATAGGGTCGGGGCAGAGCCGTGGGAATTTATAAATGTCAATAAAAAGTCGGATTTAGATAAAATAGAACCGTTCTTTCCGGGATGAAATATTTTATTATAGATTGCAAGGGTTTTTCGGAAAGTGTTTTTCAAAAAACAGCGGACGGAAAAATGATATGATATAGAAAAGGAAGTAAAGGGGATCATCCTGATGCATGAACGGTATTCAAGACAAATCAGATATCAAAACATCGGACAGGCGGGTCAGGACAGAATCAGGCAGAGCCATGTTTTGATCGTCGGAGCCGGGGCGCTCGGCACGTCGGCTGCCGAGGGGCTTGTGCGCGCAGGCATCGGTACACTGTCTATTATAGACCGCGATTATGTGGAATGGAGCAACCTGCAAAGGCAGCAGCTCTATACAGAGAAAGACGCGGAGGAAAGGCTTCCGAAAGCGGCAGCCGCAAAAGAACGTCTTTCCCAGATCAATCGCGATGTTGAGCTTCGTACATATGTTGCCGACGGCACCGTGGAAACACTCAGACCGCTGATCAAAGAAGCGGATGCTGTCATCGATGCAACGGATAACTTTGAGACCCGCATGATCATCAATGACCTTGCCCAAGAGACGGGCACTCCGTGGGTTTATGGCGCTTGTGTCAGCAGTCAGGGCATGTATATGACGATTATTCCTAAAAAAACGCCGTGCCTTGCCTGCCTGTTTGAAGATGTTCCGATTGGCGGGGCTACATGCGACACGTCGGGGATTATTTCGCCGGCCGTTCAAATGGTGTCGGCTTATCAGCAAGCTGAAATTCTAAAAATCTTAACGGACAACCAAGATGCGCTTGAAACCGCTTTTGTCACGTTTGATTTATGGGCGAACACCCACTTCCGAATGGAGATCGGCCGCAATGAGACATGTCCTTCGTGCGGAGAAACGCCGGTTTTTCCTTTCCTCAGCAACATGAGCCAAAAAAAAGCCGACGTTCTGTGCGGAAGAGAGACCGTCCAAATTCGCAGCGATATGTTAAAACGGCTGCCTAAAGAGGAACTCATGAAAAAACTTTCGGGCATCGGAAAAGTGGATGCGAATGATTATTTGCTGCATGTACAATACGAGACATTCAGAATCGTCATATTTAACGATGGAAGAGCCCTTGTTCACGGCACAAATGATATAAAAGAAGCCAACTCCATATTGGCGAGAGTCATCGGAATGTAACAACAGGAGGTTTTTTTAATGATTGAAAAAAGAACGCCCATTCCAGTTTTTGAAGCCGCTGCGCGTGTCTCTCGGCACTGGAAGCAGGGAGATACAGAGTGGATCCACCTTGAGGAGAGTCTCCATAGATTTTTAGCCGAAGATGTAAAGGCTGATCACGACGTGCCCGCTTTTGACCGTTCGCCGTACGACGGCTTTGCTGTCCGAGCTTGCGATACCGCCGGTGCTTCACGGGAAAATCCGCTGCAATTCGAGGTGGTTGATCACATTGGAGCCGGAGCCGTGTCAGGTAAAACGCTCGGTCCTTTTCAAGCTGTCAGAATTATGACCGGAGCGCAGATTCCGGAGGGCGCTGATGCGGTAGTCATGCTTGAGCTGACGAAAACCTACTCAGAAGACGGTAAAAACTATATGGTGTTAAAACGCTCATTGGAGCCGGGAGAAAATATTTCAAAAACCGGAGAAGATGCGAGAAAAGGATCAGTGCTTGTGAAGAAAGGAACCCGGATCACGCCGGGTGTCGTCGCTTTGCTTGCAACATTCGGATATGCAGCGGTACCTGCAGTCAAAAAGCCTGTGGTAGGCATCATTGCCACCGGAACGGAGCTCCTGAATGTCAGCGATCCCCTCGTTCCCGGAAAAATCCGCAACAGCAATGCAGGCATGGTGGCCGCCCAGGTTGAAGAAGCAGGCGGAACCCCCCTTTATTTAGGGAAGATTTCTGATCGATTTGACGAAAGCTTTGCAGCGGTGGAAAAAGCTTTGGACAAGGTGGATTTTCTGATTACGACCGGAGGGGTGTCCGTAGGGGACTTTGATTTTCTGCCGGCAATTTACGAAAAGCTCGGGGCCGAGGTCCTGTTTAATAAAGTGGCCATGCGTCCGGGAAGTGTAACGACTGTTGCTCAATTAAACGGCAAATTGCTGTTTGGGCTCTCCGGGAACCCGTCAGCCTGCTTCGTTGGATTTGAGCTGTTTGTCAAGCCGTCCCTCCACACCTGGCTGCATCATCAAAAGCCGTATTCTTTATGTGCAGAAGCGGTTTTAAGCAAGGATTTTCCAAAGCCTAATCCGTTTACAAGATTTGTCCGCTCGTTTGTATCCATTAAAGACGGGGCGCTTCATGCGGAGCCTGTCGGCCTGGATAAATCGAGCGCCGTCACGTCGCTGGCAGATGCCAATGCGCTGATGGTTTTGCCGGGCGGAACGAGAGGCTATGAGGCCGGGGCAAGAGTGCATGTTCTGTTATACCGGGATGAGAACGGAAGTGAAGAGCTGTGGCCGCACATTTTCCAATCCTCCAGATCGTAGGGTACCAAAACAGCGGCAAAACGACGTTCGTTGAAAAACTAGCGGAAAAGCTCGGTCAGCTTGGAGTCAAGATTGGCTGTCTGAAACACCACGGACATGGAGGAGAACCGGATGTTTTCGCCGAGGGAAAGGATTCCGACCGCTTTTTTCGGGCGGGAGCGGCTGCGTCCGGCGTCGAAGGAGCAGGCGTTTTTCAGCTGAGGGCGCGCGGCGAGTGGACGCTTGATCAACTGATTGCCGCTTATAGCGTTTTAGCGGTTCAGTGTCTTCTCATCGAGGGATTTAAACATGCGCCATATCAAAAAGTTGTCATGGTCAGAAACGAAGCGGACTGTCAGCTCTTGGAGGAATTGGACGGCATCATCGCCGTCATTTATCAAAAGAGCGAGCCGAAAACGGATGTTCCATCCTTTCATATTGAAGACCCGAGCGCCGTGGCTTTTATTCTGAATCATCTAAAGGAGGAAGGCGTTTGTCTGAACGATTTGTTATAACAAAAGAGCCGATTGTCATCGAAGATATCGTCAAAAAAGTTGAAAAAAGGGAAGCCGGGGCCATCACGACGTTTATTGGAACAGTGAGAGAATGGACAAATGGAAAAAAGACACTCTATCTCGAATATGAAGCATATGTTCCAATGGCGGTCAGCATGCTTGCTCAGATCGGGAAAGAAATCAATGAAAAATGGCCTGGTACAGCTGCAGCGATTACCCATCGCATCGGCAGGCTGGACATCTCCGACGCGGCCGTTGTGATCGCGGTGTCGTCACCTCACCGGAAAGCGGCATATGAAGCGAACGAATATGCGATCGAAAGGATAAAGCAAATCGTGCCGATTTGGAAAAAAGAACATTGGGAGGACGGCGAGACTTGGATCGGCGACCAGCTTGAGACAACTGAATACCCGGAAGGGAAACCAGATTTGGAAGCAGCGGCTTCCGACAGAAAAAGAGGTGCTGACCTTTGATTAAAATTTTACTGTTTGCCCAGCTTGCCGAACAAGCGGGTGCGCAGAGCGTTGATATAGATGAAGAAAAAACGACAACAGACGACATCAAGCAGTTTTTAAAAGAAACTTACAATCTTCAGGGGACGGACCGAGCGATGATCGCTGTCAACGAAGTGTACAGAAGAGGAAACAGTGAGGTTAAGTCTGGAGATACGGTTGCTCTTATTCCCCCGGTCAGCGGAGGTTGAGAACGTCGGTCGGTTCAGGCATAGAGCCTGTTACCGACCGACGTTTTTTTTCGAACCGTTTTCCAGATAAATAAAACAGCCGCGCCGTTCTTTCGAAATGTTTGGTTCTAATTTTTGAATCAAGTCATAAAGCTCACTAATACGGTGAACGTTAAAATTGGTTCTTTCTTTCAGTTTCATTTTCAGTTCTTTTGTCGTTACAATTTTTCCTTTTTGCTGTTTAATAATGTCTACGCAATGTGCTGCATAATACTCTTTAGTGGAACGTCTATGTCGCTGGATTTGTCTGTCAAGTTCTCCTAACCTTGCGTAAATCCCTTCGCGTTCTTTCCGGAAGTCCTTCCAGATTTTTTGTTCCAATTCACCTAAGAGGAGAAGCTGTTTTTTTAAAGCCTCTCTTTTCGCCATTGCAATCAACTCCGTCATTCATAATTTGATAACATTTTCTATTATTTTACATCATCTTCCTTCATTCATCAAAAAATTTCCTTTGCCAACAAGAAACTATTTTTTATTGACTGTCACATTTTAAAAAAGATTTATTTCAAGCGGAAGAAGGAGGAAAACTCCATAATAAGTCTGAATTTTGTAAAATCGGTGGAATTTTATTTCGCAAACCGATATATTAGATGATGTGTCCTTGTTTTACATGAATTGGAAAGGTGCTGGTGCAAATGGAGTCCCTTAAAAAACTAAAAGATTTTTATTGGCCTTATAAAAGAATGTTCTTGTGGTCGCTTGTGTCGATGCTTCTGATGACGGCGATCACTGTTGTTTACCCGATTATTCTGCAAATGACAATTGATGAAGTGATTCTCGGCGGAAGGTACGGTTTGGTCATATGGATCAGCCTCGGGTTCATCGCTGTCATGGCGGCGAAGGGCGCAGCTACTTTTTTTCATCAGTATCTTGGAGATATGTTCGGAATCCGCTCGGTCTACCGGTTAAGAAAAGAGCTGTATGCGAAGTTGCAGCGTCTGCCGTTCAAGTATTATGACAGCGCTAAAACGGGAGATTTAATGTCGAGGCTTACGGCTGACGTCGAAGGCATCAGATTCTTTTTATCTTTCGGTTTTGCTGAGGCGATTCGCTTTATCCTGCTTGTCACCTTCAGTCTGTCTGTCATGTTTTCTTATTCTGTGCCGCTGACTCTGGTAACGATTGCTTCTCTGCCGTTTTTAGGAGCGGTTGTCTACAGGTTTGATAAAAAAGTGCATCCGGCTTTTCGGAACATAAGAAAATCTTTCGCCCGTTTAAATACGAAAGTTCAGGAAAATATCAGCGGCATGAATACCGTTAAATCTTTATCAAAAGAAGATTTTGAGATTCAAAACTTTACTCATTCAAATGACCATTTTCGAAATAAAAACTTAAACGCTTCGTTTATCATGTCTAAATTCTTTCCGCTGATGGAGTTTATCGGCAATATTTGCCTCGTTGCCCTGTTGTCGTTCGGCGGCTGGCTCGTGATGCAAAACAGCTTAAAACCGGGGGAGCTTGTCGCTTTTTTCAGTCTTGTCAATTACTTGATGTGGCCGATCATGAACCTCGGTTATGTCATCAACCTGTTTTCACAAGCGAAAGCATCAGGAGAGCGGCTGCTGGAAATTCTTGATGCCAAAGAGGAAATCACCGACAGCGGACATGCGGTGAAAAACGGCAGACTGAACGGCGATGTCGTATTCAGCGATGTTTCCCTTCAATATACAAAAGAAAACGCTGAAGCACTGCATGGAGTGTCTTTTCAAGCCGAGCGCGGCAAAACGATCGGGTTAATCGGTGCGACGGGGTCAGGAAAGAGCAGTATCATTCAACTGCTGAGCCGCTTTTATGAGCCGACATCCGGCCGGATCATGATCGACGGCAAGCCGCTTGAACACTACTCATTAAAAATGCTGCGCTCCAATATCGGCGTCGTCCCGCAGGAATCGTTTTTATTTTCATCAACGATCAGATCAAACATATCATATGGAAATCCTGATGCATCAATGGAAGAGATCATCGAAAGCGCGAAAAGAGCTCAGGCGCACGATTTTATCATGGAGCTTCCGAACCAATACGATACGATGCTCGGCGAGAGGGGGCTCGGACTGTCCGGTGGCCAAAAACAGCGAATCGCGATTGCGAGGGCGATTTGTCTGAACCCGGGCATTCTCATCCTCGATGATTCGACGAGTGCCGTTGACATGGAAACGGAGCACCGTATTCAGCTTGCATTGCGGGAAGTGATGCGGGATCGGACGACGTTCATCATCGCTCACAGAATCTCATCCTTAAAGCATGCCGACGAAATTCTTGTGCTCGATAAAGGTGTTGTTAAGGAAAGGGGAACACACGAACAATTATTGGAAGAAAACGGTTTATACAAACGGATTTTTGATTTGCAGTATAAAGATCAAAATGTGTTGAATGAGCCGCATTTTGCAGGATAGGAGGCTCTTGCTATGGAAAATCAGGCGAAAAAACAAACATTGATGAACCGGTTTTTTTATACTTCAGACCAAATCATTGAAAAGCCTTTTAACTGGGCGCAGATGTGGAGGCTGCTCAAATATTTAAAGCCTTACCGAAAAAATCTGCTGCCGCTCTCCTTTTTAACGGTCATGATCTCGGCGGCGATCCGGCTGACGGTGCCGATTTTGATCGGCGTCTATGCGCTCGACAAAGCAATCGCAGGCCGGGATATGAATCTTCTTGCGATTCTGATCTCCGTCATCAGTGGATTATATCTTGTCAATTATGTTAGCAATGTGTTGAGAATCCGCTGGATGAACAAGCTTGGCCAGCATGTCATTTATGATCTCAGACAGCATTTATTTACGCATGTTCAGCGGCTGTCGCATCGCTTTTTCGATGAGCGTTCGGCAGGTTCCATCCTTGTCCGGATCATGAATGACATCAATTCTCTGCAGGAATTATTTACGAGCGGAGTCATCAATTTATTGATGGATATCCTGCTCCTCTTCGGTATTATCGTCATTCTGTTTTCGCTCAGTCCTGAGCTGACCATCGCCATCATGGTGACGCTGCCTGTTATGTTCTTCATTTCAACCAATCTCAGAAGGAAAATCCGACGATCCTGGCAAAAGGTGCGCTTAAAGCAGTCCAAACTGAATTCCCATTTGAATGAAAGCATTCAAGGCATCCGGGTCACTCAGGCATTTACGCAGGAAAAAGAGAATATGATGTATTTTGAAGGCGTCAACAGCGAGAACTTTGAAGCCTGGCGGGAAGCGACGAAAAAAAATGCGACATTCCGCCCGCTTGTAGAAATGACAAACGCCGTCGGGACGGCCATTTTAATCTGGTACGGCACAAGCTTAATCATCAATGAAACGATTACGATCGGTGTATTTGTCTCATTCGCCTTCTATCTCGGAATGTTCTGGGAGCCGATTTCAAGGCTCGGCCAAGTCTACAACCAGCTGTTGATGGGGATGGCTTCGTCAGAGAGGATATTTGAATTTCTGGATGAAAAACCGAGTGTCGCAGACAAGGAAGATGCGGTCAAAATTAAAGAATTAAAAGGCCGGATCGAATTTGAACAGGTGGAATTTTCTTATGACGGGAATCGCAAGGCGCTGCACAGCATTTCATTTGAGGTGCCGGCGGGAACATCGCTCGCGCTTGTCGGACATACAGGATCAGGGAAGACGACGATCGCGAATCTGATCAGCAGGTTTTACGATGCAACAGGCGGGACTGTCAAAGTGGACGGAATACCGATTACCGATATCTCGCTTTCCGATCTTCGTTCGCAAATCAGCATCGTGCTGCAGGATACGTTTATTTTTTCCGGAACGATTATGGAAAATATTCGTTTTGGCCGTCCGAATGCCGCCGATGAAGAAGTGATCGAAGCAGCAAAAGCTGTCGGGGCCGATTCGTTTATTTCAGCGCTTCCGAATGGATACGCCACAGAAGTGGAAGAACGCGGCAATGTATTATCGGCAGGTGAGCGGCAGCTCATTTCATTCGCGAGGGCGCTCCTGGCAGACCCTCGCATTCTGATCCTTGATGAAGCAACCGCAAGTATTGACACAGAAACGGAAGTCAAGATTCAGGCTGCATTGAAAACCCTGCTCCATGGCAGAACGGCTATTATGATCGCTCACAGGCTTTCAACGATAAGGGATGCGGATAAAATCCTGGTTCTTGACCACGGCCGGAAAATAGAGGAAGGAAATCACCAGGAATTAATCGAAAAACGTGGAATGTATTATGAGCTGGTAAAAGCGCAGTATCAAATGTTTCAGCGAAACTAAACTGAAACCGTCCGCGGCCGCATATTCTGAAATGCGGCCGGGGCGTTTTTTTGAGAAAACAGAGGTGAAACATTTTAGACGATTCTGCGTATAAACTGGTAATTCATTTTTTAAGGGGGATACATATGGAAACGCATTTAGAAACTGAAAAAGTAAAAAATCCGTCATTGTTCGGATTGATTACCCATCCCGGAGAACAGTTTGAGAGAATGAGAGAAAAGCCGGCTGTCTGGTTTCCGCTTGTTATTGTTTTAATCTTGTCGGTTACCGCAGGGTATATGCTCAGTCAAAAAATACCGCTATCTGCCGATTTAGCAGAAATGCCGGATGCTGAAGCATTTCAAGCCGCTATGAAGGGGTTCAGCATCATCGGCGGGATTTTCGGTTCTGTGATCGCTATGCTGATCAGCGCTTTAATCTATTGGCTGATTGTCAAAATCGGTAGAGGCACAACCAATTTTGTTCACATGTTTTCGCTGTCTGTTTTTACACATTTTATTGTGGCTATCGGGCAATTCATAAGCGGACTTGTGATCTATTATTCAAATATTGATCCCACGATCGGCGTCACGTCCTTAAGCAGCATCATCCCGGCAGACGAGCCGCTCAAATCGGTATTGGGTGTATTTGATATTTTCACAATCTGGTCGCTCGCATTGGTTGCCCTGGGGCTTCAAAAGGTTGGGGGAATCTCCAAAAAAGCGGCTTGGACCGGTGTGATTGTTTTATTTGCGATTTCCATTCTGCTCGCATTAACAGCCGGAATCGCGATGAATTTCTTCGATACATTTGAAGGAGCAATGTAAATGAAAAAAATATGGATCGGCATTATCATTGTTGGGGCTGCTGCGCTTTTTATCGGACTCAACCTCTACCGCTCGGTGCAAACGGGCGGAGGGGCTGAAACAGCGGTCCAAACCGTCAAATTGGAAGAGAAAGAGATTTCTTCTGAAGTCATGGTTCCGGGCGCCCTAAAGTTTGCCAACGAACAATACGAATATTTTGAACCCGAAAAAGGGAAAATTGCCGACATCAAAGTAAAAGAAGGCGACAAGGTGAAAAAAGGAGATGTGCTTTTCACCTATACGAACGAAGAAATTCGCCTGGAAAAAGAACAGAATGCGTTATCCATTCAATCGAAGGAACTCCAGCTTGAACAGGTAAAGCGAAAAATCAGCAGTCTAAAAAGCAAGGAAGACGAGCTGAAGGCTGAGCTGGGAGCGGAAAAAGCCAAAAGGCAAATGGATGACGAACGGTCCCAGCTTGAAATGGAAGAAAAATCGCTTCAGCTTGAGCTGAAACAAGCCGACCTGCAAAAGGAAACGCTCGCGAAAAAATCTGCAGCGCTGCAAGTAAAAAGCGGCATTGACGGGACAGTGATCACCGCTGATAAACAAGCCGCCTTAAAGCAATCGGATATTCAAAAGCCGGTTATACATATAGGTAACGAGGACAAGCTTGTCGTTAAAGGCGTGTTGTCAGAGTATGACACATTGAAAGTGAAAAAGGGACAGAACGTGACCATCACGTCGGATGTCATCCAAAATAAAGAGTGGCGGGGCAGAATCTCTCAAGTCGGATTGGTTCCCGAAGAAGAGGCGTCTGCAGGTGCTGCGGGAGGAAAGGAACAAGCTGTTCAATATCCGTTTGAAGTCAAAATAAAAGGGGAGCGTCCTAAAGCAAAGCCCGGCTTCAATATGATTCTCAAAATCCAGACGGACAAAAGAACCATTCAGGCTCTTCCTGAAGATGCCGTCAAGCAGGATGATGATCAATCATACGTGTATGCCGTCAGAGACGGAAAGGCGAAACGGATCAATGTCAAAACCGGCGAGAAAGCAGATGGCGTCGTTGAAATTACCGGCGGTTTGACGAACAAGGACCGGGTTATCGCAAACCCGGCCGAGGACATGAAAAGCGGAACGGAAGTGAAGCTTCAATGATTGAGCTTTCCCGCGTGAAAAAAAGCTACCAAATCGGAGGGGAAACCATTGATGTTCTCAGGGAGATCAATATGAAAATTGAGCCGGGTGAATATCTGTCCATCATGGGGCCTTCCGGTTCTGGAAAATCGACAATCATGAACATTATCGGCTGTCTTGACCGCCCGACATCGGGTATTTACAGGCTGGACGGCGAGGATATTTCATCATATGGTGAAAGGGAGCTTGCCGGCGTCAGAAACCGTTTAATCGGTTTTGTTTTTCAGCAGTTTCAGCTTCTGCCGAGACTGAATGCCATAAAGAATGTGGAGCTTCCGATGATCTACTCCGGCATTCCAAGAAAAGAGCGGCGGGAGCGGGCCGAACGGGCGCTTGAAAAAGTCGGGCTCAAGGACAGAATGCGCCATTTGCCGAACGAGCTTTCCGGCGGCCAAAAACAGCGTGTAGCCATCGCAAGAGCGATCGTCAATGAACCTAAGCTGATATTGGCCGATGAACCGACCGGAGCGCTCGATACGAAAACAAGCCGGGACATCATGGAGCAATTCACCGAATTGAATGAGGAAGGAACGACGGTGGTGCTCGTCACCCACGAACCGGAGATTGCAGATTATACAAGCCGGATCATCATGGTGAGGGACGGTGTGATCGTCTCGCCGGAAACAGAGCGGAGGGGGACGGTGCAATGAATCTCATCGAAAACTTGAGAATGGCGTTAAGTTCCATCCTTTCCCATAAACTGCGCTCAATTTTAACAATGCTCGGAATCATTATCGGTGTAGGCTCTGTTATTGTCGTTGTTGCAGCGGGGCAAGGAGGAGAGCAGATGCTCAAGCAGACGATCAGCGGGCCCGGCAACACGGTCGAAATCTATTATCAGCCCAGCAATGAAGAATTAACGGCCAATCCCAACGCCTATTTAGACGCCGGTTTCACCGAAGAAGACATCAGAAGTTTAAAGTCACTCGAAGGCGTGAAGCATGTCGTTGCGAAAACTACCGAGTCTATGAATGTCCGCTTCCGGGATGAAAAAACGGATGCCGCTGTAAACGGCATTAATGACGGATATATCAGTATCAACTCGATGGAAATCGAAAAGGGAAGGGAGTTTTCAGAAGAGGATTACAATGCCGGAAGCAGGGTCGCCGTCGTCTCGCCGAAACTTGCGGAGGAACTTTTTTCTCAGCAGTCGCCTCTCGGCCGCGTCGTATGGATCAATGGCCAGCCCGTTGAAATCATCGGCGTATTAAAAGAAGAAGCCGGGCTGCTTGCGTTGGGGATGAATGAGATGTATGTTCCGTTTTCAAT
>Ga0180433_10004642_pt1 | contig 19120 bp, 15 predicted proteins | sample SS_ome_8_FD_132980 | JGI IMG/M metagenome (GOLD analysis project Ga0180433, IMG submission 132980) | Hypersaline lake sediment archaeal communities from the Salton Sea, California, USA - SS_1_D_1 metaG | ecosystem: Environmental > Aquatic > Non-marine Saline and Alkaline > Hypersaline >... | reverse complement strand
TCGGTAGATCAGCGATCCCGAATCACATACCGTTTCCTTGAGGAGTAGGGAACATGCAGGACGAAATCGGAATCTCACTAGGCAGCATGAGAGATATACGATCTCTCGATAACAACGTATCTGCCGGAACAAAAAGGTCGGTTCATCGTCATTCCTCTTCCGGGAATATTGAACGATTTCCCGAGTCCTCTCCTCACTACGATCAGGACGTGAATCTGGAAGTAAACTCTGATTATATACGCGCGACACTGATGAGAGGACAGACATTGTCGCTCACGAAAGATGCTCTCGATGCAATCATGAATGCCACAGAGCAATATAGTAAGTACAGAATTCTGATCGATAGCAGACGCCAGTATGCAGAGCCTTCCATCATCGATTGCTTCGAATTTGCGAAAAACCTGTCCTCCCAAAGACACTGGTTCAATTTCCTGGTTGCAGTTGTCGTACAAAACGAATCCGTAAAAGCAGCTGAATTCGCTGAAATTGTCGCGAAAAATCGGGGAATTGTTCTAAAGGTCTTTTCTCATGACTCCCTCGCCGTTGCCTGGCTCAGAAACGGTAAGGATGAGTCATCCGCACCATACTGATATGAACGTTCATCGAGTATTTCAGTCAGATGAATAAAGATTTCCGCGCTTTTACTTTTACTTCACCCCCGCATTACCCACCAGGAGTAGGACTACCATATCCGGACCGCTTCTGATTTGGAGGCTTGTATCCCTTCGACGTGGCTCAGAGCCCGGCTCTGAGCCTGTCGAAGGGTGAAATGCGTTTTAACCGATAGATATAGTTAAAATGCGTTCCCATGCCGGCGATTCGACTTTCGGTATGTCCATTGCATATGAATGTGTCATTGATACATAGACAATATCTGGTCATGAAGGGAGCAATGACATGGATGATATTCGCCGGATACAGCAAATACTCACAGCTGCACCAACTATAGAGGGAGCAGGCGTTCGGTTGAAACGGCTGTTTGGATTCAACGAGGCACCTCGACTCGATCCGTTTCTTCTATTCGACCATTTCGGATCACGCGATCCACAAGACTACCTTGCGGGCTTTCCATGGCACCCACACCGTGGAATTGAAACGGTTACATACATGATTCAGGGCTCTGTGGAGCATGGTGACAGTATCGGCAATAGAGGCATCATCCATGCCGGAGACGTCCAATGGATGACAGCCGGAAGCGGGATCATACACCAGGAAATGCCTCAGGAATCACCCGATTCACTCATCGGCTTCCAACTCTGGGTAAATCTGCCACAATCACAAAAGATGATGGAACCTCGCTATCGCGAAGTAAAGGCCGACACCATTCCCACCGTACAATCGGGAGATTCAGCCTCGATTAAAATCATTGCAGGTTCATATGAAAATACGAAAGGTGCTGTCAGTGATCTTTCGATTAATTGTACCTATCTGGACGTTTCGATTCCCGCGGGAGTTACGTGGACGTATCCCACAGAGAGTTCAGAAACCGTAATAGCTTATATCTTCGATGGATCGGCATACTTCGATCCCGGTGACTCCAGATCGTTCGGTATACATACGGGTATCCACTATGGTTCAGGTGAACGTATTCGTATCAGAACTGAAACGAATCACGTGCGATTTCTCCTCATGATCGGTCCGCCACTTAATGAGCCCATAGCATGGAGGGGACCGATCGTTATGAATACAGATGAAGAACTTCAAATCGCATTTAAGGAGTTTCATGAAGGAACATTCATAAAGAAGTGATGAGCTTTCGGGATTTGATACGAGTATGCAATGACTTATATTTATAGAGGATAATCAAATAGTCAGGAGTAAAACATGGTTTAGATCGCTCTCTACCTTTCGCACATCTTCAAACTAGATACTAACAGAGGGCGCTTCCATGTCACAGATTACCTTACATTCCGTTTCTTACCACTATAATGATCCGTATGTGAGTGTCTTTACCGATCTAACCCTTAATATCGACCTCTCCTGGCGTACCGGTGTGATTGGTCGTAATGGAAAAGGGAAGTCAACTCTTCTCGGTCTGATTGCGGGAAAATTATCCCCCCGAAGAGGTATCCTGCACACTCCGGTGGAAACCATGTACTTTCCATATGCCATTCCAGACAAATCGCTCCCGACTATTCATGCTATTCAAGACGCAATCGCCCCCTTCAGAAAATGGGTAAAGGAGATGGAACTCCTGGCAAATCAAACGGATCAGAAATCTATTCTTCGGTTCGGCGAAATACTAGCTGATTTCGAACATCTTGGTGGTTATGAGATTGAGTCAGCAATTGTACGCGAGATGGCGGAAATCGGATTGGACGAGAATACAGCTGAGCGTCCATTCAGGCTCCTCAGTGCCGGGGAACAGACGAAAGCGCTTATTTCGGCGCTATTTCTTCGGGTTCATTCGTTTCCGCTCATCGATGAACCAACGAATCATCTGGATCTGAATGGCCGACAACAGTTGGCTGAGTATCTGTCTCGTAAACAGGGATTTATACTCGTTTCCCATGACCGGCTATTCCTTGATACTTGCGTGGATCACGTATTGTCAATCAATCGAGACGATATACGACTCGAAAAGGGCTCACTATTTCAGTGGCTATCCAGGCGTGAAATAGTAGAAGAACAGGAGAAACAGAAGTCAGAACAACTGTTTCGAGAGATTAGATCCTTGAAACGAGCAGCAGGAAATCGACGCAGATGGGCAAATGCGAAAGAGCGTCAGAAAATCGGGGCAAATGATAAGGGGTTTGTCGGACACCGGGCGGCAAAACAGATGAAACGAGCTTTGAACATCGAGAAACGACTCCAGGATCGAATCGAAGAGAAGGAAACCCTCCTTACAAATGTTGAACATGCGGGTACGTTGAAATTGAGGCGGGCTTCTTCCTCACCTGAACGACTTCTCACCGTCGACAATATCACCGTTGATCGAAACGGACAGAGAGTACTCGATAATCTATCTCTCACACTCAATAGAGAAGAACGACTTGCTGTTATCGGACCTAACGGATGCGGCAAAACCACTCTTATGGATGTCATAAGCGGTGAATTGACCCCGTCTGCGGGATCAATCAATCTCCCGAAGCATCTATCCGTCTTTCGCTCTCACCAGACACCATGTTGGCAGGACGGATTATTACGTCGTCGTTTAAAACAATCGAATATAAATGAAACCGAATTCAGGCATGTGATGGCTGCTTTCGGGGTACGGGGCGATATTTTTGAACGCCCCCTGGAAACATTCAGTCACGGTGAACGTAAGAAGATCGAACTCTGTCGCTCTTTTCTCACTCCACATCATCTTTTACTCTGGGATGAACCATTGAACTATATCGATATGATTTCACGGGAACAAATCGAAGAAACTGTTTTGGCGTTCCGACCTTCGATAGTATTTGTAGAGCACGACCGTGCGTTTATCGACAATATCGCGACTTCGGTTTTATCCTTAGCCTAAATCGAGCGATTCTCATCTACTACGACTTCGCCGTACAGCTATGCCGCGACGAGTCGATACGTTAACAATCGCGAGGCTTAGGTTGATGTTTTATTCACGAATCTTTCGTGCCTATAGGGTGCCGTATCGCGGATCCCTTTCGTGCGCGAGTGTTCGTCGATTGAAGCCGCAGATACCTCAGTCTATCTGAGTAATACGTCGCAGGTAAAGCGAACTTTTCGAATAAATCTGCCGAAGGCGTTTTGATGAATATTCCTGCGAAGAATTCTGAGAATAATTCGTTGAAATCTGAAACCTGAAAATTTCTTCTTTTTCCGTTTTTTCTCTCGGGACCTGACGCCTTCCGGCGGATTATCCAGTGGCTCAAAAATCGAATCTTTCGGGAATCCCCAGGTTTCTAATTCCTTGGTGTCACAATCATCGATCATAGTTCGCAGCATGGATTCTTTTTCGGGATCCTGTAACACATTTACTACCCATTTGTGTATTGAAGATGTTACCGGACGGCTATGTTGGGAAACACCGAATGGATCACCCAGTCCCTTTTCGACTCGTTGTTTCGAACCGTATTCCACCATCCCGGATTCGTATTCGAGATCAAGCATATCGCATATCCGTCGCATATGCTCCTCTGCGTTGCGTACAAGGTCCTCATATCTGACGTGGACCAGAAACTCAACAGGATCCTGGAGAAAACGGGCAATTGCCGGGACATATCGTTCAACTATAGGATTGTATTCATGTGCGGCTCTCCAATCCCCCTCGAAAAACGAATCCGCATAGGAATTGAAAATAGCTGCCGGATGGCGGGTAAGTACGATATATTTTGCCCGGGGAAACACAGTACGTATAAACGGCAATACGAGAGCATATGCCGGAGTTTTATCAAGATAATAACGTTTACCGGTAGACCCGATTTTTCTTCCGTAGAGAATTGAACAATACGCCCGAAGCGCGTCGAGATAGTCTGCTTCACCTCCGGGGAGTGAAGCGATGAAGTCCCGTTGAGCGTCCACTGCTCGCAAGTGATCGTACGGCGCTCTATCTACGGTTTCAAAATAGCCCAGATGAGCAAGTGGTGTTAACAAATGGGGCTCGGGACCACCGAGTACCGCGGAATGAGAACTCACCATACGTTCAAGGAGTGTTGATCCGGAACGCGGCGATCCAATTATGAAAATCATTCTTTCGCTCATATCATCCATGTGCACTCGTCACCTCTTTCTTGGAGAAAAACGGGGTGCATGATAACCTTGATCATCATTCGTTTCAAGATCTCGAAAGTTCCGTGGTCCCGATCCGCTTTGAGAAAAGACTGATTATCCGACATCTTGGTTTCGCCTCACCGGGGATACCCGTGATGACAGATCGGGGTCGTCGAGATATGTTCCCCGTGATCACAAAATGAAGGAGCGTATCTATGTTTGACACCGTTGGCACCATACGGGGAGGAATATCCCTTTATGAACGCGTGAACGATGTCACAAAGAACCGGTATTTTCAATTAACAATAGCCGATCCAGATACGATTATACATCAGGTTTATTCGCCACCTCGTATATGTACCATCTTCGTGCATATAAACGAATATTTGCACTCCGTTTTATGAGTTTCAACGTCACTCTCGGTTTGGCAATCATACTATCATGTGTGGCATCCGTATCGTTCGCGAATCCTGATATCGCGATTATCGATCTGCACGGGAAATCGGTTGCCCCACATGATGCGGAAGAGATAACGAATCGCCTCACCGATGCCATTCAGGAACTCGAACGCTTCACAATAATAGATCAATCCAGATTAGTGGAGCCACTATCCGAACAAAAGCTGAAGCCCGAATCGTGCAAAGATCGGCAATGCTTTCAGGAACTGGGCAGGCTCATTGATGCTGATGCGCTCATAATTGCTCAAATCGAGTGGCCGGGTACTTCTCCCCTATTCGGCGTTCGTATTTTTGACGTTCATTCCGGTACGATCGTGAAACGCGGGTGGTTGGAAGGATCCTCCGTGCAGGAGATTATTAACGATATTCCCCGCCTGGTGAACCAAACATTCGATCAGCAATTGCCGACGGAACGTAATATTTCTCCCGGCTTCGGGGTTGTCCTCGTGGATGTATCCCAGGATAGTACTGAAATCTACCTTGACAACCGATCAGTGGGTTTTACTCCTGTTCCGGGCTATATCGTGAAAGCAGGACTTCACATCGTCGGTGTCAGCAGACCGGGCTTTATCCGCGAATCACAAACGATACACATATCGGCCGGAGATACAAGCACGGTATCTTTCGTCCTCAAACCACGACCTGTCACCGGAATACTTGAACTCTCGATACCCGAGCCTGACGCCGTGGTTTTCATTGCTGACGAAGAACGCGGGAGATCTCCCGAGACCATAGTAGAGTTGAATCCCGGTGTGTATCCCGTTACTATCGCCAAAACGGGCTATATCGATTGGAAAAAAACCTACGAGATCGCTGCGGGAGATACAATATTCCAGGAAGTAATCCTGAAAAAAGTCCCCATGGGGTATGTCAGGGTGGAAGTATCCAGAGATAGCATCGATGTTTTCCTGGATAATAAATTTATCGGAATCAGCCCCGCTGGCATCCTTCATATTCGCTCCGGAATACATACGGTTGGTATTCGTGCGGAAGGGTTTATCAGTGAGTCTCGCACCGTGGAAGTCTTTCCCGGGGATACGGTGACAGTGGAATTTGCAGTCACTCCAAGACCTACAACAGGAAAGATTGTCCTGGATATAAGCGAGGACGATGCATCCGTCTACCTGAACGACGAATTCACGGGAAGATCACCGTTGGAACCCTTTGTATTAAAGCCGGGAGAGTATTCTATCACGGTTAAAAAGCGGGACTATCTGGATACATCGCTATCAGTAAATGTGTCGGCCGGAAAGATTGCCCAGACACGGATTAACTTGAGAAAAGCCCCATTTGGAATCATTTACATCGATGTTTCTCACGATGGGGCTGAAGTCTTTATGGATAACAAACGGATAGGCATAAGTCCGGTTCCGGGATATCGAGTTTCCTCGGGTGTTCACATGGTTGGTGTACGACGACCCGGTTTTTTCGGTGAATCGAAACGTGTAGAACTATCCCCTGGTGATACTGCCTACGTGGATTTCACCCTACAGCCCCGACCCCAGACAAGAGAACTCCTGCTGGAAGATGAAGTAATAGTAAAATAACCAACCAGACGCACGCGAGCTATTAGTCAGAATGTCGAAAATTTAGTAAGAAATACATACTTTCCACTATCCTAACCCGCATTTTCATCGGGCGATGGAAGTTGAACCGGCCAATTCGAATGCTATATCATACGACACACGAGGAATGGTTCTTGCAGCACATGTAAGAGATACAGCTCAGAGTTCGTTTAGGAACAAGAACGTCCTTATTGTATCCAATTACAGGAACTAGGAAATGACATATATTATTGAGATATTATACAAGTTCTGGAACATAACGGCCGAAATGGCTCCATACCTGCTTTTCGGCTTTTTCATGGCGGGTGTTCTCCATATCCTGCTGCCCAGGGATTTCATTTCCCGGCATCTCGGCAAACGAGGAATCATTCAAACCTTTAAGGCTACGATCCTCGGGGTGCCAATGCCCCTCTGCTCTTGCGGTGTCATACCGGTTGGAGCATCACTCTACACACAAGGAGCAGGAAGAGGCGCGACAGCTGCTTTCCTTGCATCCACCCCCCAAACGGGTGTTGACAGCATTTTGGCAACGTACGGCTTACTCGGTCCTTTGTTTGCAGCAGTACGAGTAGGAGTTGCATTCGTGACTGGTATTGTAGCGGGGGTCGTCGTCGACCGCATTCCTGAGAAAGGGAATGGAACCGCCTTAAATCGCTCAGAGGATTTTACTCAGGAAAAAGCAAACACATCTGTGTCATCGCTCATCACATATGGATTTTACACGTTACCTCGTGATATTGGCCGCTCATTGGTGCTCGGACTCATCATTGCAGGAATTCTGGGTGCGGTAATTCCCGAACATTTCTTTTCGGAGACAATCGGTTCCTCACCACTGGCATTCCTGGCGATTACAGCAGTGGCCATACCATTATATGTATGCTCAACGGGATCCATTCCCATTGCATTGACCTTAATACATGCCGGTCTTTCGCCGGGGACGGCTCTTGTCTTTCTGATTGCGGGTCCGGCAACCAATGCTGCTACCATCGGAACCATTTGGAATCTGCTGGGAAAACGGTCTTCAATTGCATATCTTGCCACCATCATCGGTTTGTCCTGGATAGCAGGATGGCTGTTCGACGGAATAGTGACCGGAACGGGGATCGGCGATTTTCATGCTGAGCATGCAGGTCATATACAGTGGTGGAATCACGCTGCGGCAGCTGCACTTATTGCTATTCTCGGGCACGCACTCATACGGCGAAAAATTATAAAAAGTTCTGAAAAATCATTATTCTCGGATACACAAGAACGTATTGTACTTCGCATTGATGGTATGAGATGTTCTCATTGTGCCCAAAGCGTCACTGATTCTATCTCGTCCAACGCCAATGTACACACGGCAGAAGTTAATCTCGATCGTGGTCTGGCTACCATAACCGGTACATCTCTTGACCGGGAACTCCTTGCCAGGGGAATAGAGAACCTCGGGTATACGGTCCGAAATGAATAAAACATCATCTGTTGATAGTTAAAACACCCGGTGCAAAAAACGGAATATGATACATTTCATATAGGGCTATACTCGAATGAGGCGTTGTTCTTGGTACAGCCGTATCTCGCCGCAATACGAATCGATTGATTTATCGTCTTCGAGTAAGCAAGCCTTCGATAATTAAATCTGTAGCGGCATCCTCATCCAGACCTCTCGCCATAAGCGTCTGGAGTTGTTTGGAATCAACGCTGCCCAGTGCCGCTTCATGCGTGACATGAGCCTTCGGATGGTTCACTTCAACGATCGGAATGGCACTGGCCCTGGCATTCCCCTGAACGATTTCCTTGCAATCTACATGACCGCGGGCATACGGTGCAGAAGCTATCAAAGTATTCTTAATACGCGCTTCCGCGGAATCACGAACCGCGATATTTGTCGTCAATACGGCTCGAGATCCTTCACCAACGAGATCTGCTTTTTCATGAATCGAAATAGTATCTGTACCGCGCCCGCTTATCCGCGCTGACATATCGAGGATGCTGTGAGCCCCACAGATGGCATCATACTCAATTTCTATAGTTCCCGCATTCCCTTTGATGAGCTCGAAATCTGTCTGGAATCGGGCTCCGGTATCCAGGGTTATCCGGGCTTTCGGTATCACGCGGATTCCTCCCGCCGCTCCATGAACATGCTTCTCCAGATACGCATAGCGGGCATTCTTTCCCACATGTATGTCCGCGTCCATACTATGAACGATCTCCTGTGCATTCGGAAATGAACAACTTGCCGCGATTGCCACGTGAGCGTCATCTTCAATTGTAATATCCATGCTGATATGCTGGGAACCCTTCTCTGGTATCAGCCCGAAACAGATTCGTATCGGATGACTGATCTGAATACCGTTATCCACGGTGATCCGCGCGTCGATTCCATATTCCGTTTCCTGTGCATCAACATGTAAACCGTTCACCAGATGCACCCCGAGAACGTTGTTTCCATGGATTTCGATATGAGCAATATCAGGCGACGTCACACACGCCTCTCCCACGCTTCGGTACAGAGCCGTGATGAGATCAGCTGCTTCCATTTTCGGTCTCCTCCGCGGGATCGTTTTTATGATCGCATGGTATACATTTTTCGCCAAAATACGTTTCTATCTTCGACACGGATCCTTTTCTGACAACCCGACCGCAGCATATAAGAAACGCATGGTCAGCCTGACGGAGAACAGCAAGACTATGAGTAATGAGTACTACCGTGGAATCCAGTTTTCTCAGTGTTTTTATTGCCTCGAATATTTTATTCAAAGCATCAATATCTATACCTGAATCAGGTTCATCCATGATAACTAATCGCGGTTTCATTGAGAGAATGGAAGCCAATTCTATCCGCTTTCTCTCCCCGCCCGAAAGTGTAGTATCAACAGCCCTTTGCCGATAAGTATCCGGATCAAGACCCACCGCCAAAAGAGCTTCATCGACACCTAGTCCAGAGGTTTGCGACATCCCCGCGGAGATAAATGTCTCCACCGTCAATCCTTCATATCGGGCGGGTTCCTGCCAGGCGAGACCTATCCCCCGCCGAGCACGTTCGTCAATGGTGAGGTCTTTCAGAGATTCGCTCTCGAAATAGATATCGCCGGAGTATTCGCGATACCCATTCAATCCCATGATAGTCGATGCGAGCGTAGATTTCCCGGCGCCATTGGGACCGATAACCGCATGTACATGCCCACGCCATATATCGAGGGTAAGATCATTCAGGATCCGTTTCCCGCCAAGTGAGAGGGTGACACGTTGAATCGATAGAATTGTTTTGCTATCCATTCGACCTCTAACTCCTGATATTCCGTTGTGGGACATGGTGGATACCACTTGAATAGGTAATCTCACATAACACGCCAACCTATATTTTTACGGAAGTTTGATTATCGGTATGCTTGACGAGTAATCACTGGCCTTTATTACCACCTGATAGCTTCCCGGCGGGAGACGTTCTCCGTTTTCATCAGTCCCGCTCCACGGTATCGCATAGCGCCCGGCAGAATATCGACCACTGCGAAATGAATGAATGAGACCTCCGGAGATACTGTAGACGGAACAGCGGATATCCGACGGCTTCGACAATGAAAATGATATGGTTGTATTATTTAAAAACGGATTCGGTGACGCAGAAAGCGAATGAATGGTCAACTCATTCGGACCAGGCTGATCAGTTGCTCCGGAACTTGATTGAACCGCCAGCCCCTTGATACAGAAATTGGCGGTTGAATCGAAATCGTATAAATCGGACCATTCACCGTCCATACGATAATAGCTTTGACCGGGAGATGAACTGGACGGTACGATTGTTCGATACGAAGCGCCGAGAAGAACGGGAACTTCGGACGTCCGATCATATGGATGACCACCTCGAGACAACCCGAGGTAGATATAAAAGTCGTCTCCACCGTCGAGATCAATCGGCTGCGGCAGCTCAACGGTGTGCAAACCTGAAAACTCAAATGATGCCTGAGCACTGGCTAATTCTTCTAATAATTCTCCATCCTCAAACCGACCAAAGATCTTTATCACACAGCTTACATTTCTGGCGGCGGTATAGAAATTCACCGCCTGGAGTTCTTCATCATCCACCGCGACAAACCCATTGAAAGCTTCATTGCAATCCGTAAACGTATCTCTCCACCCGTGATAATCATGATAGTAGCACCGATCATAGCGCAGGGGCTCTACATCTTGGAATGATACGGCGCCCATTTCAGGATGCACACCACAGTGTTTATCATAATAGGATATCCAGAAAAACCCGTTCAAACCCCAGTTGCTCCCCCAGCTGTTTTTACAAAGCCATGCTCCCGGATTCGGAGCCTGGGTAACTTTGTTGTCATCCCATCCGATAATTGCCACCGCATGGTTCGGATCACTGTTGTTACTCGGCGGCTGATAATGGACGTAATTATTGTTGATGAATGAACCGCTGTAACACATACATGTTCCCATGACGCCATATTCCATAATCAAATTCTTCAATACGGCGAATCCGTCTTCAGTATCATTTATCGAATGCCAGGCTATTGTCCGGGGATAATAATAATGATACGATTCGTTGAATCGGTCGGGAGGTTGATTGAACGACTGGCCATCAATATCCCGTACCGACCCTTCGCATCGCGAGAGATACGCAGCCGAAACTCTGTAATCGCCTCCCATATGTACTTCAAGACCCGTTCCACTTGGTGGTTGTAGATCACCGTTGTAATGCTGATTGAAACCATTCCACCAATCAAGATGATATTCCGCAAGGTTCGGCTCGCCGGATTCCCCGGCTTGCAGCCATTGCCCTGTTATGAGAAGGTTTCCTTCCATGGCCGCCATGACACCGTGCGTCCAGCAAGTACCCCCGCGTTGATCCCTGATTCCCGTAACGTAATCGAAACCAGCGACATCACGCAGATCGTATGAACTCGGGAGCTGCGCTTGTACGAACTGAGGAATTGTGCAAATGCTGAGAATACAGAGCAATGTTATGACTCTACGGGCGTGTCCGATCATGTTAATTCTCCTCGTGTTTTAAATACCCTGTTAACTATATCTCTATTTTTCGACAACTTCATTTACAACTTGTCCGGTCGGTCCGAAGGCGATAACGAATCGTCTCGAATATTCCCCCGGCACGAGCTTTTTTCATCAAAGGCGGCAGACGAATCATGAGAAACTCCGATTCCAGAGCAGTCTCCACCGCAATTTGCGCAACCACAGGAGTTTCCACTGGATCCGGAGAGAAAAGAACGTAGGATGAACAAACCCGCCAGAGCCACAACGACGCCGATCAGCAATGATTCCATCATACGGGAAGATTCGTACCGGTACCGATACCCAGTAGAGATCCGATTTGGTAAACAAAAGTCGTTATCATATAAGCTATCATGGTCAGGCCTACCAGTTGCAGTGCGGCCCACCTCCATGATCTGCTCTCCTTTATCGTAACCGCTATAGTTGCCACACACGGTATTGAAATCAGCGTAAAGAGCATTATGCAAAAGGCAGTCAACGGCGTATACGCTTTCCTGAGTCGCAGCCTGAGAACATCCGCCTCATCGTCATCTCCTACTGCAAATACAATGCCCATTTGAGCAACAAAAACTTCCTTGGCGGCAAATGCACCGATGAGTGCCGTCCCTATCCTCCAATCAAACCCCATGGGACGTAGAACAGGTTCCAAAGCATTTCCGATACGACCGGCAATTGAATGTGCCAGTCGTCGACTTGCATGCTGTGCTTCCAGACGTTCAAGATTATCCCTGTATTGAGTATAAACAGTATCCTCATAATGAAGTGCCGTACGAAACAGGAGGCCGTGATCTCGTTCTAGTCGTGCAAGCCGATTGAATAACTCTCCTCTGAGAATAGCGTATTCCGGCGTTTCATGCCGAATCTCTCCTTCCATGATCATGGAATCAAACGATTTTCGGGCATCTCTGATGGATTCAAGAATCCCTCTGAAACGCATAATCGTATCATCTCGATCCTGTATCTCCGCTCGTACAACGATCTCCTGGTCGGTTTCTGCAAGATCAGATAGAAGAATTCGTTTGAACAGGTCTGAATCAGTACCTGCCTCTAATACGGTAATCACCGAATCGATACCCATCACCGCATTACGATAGGAGGAGTTCACCTGGGTGATCAGATCAGGATCCATTTCCTCCTTTTGAGGGTAGCGGGTCAGAGCCCACAAAACTATGGAAAGCGCAAGTATAACCGTTCCGGCCTTTTTTATGTATTCGAAGCCCCGTTCCCACATGTGAATAATGACGCCCCGTACCGTTGGAAAGCGGTAAGGCGGTAACTCCATCACCAGAGGTGTGGTTTCACCTCTCAACAGTGTAATACGTAGTAAGCGTGCAACGAGAATAGCGAGGACGACCCCGGTGAGATATATCAAAAGCAATATCGGTCCTCGCCACGAACGTACAAAAAACGCAGGTATAATGAGAGCGTAGATCGGCAGCCGAGCACTGCAGCTCATGAGAGGAGCAACCAGCATTGTTGTCAATCTGTCTCGTTTGTTTTCAAGTATCCGTGTAGCCATTATAGCGGGGACTGTACACCCGAATCCGATCATAAGTGGTATAAAACTTTTGCCATGCAGTCCAATCTTGTGCATCAACCGATCCATTATGAACGCTGCTCGAGCCATGTACCCGGTGTCTTCCATGATAGCGATGGCGAGGAATAGGAAAAGAATATTCGGAAGGAATACCACGACACCGCCGACGCCGCCGATAATGCCATCCACGAGGAGTGATTTAAGTTCCAATAACGTTCCTTCAGGCCATACTGATCCGATGGCACGAGACGCCCATATGAATCCCGCTTCCAACCACCCCATGGGTACTGCGGCTACGGAGAATGTCAATTGAAATACTATATACATGAGAACAAGGAAGATCGGTAAGCCCAGCACACGATTCGTAACAACCGAATCAACGCTGTCCGACATATTGTGACGTGATTCAACCGATACTTTGACAGCTTCCTGGCATGCACCTGAGATGTACCCGTAACGCCTGTCCGCCATTATGATTTCCGGCGCATCACCGAATATCCGGCGGAGATGATCGATACTCTGTTGAACAACCTCGAGGACTTCTGGACTTTGTATTTGATCCCTGACGAGAGTGTCATCCTCAAGGAGCTTGATCGAAGTCCAGCGAATATCATATCCATCAGGGAGCGAATGAGTACTGCTCAGATAATCCTGTATTTTGGTAATCTCTTCTTCTATCTCCCGCCCATAGTTCACCTGCGTTGAACGATTCACGGTACGATTATCTATAGATTTCGAGTACGAAATGATCGTTCGAAGCAGTTCATCCGTCCCGACATTCCTGCTTCCCACGAGCGGTATAATCGGGGCTCCGAGCAACCAGGAAAGATGATCCAGATCGAACTCCATTCCTCTTGCTTTCGCAATGTCACTCATATTGAAGGCCAAAATAGTGGGAACTTTCAAATCAAGAAGCTGAGTGGCGAGGTAGAGATTTCGCTCGAGATTAGAGGCATCGATGATGTCAACGACAACATCGGGGTGCTCATTCAATATGAAATCGCGCGCAACAATTTCCTCTATGGAATAGGCCGTGAGGCTGTACGTACCCGGAAGATCAACAACGGTTATACAGGCATCGGAAAACCGACATATCCCTTCCTTTTTCTCGACCGTTACTCCGGGATAGTTACCGACCTTTTGTCTGTGTCCGGTGAGATTATTGAATACGGTAGTCTTCCCTGAATTCGGATTCCCGGCAAGTGCGACTACAAGTTGATTGCTACGTTCGGTCATCGGTGGATCCGTGTTTCTGGAATGATATGTATCTGCTGATTACCCTACTTCTATCTTCGTACTCATTCCTCGCCCGAGTACAATCCTACTTTCCTTGACCGCGACCACCGATGGTCCGCTGGATTGGTTGGAAATAACGGTTATTTCAGTACCCGGCACCAGACCCATTGCCGCCAGACGTGCCTGTAGTTCCCTCCCGGCGTGTATCGCAAGGATTTTAACGCGACTTCCCTGCCTGACGAGTGCCAAAGGCGTACTTTCGAGCGCTCGAACAGGGTTACGATATTTAGATTTCATTATATTGCCTCTACAGTTACCCGCTGTGCATCATACCAGGGAATCGGTATGTGATATCCCTTTAGTTTGATGAGTAACGGACTGGAATGTGATCCGGCTTTTTCCATCTCAACCAGTGAACCCGAAGTCAAACCCGTGCTTTCCAATCGTGTCTGAACTTCCAGGTCACCTTGAACGGATAGTATCATGGCTTTTTGTCCGGGCTTGAGATCGGAGAGATATCGGGGACCATCTTCCGATTCGAGCCGAAACAATCGTCGATCGATTTCGGCGACAGCCATCCGCACACATTTCTTACAATCCTTCAGATCATTCTCCTGAGCGCAGTGACGGCCAAAACCCTCAAGTAGAGCAATTCCTCCTCTGGGACACGTTTCAACAAATTCGATAAATTGGACGAAACGTTCTAAAACCTGCTTTGGAACCGAATGCTCCATTTCGCAGGCACCTTCATCTGCTATGACTTCATCAACTGCAAGCACTCTCGTGAAAAACTCTTTCAAGACTTCGTGCCGTCTGACTATGTCCTTCGCCACCTTCTCTCCAGCATCGGTCAGCGTAACAACACCGTACGGAACGTAATTTACCAATCCCCTGTCTGACAACGCATGCAGGGCTCCAGTCACCGAAGAACTCCGTACCTTAAGTCGGGCGGCTATTTCCTTCGATCGTGCAACTTTCTGTGTAGAAATAATATGGAAAATGGCCTCAAGGTAATCTTCCAGACTCGCCGTGAGGCCTTTTTTCTGTGACATATTGTACTCCATATTTTCGACAACCACAAAAAAGTACGGTACGCCTAACTTTTTGTCAATAAATGATACAAGATTTGTATTTTCCGCATGATTATCTCGGTATTCGATGATGTATGTTGTCAGGAGTTTTCTTCGTGTTCGGAGGCCGCCTCCCATTCCTCAATGAGTTCATTGATACGAGATTGAATCTGCTGTTCCTCGCGATGAATCTTGAGAAGGTATTCCCATTGATCGGAAATTTCCGGGTCAAGTTGCTTGACTCGGAGATTTTCCAATTCCCGTTCCTTCCTATCGATATCTCTTTCAACGACCTGAAGTGAGCGGAACCTCCGTTTCGTTTCACGTCGACCCGGTCGATTCGCATCTTTTGCCTGTCTTTTTTCGCGCCTGTCGGAATCATCATGAAAATCCCAGATTGTCTTAAACGGCGGTCTGACGAATTGAGCGCTGAGATTTCTGAGTACCAGGGCGCGTTGAGCAACTCTGTCTATTAAACGACGATCATGAGACACTAAAATCATTGTACCAGGAAACTTCAGCAGCGATCGTTCCAGAGATTCACTGGAATCTATATCCAGATGATTGGTGGGCTCATCGAGTACGAGTACATTTGCCGGCGAAAGGAGTATTCCGGCTAAAGCAAGCCTGCTCCGTTCACCGCCAGACAGCGTATATACCGGTTGAAATACATGATCCCCTCTGAATTGGAAGCCGGCAAGATAAGATCGAATCTCACCCTGTTTCCATTCAGGCTTGAGCGATTCTATGAAACTATATGGATCGTCTCCATGGATCTCCGGTTCCGTTTCTTGAGCAAGGTAGGCCACGTCGACATTATGCCCCCATTCCACTGTACCGTGTTTCGGCGGTATCCTCTGCAGCATGGTGAGCAAGAGGGACGTCTTGCCGCTGCCATTCGGCCCTATAATCGCAAGTTTTTCTCCCCTTTCAAGCTGCATATCGAACTCGGAAACAAGCGTCTGGTGTCCATACCCCACCGCCAGATCAGATATGGAAAGCACGATCCTTCCCTCCCGACGGGAATGCTCGATTGTCAGTTTCATGCGACGACGCGAGGATGGAATATGTGACATTTCAGCGGATTCAAGTTTTTCCAGACGTTTACGTCTGCTCAACGCCTGTTTATGTTTTTGTCCGGCTATGTTTTTCGCAACAAATGTACGGAGGCGTTCTTTCTCCTCGGAGACACGTTCGTGTTCTTTTAATGACCGTAATCGACGTTCATTTCGCTGTGTAAGGAACGCCGAATAATTACCGCTGTACATGAATAGCCGGGTTTGATCCAGCTCCGCTATATAGTTCGTTACGGTATTGAGAAAATACCTGTCATGGCTGACAACCATAAAGCCCTGATCTCGTCTTAGTAGCTCATTTTCAAGGAATGTTCGCGCCCATACATCGAGATAGTTCGTGGGTTCATCCAGGAGCAATATATCGGCATCCAGCAAGAGTACTTGAACAAGACCCGCTCTCCTCTGCTGTCCTCCGGATAACTGCCTGACGGGTTTATTCCATAGGGAACGCTCAAGACCGACTCCGGATAGATACCTCTCCGCACGTGATCGAAGACTGTAACCACCTAAAACTTCATATCGCGTCTGAAGTTCACCATACTTCGAAATAATATCAGCATCGGATGAGTCAGAAAGGATGAATTCCAGCTCTTTCATCCGTTTTTCGATAGCGTTGAGTTCTTCACTGCAGCTCATGACCGATTCCATCAAGCTTTTGGTCGGCTCCCACTCCATATCCTGCTCCAGAAGCGCGAGAGTGGCATCGCGCGTGAGCGAGATCGAACCTGATGACGGATTGAGATCCCCCGCGAGAATGTGTAGCAGGGTTGATTTACCACATCCGTTCGGACCTACGAGCCCGATTTTTGATCCCGGTGCAATGGTAAGACTGATATTCTGAAGGATCAGAGTATCACCGTAAAAAAACCTGATGTCACCTGCGATTAGTTGAGCCATGAGTCGATCAAACAGAACCGGATAGACACTTTCGATATATCTCCGCGGTACGCTCCGCCATCAGGTCAAGGGAGTGATGGCGTTCCACATGAATTCGACCGGCATTGCCTATACGTCGTGCGGATTCGTGATCTCCAAGAATGGTCAGGAGGGCGTCGGTAAGCGCTGTCGGATTTTCGGGCGGTACGACCATGCCGATTTCCGGTTTCGGAATAAGATGAGGCACCCCACCAACGCGCGTCGATACAACCGGTACCCCCATGCACATGGCTTCAAGTACGGATATCGGTGTACCCTCATTTCGTGAGGGTAATACCAGGATGGTCGCCGCCCGCAGGAGTGGTGAAACAGCTTCCCGAAAGCCGAGAAAACGAACCCGGTCAGATATCATCAAACTGGCGGCTTGTCTGTATAGTGAACCCCGAAGCGGACCTTCACCGGCCAACCAGAGAACCGTATCAGGATACCGGCTAAAAACAGATTTCATGGATTCGAGTAATATATCCTGCCCTTTCTCGTGACTAAGCCGTCCCAGACAGAGAATAACAGGGCCGTCTTCTTGTGGTAAATCGTGATCATCTCCATCATCTCTCACCAATTGAGCGTCCACGGCATTGGGAACAAGAGAAACATCCGATCTTTCAGGTCCGAGCCGTTCAAAGAGCGGTTGGGACACAGCTATCCAGTGATCGGTGAGATGATCCGTACTCTTTACGATTATTCCATACAGAAACCGGCGATTCCAGGGTATTTCCTTTGCATCGCTGAGAAGACCGTGCAATGTGGATACAACGGGGAGATTCACGCGGAGTTTCGACAGACGGGCAAGCACGTGGCTTTTGTGATCGTGCGTATGGATCAGATCCGCGTTGCAGTCACGAAGTAAGGATATTAAACGTGGGACCGCGGCGATATCAAAGGGCCCCTTCATGGTTAGCTGCTCAACTGATATTCCCGCATTTCGATAATGATTCGCCACGATACCGTCTTTAAAACAAACAAACCGCGGATCTGCAAGATTTCGTTCTGATAGACGGGAGAGCAACCAGAGCAATACCCTGTCCTTACCGCCAAAAAGACCGGTATCAGAGCTTATATGTACAACCCTGGGGACTCGTGATACTGCCATCGATTACAACATGTCCTCTATGAGATCTTCCATTCGTTTCAAGATCATTTGCTGGGAGTAGTCCGCCACGATCTCCATACGTGCTATTCGTCTGGAATCCTCTTTGCCCTCGTTCAACGCATCCTCCACCGCGGAAACGAATGCATCGAAACTCTGAACCTGACGGACAGAATCCAGGTGATCCAATTCGGGCATTGTCGTGGAAACAACGGGGATACCGCACGCGAGGTATTCGTATGCTTTTAGCGGATTTACCGTTTTCGTGAGAACGGTTTCGTGAAACGGTACTATACCCACATCAAATCCCCGAATGAATGACGGCATTTCCTCCCGGGAAAACCGACCGAGCAGATGAATATTCCGCATCCGCGGGAAACAACGAGCCTTATCACCCAGCGGTCCCACAAATACGAGAGACCAGTCGGGACGAGCTTGTGCGACGTATGTGATGAGATCGATATTGAGCCAGTGTCCGAG
>Ga0180433_10004640_pt1 | contig 19127 bp, 19 predicted proteins | sample SS_ome_8_FD_132980 | JGI IMG/M metagenome (GOLD analysis project Ga0180433, IMG submission 132980) | Hypersaline lake sediment archaeal communities from the Salton Sea, California, USA - SS_1_D_1 metaG | ecosystem: Environmental > Aquatic > Non-marine Saline and Alkaline > Hypersaline >... | reverse complement strand
GCATTTGAGATAAAAATAGCACTGCCGTTCATGGCAATGTTGTCTGTGATAACATTGTTTTTTATTGCTGGGGACGCTCCATCTCTGACTGCAATACCACCACCTACTTCCGGTCCGATATTCCTGGATATTAGGTTGTCCTCAATGATAGGTGACGATTCTTCTCCTTCTATGTAAACGCCGCCGCCATCGCTTGCAGCATTAAGTATTATGTAGCAACCCATTATTGTCGGGCTTGCATTCCTAATAAATATCCCCCCGCCGAAAAGCAATGGGAATTCGTTGGGCATTCCATTTGTGATGGTAAATCCTTGAAGGACTGCATTGCTGTCCTCTCCACTTACAAACTTCACAACAGTGCACGATTGTCCTCCATCAATGATAGTGTTGTCAGGGCCGGTTTGGCTCATGACATTGACGCTTTTTCCTTGGAAATCAATGTGTTCCGAATACACCCCTGGAGCAACTACTACTGTACAGTTATTCCCTGCAACATCGATGGCGGCCTGGATCGTTGTGGAGTCTTCTGGAACATTAATTGTAGACCTTCCCTCAAGGGTTGAGCAAACGAGTATTGAAAGGTACAAAAACAGGACATTGAAGATTGCTTTATAAGACATAGTGGATAGGCCTTCTTTTTCCCAAAAATCAAGTAGGAGTTATGGTACCATAATCAAGGGATTTATAACACAGCAAAAACATGAAAAAAGAATTCAGCCCTTCATTGAATATAGCTCATAGAGTTTTCCATAAATAGATTGAGGCATTACTCACGGAACTACCACCAGTTACCATAGAGGAAAACTTCGAGAAATGTTACCTCATAGCGTTTGAAAGCTCAACATCCTTTTTAAATTTACCTACTAAATATATCGATAGAAATTTAGTATGATAGGCTACTAACTATTGCGGCCTCTTTAATACAAGATGATTCAATAGCTTCAGGAATTCTCAATTAATTGCATGTTTTAATCGGAATTAGATAAACTTCTATCACAAAATGCTATAGGATTTATCTACTTAAAAACCTGTTGTTATTGCCAGTAGTAACAGTCATCCATCATGATGATTTTATTGCATGTATCTTTATGTGATCCGAATTTTAATCCCTGAGACATTCTTCTTATCAAAGGTTTTTGTTTTTTTGGGATAGGGTTCTCATATCGCAGGTTTTAGGAAGGCCCTTCTCCACAGCTGTGTATGAGCCCTCTTTGCTTTAGCATTATACAGGTTCTGTATGAAAGTCTTCAGTCATTACTAAAACAATCCTGCACTAGAAGGGTTACCAGTACAAAGCAATCATTATCCGTGACGAAGGCTAAAGCCATTCATTTTTTATTTCCTGGAATGTTTTCTCTCTTTCTTTAGGGCGGGCTTACTAATCAAACATGAGCTAAAAGGAAACTTGACCAGTTCCTCAGTTTTATTTTGATAAATTCGAACAGCCAAGCTCAAATCTTATTCTGACGATCTCTTTCCTTTTTTGCTTTTTCACCCAAACATTAAAGTGCCACGCCTGTTTTTGACCCATTGGGCTGAGTTCGATTGCCCTTCCATTAGAAAAATGTTACGATTTTCTTGACACGTAGAGCCAGTATCCTCTATTAACTAGATGTTATATAACGCATGTCATAATAAAGGATTAAAATATTATGCCCCCGAAAACACGATTCAAAAAAGAGGATATTGTTGAAGCTGCATTCAGCATCGTACGCAGGGATGGATGGAGCAGACTTTCGGCACGTTCCATTGCAAAGGAACTCAATTCATCAACACAACCTATTTACTCCCATCTAAAATCCATTGAGGATCTCAAAGAGGAGATCGTAAAAAAAATATTTGATCTCCTCTTCACCTATGGAACGAAGAAAAGAACCGGTGATCCATGGGTTGATGTGAGTATCGGATATGTGCTGTTTGCCAAGGAGGAAAAACAACTCTTTCGCTGTTTGGGTGACGAAAAACTCCTGCCGGTAAATAGAAAATATGGGGAACAGTATTTTAAGTTAATTAACCAAACCCTATCCGGTTATCCCTTTTTTAAGGGACTATCTGAACAACAGATATATAAGGTACGGGAACTGGGGTTTATATTCGCATTTGGCCTTGCCGTTCTGCTGAACAACTCGCTGGTAACTTTCATTCCTGATGAAAAGGAGGTTCCTCGCTTACTAAAAATAGTAGATCATGCCTTATTAAAAGGATTTAAAGACTATTTGAAGGAAGGAAATATTTAATCCTTTTTCCTCTCGTTGTTGTTCTTCATTCTATTCCTGCAGTTTTGCAGCATTGAGACATTTTTCGACTACTTCATCAAAAGCCAAGCAGCAAAATATAGAATTTTCTTGACATTTAAAAATAACATATATTATATAACATATGTCATATAAAGATCAATAAATCTACTCTCTATACAAAGACTCACGGTAGAAAATGTTGAAGAGGATGAAAACCCTTTTTGAGTATATGTGCCACCGAAGTAGAAATTTGACGAATCATACATGCGGTATTGCACAGCGATGCCCCGTTGGATACCTCGTTTACGGCCTTTTCGAGGAAACATTTCGAAATCCCGCTTACCAATTTCATGAAGCTGACAGATAAAAAGCACGCCTGCAACTTATGCGGTATGTAATAAACATTTTAGACCAATAGGAGAAAAGCAGAATGTATAGCAAGGCAATTAAATGCGCAATATTACCTTTCATCTTGATTTTCTTTTTAGCCTCTCCTCATGTGTATTCCAGCGAATCTCAATCTAAGGAGGGCATTTATTGGCCCACAAAAGAATGGAAACGATCCACGCCCGAAGCACAGGGTATGCGCTCCGATATTCTGGTAGACATGTTAAGCCTTGTGCAGGAGAAGGGGTACAAGATTGATAGCATAACCGTTGTTCGGAACGGCTTTGTAGTTGCTGATGCGTATTTTTATCCCTTTCGAAAAGAAATGAAACACAGCATCCATTCCTGCACCAAGAGCATCATCTCTCTATTAGTCGGAATCGCACTGGACAGGGGCTACATCAAAGACATACGGCAGCCGGTTCTTTCCTTTTTCCCCCGCAAAACCATTGCAAACCTTGATAAACGAAAAAAGGCCATCACCCTGCAGCACTTGTTGACGATGAGTTCAGGGATTAAATGCAGGGATTCATATCGATATGGATATGTCGGTTATCGAGAAATGTTAAACAGTCACGATTGGATTAAGCATGTGCTTAATCTGCCCATGGAAACGTCACCAGGTCAAACGTTTAACTATTGCAATGGCGTGTCCCATCTTCTTTCCGGTATTCTTCAGAATGCCACGAACATGACAACCCTTGATTTTGCGAAACAGCATCTTTTTACACCCCTGGGGATTACAGACGTAGAGTGGCAAACCAGCCCTCAAGGGATATATACCGGGTGGGGCCGAATGTCACTGACACCCCATGACATGGCAAAAATCGGATGGCTCTACCTGAATAAAGGACAGTGGGAAGGCAAACAGATCGTGACGAAGGCATGGGTTAAGAAAAGCACCAAAGGCCATGTGGAGGGAAAGTTGTCTGACATCTATGGCGGCATGTACGGATATCAATGGTGGGTTGATCCTGCAGGGTATTACATGGCCATAGGATTTCAGGGACAGTTTATTTTTGTCATTCCTGAAAAGAATATCATTGCGGTATTCACCAGCACGCTTTCAGGCGAGGAAATGCCCGTTCCCGGACGGTTATTGACCCACTATATCCTCCCAGCAGCTGTATCATCTTATCCATTGCCTGAAAACCGGAAGGAAAACGAGCGTCTGAACTCCGTAGTGAAGGCCTGCGGCCAAATGCAGGGATGCACATGGATATCGGAAAGTGATGGTGTGGCCAAAAACGGGGTATTCAAACGCACAGCCTCACCTGCATTTCAATTCAGCTACCCTGATGTCAGCAGAAAAGATGAAATTGCATACCCAACCCAAATCATGAGTATGAGAACTCCTGACGGCATGGCGATTCACGCCTACCTGTCTGATATTCCGGCTGGATTGGGGTTAGCGGAGGTTGGGCCCAAGGCCTACACAAAAAACCTTGCACAGTTGGGGACCGATATTAAAACCCTTGCCAACAGGGAAATTGTACTGAGAGATGGTAGCAGGGCCTATAGAACGGATTTCGAATGGCACTTTAGCGCTATTGGTAGCAAAGTGACAACCCGATTGGTATCTGCGTTCAAAGAGGGTAAATGGATTCATGTCGCCACACACCATTTGATTGATCCAGGGGATCAAGCTCCTATCGTAGAAAGCCTGACACTACGGTAGTCGGTCATACTGAAGAGTCATATAACAATGTCTTGAACTAGGGCTTGCTTTTTCGCTGGCTGCCTAAGAGTAAGCTTATAATAGCTGATATTATACGACTATTCGAGCACTCATCTTTACATAGTTCGGGAAATGAAGATGAGTGCACCTATTTTTCGATAAATGCTTTTTCTTAGCATATGGAATGAAATGGTATTGATGTATAGATACCAACCCTCAACCTTCATGATGCAGCATAGCATTTGAGGTTTTGTGTGCCATTTGGAGAAAACAATCTCATAAGGAGCTTTCTACCATGAGACCCTATAAAATAGGAGATGTTAATAAGTTAGCAGACATTGGTTTTTTTCTCTCGTTGATTGGCGCTGAGGTGATGGGTCTTTTCCTCTATTGTGGTCGAAAGAACTATGAATCAGCTACATTTGCTTTGTTGTACGTGGCTATTGTGCCATTGATTCAAGTGACCGGACTGGTTGCATCTATAAAATCGATCCCCTTTGTTGAAGAATGGGGCGATAAGGATTTTGCTCAGGGCGGCTTATTTCTCAATATCCTTTTTCTTTCATTGTACATGGCATCATTGATTTATTTTATTAGCTGGGTATGGGTTCCGAACTGGTGATTTATATTTGAAGAATTCATTCTGTATAAGAATTGGTGTAATATTATCAATAATAGAGGATAACAGTGGCTTGAGATCGAATGAAAAGCGTGCTCCTTTTTTTAAGTCATCCTTTTCGTTACTCTGGGTTTCGATTTCGTGATCCATACATAAATCCGGACATATTCACTGATACAGATGGCAGTGGCAATTCTCAGCAGCTACAATCATGAAACATAAAATGGTTTTCAAAGTTATGATTTCCCTATCTAATCATAACTCCGTGTTTCCCTAATGCAAAAAATCAAAGTCATACTCGTGCTATCTTGCCAATATACACATTTACTTTGCCTCTTAATCCCTGATCCATTCTTCTTATCACAGGTTTTGCTTTTTGTGTGATAGGATTCTCAAATCGTAGGTTTGAGTGAGGCTATTCTTCAAAAACTAACATCCGGCCTTTTTTGCTCAGCATTTATCTACGTTTTGCACGTGCCTCTATAACAAAAGCTAAACGGAGACTTGGCCAGTTTCTTTTATACTGTATAGGTAAACAAAAGGCTTGGTCAAGAAAAATCAATGCTCCAACTGAACGTATTCCCTCCATTGCATGGGTAATAACTATTATCCTCAGGTTTTATTGCTCCCTGTAAATTTTTATCTAAAAAATAAAAAGTGTCGTACTAGCTCATTGAAGAAAATCACTTTGCTCGCTGAGGCGTTCCCGAGATTGGATACCCCCCTTTTGAAAGTTTTTTTATAATCTTTTCAACACTGGTTTTCTTATCATCAAAGGTTACAGTTACCGAAGAAGATTTAACGTTTAGATTGTATTTCGCTAAGCCTTCAATACTTGTCAGGATAGACCTTATCCTATCTTGTGGTTCCCCTCAACCACCGCTCGGAAGATTGGGAACAGTTAAGGTAACTGTTGTACCAGCGGCTTCCGGAACAGCCTGTTGAGGCGCACACAGCAGAAAGAGGCCTGCGATTACAAATAATAGGGCAACATTTCTGTATTTCATGAGATTCTCCTTTTTCAATTATAGATTTTTATGAGATACTATTTATACCCTGTCTTTGTGCGGCAATAAAAAATGCGTCAAAGGCCGTAATTCTTCATATCGTGAGTTCCCCTCTACTCCCTCTCAATTCTTCTTAGGAACTGCCTTGCCCTTCTGTTGCTGGGGTCAATGTCAAGGATCATTTGAAGGTGCTCGCATGCCTTCTGGAGCACCCCCTGATCCGCATAGAGCACACTCAGGTATAACCTGGCATCCACGTGGGTTGGATCGAGTTTGAGGGCGTCCAGGAACTCCTCTTCTGCGAGGGTGTCCAAAGCAGCTCTGTGGTAGGCAAGGGCCAGGCCAAAGTGGCTATCAGCGCTGTGGGGATGAAGGCTTACGGCCTTCTTAAAGGCCCCAATTGACTGCTCCATCTGATTCAGCTCTCCGTATGCCATCCCCAGATTGAAGAAGATAGCCTCTTCCATAAATCCGAGTTTGATGGCCTTCTCGTAATACGCGGCCTCATTGCGGTGATCTCCTGTCTGGCCATAGGCATATCCGAGATGATAGAGAGCACGCCCATTGGCGGGTTCCTTCTCTAAAAAGCGGTGATGTAAAAGAAGAGCACGCCCATAATTACGTTGCTTCATGGCCTCATCCGCCTCTTTATCGCACTCCCATTGCCTCTGAAGGGGTGGAGCCTCTTGCACGATGCCCCTGGAACACGCCCCTCCTAGCATGAGGCCAATCATGCACCACACCATACCTTGGAGATACCACAACCGAAAGACTCCATGAAGAGATGGAAACACCAGTGACCGTGAGTTACTATGTTGGATGGGTTGAGTCAAAAAAAGCCTCCGTAATGTCCTTGACACATAACCTGCATGTTTCTATATTATTATTGTTGACCAAATCAGTCAACAAAAAGGATCACTGGGTATGAAATTTTCTACACGGGCACGCTATGGGACTAGGGTACTGCTTGAGCTGGCCCTCCACTGGGGGGAGGGACCGATGCTCCTGAGAGATATCTCCAAACGGCAGCAGATTCCCCTGCCTTATCTGCAGCAGTTCATCGGCCGCCTTGTAAAGGCAGGGATAATAACAACCACCCGTGGAGCTCGTGGCGGGATAATGCTCTGTAAGCCCCCTAAGGAGATCATACTGAGCGAGGTGATCACACTCCTTGAGGGCTCGATTGCACCAGTTGCCTGTGTGGATACCCCTGCTGTCTACCCTCGCTCAGGGACCTGTGTTACCCATGACATCTGGGCTGAGGTAAAAAAGGCAGTGGATGGCATTTTGGAATCTACCAGCTTTGAGGATCTGGTCGAGCGGCAAAAAACAAAAGGGGTCTCAAAGCACATGAAGAAGCGGTAAAGGTGATGTGGCTTAACAGGGGGCATGGAGAAGGGAACCGATTAGGATAATAAATGCCCTTAGGTCTAGCTACATCTGAAATCGGAGATCGGGATCTAACAGAAAAAAACCAGCTTTTCTTATGATGAAAATTGTTTAATCCTAAATGCTATCGTGCACAGAGAGAGAAGGGACATTGTTTAGTTGTGATTGAAACATGGCAACAAAATGCTCCATACTACTTCTTAAGGAAAAAAGGAAATTATTGCCTTCATCCTCATGCTATACAACACGGCATTCGGCAAGCTTATACCATCATCCCATAATATTGTTATATCTGTTTACTGTTTCATTACACCGTATATTTTTGCGGTATAAACCAAGCTGATGTATAATCCATTTATTTTTTGGCGCTCATGAAAAAAGAAGGATTTATTTACTATATAATGTTGGGTGCAATGAGATAGGCATATGAAAGACTCCTTGCGAACGGGCCTCACGTTCGGTCTGACATCGGCCGTCATTACAACTCTCGGCCTGATGGTGGGCCTTCATTCTGGCACGCATTCCCGGGTTGTAGTCCTCGGCGGCATTTTGACCATCGCTATTGCCGACGCTCTCTCCGACGCACTCGGCATTCACGTTTCCGAGGAGGCAGAGAACGTCCACACGGCCAAGCAGATCTGGGCGGCCACTGTGGCAACGTTCCTTGCCAAGTTTCTCTTTGCACTCACGTTTGCCGCGCCGGTTCTCCTTCTGCCCCTTTCGACCGCCCTATGGGTCTCTCTCATCTGGGGCATGTCGATCCTTGCGATCCTGAGCTATACGATGGCAAAGTCTCAAGGAGAGGCACCTTGGAAAATCATAGGTGAACACATCCTGATCGCTCTCGTTGTCATAGGAGTGACCCACGTGGTCGGAGACTGGGTGAGTACCCTTGGAGGATAGCCAGCACCCAAAAACCACGGGCGTGTCCGCAATGGTATCCGAAATGGGGCATAGACGTGAAAGGTCGTTGTACGCTGTGTGCACAAGAAGCGGAATTTGCAGAAAGCCATATTATCCCTAGCATCGTCTATAAGTGGCTCAGGGAGTCATCTGTAACGGGTCACCTTAGATTTGTTGAGAAAGTCAATCGGCGAGTGCAGGATGGATTTAAATACCTACTTGCTATGTTATGACTGTGAGAACTATCTGCTGATGATGCTCGTGATGTATGGCGAGACTGCTTGCTAGATAAACGCCAAAATCCCTTTAGAGTTCAACTACCTTGGTGAACAGTCAGTCAAAAACATCAAGGAGCCAGTTTGTTTATATAACGTAAGATTGCGGGGCGGCATTTTTGATGTTAAGATGAAGCATGGACTTCCATTACCAGATAGGTCTTCAATAGCGGTATCGCCCTTTTGTCAACATGCGTGGTGATGCAGAGCAGGAGTATTTCAGCGATGGTATGAGCGAGAAAATCATCACGGGTCTCTCGAAGATTCCGAACATGCATGTCATTGCACGTAACTCCACCTTTACCTATTGATGAGGTTGTCCCTACATTCCAATAACCAATAACGAGTAACAACGGATTGAGCCTCGTTCAATCCGTCCTGTAACCTTTCACCCCTTCAACCGTTAAATTATAAACATGTCTGATTTCAGAGCATTTTATAGAAAACACGGAGACCGCCTGTTTGCATACCTGATGAGGAGTACGGGGGACTATTACCTGTCAGGAGACATCCTGCAGGAAAGCTTTACTCGCTATCTAGAAAAATATGGCGAAGAGGAGCCCAGCCCGACCCTGCTGTATACCATTGCGCGCAATACGCTGGTGGACGGCTACCGCCGGAAGAAGCGCGAAACTGCGCTGTCGGATGTCCAGGACCACTCGCAGCACAACCCGGAAACGCGCATGATGGTCAACGAGGACTACCGGCTGGTACTGACTGGTATGCTGGAGCTGGAGCGCGAGGAGCGCGACATTCTATCGCTGGTGGTAAGCAGCGGGCTGCCCTACCGGGAGATCGCACGCATCGCGGGTACCACCGAGGCCAACGTTAAGGTGCGGGTTCACCGGGCCCGTCTGAAACTCAGAAAATGGATGAACACGGGTGAACTATGAAGGATTATTTGATAAGCAGCTATATAGACGATGAGTTGGACATGGACGAGAAAATCGAGTTCGTCGAAATTGTGCATGCCCAGGCCTCCTTCAAGGACGAGGCCGTTGACCTGCTGCACCAGGAAAAGCTGATTCGGGGCGAGGTGGTCGATCGGGTGCCGTCGGTCACCTTGCGGGAAAAACGCTGGCTTACTGATTTCCTGTGGCGGCCGGCAGCCATGTTCGCCGCAGGACTGGCTGCCGCTCTGCTGATAATGTTCTTCGTGACCCCTCAGCAGAAAGAAAAGGCCTTGACCACGCACCGGTTTGTACTCTTTCAACCGGATGTGAACCGAGTGGAGATCACCGGCAGCTTCCTTGACTGGCAAGCGGTTCCCATGCGAAAAAGCGGCACCAGCGGTTACTGGGAGGTCCTGCTTGAGGTTCCAGCCGGCGAGCACAGAATGTGTTATATACTGGAGGGTGACAGGAGAATACCGGATCCCACCATACCGATTCGTGAAAAGGATGATTTCGGCGGCGAAAATTCCATTCTGGCCGTTAATATGAAAACATGAAAAAACTGCTACTGCAATTAACCTCTGTAACCCTTTGCCTGGTAAGCTGTGCGGCACCACACTATCACGAGGGACACTCTGACCGGGTAACATTCTACCTCAGGGCGCCACGGGCAGAGAAGGTCGAATTTGTGTCATCCCTGGACGCTTTCAGACCGCACCGGGCCAGTAGGCTGAGAGGCTCCCGCTGGGCAGTTACCGTAGAGGCCAACTCCGAATTTCGCTATTTTTACATTGTTGATGGCCACGTGTTCGTGCCTGAGTGCGCGTTGTATGAAAAAGATGATTTTGGATCACGGAACTGTGTGTATGTGCCGGAAAAGTGAGTGGGTGATTTTATCTTGAAGAGGGATGAACACGGATTAGAGTATTAATTCATATAGTTTTCTATCATGCCCGCGCATGCGGGCACCCAGTGAGGGAAGAATATGAAAAATACTGGATGCCGGGTTAACTCCGGAATGACAATACGGCACCGTCTGTGGATCACAAAAATAGATCTACAGTCTGTCGCACAAAGATGGCCAAACAAGGGAGGGTTCTAATGACCATGAACATTTCTAAACTGAGCGTGTGTAATAGAAAAAACAGCGTCCGCTGCGCTGCCGGAGTGGTAGTGCTTTTTATTGGGCTGCTGGCGACAGCCGCCTTTGGCGATGTGGTCGATGACAGCCTGCAGTCGGATACACCGCAGGCGGTAAAGACCAGCGCCCGGCAGGCGATCCAGAACGGCCTGCAGCAGGATAGCGTCGTCAAACTCACCAGAGCCATGCTGCAACACAAATTTGACCAGCAACAACTACAGCAGGCCCATGCTCTGATGATCGAGGCCCAAAACAGCGGCATGCCCGTGCAGCCGATAATAAACAAGGTCTTTGAAGGCATCGCCAAGGGTGTCGACCCCTCTGCGATTATAAGGGCCATGAAAACGGTCCAGTCACGTGATTCCTTTGCTTACCAGCGGGCAGGGAAACTCGCCCATAATAGATCGCAGACGGTCACTCTCGGGCGAACCCTGTCGGCTGCCCTGGCAGCCGGTTTCTCAAAAGAGGACGCCGTCACGATCACACAAATGATCCAGCAGCGGGCGCAATCAATGAAAGCAGATCAAGGGTACGACCTGGCCCTGGAATGTTATACTACTGCCAGGGATGTTTCACGCCTGGGGGTGCCTTCTCAGGCGGTGTCGAATATGCTGGCCGGTGCGCTGAACAAAGGGTTCAACCACCAGGACATGCATGCCATGCGAAGCGCGTTTATGGACCAGGCACGGCAGTCTCAACCACAAAACCTTGCCCGCAGCTACACCGCCGCCATTCAGGAGGGTAAAGGGTTTCAGCAAGGCAAAGGCGGCCATGCGGGTGCCGCTGGCTCCCATAGTGCCGGCCCAGGAAGTGGTGGCCCCGTAGGGTCGGGGCCTGGTGGAGGTGGCTCTTCCGGCGGACCCGGCCCAGGCAGTGGGGGCTCCGGTGGATCAGGACCTGGTGGAGGTGGTTCTGGCCCGAGCAGTGGGGGATCTGGTGGATCAGGACTTGGAGGGGGTGGGTCTTCCGGCGGACCCGGGGCTAGCAAGTAAAAAAATGAATGCGTGAACGAAGGGGAATGGAATGGCCTTTACTCCCCCCTCCTCATTTGCATAAAATAGTATGCATACGTTCATGAATGAGAATCTGAAAGTATCTTTCCTAAAGTAGATCATTATGTTTTCTCCCTCTCTTTTAACCATTCCAAAAAACATGTGTAACCTTTGCCCTTCTGTTGCGTTTAATGGCTGAATCGCTCAGAACCTCACGTGCTGTCGATGGATCTGCAATTTGTTTCATCTGCGCTTTTCGGCAGGACGCAGATCATATGATTTTTTCAGTTAATTAAACAATAAGGATAGAGGAGGATGAAATGAAAAAGAAACTTTTGAAGCAGCTGGTATGTCTCTCTGGAATGCTGTTTATCACATTTCCGGCTTGGAGCGCGGGTCCACCAAGCCTGCTGCCGAGCGACTGCAGTGGGAATCAAGCATCACGGACTGCCAATATTGAGAATCCCCTATTTGCAGGCGGTATGATTCTGGCCAGAGGCGAGGGTGGCGGCAACGGTGGTGGCAATAACAGCGGGATCAAGGCCCATGTGCAGAATCAGGAACGGCATCATTACCAGGAGGAAATTCAAACCCAGTTCCAGCTGCAAGACCAGGCGCAAGTCCAATCCCGGACCCGCATCCAAAATCAGCTCCACACTGCAACCCAATCCCAGATCGAGACTCAGGCCCATAATGCCAACCATGACGGCGGTGGCCCTGCACAGTAATTGCATTCAAACGGTCTGAATGACAAAAGGGGTGCCAGACGGTGTCCCTTTTGCATTTTTAGCTAAACCCTCGGCAGATCGCCCCCGCTTTTTGCCGTCAATTCCGAAGTGCCCTTCAGATAACCATCCACGCAGCGCGGCCCTATCCGGCCCTCGGATATAGCCAAGACGATCAGAGATTGTCCTCGATGGGGTCGCCGGCGGCAATACAGATGTAACGCTCAGGATTCTCCCAAACCACAACCTCCCGTTCCTTAAGGACACATAAGGCAGGTTTACTGACAAGCGCTATGTTAAATTGCTGCAGCATACAAACAGGCTATCCCAATGTTTTCTGAAAATGGTGGCGGATTGGACCTCCAGTTGCCTGAAGTCATGAGAGGATCTTTCCGAGAGGTGTGGGGTAAAAGTATAAATTCGCACTTTGCTTGAGATAGATTTTCCTACACTGTCGCATCACCTGGTAGTGAGAACCTCGCTTTTTCGCTGACGATGAACTCTTTATCATCCACTATTAAGAAAGGTTCTTGCCATTCTTCTACTTCTGATGAAACCTATTTATTCCAAGATGGATTCACTAGATTTGTGTAGTCTCAATGTATTGCATTTTTGAATCGAAATTAAAATAAAATTCCATCACATAACAACATAGAATTTATATACGAAACTTGTGACACAAAACTTGTGATCACTTGCCAGGACCTTATGCCATTGAGATTACATTCTTATTGCCGATATGGTTTAGCTATGTCAGAATTTCAGGGCAGTGATAATTGAGAGGATAAAAAGAGACTCTTAATGACAGCAAAAATGAGTCCGAAGATGATAGGGAGTTTTATTGTACATTATTTTTATTCGTTCGTAATAAATAAACATAATAATTGAATGAACTATTAAAAAATTTATTGATTTTTGTACATTATTTTGATATGTTCACTAAAAATGTACAATATAAAAAAGTGTACAAATAATCTTAGAGAAAAAGATGAAAGCTATACATACAGAGAAAGAAGTGCTGCAGAGGGCCATGGAAAGGCTACAGAAAACGGTTACGTTAAACATAGGAATTCAACATAAGGTCTTGCATGACCCTTATGGCCCGGATGCAACAATAAGAATCACTTGGCAAGATACGGAGTGGCATTTCGCAGCCGAGATAAAAAAGACTCTTACAAGGGTTATGCTTGGGGGAGCTATACAGCAATTGAGAGAATACCCTGAGAAAGGAATTCTCATAACAACATACATGACGGCCCAAATGGCTGACATGTTAAAGGAAATGGATATACCGTTCATAGATACAGTTGGAAACGCTTACATCAATGAACCCCCATTATTTATTTTCCTTAAGGGTAATAAACCAGTTGATAAGTACCGGGAAAAGCCAACAGCCAGAGCATTTCAACCTACAGGGCTACAGCTTATTTTTGCCCTACTATGCAATCCCGGACTGGAAAACGCCCCTTTTCGAGAAATTGCGAAAACAGCAGATGTCGCATTGGGAACTGTTGGCTGGGTCATACGAGACTTGAAACAGTTGGGGAATTTGTTTGATATGGGGAAACGTGGTCGCCGCTTAATTCGAAGGAAAGATTTGCTAAATCGATGGGTAACTGCATATCCTGATCAACTGAGACCAAAGAAACTGCTGGGTCGTTACATGGCAACCAATCCTGGCTGGTGGAAGAATGCTGAATTAGAAGCCTTTCATGCCTATTGGGGAGGAGAAATTGCAGCAACAATTTTGACTAGGTACCTGAAACCACAGATTGTAACTATTTACACCCGGGAACCACTTGGCGAACTGCTCCTGAAAAACAGGATCAAAAAAGATCTTAATGGTGATATTGAGATTCTCGAGGCATTCTGGAAGTTTGAATACAATTGGCAACACCGTAACTTGGTACATCCAATCCTGATTTATGCTGACTTGCTTGCTACAGGCGATGTGAGAAATATCGAAACCGCGGAGATTATCTATGAAAAGGAACTTACTAAATTTATCAGGGAAGATTGATAGCCTTACCATAGAAATTCTGCAGGCTATTACTAATGTCGCGGAATCGCTGCATACCCTTTTTTTGTCGTCGGGGCAACGGCGAGAGATATAGTATTAGAAAACGGGTACGGTATTCCCACTAAGCGGGCCACTCAAGATATTGATTTCGGTGTGCAGGTTTCGGATTGGGAGCATTATAGGCAACTGAGGGAAGGGTTAATTTCGACAGGAAAATTTACATACGATAAGAAAAAAACTCAAAGGCTTTTGCACGAAGGGAGCTTTCCTGTCGATATAATTCCCTTTGGTGCGATCGCAAATCTCGATAATTCCATATCTTGGCCACCAGATAACGAAGTGGAGATGAGCACTCTTGGATTCGAAGAATCATACCATAATGCACTCACCGTCAGGGTAAGGTCGAATCCTGTTCTGGATGTGCAGTTTGCATCTCTGCCTGGATTGGCTCTCATGAAGATAATCTCCTGGCATGATAGATATCCTGATCGAAACAGAGATGCCAAAGATCTATCTTTACTTATACGTAATTATTTGGATGCCGGAAACCAAGAACGCCTATTCAATGAAGAAGTCGATATATTAGAAAAAGTGGATTCTGATTACCTGAGGGCAAGCGCTAGATTATTGGGTAGGGATATCGCAGGGATTTTGAATCCTGAGACAGCAAAGACTATTCTTATGGTACTTAAACATGAAACCGGTAAGCGAGATCGTTATAGGCTAATTGAAGGCATGAGGGACACTTTAATAGATTATAGCAATAATTTTGAGGAAAACTTACAATTACTGCAAGAACTAAAATCAGGTATTTTAGAAAAGTTTTATTAAGCATTGAATAGCTAGGTCACCCAAGGGGCAGTGAATGTGAAGAGGGGGACACCGATAAAACTATAAATTTCTTGCTGTGGTATCACGCCATGGTTTTTATTCCTCGCACGATCATTTTTTTCAATACATTGTAATTTACCATCCAGAAATTTCAGATCTTACTGTTATCTGCCCTCCGTGGCTCTGGCTTTCAACCTATCGGCTTTAGCCGATGATAGTTGAGTTTCCCGGTATAGAAAAGCTGCCCTGGCCAAATAGGGGGGGTAGTATTTGTAATCCCGGGTTTCCATTTAAACTACCTTCGATCAGAGCAAGTTTAGCGCTGGATTTATGATCAGGGAAGATGATTTGAAGCCTTTTAGGTTCCAAGCTAAACGATCTCATCGTTGAAAAAATTTCCGGCAATCGGTTTGCCGGGTATATCAACGCCAACTTACCACCTGGCTGAAGGATTGTTTTCCCTGCCATTAGTATGTGATTTAAATTGGCGAATATTTCGTGTCTTGCTATTGCCTTGCCCAGATCAGGGTTCACCCGACCGCTTTTGCCCTTTCTATATGGAGGATTACATATCACTACACTGGCGCTCCCAGGCTTTATAGGCAGCTTTCTTAGATCACCGCAGATTATATAAACCTTACCCTCTAGATTGTTTATGATAACATTTCTTTTCGCCTGGGAAACCAGGTCTTTCTGAATTTCAAGGCCAAAAATAAGCTTGACCTTTCTATTTATGGCGATAAGTAGTGAAATGATCCCGCAGCCAGCCCCTAAGTCGACAACAAAATCAGTATCTTTTATGGAGGCAAATTCGGCAAGAAGCAAGGCATCGACAGAAAACCTATAACCACGGCTGGGTTGAATTACCTTTAGCCTGCCGTTAACAAAGGTATCTAAAACCTCATCTTTTTCTATCTGCAAGGCACGTCACCATTATTTAACTATCCGGTATATGTATTATCTCATTCGGGTCAATCATATTAAACACCAGACCGGTGATTATCTTAGGGTAAAAGTAGGTAGATTTTCTGGGCATGAGAAGTGAATTCCCCGTTATCTCCAATATTTGGTCTATCTTTGTAGAGTTAAGCAGAAAAACCATCTGACATTCCCCCGAGGATACCATTGATAACGATTTAGTGGCGTCACTCTCGTATTGAATTATTTCTTCATTATCCAACTCGTCTCTTTTGATACCCAAGGTATTCTGTAATATTAGGCGGGAAAGTGCTAATACATCGAGTTTTTTAAGCGAGGGATGAAGATCATCTCCCAGACTTTCCCTGGCGCCTGGCTTCAAGAGAAGTATGTAGAAATTTTTTGCCTGATGGTAATAAAACCCGATAGCAGTCTTGTTCGTTCCATGATCCTTTAATTGATCCAGGAATATACTTTGAATATTTTTTTGGTTTTCCGGAGAAAAGGGAAACAGAATAGGATCAAAATATTTGCCCACAGATGTAAAAAACCGCGCTGTATCAAAGTGCGTATTAAATTTAATAAGTCGGTGAGTTGGGAGTATGCTTATACCCTCGTCAGCAATGTTTGTTAAATACATCATTACATAATCATGGGCCCTTCCAGTGTGCAGGATACCATATCGCGCCCTCAATATATTTCGGTAATTTCTCGCTGTTTCATATCTATGGTGTCCATCAGCTATTACAATTGATTTGGATGCCATCTCTGAGGAAATGTTTTTCAAGATAGAACTACTGTTGACCTCCCACATTCTGTAATTACTCCCGTCTCTATCAGTGAATGATATTTGTGGCAATGAGTTTATAACGGAGTCAAACCTTTTGAAGATTGTGTTGTCTTCATCTTTATATAGCCCAAAAATTGGACTGAATTGGGCATTACATGCTCTCATCAGTTTTAACCTGTCTTGCCTATGAAAAGAAAAGGTCTTTTCGTGTGGCATGATTATCTGGGAATCACTTTCTTCTATGCGCACAAGGGAGATGAATGCCCATCTGGTTTTTGTTGTTGTATTGTAGGGGGAGTTATATTCGAGAGAGGTCAGATAAATAGAAGGCTCTTTAGATCTGATAAGTATTTCATCTGATATCCACTTCTTAAAGTAATCTGCAGCCCTGGTATACCGATTATCCCAGTCGGAATCCCCTGTCTTTTTTTTGCCTAATATAAGCCTGACAACGTTATATGGGTTTTTTTCATAGTAATAATCCTGGTCATTGTTTGAAATAATATCATATGGCGGTGCTACGATATTTTCCATGCCGGCTATCTTGTCTAAATTGTAAGTAACACCCTTGAAGGGAGCTATAATGGCCATAAAAATTTCCTTATATTAATCTTGATAATTTTTTCACTCTAACCTATTTTGTTAAAGGGAAAAACCAAAATTTGTATAAAATTGTCAACTCTTTTTATAACAAGAAAATGTCTGAAAAAGAAGAAGCTTTTGATATTATAATAGAAGGGGGTGTTCTTCTCACAATGTTCAAGGGTGAAGATCCCCTTTTCAATGCCAGAATAAGTATTAAAGGCGATAAAATCAAGGCGATTTCCTCTAAGTATAAGAGCCCTATGCCAAAGGCAAAGGTGATCATACATGCTGAAAACACTGTCATCTTGCCGGGCCTTATAAATGTCCATGGCCATTCACCAATGACCCTGTTTAGAGGTTGGGCAGATGATTTTCCCCTGAAGGCTTGGCTTTTTGATCACATATTTCCGGCAGAGGCAAGGCATATGAATCCGAATACAGTCTATTGGACGACCCTTCTTGCCACACTGGAAATGATTGCATCAGGAACCACTACAATAGTGGATGGGTATTTTTTTGCTGATGATATGGCAAGGGCAATTAATAAATCCGGTATGAGGGGTATTGTGGCCCAGGGCGTTTTAGATTTTCCAGCCCCCGGGGTTCCGAGTCCTGAAAAAAATATCGATATAGCGCACTCCTTTATAGAGAGGTGGAAAAGTTATTCTGACCTTATCACGCCCGGCATTTTTTGTCACAGCCCCATAACGTGTTCTTCAAGTACCTTGTCAAAGGCACATGAGATATCGCTAAAATATGATCTCCCGCTTCAGACACATCTTTCGGAGACTCGTGAGGAGGTTGAAGAAATACAAAAAAGGGAGAAAAAACGGCCGGTATTTTATCTTGATGACCTTGGTATTTTAGGCAGTGATTTAATTGCCGCCCATGCCATTTACTTAGATGAAGAAGAGATAGAAACAATGGCAAAAAGGGATGTCAAAGTCGCACATTGTGCGGAAAGCAATATGAAACTCGGCTCTGGGTTTGCGCCGGTTACAGATATGCTGGAGAAAGGAATGACGGTGGGGCTTGGTACAGACGGCTGTGCTTCTAACAACAACCTCGATCTATTTTCAGAGATGGATACTGCGGCAAAATTGGCTAAGGTAGCTGATCTTAACCCAACCATGTTACGTGCCAAGACTGTTCTGGAAATGGCTACTTGTAAAGGTGCGCGTGTTATTGGGATGGAACGAATGCTTGGTGCTATTGAGCCCGGGAAAAAAGCTGATCTTATCATTATTGATATGAATACTCCACACATGGTACCCATGTATAACCCCTATTCTCAACTAGTATATTCAGCTTGCGGCGCAGATGTTAGGGATGTTTTGGTAAATGGCAAAATCCTCTATAAGGATAGAGAGTTTACTGATCTGGATAAAGATGAAATTATATCCAGGGTAAAAGAGATTAGCCAGACAGTACACAATAAATAATAGAGGACTATATTTTATGGAAAGGTATCCATTTTGCCACTAAGCTTCGAATACACAAAGAAGAGACTGATATCACTATAACAATGCATATGTAGCCAGGTTTTCTCACCATTATTGCTACGCCCTATATCAAGCAGATCCCCTCAATGCAGTAATTTCATAATCCCTGTGGCTTGGCTTCTTTGTGGCACTATACCAGATAATCTTGAGATATTATTAGGCGAACTAAAAATAGGCAGTAAGGCGAAGTATCATCTCCATAGAAAAAGCGAGCAGGCTATGTTTATACTGGAGG
>Ga0180433_10004639_pt1 | contig 19128 bp, 12 predicted proteins | sample SS_ome_8_FD_132980 | JGI IMG/M metagenome (GOLD analysis project Ga0180433, IMG submission 132980) | Hypersaline lake sediment archaeal communities from the Salton Sea, California, USA - SS_1_D_1 metaG | ecosystem: Environmental > Aquatic > Non-marine Saline and Alkaline > Hypersaline >... | reverse complement strand
CGTCGAGTCAAACGGCCGTGAACAACGCCGACGCGAACGACATTATCGAAGTCGCACCGGCGACGTACACGGAGAACGTCTCGATCTCATCGGCTGTGGCGCTGCGGGGCGGGGGCGGATGCCGCGTGACCATCAGCGGCAAAGTTACCGTATCGGTGTCGTCGGGAAATTCCGTGTCGCTCACGGGCCTCGGGATCGAAGCGACGAACACCGAATGCATCGAAATGACGGGCACGGGTACGTTGCGCGTGTCGAAATGCCGCCTGGAAGGCACGTGGACGTCGGGCGCCGGCCAAACCACGAACACCAGCAAGAGCGCCGTCAAAATCACGGCCGGAGCCGTCAGCATCGGTGATTCGACGAATATCGTCATCGACGCCGCCGGCGACGACACGGCCGAACACAACACGTCGGCCTATTGGTTGGCTGGGAGCAGCGCCGTGCGACTCGAGAGTTTCAGCTGCGAGCACGACATCGCGAACACGACCGACATCAACCAGAACCTCGAGGTGATGTTTTGCAACAACACGAACTCGTCGTCGTTCGCCATGATCAAGAACGGCTGGTGCACGCTGACGGGCGTGACCGATCCACTGAATTACGCGGCACCGTTCTACATGTTCAACAGCAACGCCGACGCGCGCATCGACGGCAACGTGATCATGATCGATTCGACGGGCCAGTGCTACACGTCGTTTCACTCGAATTCGAGTTCCGTGACGTTCTTCACGAACAACGTCATTTTTCCGACGAACGTGACGACCGAGTACCTCGCGTACGAATCGGGCACGGGAAGCATCCACTGCGCGACAAACGTGTGGAACAGCGCGACGATGCCGAGTGTCTTCGGCGACGTCGACCACATCACCAGCCTGGCGGACGGAACGACGGTGAGCTCCGGGTCGAACCAAAGCGTCGGCGCCGACGCCGGGAGCGAGCGCGTAACGAACGTGGCGACGCCGACGGCCTCGCACGATGCCGTGACGAAACTCTATGCCGATACGTTACCGCAACCGCAACCCGATCGCACGTTTCTGGTGGCGACGAGTGGCGGCACGCACACGTCGGTCGCCGCCGCGCTCGCCAGCGTCAACGCACTCTCGCCCGCGCCGTCCACGTCGAACCCAGCAACGATTCTTGTCGGCCCAGGCGTGTTTTCCGAAGCGAACCCACTCACAATCCCGAGCGGCGTGTGCGTGCGCGGGCAAGCCGGGTTTCCGACGTCGCATATCACGGCGCAAACGGCGACGTCGCCCATTTTCGAAATGGAGTCCGACACGTTTCTCGCCTACTTGTGGCTCGAAGGCGCCGATGGAACGGGTGGATGCGGCGTGCGATTCAAACCGGGCGCCCTGTTTCCCATGTGCCAGCTCGTCCGCGTCTCGGACGTTACGACCGGTTTCTACGTCGAAGGTCCCGGAACGCTCGCGTTGTCGACGCAAATCTGCGGAACACGCTTGTCGGCTAGCGATCGCCTCGACACGTTTACCAAGGTCGATGGTGGCGCCGAGTTCGTCGTATGCACGGCGCGCGTCGTTTCGGGCAGTCCGCTGATTCCGCTCGGCATCGGAGTCCACGTCACGGGCGCCGGGTCGCGCGCCAACATCAACGACGTGCAGATTCGCAACGTGCAAACGGCGTACCTTTGCGAAAACGGCACATCGGGGAATCGTGCCGTCACCAAGATCTCGTCGTCGGTCATCCGCAACACAACCGTCACTGCCCTCGAGGTCGGCGCCTACAGCGACATGCATCTGTTGGCGACCGATCTGGAAAGTTATTCGGGCGACGAACTCTCGCTGACGACGTCGACGTCGCGATTCTACGGAACGGGCAATCGGATCCGCACCGATCACATCGTGCAAGCGAGCGGCTCGTTCCTATCGAGCCTGGGCGTCAGCACCGACCCGCAATACGAACGCTCGTACGCCATCGGCAGCGGTGGGTTTTCGGTCGGCACGTACGACTACCCGGCGCGAACGGAGATGGGCGGCGGCGGTCCGCATACGCGCTACATGCGCATATTCACGGAAACAGCGGCATCGGTGTTTACGGACCGAACGGCGGCGGCGCTTTACGACGACGGAACGACGTTTCCTCTCTTCGACGGAACGGCGATCAATAACCGGTTGTACGTCGGATCGGACGACACGTCGAGCAACGGTTCGTTTCCCGGGTTCGAGATCATCGACATTTCGACGGCTCTCGTGCACGGCGGCTCGAGTTCGCTGACGTGGGAATACTGGAACGGCTCGGCGTGGACGATCGTGCGAATCATGGCGGCGAAGGCCACGCCCGACTATTACCCGCGCGCCAAGATCGGTGCGTTCACGAAAACCGAAGATCAGCACATTCGCCTCGGGCCGCGAACCGGGCAAGCGACGACGAGCGTCAACGGCGTGACGGGATGGTGGATTCGCATCACGATCGCGGGCGGTGCCCTGACGACCGCGGGCGTCGCCAACCAAATCAAGCTGCACGCGAATTCGTCCATCATCGGTGCGGACGGTTTCCATCAATTCACGGGATCGGCGCGCCCCATCGGACGGCTTCCATGGGACGTCGGGTTGTTCGAACCGGCAAACGCGAGTCCGACGAACCAGGATACGTTCGTCAGCGACAACTTGAACGTCGGGCGACGCGAAAACGAATTCACGTCGGGCACGATCGACCGCGTCGGCATGAACACGTTTTTGCCATTGGATTGCGACACGAGTCAACCGATCACGTTTCGCTGGGCATGGTATCGGCAAACGTCGTCGACCGGCAACATCGACTGGCGCGTGCGATACGGCTACACGTTCGTCGGCACGGGAACGCAAAGCGCGGTGTACGACGATACACCGAGCGCTCCGACAACGGGTCCGAACGAACAGCAAATCACGCTCAGCGAATCGACGCCGGCGACGAATCGCATGCTCGTGTCGACGGTGACGTTTTACGTCGAAGACATGGTCGCCCGGCCCGAAGGAACCGATCCCGAATACGTCTTTTGGCTGACGCTTCAGCGCGACAACGACGGCAGCTCGGGCAACTGCGTGCTCGTCAATGTGACGGCCGAGTACACGAAATGGTGCACCGGCGGCTACGCGGGTTAAACCGAGCGTGCGCTCAATCAACGTGTTCGACAAAAACGCAACCGTTCCCGTGCGCGTTTTGCATTTGCATCGTGTGCACGCGATGGCTTCCGTTCGAACGATCATCGGGTGCGTGCACCGAGAACGCCTCGAACCGATTCACGACACGGCGACGCGAACCAAAACGATCCGCGACCTAGTGCTGCTCGGCACCGAATCGCCGCAAACACTCCAGACCGCGCCGCACATGTCGGAACTCGTTCGCGAAACCGCCATCGACGTTCTCGCCATGCTCCCAGACGACACCGCCCGCGGTCGCGCAACGCTCGCTACTTTGCATCCGCTTCATTGCAATAACAGTAAACGCGCATGCATTCATTTTATTGCCAAACTCCGACCGCGGGCATCGAATACGGCGGTCGCGCGTTCATGCGCGCTGCCATCGCGTCATCGGCAACGGCAACGGCCAACCGCGACGCGAACTCGTTGGACTTGAATTTGGCGCCATTGACATAGTGAGCGGCGAGCGCAACCATCGTCGCTGTGATCGAAAGCACCACAAAGAGAACAAAGGCCCACGCGAAAGCGGCGCGCGCGGACATCATCCTTTTTGGGGGCGCTCGGGGTTTTTCCCGTCGACGGATCCCTCGAGTGCGACGAGCTCGCACAGAAACCCAAAGTTTGGGTAAACGCACGGGCGGCACCAGCGCAAAAACTCGAGCGCCGAGCGCAACGTCATGTCGCTGTTACGCATCAGATACAACGCCGCGACGCTCGCGCTTCGCGAGATGCCCATGTGACAGTGAACGAAAATGCACGTTCGCTCGCGATGCATTCGGCGATGAAGTTCCATCGCCTTGACGGCCTCGAGAGCCAAATCCCGAAACGCCGCCGCGCATGTCGGGTGATCGTGGATCTCGGCCGCAAACCATTCGACGGCGTCGGATGGCCATCGCCGCCGCGTGCTCCGAATCCATTCGATTTGCACCGGATCGCCAAAACTCACGATCAACGTGGGTTCGCGAGCCGCCCCACGCTGTTCGTGCGCCGCAACGTCGAACGGCGTTTCGCTGACCGGGTCGACGCCCCCCAGCAGCAGAGCATGAGGCGGCGGACAAATAATCGTCACCGGCGTCCAGCCGTATGCGCGGGCGAGAAGATCGCGAGCAAACCAATTCAACGGCGTAACCGCGTCATTGCTCATCTCTCGTTTTGTTTTCTTGGCAACGGACCGAGAGATCGACCGCGAAGGAACCAGAAAAAAGAAACAACCCCGCCGTTGCATGAACCCAAACTTCATACGCGTACGCCGCGCATGCACCGCCACGTACCGGGCAATTCGCGATGCCCTTCGCGCTTTCGAAGAATCGTGGGCCGACAACACCAACGATAGCGACGAGGTCGTTGGCACCCATGAACCGCTCGATGTTCCTTTCGATGACGTGTTTCACGAAGCGCTCGATCGCCTCCCGCGTCATGGCATCGAAGAACGACTGCTCCGCGACGACCTGTGGGCCATGACCTTAATGCTTCGATACGATCGCACGGCGCTCGAATTCGCAATCGATCTCGGGCGACACGTTCGACGACACGACGTGCGAACGCTTCGCGAGCTCGTCGAAACGTATCTCGTTCCGCTGCACAACGTATGCGCCGGGAGCGACCAAGAAACCGTTGGCAACCCGCTCCGATTCGAAATTCCAACGACGCTCGAATACCGATTCGGCGACGCGGGACTCTACACGGCGTTTCGCGTATGCGCCTTCCCCACGTGGTCGGTGCTCGACTGCACGGGCCTCGTCGATCCGCAATCGTGGTTGCGGTTTTCGACGCGCGACGACGTTCAACGAACCATCGAATCGCACGCGCGCGAACACTACTGGCCGGCACTGCGGCGCTATTCAAACGGCGCCGGTAGCGTCGCCGACGACGACGACGATCGCCCCGTCTCGTGGCAAGATTTCGCCGTCGATGTCGACGAAGAAGTGTTTCGCAAATCACCGCGAGCCGCCGACGACCAAGACCGGAGCCGCCATCCGGCACGAACGCCGAACACGTCGCCCGACTTCGACAAGCTCGCCAGCGGGTCACCGGCGGCAACATCGCCCATTCGCTTGCGCAAACGATTTCCACGGCTTTTGCTCGGCGGCGACGTCAAATTCGGCTATTCGCCACGACCGAGCGGCGCCAACACGCCCTCGCCGCGACAATCACCGACCGTCACATCGGGGTTCGCTGCCGCGTTGCAACTCGCCATGGACATGGAATCGCCGCGCGTTTCCCCGCGCAATTCAGCGCTTCGGCCGCGCTCCCCCATGTCAACGACGCTTCTTCCGCCATCACCGCTTCCTCCGCGCGAAACCGACGGCGAATAATAAACACACCGGGCATGGCAAGTCGATTTTTCGATTTGGCGCGCGCGGCGGCCGCGGGCCAGGTCGTGTTCAACCCGTGCTTCGTCGTCGGCGACACGCGGTTCGAGTTTTCGACCTCGCGGCCGCCGACCGAACCGCACAAGCAAACCGCCTCCTCGGCGACGGTTGCCTTCGGACGACTGATAACCGCCGCCACGAACCGCGAACTCGGCCGGGTCGTGCTGAAAATGTGGCTGACGCCCAGTTTCGAACACAACGCAAACTGCGGCGACACCGAGGCGCTCGCGTACGAAACCGAAGTCTACAAGTTCATCACAAATCAAATCGTTCTGAGACTGCAATCCCCGAACTTTATCCCGTTTCTCGGGTTCGGCGCGTGCCATCGCTGGCAAGCCGAAACCAACGCTCCGCAACTGCGACGACCGCTCGCGAAACTTGCTGCGATAATAACGAAGTACTGCGGCGGAAAAGCAACGGACTACACGCGCCTCAACGTGCTCATGACGCAAGCGGGCTGCCGCGAATCGAAATGCACCACGTTGAGTCGCTTTTCGAGAGAACCACCGACGGATCACCGTCTCGTCGAGTGTCTCTCGATTTTGTTCGTGCTCGCGTATGCGCTTCGCGTTTTATGGAGTTACGGAATCCAGCACAACGACCTGCACACGGGCAACGTGATCCTGAACAACGCCGACCCCACGCGCCCGCTGCAAATTTACGTCGTCGGCCCGAACCTCGAGCGCGACACTTACATCTTCGCGAACACGACGCTGCCTCGCGAGCCGGTGATTTTCGACTGGGATCGTTCGTACGTCGACGCGAGCAAAGCGAACGCCACCTTGGCCCCGAACGACCCGAATCGATTTGCGGGAACGCGACGCAATACGAGCCTCGACCAACTCAATCATTGCCGAGCCTACGGCCAATGCAACATACCAAACCAGCGCTTCGATCTCTACACGCTACTGTGCAACCTCACGCGCGGCGACACCGGATTCGAAACGGTCGAAGCCGTCGATCCCGAGCTTCTTCGGTTGATGGCTCGCGAGGAAACGCGTCGGGGCGATTCGGGACACGCCTGTCTCATGTACGATTCGAACGCAAAGCGTTCGCGCGAACCTCCGCTCGGGTTTCCGACCCCGGAACGTTTTCTCGGCTACCCGATTTTCGAAACGTTTCTTGCGTCGGGCATTGTCGCGCGCGGTGGAAACCATGCTCGGGACGTCGCCGTGCAACTGCACCAAAACAACAGCGTGGTGTACCGAGAGCCAATTCGCGGCGGGCTTCCTTCCGACGACGCCATTGCCAACTACGTGATGTCGCTATTTGCAATCAAACCAATGCGTAATTAAAATGTCAACCCGTCAGCACGCACCATCGCCTGGTTTGCGAGGCGAATTCTTTGCGCTGACTCGTGCAGCTCGCGAAGGCCGCATCCGATTTAACCAATGCATGGTTCCCGACATTGGCGTCACCCCAAATCAGTGGTATTTCGAAAAACCCGACAAGCCGCAAACAACAGAGAATACGGCATCGCCAACGCTGATTGCGTTTCTGAACGTACTGCGACACGCAGCCGATCCGGAAACGGGCCAGCGGGTCGTCGTCAAAATTTGGATCGATACGAAAAAGCCCCCAGGACAATTACAATGCACCGTCGATCGAAGACTCGGCAACGAAATCGAAATTTACAAGCGCGTTCTCGACAAAATCTTGGCGCCCGGGCTCTCGACCAATTTCATTCCGTTCATCGCAAGCGGCGAATGCCCGCTGCGCACGATGACGCAAACAAGCCAGGATGGAATCCGCGGACTGACCGCCGCGATCGAAAAAATCGAAAATGTGCGAAAAACGAGATACGGCTGCAGCGACCAAGCCAACCGCGTGCGCTTTCTCGTGACGCAGTCGGCATGCGGCGGCCAAGGCCCGTGTCAAACGCTGCGAGCGTTGGCAGAAATACTTGATAACGATCCGAACCGCCATACGGAACGTTGGGACAACATGCATTGCATTTTCTTTTCTCTCGTATGGGGCATCGATGCGCTGCACAACGTCGCAAAAATCAGTCACAACGACCTTCATCTGCAGAACGTGGTCATGCGCGACGAAGATCCCGATCGTCCGACGTTTCTTTTCGTCGCCGAGCCAAATATCGTTTATGCCGTTCCGCGCGAATGGATGCCGCAGCAGCCGATGATTTTCGATTGGGATCGGGGACTGATGGTGGACGACAACCACCAACCGAATGCGCAAATCGGAATGGAGAAAGCCGATCTCTATCGTATCTTTTGCTCGGCGATCATTACGCGCGACAACATGAATGGAAAAACCGTCGGCTGGAACAGTGCCAACGCCATATTGGGACAAGCGCTCACCACCGTCATGCTCAATAATGCAAGAAGCCAAGCCCGGGCAAAGAAACCCCCCTGCCGGGGCTACGCGCGCGCGTTTCCGTCGTGCCTTCATTTCCTGAAAGGCCGAAACATCACCGCGCAGCGGCCGTTTTGGCACCTTCGCCTGGATCGCGTGCGCCGTCTGGTTCCCGAAGCCTTTGTTGGAACGCGCGAGCTTCGAGTGTTCGTGAACGCTTCGTGCCCAGAACAAGACAGAGACGCGATAAAACGACGCGCCCGGCAAGATCCTCGGTCCGAAATCAGGGTGATTGCGACCGTATTCGACGAGAAGGGAAAATGGGGCGATTTCGGATGGATGATCGAACAAAAACAGTACCAGAAAAGCATCTTCGTTTTCAACGACAACGAAACGCAATTCAACGCGTATCATGCGCAGACGCCAATGGGATGCATGGCGGGCAAACGCAGCGACGTGGTTCGGCCCTATCAATGCGAGGAGATTCCGCGCGCCGTTGGAATTCCGACCGGGGTGGACCATGATTTCGTCGTGCTGACATATCGACCCCCGAAACCCCGCGTGAACCATGGCTATCTCAGGTTGACAAACGAGGTCAAGACGGTCATCGATCGGGCGCTCGAACGCATGGACCGCGTGATCAATAATCGGCGCGACGTTCAGCGCATTTATTACAGCGCCGACAAAAGGGACGGCGAGTCCTTGGGAACGACTTTCGAAGTCGGCGACGACGTCAAACGCTACATCGTCGCTGGAATCTATGCCGTCGCCAATGAACATTAACAGCGAAAAAACGCGTTGCTCGCCCCAATAAAATGGAAACCGATCGCCTTTGGAATCCCGACCGGCACGCTGAAGCACGGGGGGTACAAGGTATTGACGGACGATGCCAAAAAGAGCATTGACCGAGCACTCGACATGCTGAACGACCGCACCATGGAACTGCAATGCAACGGGATTTATTGCAGCGCCAACAAAGACAGAACCTTGGGACGGGCATTTTTGACGTGGGCGAGTACATCGTCGACGCCATCGCCGATCGCGTCGAAGCCAGATTGATCAAATCTTCACAACGCAAATAGCGCGCCGATGCGATCCGCCGGCGCACATGCCAACTGAGGCGTCGCCGGAATGTCGTCGTTGACGTGCGTTTGCCATACGCTGCGAAGGAGGTCCTTGTACGTACCGCTCGTTTTCAGAAGCGTCGGTGCGCACAACACGAACGCGCCGCCGAGCGCCGAATACGTGGTGTTGCCGTAGCGGTGGCTCCACGTCGACTTGGCGTCGTCGCACGCCGTCAAGACGCAAACGGTTCCGTCGACATCCTTGTAGTCGTCGTCGCGATGCTGCAGGCGCGGTCTGCCGTCGTCGTCGGCGACGTAGCGATAGTTGTGCGCCATATCGGCCATCGTGCCCGAATGACACGCCATGATCACGGCGTTGAGCAATACACCGCGCGGTACCTTCTTGATCAACTTGTTGCGCACTTTGTCGTCGAGCAGTTTCTGGTGGTCGGCCGTCACGATGATCTCGTCTTCGTCGTCGGCCTCGCTATCGCTGTCGCTGTCGGACGTTTGCGTGCCGTGCGAGCCCGAGTAGAAAAACAGGCGATCGCCCGCAACCAAGTCGCCGTCGGTTCCGATCAACCACTTCATCGCCGCCTTGTAGTCGGCGAGCGTTGCACGGGCCCACACGCGAAAATCGGTCACGACGTAGCCTTGCGAGAGCAAAATCTGCTGCATCATCGTGATGTCGTTGCGAAGCGCCTTCGTGTCGACGGCGTAGCAAAATGCGGCGCGGCGCGTACGCCCGAGTCGTGGCAACGCGTACATCGGGTCGTCCCAGCGATCGGGGCGAACGAGCGCACCACCGTGCGCATACGTTTCGTCGACGAGCCGTCGATCGGCGGCGTCGCGCTCGGGCAACACGCAACCGACACCGTCCAACACGTCGTCGGGCATTTGCGCCACGGGCACGCGCGTCGTGTTCAGCGTCGGCATGGCGGCCGTGTGACGATAGGCGTATTTCTCGGGATCGGTCCAATCGTTGCCGAATTCGACGAGCGAGTACGGATCGCCGGGCACGACGCCCCCGAGCGCGTTGTCGCGAAAATAGCCGCGCGCCCGCCGCGATCCGATTTCCAGAAAAATTCGATCGCAATTTTCGGTCGAGGGCCCCGGTGCGTACCAGTTGCCGACGAAGTTCATGAGATTGGGAACGTTTCGTTCTTCGCCGTTGTATCCCGGGCGCTTTCCCCAATCGTAAACGACGTTCGATCCGAAATCGAGCGTGCACGCCATCGCCGCTTCGTTGTCCATGTAGTGTCCGGCGCGCGGCGCGCGACTATCGCAATGCGCAAACAGGCACCGCAAAACGCTGATGCGATCGCCGCTCGCGCCCGTGAAAATGCCACCGAATCGATGACCGCCGTCGCTTCGGCGTCCGAACGGTTCGGCGACGATGCATCGCTGCACGGTCACGGAACGCACATGCTTTACCTTGTCGACATCGGTCTTCGAGCCGGCGGCGTTCACCGAGAGCGTTTCGTCCGTACCCCAGCTCACCGAACACCGATCGACGATGACGTTTCGCGCCGGTCCGCGAATCGTCAGCGCGTCGGTCGCATGCTTGTCGTTGCGATCTTCGGGCGCCAGTCGAAAACGCAGATGACGCACGATGGCATTTTCGCATTGGATTCGCACGCCCTCGGGACCCGACACGCACACGCCGCGATCGGGCGCGTCGCAACCGTCGAGCGTCAAGTCGCCACGCTTAATTTTGAGCGCGCCCGCCAATCGAATATTGCCGGCAACGCGAAACAGCACCGTTAAAGGGCGCGGCGCCTTTTCGATCGCGTGACGCAGCGTCCCTTCGACCGAAGAAGCATCGCCGTCGTCATCGAGACGGTCGACGAAATACAACATTCCGCCGCGTCCGCCGGTCGCCAAGCTGCCGTAACCCTGCGCATCGGGGAAAGCGATCCGCTGTCCGGACCGCGTGTAAACTTCGTTCACCGAGTCATATTGTTCGATGGAATCGTATTGCATGTGATGCAACGGAATCAGGTCTTTTTTATTTTGTGCCGCGCGGTGACAACCGCAAGCGGCGGGTTTCGGTTTCGAGCCCTCGAGGCGCCAGCACTCGCGAATTGGGGTTTCAATGGCCAGTACACCGCATACGTGCGAAAGGGCGGTGGCTTCGCCACGCACGCATGCATTCGATCGCATTCGCTCGCGTTCGCACCCACCCGCATGGGCGCGGATTCACTTTGAGCGACCGATGCATTTTCTATTTGCGCACCGATTCGACGCGCAGCCGCGATGTTTCCGGATTGCTCCGCAAACGTCGGTCGCGCGCGACAACAAACGTTCGATCGGGAAGCACGACCCATGACCACCGTCGTCCGTCGTACCATCGCACGCCATCGGCCGTCCGTTGCGATGCCATAAGGGCGAACGTCCACGCCGTTCCGATGGTGACGACGCCCAGCGACGTAGCGGTTTTCCACGCTTCGGCAACGACCATTGCACTTTGATTGCGGGCGCGGTGACTTCGGCGATCGATCGGTGATCGCCAGGCGCGAGTCGCTCGCGCCAAGTGAACAAAGGCAACACCACCGTCCACCCCGTCCAAACAAGTGACGACGACAAGATGGCGAAACGACTCATGACCACCGCAGGCGCATTCGTGCCGCGCTTGAGCACGGGCGATCTTCCCGACGACGACGACATTCGCACGACGACGATCCAGCCATCCCCGGGCACGCAGTGCGTGCGCGGTTACATTCGAAGCGACACGCCGGGGATCGTGTGCAAATTCAACCAGGAATCGGGCGTCGTGCACGATCACCTGCACATGTCGTGGTCGATGCCGAAAACGCGCGCCGAGCTCCTATTCGGCTTTCGCGTTAAAGACCAGCGCGTTTCGCTTCGCGCCTACGAGTTCCGTTCGTACGAGAACGTCGTGACGTACCGCACCGAAAACCCCGTGATCGTCGGCCACCGCGTCATCTTCGACAACCCGCTTCCGATCGGCTGGATCATCGAGCGCGATCGCTTGAGTCTGTGGCTCGACCTCGAAGTTCTCGGCGACGAAGACCCGCGCGACGTCAAGCGCACCTGCAGGGTCGATTTCGACGTCGGGTTCACGACGCCGCAGTTCCATCGCGTGCTCGAGACGTTCCGGGGCGACGTGCGATTTCCCTTTCCCGGCATCCCGATGCTTGCGTTGCAGGCCGACGTCGACCTCGTCACCGACGCCGTGCTTCAACGGGCGATCGCGGCGTTGGCTCCCGTCGATGCCGACGAGAAGGTGGACGACGGCGTCGCGGCGGTGGCAAAGCGCATGTCACGCGCCATCGACCCGCATCGAGCGCGATCGGCTCCGGCCAACGCGGCCCGGTGCTGCTGCCAGTACTTCTACCACTTCGGCCCGTTTCCGAATCCGAAGAAAGGCGAGCCCGTGCTGGACGCCGATGGCAAACCGACGGATGAAGTCGAGCCCGACGAGCTTCCGGGGCAATGGCGCGTCAGTTACCCGAAAGCGGGCGAGATTCCGGACGTCAGCGACGACCAAATCGATGCCGCGTACAAAATCGCCGTCGCGGCCGAACGCGGCGCGGGCGAACCCGCGGACAGCGACGACGGCAAACCGGCGGCGAAAAAGAACGAACGACCGGAATCGGATGTCGTCGTGCGTCTGAACCTCGAGCGCGACCCCGACGATCCGGAAACATATCGCGCCGTGCCCGAATGAACCTTTAGAATAAAAACGCAACGTGTGATGGCGAACCGAGTTCTTCCATCGGAGACGCTTCAAAGTCTCTTTGTGCGCGGACGCGCCACCTGCGAAACCGTGAATGGCGCCCGTTTCGGCTGCGCTTGTTACGCTCCGATCGGCGATGCCGATTACGATATGGCAACCGATGCCACGTACTTCGGCCGCACGCTGCTTCGCGCCGAACCCAGCGCTTCGAACCGCACCGTGACGTTTTCGACCGCTCGGCTCGACCCCTATCCCGAACACTACGATGGCATGATCAAACTGGTGCTGAATTCGGGCGACAACAACCGTTTGCTGACGGTCGATTCGCTCGAAGGCGATTTCGTCGCTCACACGCTTGCCGTTGGTGAAATGTTGGTGGCCGTGCTGAGCGGCGGCCGCTGGACAGTGAACGCCGCGGGCGAGCAGGTCTGGGCCTACGACGTCGGCACGAACACCGTGAGCCTGGTTCCCGCGGGCGCTAGCGTCGAAATGGGCGATCTCACCGTCGACGGCAAACTCACCGTGACCGGCCTCATCGATCCGACGGGCCTCGTCCTCGACGAGCAGGCATCGATCCCGACGCCTCCCGTCGCCGGCAAAGGCGTTCTGTGGCTGCGCAACGACGCGCCGAATCGCTTGATCTTCACGGACGACACCGGGTCGAGTCACATTCTCGGCGCCGGAACGGGCGACGTCGTCGGGCCCGCGAGTGCGACCGATACGGCTCTTGCCGTCTACGACGGAACGACGGGCAAGTTCATCAAGAATTCGTCGTTGACGACCGCCACCGGCACCGATTTGGTGGTTCCCGGCGTTGCAACGCTCGGCGGAACCGCGCTCCCCGGTACGCCGACGGCCATTCCCAACCAGGTTCTCGTCGCCGATGGCGCCGGCAACGCCGTGTGGACGACGCTTTCGTTCGGCGACGTCGTCGGCCCCGCGTCGTCGACCAACAACCACTTGGCGATCTTCGACGGCACAACGGGCAAGCTCCTCAAAGACAGCTCGCCGATCGTCGTCAACGGCGGCACCGTGACCAACGTGACATCGCTCACCGTTACCAATTTGACGGTTGTCAACACGCCGATCATCGGCGGGACGACGTTCCCATTGGCGCCGGGGCTCCTCGATCAAATCCTCGTCGCCGACGGCGCCGGCAATGCCGTATGGACAAATCCGCCCTACGGCGACGTCTTCGGGCCCGCGTCGTCGGTCGACAATCATCTGGCGCTGTACAACGGCGCCACCGGCAAAATCATCAAGGACACATCGCCGATCGTCGTGAACGTCGGCGCCGTGACGGGCGTGTCATCGCTCACGACCACCAATCTCACGGTCACCAACGCCCCGGTTCTGGGCGGCACCACGTTCCCCGCAGCTCCCGGAGCCGCGACCGAAATCCTGGTGGCCGACGGCGCAGGCAACGCCGTGTGGACGACGCCGTCGTACGGCGATGTCGCGCGCTCGGGTCCCACCGTCGACGAGCGTTTGGTTCGATGGGACGGCACCGGGGCCTCGATCCAGAATTCGGGCGTCGGGCTCACGGACGCCGGCGACATGACAGGCGTTCGCAGTTTCACGGCGAGCGGCGGCACGATCACGCTCAACAACCACACGTGGCCGGCGTCGACCGGAACGAACGGCTACGTGCTAACGACCGATGGCGGATCGCCGGCAACGCTGACATGGACCAACCCGACGTCGACGCTGCTGTGGCAGACGACGACCGAAAGCACGTTCTCGGTGCTCCGCCCTCAGGCGTCGGGCATCACCAACACGTTCTGCTTCGGCAACGTGTCGCCGTACGACACGGGCACGGGTAACCGCGTGTTCTTCGACGTTGCGAAGGGCGCGTTGCGCGCCGGCGGAACCGGGGCTTCGACATGGTGGCAGCTCAGCAACGTTGGTACCGGTTCGATCGGTCTCGGCTACAACACTAGTGCGTCGGGCGCCAATGCCGTCGCGCTCGGAACGACGAGCATCGCTTCGGGCGACAACGCAACCGTGGGTGGAGGAACCGCGAACACGGCCAGCGGCGATCAGTCGACGGTGGCGGGCGGTCAAGACAACACGGCGTCGTTCCAGGGCGCAACGGTTAGTGGCGGCACGGACAACACGGCGAGCGGCACCGGCGCCAACGTGGCCGGTGGCGTAAACAATCTGTCGAGCGGCGACTACGCGGTCGTGGCTGGTGGAGGCGGCGCGACGGTCGGAACCGATCGCAACGAGGCCGCGGGTGATTACAGCGCCGTTGGCGGCGGTCGCGGAAACGAAACAACCAACGCGTACGGAGTGGCGGCCGGCGGACAAGACAACACGGTCGGCGGCGATCACGGGACGATTTCCGGCGGTCAGTCGAATTCGGTCATCGGCGGCGCGACGCACGTCACGATCGGGGGCGGTCAAAGTCACACCGCCAACTCGAATTACGCGACGATCGGAGGCGGATTCGACCACACGGTTTCGGGCGTCTGGGCCACGGTGAGCGGCGGCGCAGGCAACGCGGCGTCGGCGCAAAACGCGACAATCGGCGGCGGCATTCAAAACCAAGGCACGAACAATCAAGCGACGGTGGGCGGCGGTGCGCAAAACGTGGCCTCGGGGCTGGCGAGTACGATCGCCGGCGGGAACGAGAACACGGCCAGCAACGATCTCGCCTCGATCGCCGGCGGCGGCTTCAACACGGCCTCGGCCGACAGTACCACGGTAAGCGGTGGGCGCAACAACATCGCCTCGGGCGGCTATGCGACCGTGGGCGGCGGAGGCGGACTCGCCGCCAGCGATGGAAACGTGGCGAGCGCCACATGGAGCACCATCGGCGGCGGGCTCGGCAACGCAGCGAGCAATGCCTACACGACGATCGGCGGCGGTCGCGACAACACGGCCAACGCGCAATACGCGACCATCGGAGGCGGTCAGGAAAACAGCAACACCGGATTCCGCTCGACGGTCGCCGGCGGCTACCAGAACAACGCCACCGGCGCCAACTACGCCTCGATCGGCGGAGGGCGCGGGAACTCGGTAATTATCGGCGACGGCACCGTGGCCGGCGGACAAGACAACACGTCTTCGGGTGCCAACGCCTCGGTCGGGGGTGGCCAGGAGAACGTTGCGAGCGGCGCGCAGTCGACGGTGAGCGGTGGTGGCGGCAGCGGCACCGGCAACCTGGCATCGGCCGTCGGCTCGACGGTCGGCGGCGGAACGCAAAACGACGCAACGGGCGGCCATTCGACGATCGCCGGCGGACAGCAAAACAGCGCCACGAACGACAGTGACACGGTGGGTGGGGGCCAAAATAACTCGGCAGCCGGCAACTACTCGACCGTCGTCGGCGGTCAAAACAACTCGATCCCATCGAGCGGAACCGGCGCAACGGTCGCTGGCGGGCGAAACAACACGGCCGGTGGAAACGACTCGTTGGTCTGCGGAGCGAGCGCCAGCGACGGCAACTTCGACAACTGCTTCGTGTTCGCCGACGGCACCGCTCTGGCGTCCGGTGCCGCGAACCGCGCTACGTTCGGCGTGGCCGGTGGCTACTACATTTACACGAACGCCGCCCAGTCCACGGGCATGTTCATGGCTGCGGGAGCCAGCGCATGGAGCGCCGTGTCCGAGCGCCGGCTCAAGACCGACATCGCAACGGTCGACTACGATCGCATGCTCGAACGCGTCGACGTCGGCGACGTCAACGTCTACATGTACCGGATGAAGGAGCGCGACGCGGGACACGATGCCTACAACGTCGGAACGATGGCCGATGAGTTCGCCACCCTGGCGCCGAAAACCGGCAAGCCCGACACCACGATCGATCATGGCGACGCCAACGGCGTCAATCTGGCACTGGCGATCGCCATTCGGCGCGCGCAGCTGGCCGATCGCAAGCGCATCGCTGCGCTCGAAAAGGAAAACGATGACCTCAAAAAGCGATTGGCGAGCATCGAAACCGCGCTCAAATTGTAATCAAGTCATCGTTTTTTGCGATTTCATGATTTCATGAGATAAAGTCGCGTGCCGCGCACGCTTGCAATGGTATACGTCCACGTATCGGCGTGCAATCGCGCCAACGGCACCTTTGTGCGCCGTAAACCGGTTTCAACGAACACAGATCTATCGTCGGCGTTAACGACGAATTCACCCGCCGACACGGACGCAGCAGGAGGCACGCTCACATCTGCGACCTCGCATATTGCATTGGTATGAGGCGCCGTCAGCAAAACGCGAAGCATTGTTGCTTTTCGAGGGCGGCAGTCAAGCCAAAATCATTTTTTTTTACTTTTGTGTGCGAAACACGCGGCCGGCAACCTTTTCGGCGATGGCCAGCATCGCAGCTTTCTTTTTCCGAGCGGCGAGATACTGCGCGATCAGAACGACGGCGACGACGACGCCCAGAATCAAGATCGCTACGGCGAGCGCTTTGCGAACCTTGCGACGCGGGCGATAGGTCGGCGCCCCGCGATGCACCATTTCCCATTCAGCAGCGGTTGCCGACAGCGGTGATTCGGGGGTTCCTGGGGGCAAATCATTCACGTTCCCGGGACCGAAAATGTATGTTTCGGGCGTCATTGGCGTTTCGGCGGTGGGCGTCGACATCGGCGTTTTGTATCCTAAAGGCACCCCACGCGGCGTGAAATCCTCCTCGGGTTTTCCAAGCAACAGATTGAGCAAAAACGCCATTTATTTCGAATCAAGCGCGCCCGGGACGTCGTCCCGTGAAGCAGCGGTCAATGCATGACATTGGCTGGACGGCCGAGCGGCAATCGCGGCGACACCGTTCACGCTCGTCGCGTTCGTCCAAACGGCGCGCGAGCTCGCTTGCCGCCGCCGATCCCGACACGACGGAACCCGCGACAAGCGTCGCTCCCGCCCCCGTCGTTTTCTTGCGCAGCAGAAAATGATGCACGGCCAACGCGACGATCGCCACGGCAACGACGGCAATCACAACGCCGACACCCACCTTCACACGCATGCGAACGTCCATGCTTGGTTTGGTTTAGTTTTCAGCAAGGCATGCGGTTCCGCGGAACGTCGTCGGGAATCACGCACCACATGGGCGCCGGTCGCGCGCCACCCGGAATAGTCGGCAGCATCGGTTGCGCCATCGACGCCTTGGCAGGCGTTACGTAAAACGGCTGGTTGGGCGTCGATGCGCCATCGAGCGCCGTGTAAATCGGCGTCTGCTGCAAAGCACGGTTCGACGTCCACAAATAGGTCACGCGCGGGGCGTCCGGCCATGCGCCCGGTTCCGGTAAGCGGCAGTGCGTCCGATCGATATTGCGTGCGCGCGCCGCCATTTTTATTGGTCGGCAAAACCACGTTGGCGATCGCAGCGCGAAAGAAACAAATGATTCGAGCGACCGACGCCGACACGCTTCTCGCGCGATACGAGGCATCGCACCTTGTCGCTGCGCACGGGCGCCATTGCCTTGGTGTTCGAGCCGTCGTCGGCCGCCGCGACCTCGTCGTCCGCGAACTGTTTGGCCGGCGCGATGTCGTTCACCACGAGCTCGACATGGTCGCCACGCTATCGTCGCAACTCGAAGGCGTGGGCGCGCGAATCGAAGCCATGGGCGTGCGTAACGAGCCAAATAACACAGCGCGCGGTTGGATCGTGTGCGAACGCTTGCGCCCGCTCGAGCGGTGCGAAATGAGCGGAGCGTCGCTTCGTCGGCTTTTTCTCAACGTCCAGCGCATGCACGAAGCCGGAATCCGGCACGCTAATCTTCATCGACGAAACGTCATGCAGCGCGCGTCGGACGGCGCGTTGCTCATCATCGACCCGGGAAACGGCGTGCTCGTTCGGCGCGGCGTCGATAACATGGACCTGGCCCGGCGCGCTGCCGGCAACGATTGGCAACGGCTCTGCTCCGATTTTCACCGATTCGTGCCGATTCCACGTGCGATCGCCGCGGCGTGCGAAAAAGCCGGAACCATCGATGCCGCGACGTCGCTTCGATGGCAAGCGGGTCCCGTGCCTCCGGGAAAACCGTTCGATACGAACGAAGTGTATTTCGGCGTTTCGCAAAAATGAAATCAAACGGGCGGCGCGCGCACGGCCATGATTTGCGGCCGAGACGGTGGCTCGAAGGCGACGATGTAGTTTTTCGCGCGGAGGTCGGTCGCCCACTCCTGCCACTGCGCTTCGGGCACGATGTCCGGATACGGCACCATCATGACGCGTGCAAAATCGAGCCGCGACACGCCAGCGGTCATGGTGGCAATCACCGTGAACTCGGCGACGCGTGCGCGCACGCGTTCGATCGCCGCATCGATTTCTTCGGGCGTTTCGCCGGCGCGCGTTGCCGCTCGCACCAGGGTCGGAACACCGCGCGCCATCAGCGCTTGCTCGCGCGTAGCGCCGATGTCGCTCGGAACGCCGTACGCGAGAAATTCTCTCTTCGACGTTTCCCTGGCGGCCCCAAAAGCATCTTGATACGTCGCCGCGTTTTCGGCGGTTCGCGTCTTGCGGTCGAAAACACGGCGATAGGCTTGCGAAAGCGCGTCGGCGGTCGCGTCCATTTTTTCCTTTGTTTTTTTAAATTATT
>Ga0180433_10004638_pt1 | contig 19137 bp, 19 predicted proteins | sample SS_ome_8_FD_132980 | JGI IMG/M metagenome (GOLD analysis project Ga0180433, IMG submission 132980) | Hypersaline lake sediment archaeal communities from the Salton Sea, California, USA - SS_1_D_1 metaG | ecosystem: Environmental > Aquatic > Non-marine Saline and Alkaline > Hypersaline >... | reverse complement strand
CGGCGGCGGCGGCGGCGGCGGCGACAACGGCGGCGGCGGCGACAACGGCGACGACGACGACGGCGATGGGGATGCCATTGGGTCGGTTCAACAAGTCGGTTCGACGGGTCGGCTCGACGGGTCAGCCCAAGGACGGCGACGGAGACGCGTAGCTGTCGGTAAAACTTCTGGTTCTTGTCCGATACGGTATAGTAGTATAGTCTTGTCAGGGTTGTGGTGTTGTCCGATGCGTCTGGTCGAAAATAGACTTGCCCATTTTCCCAAACGTTATGTCGAGGAGAAGAAGAAAGGCGGTGGAGGATGAACACCATCGGGCAGCAGAGGCGCAGGGAGGGTCAGATCCGTTTACGCAGTTGGAATCATGGGCGGCAGAAGGCCAAACGAGCCTTGTAGAATGTTGGGCAGCACGTACGACCGTACGCAGGCGTCACGAGGCTCTATGCCATGCTGCCACGTATGGTTGTGCCGAACTTTTACGTTTCTTTCCTGGACTCGTCCTGCGAAACGCAAGGACCATCCAAGTCCTAGCGGTTCAACATGGCCAACTGAATGTTCTCGACACGATATTGGACATGGGCGCCAGTCCGTCGCTTGACGCACTCCATGCTGCTGTATTTGAGAACCACATTGCGTGCACGTTGCGTTTGCTGCACGTGTGGAAAGATACTGCGCTTATCTGGGCGTCCTATTACGGGCGCTTGGCGATCGTGGACATGTTGTTGTCTCGACAAGCAGACCTTCGTGCTGCAGACGATGCTCCACTGTGTGCTGCTGCATGTCGCGGGCAGGTCTCTGTGTTACGACGGTTGCTAGAATTGGGGGCAAACGCCTGTGCCCAACACAACAAAGCGCTACGCGCTGCAATTGAATTGCACGACGCGGCGATGGCGCATTTGCTGCTCGACTATGGAGCGGATGTACACGTAAACGGCGACTGGGCGTTGAAAAACATATGGTCTCACAAAGCGCCAGATGTGAACCTCGTCGCGTGTTTGCTCTGGCACGGTGCCGATTTGCGTGTGGTGGCACGATATCCGGACAAACCGGCGCTACACTCCATGTTAGAAGAGTGGAACGCAATGGATGCGGTGAAGATGGTAGCGGATGCGTTGGAAGAGACGTCGAGGGACGACGCAGAGTCCGCGGACGACGCAAGGGTGTTGCGCAACATCACCCTGCAGTGGTTACGCAGAGCATTCTATGAAACATGGATAAAACATCTATGACCCGTTATGAGCGTGTTGTCTGGTGTGTATTTTTGTGTGTATTCTGCCATGGATGGGACGACCTCGTCGCATGAGCAGCAGCAGCAGCAGCAGCAGCAGCGGCAAGAACTGCTGCTGCAAGAGCGCACAGTTACTCTTGTGGCAGGCGACAAGACCGAAATGCCGATTGCATACAACATCCTTGTCAAACGCGACGCGTCGGGCAACTTGTTATCACACCTGTCCACCTACCTTGCAAAAAAACTGGTATGCAGTGCATGCATAAAGACAAACCATGTCGAACGAGGAAGGGGAGGAGGAGATAGAGGAAAATACCTCATTGTTTGTTTGTTTGGCACACTATTACTAGTCTCACATGAACGCCGAACCGGCGACGGCGGCAGAGCCTATTCTTCTCCCTCTTACCCTGGACGCCGAAACATTGCGAGCTGTAGTCGACTATATGGTCTACCACGACACCCATCCTCCAACGACGAACAAGGAGACAATGGTTGCTGCAACCATAACGCGCGCGCGCCCTTGTTGTCGTCTGTGCAAATGGACGAATAGGGATGTTGGTCTGACCATCCTTGTGGCAATGTTGTTAGGATGCCCAAGTACCTGCATCTTACCAACGGCAGTTTGCAGCAAAACTCGACGACTTTGACCGCAACCTTCTTGCAACGACTACTCTTGGTCTGCTTCTCAAGTTGATCCTCGCCGCCGACAGTCTAGGTATTCCGGCACTTTCCGCCTTGGTTCAAGCCGAGTGCATCTCGCAATGCAAACAAGTTGCTGGAAACAAGGAGGCCATTCTCAACATGTTCCGTCCCTACATGCACATGCGCTATTCCCCTTCCCTGGATCCGCCACCGTCGCCGTCACCGCCACCGCCGCCGCCGCCTCCAGCATCCCCCGATTCCTCCTCTTCCCTCTCACCGTACCAGATGTCGGGATATGGAGAGTATGAATGAACCATCCACCTCGTACCGGCATGTAGGAAAGATGGAAACAAAATGGCGGTTCTAGACGTCAGGGGATACCTCGATGTTCCCAATCCATTCTGTCGCAACAACGCAGTGGAAATACCTGCAATGCCAGGAAAAAAATTACAGTGTATCTTCCTTTTTACATATGGTCACCGCTTTTGAAGTTGTACTTGGGATTGTTTGTTTGGCAGTGATTGCCATTCTGATTCTTTACGGCGTGGGATATCGAGAAAATTGGAAATTGCCAGGTCTTGCGCATCTCAAATCCATCTTTCATTCTCCCCATCCTCTTGATTCGGCCAACTATGTCTTACCGAAATCAACGGCCCCGCCGAATTCGTCAGCGGGGATTGATCGACAGATCCTTCGGGCGATATTTGAGAACTACTACTAAAGATGCAGAGCAACGTCGGGCAGTGTGTCTTCTTCTTCTTCTTCTTCTTCTTCTTCTTCGCCTTCGGCCAAGTTCCGTGCCCATTCTCCAAGCTTGGCCGTGTTGCGCAGCAAGTCTCCCACCACACCGATGCCGTCGAGCATGCCTGCAAGGTTTTCACAAGCGGGCATTTTCGGATCGTCTGTTCGCCCAAACAGCGTTTGAACTGCACATGGCTGGGGAGACAATTGCCGTGCAGCCTGCGCAATTTCCTCTGTCGACTGCAAGCGCAAGTCCATCGTGACTCGTATGTCAGCACAAAGAGACTGGTTGGATGCTTCGGTCCCGACAACCACAAACACGACAGGATGATACAGCTCGACCGTCTTGTGTTGGTACCGATTTCCTTTGACACATTCTTCAATCATGGCCCTAAACTTTGGAAAGAATTGCGGCTGAGCCAATTCGTACCCATCCACAAGTATTCCTGCCGGCGCTTTGCAATGATCAATCTCTGCAATCAGATGACGGAGGTGTTGTACACAATAGGCATCGTCACGCCCTTCGGCAATTGCCTCAGACATGTCCAAGACAAGAAGGGGCGACAACGGTTTTGACGCGCGGGCCAAGCAACTGCGCGTCGCACAGGTGCGCCCACTCTGGACAACCCCCTGAATGGCAATCGACATGAACGGGCGGTAATGTCGTCCCCGCACACTGTCCTCGAGCGAACCTTCCAACGTACACCATGCAGCTTCGTGCCGATCGCATAGCGGGCGTAACCAGGCATAGTCGGTACCGCTAAAGATATGTTTTTGACGCTGTAGACGACGAACTCCTTCGAGTAAATCATCATGTCGTACTTTTATAAAGGCAAAGCGGTGTTTTTGCTGATTCTTTTCCGCTTGCAAATGGGAACACGTTGTTTCAACTCCTACAAACGCCTCGGGATTGATAATGTATCGTTCGACAAGGTCTCGGTACAACGTGTCGTGTTCTTGCAATTGAGGGATATCGCACGACCATAGACGAAATTCCGATTGGAATGCGCGGTTGCGCGCATCCTCCGATACGCGAGTCTCCGCCAATCCTCCCGCCTTTTGCATGATTCCGATCGGAAACCGCCACGGCAGCCCAATCTTTTGAGGATGCTGCTTGGATCCAGATTCGTAGTAGAGCGTCCCGCGCAGCACAGAAGCAGGTGTTTTGTGACGACGAGCCAGACAGGTTCCCAGGCGCAACACACATGCTTGTTGTTCCGCAAGACGCGAAGCTGTCGGTGTGATGGCGGAGGTGGTAGCAGGAGGGGGAGGTGTAACGGCAGCCAGGGCAGAAGTCATTTCCGTAGCAGACGTCGCGGCGTGTCGGCGTGCCAGCCGGTACCGTTCAATGTCTGACGGATGCTCTTCGATAGCCTTGCAAATTTCGCGAAGATGATTGTGCAACACACGGATGACAGTCTCTCGCACTACTTCCTCGATATCTGCGCCTGTAAAGTTTGTCGTGCAATGCGCCAAATTCCAAAGTGCTCCTTGTGTGAGCTCTGTGTGTCCGTGTGCTTCTAGATGCTTGAGATTCATCTGGAAGATCTCGTAACGGCCTTGAAGCGTGGGTCGTGGAATGCGCACAATCTGTGAGAGCCGACCGGGACGTAGCAAGGCAGGGTCGATGGCTTCCAGACGATTGGTCATGCCAATCACAAACACATTGTTGTTTTTGACGACGCCGTCTAGTTCTTCCAAAAACACCGACAAGACCTTGTTGGCCGCCTCTACCCCGTCCCCTCCGCCAGAATTGTCGATTCGTGTGCGACACAAGGCATCAATCTCGTCGATGATGATGGGAAAAATACGCTTTGCACTTTCCTGTTTGTTTCGCACACGCTCTAGGTAGGCACGTGCGGGTGCAAACAGATTTTTGACATTGGTTTCGCTGCCGCCGAGATGCTGGGAAAAGATACTAGCAGCACTAACAATGGGAGGAGGTTTGCCGCCATCCTCCGTGTCGCAAAAAAGCTTGTAAATGGCGCGTGCAACAGTTGTTTTTCCTGTACCTGGGTCTCCGTAGAGAATGATACCACGCACATGGCGCACGTTAGTACTGGTCTGCAGATCTTCTGGGATTTGATAAGGCAGAAAGACATTGCGGAAAATCTCGATGAGCTGTTCGTCGAGACCGGCGACCGCATAGGTTCTGCCATCAAACATGTCCCACATGGAAAGACTGCGGTAATCGTGCAATTCCGTCTTTGGATGGTTGGGATCCATGGCGGCTGTCAAAGCACAATGAAATAAATTTAAATGTTACGCGGCGACAAAAACTCTCAATGTTGTTTGCGTTGCAGTACAGATGGAAAAACAACCGTGTCTACAAAATGCAAATTCTGATGGCATGACCAAAAAACACGGTATTTATGTCAAAACTAACACGGCAGGAATGGAATAGAGGATGTGTATGAGAGTTTATCCATATTCTCTACAGCGCGAACGGGTATAGCGCGCACACCCTCGCCCGCTGGGGCGTTTCTGAGTGCAATAGCGCTTGGTGTATCGTTTGCAGCGTTTGCCGTGATGAGAACGTTTCTTGCGACTGCTGCTGCTGCTGCTGCTGCTGCTGATGCTGCTGCTGCTGCTGCTTCGACCGCTCCCACTGCTCCCACTGCTGCTGCTGCTTCGACCGCTCCCACTGCTCCCACTGCTCCGACTACTCCTGCTGCTGCTGCTTTCGCTAGACGTTTTCTTTTTCTGACTATACATGGCTGCGAGCTGTCTACGCGCTTGCTCTTTGGTCTGACGTTTTAAGGATCGCATGTGCACAATAGCATACCTGTTATCGCCAAAGTCTACCAATTCGAAAAGCGACGGGTTGACAGCGGCACGGCGTTTTTCTCGCAAGCGCTCTATCCCCTCTGTTCTAGACCTGTAATACACGTCGGGTCGTTTGAATGCAGCCCAACGCTTTCCAATTTTCATAATCACAAATTCACCACGTTTTCCCATGAGACAATCGACGCGATAATTATCTTACTCTTTTCTTGCACGATTCGACTCGGAAATCTTTTCGGTTCCCTATCGGTGTGCACAACTTGTCGGAGGCGTATATAATTTCGTATATCATGAAAGCGTGATCATCTTTGTTTATGACATTTTTTCGCGCAACGCGTCTAGTTTTTCATAGAGATATGGATTTCTGCCGTGTTCTACCCATTCTAACGCCTCGGTAAGGTATTTGTCGGAGCGTGGGCAGATGCGGAAGAATAATTTGAACATTTTCCAAACTTTCTTGTCAATCTCGTAAACGACAGGGTCATTCTGGTCTGCTTGACGGACGCTTACAAGGCAACGACTGAGAAGAAAATCAAAAGGTCGTTCGTCCAATAGTGACAGATCGAACCGCGAGGACAAATACGTCGCATTGTCATACCGAAGGAACGAGAATGCCTGATCCATAAGAAAGTATAGATCGTGTTTGTTGAGAAATTTGTGCCTTGGTGATTGTTGGTACAAGTACAAAATCAAATCTACCATTTCAGTTGGCTGAAATTGGATGGCAGCTCCGACAGCATCTCTGGGCACACTATTTCCAGCAGATTGAAACAGCTCAAGAACTCGCATAACCTGGGCAGGATCGTCGCAGGATTCCAAAAACGATTTGAGAAGCACGTTCCACTGCGTCCTTGTCCTCGGAAGAGCGTCGTATTGCATCACTAGATCCAATGTTTTTCGTGTATGAATCAATGAAAACGGAGATGGGGTGCGCTCATCAACATCGTCACGCAAATCTACGTATGGCTGTTGCAGAAGATACTCTAGCACGACAGGAAAATCTACGCTACGGACAAGAAACATACGTATCAATCGACCCGGGCCATTTGCCGCCGTGTGTTTCAAAAGAGCCTCTACTAAGGCGGGAGTTGTCAAAGCGACGGCGATAAATCCCTCCAGATCCTCGATTTCACTTAGGTCTGCCTGTTCTACTAATACTGCTAGGCGTTGCGGAGAAATGTCGGCCTCGCGCTGTATCCATACGTTGATAACATCTGCTATCTCTTCTCCGCTCAAGTACGGCAAGAGGCCAGGGATCATGTGATCGTGAGAATTTCGGATGGCGGCATGTACAGCGTCCCGGATAGATCTCGGTAAGATGTTCTCTATCAGCCGAGATTGAAAGAGGTTGCTCATTGCCCCTTCATCACCACGCTCTGCAGCAGCAACCAACGCTCTGCTTGCCGATTCCCTACCTTGGTGATTTGACAAATCTGCATCGGGCACGTCGACTGGTCCTGTCAGAGAAGAAAAGGGAGACTCTGATCGTTGTCGTTGGTGTTGGTGATGTTGGCGATGTTGATTTGCAATAAACATGCTGGGGAATGGATACCTCTTTTTCATTCAGTGTTCGCCATCGACTCGTCGACATGGCTTTATCTTCTTGGGTTCTTTTTTTGGCAATGATTGTTACTCTCATTCTTTACAGTATGGAATGCGAGGAAACCTGGGAACCTGCATTTCATTCTACCATGTCCCCTTGCGTATTCTTTGCCCCCCCCCTCCTTCTAGCTCGTGTTGTCAAGACACACACGAATAGACACATGTACAAGAATCCTTCCGACGTGTATTGAACACATGGTGGAACCTTGTCTTCTGGGACGACTCGTTCTACTCGGTCATTTCGTACACAAACATGTTTCCATATTCCATGGCCACAGCATCCAAAACTGCGCTTGTGCCTCGCACAACAACCCGCTTTCCAGCTTCCGCCAAGCGTTTGGCAATACGTAGCTTTGGAGAATTCTCAATCATGGGCACGGGGCACTGGGGCTTGTAGGTCACGTCTTCAAATACAAACTGTACGGTTTGACATGAACAAATCGGTTAGGCTATCGAGATTCAGAATCCATAAGGTCGGCACAACATCATTCTACAACGCACCTCTTGGAGACCAGATCCTACCAATGCATAATATTGCCCATCCGAGTGCAACTTGTTGTATGCATCGGAAGCCTGAGGCAGCAAGGCGGCGACGCCGCATTGGTTGGCGTAGACACCCAACGCCACATTATCACGCGGATAGCAGGGACCGCCGTACGAGTCGCCCGGCGTCATGCATTTTGGTCCAATCGAATCGTCCGATCCGAGTGCCTGGCAAATGTCGTACTTGTCGGCTCCCGGAGTTTTGTCGGCAATGTCCCCAATCATATTTGCAAAGGAAATCTTGAGGGTACGGAAGCAGTTGGACGCCAACTTGCAAAGTTCCGCACTTTCGGGGCTCATGCGGCAGACTCGCATGGAACTTGAACTCTGTGCCCCGAATTTGGCGTACAGGTTGGCCAAGAATGCAAAACACTCGTCGGTTTCTACACCCGCCAGGACCAGGCCAAAGTAACCTCCGGATTTGTATCCCTCGAGAATGGCTCCTTGGGCCACAAAGGCGGGGTTGTAGTTTACAGTCACGTCCGGGCAATGGGAGAGCAAAAAGCGCGCAGTCGTGCGGATGTACCCAGGCATGACTAGAAAGAGAGATTGTGGCGTGCGCGTGCGCGTGTGCGTGTGCGTGCGCGTGTGCGTGTGCGTGTGCGTGTGCGTGCGCGTGTGCGTGCGCGTGCGCGTGAGCAGTCTGTGAGATAGTATGCACTTACGCACTCACACACTCGCGCGCACTTACGCACTCGCGCACCTGTGCAAGAAATCACAATGTCCTTTCCCTGTGGTCGGAGACGGTCAATGTTCAACAACACCCGGCTCAATTTGGAATGATCATACTGTCGATCGTTCCCACTGCTGGGGGTATCCACCAACACAAAGATGGTCTTGGCATGTGCAAGCCCCTGCAGTCATACAGACAAGAGCAAACCATAGGTACCAACTAGTCACACGCATGCCAGTGTGTTTGCATGGTCAAAACCTGTGCCAAGTCGGTGGTGGCCGAGAAATGACGAGAGGCGTTGAGCATTTCCGTCACGCCTGGCTCGTCGCTCTTGAACGTCTTGTCATTGAGCGCCTTGCAATAGTCGGAAGAGACATCGACCCCCAGGACGTCGTATCCCACCGACTCGCACGTCAAGGCAAAGCACAGGCCGATACGTCCAACCCCTGCGAGCAAGGCAATGCGCACGTCAAGCGGTGCACGCCCGACCGAAGACGACGACGGTGACAGACGAAGGCCGTACCAACAACCGTAATCGTAGGCAACTGCTCTGTCTCCATTCTAGCAATCGAGAGAGATTGTGTTTATTTTTTTCACCAATGCACACAATCTCGCTCAGGCGCAAATTTCAATCCAGTTGATTGCGGCGATGGCAGACACTGCTCCGCCGTTTCCCTTGGCCGCAATCGTCACCACGTCTGCTTCGTCGTTGAGCGCGTGGTAGACAAACGGACGGAGACGATCGAATGGCAACTCGCTCGTAGCACCAACGCCAAGCAACGATGCCGGAGTCAACCCGCTGGCAATTGAGGTGCCTCCTGCTACCGCCGTGGCACTCGTGTCCACTTGCACAATAGACAAGGACGAGTCGTAATTGGAAAAGGAGGCGCCGGTCAGTGTTGTCGGATTCACAAAGATAGAATACACAAGTCCTGTAGCCGAATCATCGTTTTCCACTTGGACAGACCGCAAATACATTTGGCAATGATTTCGTTGATTGCTAGTAAAGATGAGATCTCGAAGTCGCAGCGAGATCATAGGCGTGAACGTGCCGTCTGCTACCGTCACACTCTCACTCTGCGTGCTAAATTGGTTCACCGTGCTTGTCAATTCACCTCCCTCTGACAAAATACCCGCACATATGCTTTGCATTGTCAGAATTCCGGAACTCGTGCCAGTGTTGCGTACTTCGTAGCGGCCCGGCAAAGTAGCAGACGACATGTACACACCGGTCTCGCTGTTGGCATTCAGAAATTGATGGACATAATAGAGGACACCATCAATGTCAAAGCCGATGCGTACACGGCCTACACCAAGCCATTGCAAATCAATCACCAAGATCTGTGCCTTTGAAATGTCGAGGGTGACGCCAGACGACCCCGTTCCGTCAAGCGGGTCCAAATTCCACGCACTTTGTGCCACCTTGGTGGTAACCACACTACCACTTACACTCGAGCGCTGTGCGACATACAACGTGGACGTTCCGGCGCTATCGGTCGCTCGTTGGAAGAATATGCCATCCGATGCGTCATAGTATCCAACGTTGGATTCGGAATTCGTGCGTGCCGTCCCCATGGCAAATGTCATGTAAACGAGCTGAGAACGTCCGGGCTGGTAAATGGTATAATACGACGTCTGCCGCACAAACGATGCCGACGATGCTGTCCCGCCGGTGGAGATGACAAGTGCACTTTGTCCGGGCGTGAACGAGCTTGTTCCTGTACCGCCAGCCAAGGTTTCCCACAAGTTTGTGTTCAATCCGTAAACTGTTGTGCTATCGAACAAGACAAAGGGTGTAGAGACACGCGCGCGCGAAAATGCGTCTTGAAACGCCTGGGCTGGCGTCTCGACGACCGACAGGCTCGAGCCGGCAGCCTGCGCGCCTAAACTTGGAGGCAGTTTTGCAGACATGGTGTTGATGGCCGAAATCCCTGTGAGCTGATTGGCACCCGTCGCCGCCCCGGCTGGGTTGCTGGGTGAGGTCATAAATGTGTGTTGGTACATGGTACCCAGCATGGTAGCTTCTAGTGCCAACACCCCAATAAGCATCGCCGCAATGGCAATGGTCATCTTATCCCCAAGACTCAGCATGATGATGCTGACGATGATAACAGTGAAAAAAAAACAAGATTGCACACAGTGTGTAATACTCGTTTGATTGTTTTTTTTTCTAGAATGGCGACAACAGGGGACTGTTTGCCTGGATGGTGGATGAGTACGATACTTGACCCGACGGTCGATGTGTCCGACTTGTCGCGCGAGCAGTTGCATGCCATTCAGGTTGTCCTTCGCGCATATCGCCGAGCCAAACGTGACGTGCGTCCAGTCTTGTGGCACGGCGCTGCTGGTGCTGGCAAGTCTCATGCCATCCACACCCTCGTCCGACTCATGACACCTCCGTCCAACGACAAGAACGAGCAGCAGCAGCAGCAGCAGCAGCAGCAGCAGCAAATTGCCGTGACGGCGACGACAGGCATTGCAGCTGCACAGTTGGGCCAAGGAGCACGCACCATTCACTCGTTTCTTGGACTCGGCCCAACCCTTCCCTCTATCGCCACGCTCCGCAACACCATCCGGTCCAACCAAGCGCTTCGCAGCAAGCTCTCGCGGCTGCGCATTTTGATTGTGGACGAAGTTTCTATGATGCGCTCCGACTTGTTTGACATTGTCTACCACATCTTGTCTCTTTTCGGGCCTCGCCCCGAGCTGCCGTACGGTGGGATTGTGGTTGTCTTTGTGGGTGATTTTTGTCAATTGCCACCGGTCGTGACTCGACGAGAGCGTGAGGCTTGGTGTGTCAAGGCACGCGAGGATGAGAATCGCCCGTCCCAAGCATTTCCGCGCTACATTTTCCAGTCGCCTCACTATGCCGACCATCCGCCCGTTTGTTGCACGTTTTCCGAAAATTTTCGCCAACGTTCAGAGGACGAAGAATGGTGTGCCATGCTGGCGCGGGCGCGCATGGGAGAATGGAACATGCAAGACGAAGCCCGTATCCGCGAGCGGCTGTTGCCGAATCAGGATGTTTGTCTTGACAAACTCTGGGACGACGGCATACTTCCGACCATGGTGTATACACACACGGTGGACGTCGAGGCAGAAAACCAGCGCATGCTGTCTCGCTTGCCTAATCCTCATCAAACTTATCCCATGGAAGTGTCCTTGCCGTCGGAATGCACAACCGACCCCGCAGTGCGGCGTGTGGTGGAAACAACGGTTGCCAATGCAACGCGCAACAACCGCCTGTTTGCCGACCTTACACTCGCAGTGGGTGCACAAGTCATTTTCAAACTCAACAAGGTGTTGGGCACAGACTGTCGTCTCGTGAATGGGTCACGCGGATGTGTTGTAAAACTACTTTCCGACAGCGTCGTCGTGCGCTTTGACAATGGCAAGGAGGAAATCGTGCAGCGCGAACCGTTTCGAATTGTACTAGAAAGCGCTGGGACTCGTGCATCTGCCACCGCTGTCGCCGGGTCGTATGTGACGCTGTACGTTCTTCCCTTGCTTCACGGCTGGGCCACAACGGTGCATAGTTGCCAGGGCACGACGCTGACCCGGGCTGTCATGCGACTGGGGCACAATACCTTTTTCGAGCCCCGGATGATCTATGTGGCGCTGTCGCGTGTGCGTACACGAAATGGACTGTGGCTATACGAATGGGACTCGAGTCGGCTTTGTACCATGGACGCGCCTGTCGTAGAATTTTTGCGCCAGCTTGCACCGCTACCACCACCACCACCACCGAGCCTCCCTTCTTCCGTCTTCCGGCGCAACGCAAAACGTGGCTACGAACATGGCGGCGACGACGACGACGACGGCGACGACGACGACAACGGGAGCAGGGATGCAGCAGTAGTAGCAGCAAACAAAAGAGAACAAGCGAAAACAAATGCCAGCGGTAGGAGTTGAACCCCCAAAGCTGTGCGCAACAAACCCCAAGTCTGCCCCCTTTGACCGCTCGGGCACGCTGTCCTGGTGGGGGATATAGGGAGAGGAGGTTGTATTGCTTTTGTTCAGGCAACACAAACAATTCATATACTCTGCACATGGGCTTGGTATGTGTATTCATAGCAAGAGCTTGCCTAGAATACCGACACACGCAATCTCCTGCTGGGCGTAGACCTCCTAATGGCCTACGGACTCGGCATACCCCGGCACATCCATCGTTCCGGCTGCCAAGGTTTTGACCAACAACCGATCCATCTGTTCCAGCGTGCGGTCCGCATCTGCGCGCAGGTAATCAGTAGCCTCTACACAAGCTGCAATTCCTACCGCCGAGCCACGTACAAGAGGTAGGCGCTCTTGTGGTAAGCGGGGCCAAGGCAACGACAATGCCTTTGCCTCAGAAAGTAAGCGTTCCAACAACGTCTCGTAGCGTCGGCAGGCCTGTCTTGTGTGACAAGTGGTGGGGTGGCGGGGGAGCATGCTCGCTTTGCGCGGGACACGGTGTGTGCTCCATATCTATTCAACAATCGATTTGTTTTGTGTGGGTGTCAGACAAGAATGGCATTTGTTTTTACATTCTCATGTATGAAATGGCGGCAAGACTACCGCCCAATACTGCTGCTGCCTACGACTTGTTGTTTTCCGACGATGACGAAATCACGCCGCTGCTGCCTCCCTCGTCGCCTTTGCCGCGACGTTCATCTCCTTCGTCGCACTTGTCGCAACGTTCACCTCCTGCCTCGCCCTCATTGCAGTCGTTGACACTGTCCCTTTCTTCGCCTCCGACTCCCTTGGTACCCACGACACCCTTGGGTTCGACTACGACACCGCCGCCACAGCAGGAGTGGGTCTATTCGTCCATCTTGGCACATTCTCCAAAACGACGCCGGATGACGCTGTTACTCGACAAGGGGGAAGAGGAAGAGACCGTGACAGCAGGAGGAAGAGAAGAAACGTTATCCGTCCGGCGTCGATCGCGGTATTACCCACCACACAGACGTCCCCGAGACAATACCTTGTCTGCAGAGGAGCGGCATGCAAATAGGTAAGCCTTTTTTAACTATGTGCGACACGTGGGCACACATCTTATATGGGCTATTTGTTGTAGACTTGTGCGAAATCGCGAATCCGCCAAAGCTCATCGTGAACGAACCAAACAGTACATTCGAAGCTTGGAACGTGAAAATCAAATGCTACGAGAGCATCTCGATCAGGTGTTGGAGTTTGGTGAGATGTAAGCACAAGTAGATGGGCAAAGTCATGCATGTACATTATCTTAGTCGAAAACCACTATACTAGTTTCTCGGAGCAAGTAGAGGGGAATGTTTAACCCGTCCTCTTGCGCTCGGGTTGCGCTTTCGAGGTGATGGTCGCCAAGTTTGTGTTTTACCCGGTAGGAGACCAAACACGATGTGTGTGCGCTAGAAAGTTTGCAAAGTGTAAAACAGCGAAAAGTAGTAGTAGTTTCTGGTTCAAAAAGAAAGGCAAACTGGCAAAACGGAAGATACATCGTTTGCCCGTTGGATAGCGATAGGCGAAGATAGACTCGATCGGGATAAATGGGGTAGAAATCAGAGAGCATAGGCATACGCATTTTTGCTTCGTAGACGATGGACATTGGATGAATGCAAGCTAGCAGATCCTCTTTGGAATAAAGTGTGTAAAGTGTTGCTGCAGCAGACCGAGAGGGAGACGGAACCACAAACAGATAGAGTGGATTTTGAATCGTAGCCGACTCCATTGCAGCACGTATGGTCATGGTTTCCTGCCAGATGTGATGATAAACAAGAGTGGAAGTCTTTAACGTGAAACGTGGAGCATTGGTAATGGACCGGGTTGTGTATCGTTCTCGAGGAAGATTGTCTACAAATTCCTGGGACACACGAATCAGATCTGCAAATGGAATTTGATGGGTGTCTAATACTGCCTGTTCTGTATCTTCGTCCATGAGCGACAGGGGCGACGTCACACTGTCGTCGTATAGGTCGCCATTCTCGTCTTCGTCCACATCATCGTCGTCGTCATCATCATCACCATCCTCATCCTCATCATTTTCTTCTTCGCTGCTGGACGTGTCAAGGTGGTGGGACAACATGCGAGCGGCAAAGGTGCACGCGGAATACACTCGTTCAAATTCATCATCATGTTGACCACTCTGACGGAGTGTAGAACAATGCTCGTCTAGAAATGAATAGAGACGTAACATGTTATCAAGATCGCTGACAAATTGTTCCAACAGATGTGGTGTGATAGCATACGCTAAATGAGCACGTGCAATTTCAATTTCAGCTTTTTCGATGTGTAAACGGGAAGAGAGAGGTGGTTGGTCATATTCTGCTTGCAAAAGAATGTCCAGTATGGCCGTGGAATTGGTCTGGATTGCACGACGGAACAATTGGGGTAGAAACGTCTCGCCCAAGACGCGGGCATAGGCAAGAAAGAGTGAAAACGACGGCAACGGGCGTTTGCACAAGAGCGACTCGATCAGGACAGTTTGACGTTCTCGAATCCATTTTTCAGCACGAGGTCCCGCACCGCCGGATTGCCGTCTCCTATTCTCCTCGTTGTTCTCCTCCTCTTTTTCCTCTTCCTCCTCCTCCTCGTCCTCCTCCTCCTCCTCCTGCTTCTCCTCATTGTCGCTATAGTCGCCGCTGCCCCCGCAGCCGCCGTTCCCCGGTCGTGTTGTAAGTGGGGGTACTGCAGCAGCCAAATGTTGGACAAAGATGTCGGAAAAGTCGCCATTGTGAGCGACGTCCAGTAAAAACAATCTACAAACCGTAAGCGGAAAAAAAGAACGAGAAAATGTGACAAATGTAGTCGTGAAATCATACTTGCCCAACACAGTCACCAACGCAGGAAGAAGAGGCAACGTGCGGAACCAATACTGATGGCTCTGAGATATGCGAGCAAATAACCCACTTGTCCATTTGTCGCTTCCTTCCTCCTCTTGTTGTTGTCGCGGTTTTTCACAACGGTGTTGTGTCTGGGGTTGCCGACGTCGTTGTTGCCGTCGTAATTGTATGGATTGGCGAAAGTGTTGTTCTTGTCGGGATGCAAAGGATGGAAGATTGGCGTCGGGTGTTGTGTTGACATGCTGTGCGATCCATTGATATGGCACGTCCATTGTCTCCCAAACATAACCAAAGACAAGCCAAAACAACCGGAACGGTGTCAACGCACTACACTGAAATGTGAGGTCTTCGTCATCTTTCCAGAAAAACATGGGCAAGTGTTTGGAATTACTATACAAGAGATATTCCAATAGCGGCAAGGGAGTACTGATGTTCATTTTTGGATGTGGCATTACGGTGCTAGCAGAAAACATGGCGCGAAGCAACTCCGTAGATCGCGTCGTTGTCAGCCCGCGAAGATGGTTTAGAATCCCCGCAATTGCATAGCTGGAACACTGCCGCAACAAACACTGGACAAGAATGGTCTGTCCCTGTCCCTGGGAAAGAGTATTGTTGGTGTCAGCGGCGGCGTTGTTGTATGTTGACACGTCCTCTCCGGCAAAGCACATGGTCCACGATTGCGCACGGCAGCAACGCGTAAGAACTCCTTCGAGCACATCGGGGCGATATTCTGCACATAAAAAACAGACGAGTCTATCCATGGCATAGCACGTACGTCTTGGGTCGAGGAGTTTGCAAAGCAATCCGTGGTGGTGTGCCAATAGAGTGTGCAAAATGTATCTTCGATGTTTGGTTTTCCGAACGGGGAGCAGTAGGGATTGGGGTTTTAAACGAAACAACAACCCAAGCAGCACGGGAGCTATTTCTGGTTGTGACAAGACACACAGGTCAGTATGCAAGTGTCGAAGAAGCTTGTAAGACTGGAAAAAGGCAGCAAGAATAGAGACAAAGAAGAGCAGTGTGCGGTTTGAGCGACAAAATGGTCGATTGAATCTGGTGAATACGTCCAACGCAGCACGATCGTGGGAGGCGGCAAGATCGCGAATAAAGAACGGCGGTATGGCAAAGTAGATGCGTTCCTTGTGTTGATGTCGTTCGACGCGGAGCATTTGGCGCAATCGACAATACCATTCTTCTGCAAACGACGAACAAGCATGACAAGCATACATATGAGCAGACCATTCGGTCGTGCTCAGGCGTTTGCATGTACAATCGCCTCGGGGAGGATCGGAGGAAAAAGAACAAGGAAAGGCATTTGCTAGACCGAAACCGTCCTCTATTGTCTCGATCGAACACATGAAACGAGATAATCTTGTATTTTTTCTCAAAAGGATGCGTGATGCCTCATGATGATACAAACTGTCCAACGTGCTCTCAGGACGGAATACCCTGCTGCTTTTTGGATGCAGGAACAAACGGTGGTGCGCTAATATCCAGGCGACTTGTGGATGAGGGTACAGAGGAGAATTGTACAAACTTGTCCAGCGGACTTTGAGCAGTGGCGATGGTGGTGTTGGGCGGCAATGGGGGGTTGTAACAGAGGAGAATAGAAACCAACATGTTGCGCAAATCTTGGTAGCTGTTGCAACATTCTTCGACATCACAGAGCGCTCGATGATGGGGGCGGCATTTGTGAAGCTCGTGCCACGGAAATGCTTTTCCCAGTCCCAAAAGCAAATACAGACGCATGCACGACATGTCAAGAAAAGGGCAAGTCGATACGTGTGTGTGGGTAGTGGGAAAACAAAGTCGCAAAAGTTCCAAATCAGAATACAGGCGATACCCAGCCACATAAATCGAGACATGCTCGGGAATAGTGTTGAGAAGAGTGGAAAAAGCACGATCGATTCCCGATAAGGTTAGGACGTGTTTGTGTGTGTCGTCGTCGTCGTCGTCATCATCATCATCATCGTCATTGTCTTTGGATCGAGATGTCATGAGCTCGACAATCGATTTGGTTTGGTTGCAGTATCGCGGTTCGTAGAGCCGTTCGGCCCAAAAGGGTGGCGGGTGCTCTAGGATATGCGACAACTCTGGCGAATCGGCATCATGGTGTACGATCCATTCGTGCGCAAATACTCGCGTTTGGCGTTCAATCGAAAATCCAAGCACCGCAACTTCAAATACCACATTGTTGCAAAATTCCATGTCCACAAACAAGAGCAAGGTGTCGTGCGGCGACAGAAAGGTAAGCGGTTGGGCGGAGGAAGAAGAGGAGGTATTGTTGGCACCTTTCGGCGACGACGACGACGGCAAGGAATGGGATGGGAGTGGTAGCGGTAGTGGTGTTGGTGGTAGTATAGGACTGGAACACAGAGGCGGCAATGGGACGCTGCCGTCAGAAAGCGCTGTAGTGGTAGTAGGATTCCCAGCGATAAGATTCCCGGTGATAGGATTCCCGGCACATGGCGGCGCTCGAAATGGCGCTGGTAGAAATGACGCGGTTGGAGATTGGACAAACGAGGAGGATAAGGAGGAGGAGAAGGAGGAAGAGGAAGAAGAACCATAATTCTCGGAGCGCATGTGTTGCCAGACCCGAAAGGATGGAGACAGATGGTGTGTAATGGTAAACCACAAATAGCGATAGCATTCCAACAGAGCCAATGCCACATTGTTTGTTTCAGTTTCTTGGAGCAGAGACGAGTATGGAAACGCATCCAATGGTGCCAGCATGGTGGTCAGGCATGATGCTATGCTGGATAAGTTGAGTTGGTTGTACTCGGGAAGGTAACGACTGTTGCTCGCAATGTATGCGTAGGATTTGGGAAGACAATCTTTCCAGCGAGTAAAATTCATGGTGTTGAGAGATTGCCCTACGACAATGCATTCTGTATCCAAAGCTTCGGACGCTCGCTCCAGCAAGGATAGAAATTCTTCATCGATTGCGTCTAGTGTGGGCAAACTGGAATACGAAAAAGGTGGCGGCAGCGGCGGTGGTGGTGGGGGATACGGTGGTGTCGTATGGCCGGGTGAGCACACGTCCCAAACAATTGAGGCAAAGGGCATGCGCTGCACATCAAACGGCATGATCATGCATGCAAGTTGCAGAGATGCAGAGAACACCCGAGCGTCGTCGAGATGCTCGAGCTGGCGAAAATCAACAAGGACAAGAATGCGGTTCCGACGATACTGCCTCGGCTTCTCTTCCATCCCGTTGCCTCAGAGAAGCTTTATTTTTACGCGCCAATGCAGACGCGTTTTCTTTTGCTACTGGGATATGCAGAAGGCCGGACGGGGCAATGGGCGTAGGGAAAACCCCTACAAGGCACAACAATCCCACCAGCAGGCAGCGTCAAGAGGGATGGTATTGGTGACGGCGGTGGCGGCAGTAGCAACGACATTTTTTGTTACCATGCGCGCGAGAGCAGTTTGGGATTCCTTGACAATGCACAGGGGCTCGGTGACAAGAACGCGGATGGAGGTGGGGGTTTTGTTTGGAGGTTGTGGTTGACGCGGTTTCCTCTTCTTTTTTGGCGCTGATGCGGGACCGCAGATAGGCCCGGCAGTGGGAGTGGCAGTGGGGGTGGGGATAGGAGTGGTGTTGGATAAAAAAGGGGGGAGCGATAACGGCGGTGCAAGTGACGGCGGAATTGGGATCGTCGCCTTGTTTCCTGAAGAGGAGGGGCTGGTGCCCGTTGAAGCAACATGTTTGTTCATGGCCAGACCACATCCTGGGCAAAAAATGGCTTTGATCCACAAGCAACCGTCCTTGTCTAGCATAATGTCGGGAAGAGTTGCTGGGCGGCTGTCGGTGCTAGTAGTCCCGGCAGCATCGGCGGCCACGGCGCTGCCAGCGCTGCTGCTGCTGCTGCTGCTGCTGCTGCTGCCGCCTCGTCGACGACCACAACACGAGCAGTAGGTGTCCATTGCGGCTACTCGTCCTCGTTGCGATCAAGTCTTCCCATCGGACAAGAAGAGGACTTGGCAGCAGCAGCAGCAGCGGCGGCGGTGGCAGCGGCGGTGGCGGTGGCGGTGGCGGTGGTGGCGGTGGCGGCAGTGGTGTGTTTGTGTGCGCGTGTCTGTGTGTGTGCGTCTCTGTGTGTGTGGGTGGGTGGTGGTGGGGGGGG
>Ga0180433_10004634_pt1 | contig 19159 bp, 13 predicted proteins | sample SS_ome_8_FD_132980 | JGI IMG/M metagenome (GOLD analysis project Ga0180433, IMG submission 132980) | Hypersaline lake sediment archaeal communities from the Salton Sea, California, USA - SS_1_D_1 metaG | ecosystem: Environmental > Aquatic > Non-marine Saline and Alkaline > Hypersaline >... | reverse complement strand
TGCGCCCGCGCCGGCCACACTGAGCGGATACTGCTTCTTGCCGCCGTGGACTGCCGAAATGAAGATGCCGGCCGCGTCGAGCTGGTGGCTGCCCAGCTCGGCCATCAGCCCGCCGCCGGTGCGGTCCCACAGACGCCAGCGGATCAGCTCTTCGGCCGCCGGCCGGTCGTAGACCGTCTTGCCGGAAGCGTCCTTGATCGCATAGTTCTCGTAGCCGTAGCGCTCGGCCAATGTCTTGCCGCTGGCGTCCTTCTCGCCGAGGATCTCGTCGGCAAGCTGGGCCTCGACCTGGGCCACCATGGCGGACCACTTTTCATAGTCGGGCTTGCCCTGGAGCGAATCCCGCTTCCGCGTCCAATCGGCCAGCTTCCGTTCCAGTTGGCCGACCAGGGCGTCGCCCGGCTTCAGCCCCTTGGGCATCGGCTGCTGCCAGCTATCGGAGCCGGGCAGGTTGCCGCGGTGCCATTGGGCGCGGATGTAGTGCAGATCGCCCAACACGCCGCGGCGGATCAGCTCGACGGCGTTGGCGTAGAGGATGTTGTAGTGCCGCTGGTGGCCGGTGGCCAGGTGTTTGTGCGTTTCCTTGGCGACCCTGGCCATCTCCTTGCACTCGTGGACGCTATGGCCCATGAGCTTCTCGGTCAGCACGTGCAGCCCGGCACGCATGGCCGCCACGGCCGCGGGGGCATGCAGGTGCAACGGCAACGCGATGATCACCGCCTCCAGCTTGTCGTCCTTGGCGTTGGCGATCAACTCCTCGTAGGGGCCATAGACCTTGACGTTCTTTTTGGCTTCTTCGTCGGTCTTCCAGCCGTACTTCTTCATCAGCCCGGGGCGGACGGCGGCGGCGGTGGCGCTGTACAGGTCGCCGTGGAAAGCCCGATACCGGTTATACGGCCGGATGTCGGCGATCGCGGCGACCTCGACAAACTCGGGATTGAGCGCCCCGATCAGCACGCTCCCCTCGTCGCCGGTGCCGATCACGCCGATCCGCAGCGGCCGGTCGATCGACGGCTCGTAGCCGAAATAGGCATAGCCGGGAATCCCGCCGGCGGCGAGCCCCTGCTCGATCCGCTCCGTGAGAACCGCACGCTGGCTGGGCGTTCCGCCGGGCCCCTTGGCGTCGCTGCCAATGGCCGCACAGAAATTCTCTCGCCCGGTGTCTTTGTACTCGGGTTTCAGATGCATGGGTCGTTATTCTCCCGCGGAAATGCCTGTGTAATCCATCAAGTGTGGAAGGGCGAGCCTCCCGCTTCAGGTCAGCTTGTACTCCGGCCGGTTGACGTCCGGCTTGGCGTTCTTCTCGCCGAGGATGTCTTCCTCCGGAGTGGCGTCGCTGTCGATGTCGAACCACTCGGGCTTGAACTCGACGCGAACGCCCTTCTTCGCTGCCATGTTCGTCGTCAGCGCGATGACCGCGTCGCCCAAGGCGATCTTCGGATAGCATCGCGGCTGGATGTTCTCGTCGCGGTTGTACGGGTCCTGGCGGATGCACCAGGCCCAATGCTCCTCCTGCTCGCGGTACCCGCGGCTGACCTCCGGGCCGGCACTCGACTCCTTCGCGGCCGTCTGCGCCGGGCCGCTGGCCTGCGTGTCCAGCGCGGGCCCGCTTTGGACCTTGATCCGGCTCGACGACGCGCTGCGCAGCAGCATCGCGTCCTTCTCCCGCTCGAGGATCAGCGTGCCGTCGGTGCCGTAGACGATCTCGCCGTAGCCGCCGAAGCCGTTGCCGTTGATCGAAGCGTACTGCACGCCGATCTTCTTGCGGCTGTCGACCGGATCCTTCGGATTGTAGCCGACCGCCGGGAACTCGAAGATGCAGAACACATGGTCGTTCACGTCGCGGTCGCGGGGGAACAGCGGCCGATTGGCGGCGGCCACCACGCTCAGCGGTTTCTGCTTCTCGCCGCCGTGGGCCGCGGCAATGAAGATGCTGGCCGCGTCGAGCTGGTGGCTACCCAACTCGGCCATCAACCCGCCGCCGGTCCGGTTCCACAGCCGCCAGCGGATCAGCTCTTCCAAGGCCGGCCGGTTGTACTGGCCGTCGGAGGTGGTGAATTGCGTCGCCTCATAGCCGTACTGCTCGACCAGCGACTTGCCGGTCTCCGGGTCCTTCTCCAGCAGCAGCTTGTCGGCGATTTGGGCTTTCACCTGCGCAACCTTGCGCCGCCAGTTGTCGATCTCGGTGCCGGTGGCCGCGTCGAGCTGCCGCTGCCAGCTTGCCAGCCGCTTTAGGAGGTCCTTGGCCAGGGGGTCTTCCGGCTTGGCCTCCATCGGCAGCGGCTGTTGCCAACTGTCGGTGCCCGGCAGATTGCCGCGGTGCCATTGGGCCTGGATGTAATGCAGGTCGCCCAGCAGGCCGCGGCGGATCTGGTCCTGGGCGTTGTCGTAGAGGATGTTGTAGTGCCGCTGGTGGCCGGTGACCAGATAACGCTTCGTCTCCTTCGCCACCCGGGCCATCTCCTTGCACTGGCCGATGCTATGGCCCATGAGCTTTTCGGTCAGCACGTGCAGCCCGTGGCGCATCGCGACGATCGACGCCGGGGCGTGCAGGTGAAGCGGCAGGGCAATGATGACGCCTTCCAGGCCGTCGGCCTTGGCGTTGCGGATCAGGTCTTCCCAAGGGCCGTAGACCTTCACATGCCGCCGGGCTTCGTCCTCGGTCTTCCAGCCGTATTTGGCCATCAGGCCAGGCCGAGCCTCCAGCGCGGCGGCGCTGTAGACGTCGCCGTGGAAGGCGCGGTGGATGTTGTAGGGGCGGATGTCGGCGATCGACTTGACCTCGATGTACTTTGGGTTCAGCGCGCCGAGCAGCACGCTGCCCTCGTCGCCGGTGCCGATCACGCCGACCCGCAGCGGGTTTTCGATGGCCGTCTCGTAGCCGAAATAGAACGCGCCCAGGCCGACACCGGCGACGGCCCCCGCCACGGCGCTCTCTTTCATGAAATCGCGCCGGGTGATCTGGCTGTCCGGCCCATGGACCAGGCCGCGTGCCGCCTCGACGAAATCGCGTCGGCCGGCGTCTCGTTGTTCGGGAGTCAGGTTCATATCAGGTCCTTATTGATTCTTCGTGTTGGCCCATTGCCGGTAGACGCGTAGGGCGGCGTTCTCCAGGAAGTAGTCCAAACCGGCCCAGCGCCCGACGGCGGTGGTGGCGATCAGGAACAAGGCAACCATCTCGATGAAGTCCTTGTTGATCAACAGGGCGTGCCCGACCACGGCCGGATCGGGCGGATAGATCGTCGGCCAGGCCGGCTGCGTCAGCACGACGAAGCACATGAAGCCGCCGCCGCCGATGGCCGCGAACCGGGTTCCGAGGCCCACCAACAGGCAGAACCCAATCGCCGTCAACGCGAACGTGACCGCCAGGTTGATCAGGTCGACTTGCGTCCAGCCGTAGCTGAGCGAGCCGCGTGCCTGCTGGTCGGCGTCGAGCGTGTTCCACAGGGCATCGCGGAAGTCGTTGCCCATCTGCTCCAACTCGCCGAGCCAAACGCCCGCCTCGCCGCGGAGCTTCATCATCTCGTCCCAGTTCCGCTTCTTCTTGTACGGAGCGCCGTTGTTGTCGGCGGCAACGTCTTGCTGGTGGCGGTCGAGCGAGCCGAGGTAGGCGGCAATGTCCGGCTGGTTATCGTCGAGGTACTCGATGGCCGAGGTCTTGTAGCGGTGGAAGAGCCGGTTGGCCTCGTACTGCTGCTTCTCGTCGAGATCGAACTTCGCAATAGCCTTCTGCCGCAGGCCGTCCCATCGGGCGTAGAATGTCTCGGCCCGAACGCCCTCGTCGATGCGGAGAATCTCGCGCCGCTTGGGCGTGACCAGGCGATCACCGTCGACCAGACGGTCAATCGCCGTCTTCTCGCCGACGTCGGTAATCGTCGGGCTGATCGAGCGGGCCATGGCTTCCTTGGCATGCTGGTCGCCCTCGTCGGCCATCTTCTGGAGCCCGGCGACGAAGTCCTGCTCGATTTGGCCGATTTCGGCGATCCAGGCCTTGACCTTGGCGGTTTCGGCGTCCGACGATTCCGCGTCGGCCGGCTTCTCATGGCGGTCGGCGAACCAGCCGATCAGCTCGGCCTCGTGGCGGTCGAGCCAGTCGTCCAGCTTCGCTTCGGCGTCCCAATACAGCCGCGCCGTGGCCATCCGGAATTGGTCAATGGCCTCTTGCTTGTTCTCGAAGGCTTTGTCTTTGGTGACGTACGCTTCGTATCGGGTGCCCGCGTCGTCACTCGCTTTCTGCCAGGCAGCCAGCAATTGCTCGGCGTTGGGCCTCGACACGATCGCAAGCCGCTGGCTGCCGTCGATGTCGGGCACCATCGCGTAGAAGATCCAAGAGGCCGGGCCCTTGGCCTGGGTGAGGAACCCCTCGGCCGAAAACTCCGGATGCGTGATTTTCCACACCCCCTCGTACAGGAAGTGAACACCCAGGCTCATCCGCAGCACAATCAATGCCACGACGGTCGCCATGCCGATCTGGAATCTGTCGTATCTCAGGGGAAGTCTCCTTCGTCTATGGACAAAAGAATCCAAGGTCTTCTTTGCGGGCGGGGTATGCGGTTTAGAGGCGGGGCCACAAGACGTCAAGAATCGCTCGGACCGCACAAGGCGGCAGAGCCGCCAACCAATGCGAGGTTCCGCTCGACCGCACGATCAGGACCTCGTGAAGAAGTTCACGATCTTTCGCATTAGCCATACAGCGGGTGGGAGACCGGCAGCGATACTTGTTAATCTCAGTCTAATAGATTATCAGAGAGATGGCTAGAGGGGACTGCGCAAATCATGAGTTTTTTATCTCGTGCCCCACTAGGACTACACTCCTGGACTATCCGAATGCCCCCAGAATGAGATGCCGACCATGCGAATCGTTCTCTGCTACCCCGTCGAACCCCACCATTGCCGCCAAATTGCCGCCGCCATGCCCCCCGGGGCCGAACTGGTCGACGCCGGGCAGCAGCGCGTGGCCGAAGAACTCTTCGACGCCGACATCTTCTGCGGCCATGCCAAGGTGCCTGTCGATTGGGACCGCATCGCGCGCCAGGGTCGGCTGCAATGGATCCAGTCCTCCGCCGCCGGCATGGACCATTGTCTGGTGCCCTCGGTGATCGAGTCGGATATCCGCGTGACCAGTGCCTCGGGCGTGCTGGCCGACCAGGTGGCCGAGCATGCCGTGGCGCTAATGACCGCCTGGTGCCGCAGCCTGCCGGTCTTCTTCCGTGCCCAGCAGAAGAAGGAGTTCATTCGTCGCCCGACCTGCGACCTGACCGAGACCACCGTGGGCATTGTCGGCTTCGGCGGCGTGGGCCGGCGGCTGGCCGAGCTGCTCCGGCCGTTTCGCGTGCGGATCCTGGCAACGGACATGTTCCCCGAGGACAAGCCCGAGGGGGTCGACGCGCTGCTGCCGGCCGAGCGGCTTGACGAGATCCTGCCGGAGGTCGACATGCTGGTGCTCTCTTTGCCACTAAACGCGACCACCCGCGGCATGGTCGACGCGCGCTTGATGGAGAAGATGAAGTCGGGCTCGGTGCTGGTCAACATGGCCCGAGGGCCGCTGGTGGTCGAGGCCGACCTGGTCGCGGCCATCGAGTCGGGCCATCTGGCCGGCGCGGTGATGGACGTGACCGATCCCGAGCCGTTGCCGCCGGAAAGCGCCCTTTGGGAGATCCCCAGTGTGATCATCACCCCGCACGTTGCCGGGCAATGCGTCCGGCGCATCGACGACATGACCGATCTGTTCTGCCGCAACCTCCGCCGCTTTGAGGAGGGCCGGCCGCTGATCAACTACCTCAGCGACAAGCGGCTCGGTTTCCCCATCCGTGGCGACGGCTATCCGCTTTGGGTCGACGTGCGGCATGAGTAGCAGCTAGCCTGGCTCTCCCGAGCCGGGTGATGTGTTGGCGTTCTCATGGATGGCATCCGCCGCGCGGCGCATTGTTTTCAATCCCGGGAGGCGTTTGTCCGCGGAGGGTGTTTGCCAAAGCAAAGCGGCTTTGGGAGCCGTTTTTAGTTCCGCGGCAAGCAGAATGATTCTCGCCCGCAATACGAGTCGGGCGGCCACGCTTCGCCCACGCGACCAGCGTCGCAGAACCGCCCGTTGCTGGTCCGTCGTTTGGATCGTACGAGTAGGTTTCATGGATTTCATCCTCCTACAGAAGGTGAAACCCCGCAACCGCTCACAGGCTCCGCCAATTCCGAAGCAGTACACCAGGCCCTCGGAATTCACGGCTCAGCAGGCACTTCGCCCTCCCGTTTGGCATCAAACTTGGAACGCCTGAATCTCAAATCCCACAATTTCGAATCTCGGATAGCCGATTTGATATCTCAGCTCCGTGCTTGTGCTTACAGGAAGATCAGCGTGGCGATGAGAAACAGCGGTAGCAGGAACCCGCCACTGTAGAGCAAGTAGCCGAAAAAGCTGGGCATACGGACACCGGAAGTCTCGGCAATGGCCTTGACCATGAAGTTCGGCCCATTGCCGATGTAACTCATCGCGCCCATGAAGACCGCGCCAAGGCTGACGGCGATCAGCAGCGGCTGGGCCACCCCGGCGACCAGCCCCACGCTCGATCCGGCCGGCAGGGTCTTGGCCGTCTCGAAAAAGACCACATAGGTCGGCGCGTTGTCCAACATCGACGAAAGACCGCCGGTCAGCCAGAAGAACTGCATCGGCGTCGTCAGGCCCAGCGCCGGGCCGAGGACATGCAGAATCTCCAGCGCCGGCTGCATGCAGAGAAAGATGCCGAAGAACAGCGCGGCCACCTCGAGGATCGCGTGGTAGCTGAAATGGTTCGCGCGGCGGATCGCGCGGCTGCCCAGAAGCAGCGACAGCCCGATCAACCCCAGTTGGGCCGCTTCCCGCAGGTAAAGCCACGGGTGCCAGTCGGTGCCGGGGAAGGCCTTGCTCGGATCCAACAGGGCGACCGATACGATTACCCCGGCCAGAAGCGCCGCGTTCGGCCAAAGGCCGGAAAACTCCAGCCCTCGCACCCCATTGCCCGCTCGGGCAACGCCTCGGGGATCTTCGTGCGGGAAGAACCAGAACCGATCCCACACGAAGTAGATGACAATCAGAGCGACGTTCACAAACAGCCATGCCGGCCACAACGTGAACGTCCACAGAAACGGCACTCCCCGCAGGTAGCCGAGAAACAATGGCGGGTCGCCGATCGGCAACAGGCAGCCGCCGCAGTTGCACACGACGAAGATGAAGAAGATCACCGTATGGCGTACGTGCCGACGACGACGGTTGGTCTCCAGCAACGGGCGGATCAACAGCATCGCGGCGCCAGTGGTGCCGACGAAACTGGCCAGCAGCCCGCCCGCGGCGATGAAGCCCGTGTTGGTCACCGAATGGGCCGAAAGATCGCCCTCGATGCGGATCCCGCCGCTGATCGTGTAGAGGCTCCATAACAGCATGATAAACGGGATATACTCCGAGAGGATCGCGTTGGCGAATACGGCCCAGGCCTGAGCCAGGCCGCCGGCGCCGCGGGGGACGATGTCGTGGACCGGCCAATGCGCGGTGACCGGCCCCTGATGCACAAAGACGTAGTAAAGCAGGGTCGCCATGCCGAGCGTCGCGGCCAGGTAGAAACGATGCAGGTTGCTCTCCCACCAATACTCCGTCGCCGGAATCAGCGGCAAGAAGGCAATGGCCCCGAGAAGCAGCACAAAGGGGAGGACTGTCCAGAACGGTGGATGCTCCTTGCCCGCGTCCTCCGACTTCAGCTGTTGCTCGTCAACGGCAGCGGTTGCATCGTGCTCGTGCGGATCGTGCCCGGCCGCCGCCTCGGCCACCATGGCTGCACCCTTTTGGGGGAGACCCCATGCGGCCGCGACTAGGTAAAGGGCCAACACGCCGGCGATGGCCAATAGCAAGGATCGGTCCGAGCCTCCGCTAGAATCGGTCTGGTGCATGCTTGCCAGATGCCTTTCCGCGCAAATCGGGTGGTTGTTGTACTGGCCAAGGCAGGGCTTAGGTAGCATTGTAGCCCATCCACCCTTGCAGCGTAGCCCGGCATCGCGAGGAGCAAGTGATCGCGTATCTGGCAGGCCAACGCCGAACTCTTCTGCACCAGTTGTCGCCGATGGCGGGCCCTCGGCCGCAATCGCTGATGGGCCTCGTCCCGGGGAAACTCGACCAGCCCAGACCCAGCCACGGCGGCCCGATGTTGGGCAAACAGGTCGTTGGGGTCGGTCTTGTTGCCAGGATCGGCCGGCACTCGGTACTGCTTCGTGGCAAACGGGTGGCCCACGCGGGTCTCGAAGCCGGCCTCGGCAAAAGCCCGCTTCGGAGCCAGGTGGTGGTTCCCCGTACGCTCGATCGTCACGACGAGGTCTTCGATGCCGTACTCCTGCTGCGTCTGGCGAATCATCTCGCAGGCCGCGCCGGAATGCATCGGCTGGGGCTCAAGCGTCCGCGGCCCTAGCAGCACGTTTCCCAAGTAATCACCCATCAGCCACGCAGGCACCCCCCTTGGCGGGGTCGAGGCGGACGATCGCATACTTCTCCGCCCCCACCTGCTTCACTCGCGGCCCGAAGTTCCCCCTCGGACTCTGCCGGAGCTGCCGGCATTGCGGCTTCCTCGTGCGATTCGACTTGCCACGACTGGAAGAATTGCGTGCAATAGTGTGGGTCATCTCGGTCCTCCGTTGAAAATGGGAAGGTTCTCTCCAAGTTCCCACAACGGCAGACCAGATGGCCTTTCTCAAGCCCCAAAAAAAGTATTCTCTCTTAAAAGGACCATACCAGTGGGGCGGCCCGACGCCGCTTTCTCCCGTTCTCTCTGGTCTTCTTGCCCATATCACAACGGGCCGGTATTCTTCTCTTTGCTAACTACCCGGCAATCCTCCAGAATCACCACCTTGTTCCGGTAGCCGGTCATGGTGCCCTCGACGACGATCTCTTGCCATAGGACGACGTCCATCAGTCGGGCCGCCCGAATACCGTCGAACATGCAGCGGACGCCCGTTCGGTGGTCGATGTCGCCGAGCACGACGAACGCCCGATTGGTCGTGCTGTTGACCTCCGTGACATTTCCCCGCACGGCGAGCCGCTCGCCATTGAACATGGCGGCCGCCGTGTCACCGTCTTCGGCGAAGGCCTCGATTAGCGTCGGGGCCTCGACCGAAGTAACTTCGGTTCGGCCGAACCAGCCGAACTGCCACGCCGTGATCCCCAGCAGGCCGACTGCCAGCGCAAGCCCCCCTGCGAACAGCAATTTCTGCGCGAATGGACCCATGGTTTGTCCTCCCACATAGCGGCTGCGGAAAAGCGGGACTGGCTCCGAGCGATATCCGCGAAAATGCGGCGAATTTGGCCTGATGCGAGGTGCCTATCCCAGCTTTTTTACAGCCTCATAATGCGAACGATCGTACGTACCAGCGAAGGAATTCCTTGCGGTTGGCGGAAAGCCCGTCGGCCGTCCGGCCTGGGTGCCCGAACCCCGAGACGTCCTTGTCGCGGGAGTTCTTCGCCTATCGTACCATATCCGCCACGGCCAGTCCGCCCGGAACGCGTCGCCGCCGGTTGCTCGGTCTCCGAGTGGTCCTCACCCGGGTTGTTCCCGCGTCATCGTGGGAGAGCATGACGCCCGTAAGGGCTGATTCCACCGCTCTCGCTGGCCGCTTTTCCTCGTTTGCGGGATAGAACCGGCTGGTTACCCCTTCCACATTCGCCGAGAATGGCCTAAAATAAAGCCTTCCGGTCGCGGATGCCGATACGGTCCGTACCGGAAGCCGGGGGTATAGCTCAGTTGGGAGAGCGTGGCGTTCGCAATGCCAAGGTCAGGGGTTCGAGCCCCCTTACCTCCATTTAGGGGTCTTTGTTCATAAGAGCCGGCACCCGCTGCAATTGGCCCAAGTCCCTGCACATCAGGGGCCTGGGCCTTTTCTCTTTCTTCCTGCCGGCTTCTCCGCCAGGCGGAAGGCCCGTTTTGGGCACACCTGGGGCTAAACGTGGATTAGCCACCACAAGTACCACCCGCACGAAAACACCCGCAGCGAAGAAGCCGCGGAAATCGGGCCATCGGATCCTGGCCGGCGTCGAGTTGGCCGGGCGCTATAGGACGTCTACGACATCACCACACCCTGCGGCCACGTTCAGCCGATCCTCGTCGGTCAATCGCTCCATGCATCGGCGTGTTGCTCAAACTCGTTACGGCTTCTAAGGCCACGCCCCCCAAGAGGCACCATGATGTTGGATGGACTTGCAGTCCGTTTTCTTGCCAGCGTGACGGATTACAAATCCGTCCTACCGGTGTTACAGCCCCACAGGTGCCGAACGGCAACGATCGGTCTATAATGCAAGAAAGACTTGGCGAATTTGGAGAATCTACCCGTGCGTATTGTTCAGTACCCCCATCCCACGCTACGCCACAAGTCACGGCCCTTGGTTCGGGTCGACGCTGATTTGCGGCGAATTGTTGCCGAGATGCTCGAGCTGATGTACGCCGATCGGGGGATCGGCTTGGCGGCGAATCAGGTCGACCTCCCCTATCGGCTTTTTGTGATGAATCTTACGGCCGACCCGCGGGAAAAAAGCGAGGAACTGCTCTTGCTCAACCCGGTGATTGTCCGCCGCAGCGGCATGGCCGAGGCGGAGGAGGGCTGTTTGAGCCTGCCGGGTATTTTCGCGCCGGTGCGACGCCCGGAGAAGGTGGTGGTCTCGGCCTATTCGCTCGCGGGCGAAGAGCTGAGCTACGAACTGTCCGGGCTGGCCGCCAGAGCGGTGCAGCACGAGGCCGACCATCTCGACGGCGTGCTGTTCATCGACCGGTTGGCCACCAGCCACAAGCTGTCGATCAAGGACGAACTGGCCGATCTCGAGGCCGAGTTCGACGGCGGGCGACGTCGCGGCGAGATTCCGGCCGACGAACGGATCGCCAGCCGGCTCGCCGAGTTGGAGTCGCTACGGACATAGTGCTCTGACGACGCAGCTTCTTCTTTCCTCTTTTCACACCGCCTCGCAATCCATACACTGGTACGCATGCGATTGATCATGGTCGGTACGGGGCCGTTCGCGGTGCCCACCTTTCGCGAACTCTACAAGACCCGGCACGAGGTCGTGCTGCTGGTGACGGCGCCGTTGCGAACGCACCGGGGTAAGCAGATCGCGCCGGTGAGCCGGATTCGCGAGATCGCCGCCGAGCACGATACGCCGATCTTCGATCCGGAGAACATCAACGCGTCGGAGTCGCGCGACCGGCTTGCCGCGTTTGAGGCCGATTTGCTGGTGGTATGCGACTACGGGCAGATCCTCTCGGCCGAGACGCTGGCCACGGCGCGGCTGGGCGGGGTGAACCTGCACGGTGCGCTATTGCCGAAATACCGCGGGGCGGCCCCGGTGAATTGGGCCGTCTACCATGGCCAGCGCGAGACGGGCGTGACGGTCATCCACATGACGCCGAAGGTCGACGCCGGTCCGGCGATTGCCCAGGCAAGCCTCGCCATTGAGCCCGAGGAAACCGCCCCGGAGCTGGAAGACCGGCTGGCCGAGCTCGGTGCACCGCTGGTCTGCCGGACGATCGACGTCCTGGAGTCCGGCACGGTCGAGCCGGTGCCGCAGGATCCGGCGTTGGCCTCCCGAGCGCCGCGGCTGAAGAAGACGCACGGCGTGGTCGATTGGAGTCGGCCGGCTCGGGCGATTTGCAGCCAGATTCGGGCGTTTCAGCCTTGGCCGGGCAGCTACACGTTCTGGCACCGCGCCGACGGCCCGGCCGTGCGGCTGATCCTTTGGGAAGCTACCCCGACCGAAGCCGCCGACGCGGAGGCGACCCCCGGCACGGTCCTGGAAGCGGCCGACGGACGACTGGTTGTCGCCGCCGGCGAGGGTGCGGTGCGGGTTCGGCGGGTGCAGCCGGCGGGCAAACGCGAGATGGATACTCGGCAGTTTCTTCGCGGTTATCGCGTCACCCTGGGCGACCGCTTCGGCCCGGGGTAGGCGCGGCTTCACGTAACAGTGTAGCCATCTGATATACGTCATTCCCGCGCCAAGCGCACTGCTACTTCGGCTGAAGTGTTGCGGCCTTACTTCTTCTTGCGCACGGCCGGCTTCTTCTCGCCCGACGCGACGGTCTTTTGGCCGTTACTCGACGCGTTCTCCTTCTCCTTCTCCTTCTCCTTCTCCTTCTCCTTCTCCTTCTCCTTCTCCCGCTCCCGCTCCCGCTCCTTTTCCTTTTCCTTTTCCTTTTGCGCCTTGTTTTTCTGCGCCCTCTCGGTAGAAAGCACCTGGCGCAGCAAGGCGGAGTAGTCGTCGTAGGGGCGGTCGCACGGCGGACCGGGCGAGTATTGATAGACCGCCTGCTGAATCTTCCGTGGAAGCGAAAGGAGAGTCGACGAGACGGTGCTGAAGTCCTGACCGCTGAGCACGGTTCCCCGGCCGGCGGCGTCGACCTTTCGGGCGAAGGTGCGGCTGGCCGCGGCGAGGAACGTGACCGGCGAATCGAGCGCGTGCAGTGTCAGGCTTCGCCGGACGAAGTCCTGACGCGGGTCGGTCGGGTCGTTGATGTTGCCGTTGCCGAGGATGTGCAGCCCCGGTTCCAGGTCAAGGACATCGATCTGATCACCGCCATAGACAATCGCCGCGCTGCGCGTGTCGGCGACAATGAAATTGGCTCCGTCGTACTGATCGGTGTCCAACTCGGCGGCTGCGAGTCTGGCGGCCTCCTTGGCCGTTCGCAGATCGAGCAGTTCCCGGCAAAGCAGACCGCGCGACCGCGGCTTCAGCGGGGGGTTCGCCTTCCGCCGGTTGGTCACCGCCACAAACAGGCCGTGTTGGTTCACGCCCAACCAGGTACCGCCGTGCAAGCGATCGATGCCGCACACCGCGCGAGGCATGCCCGACTGGATCTTCGGATGTTGCGCGGGACGATCGGGGCGTTCTTCGCGGTTCGCGGCGACCAACAGGGGCGTGTTCTTGGCGGTCCGGTAAAGCAGGGCCATAATACACATGGTGTCACGCTCAGATCGACTGTCCCCGAAGTGCGGGCGACTGCCCACTGTCCCTCCAACATAAGAATTGATACACGCCCGAATTCTCTAGTGTAGCTACAGCAACGCTATTCTTGCACCCCTCTGCAAGGGAGGGCAGAGGCGGTATTCGCTTGAGTTTTACTTACTATGGGTGGCTGGCAAGGCGTCTTTTTGCTGATTACCCTTGAGAGACGGGCGCAAAACGCGTAGCTTGGAGGATTCTTTCGTTCCGACAGCCAGGGCATCCTTCCGATCCAATATAACGATGGCTAGTGAAATCGTGTCGAATCCTGAGATTGAAATTCAAGTGTCCCGCTCCCGACTTGGACGCCTACTGGGCGTGCAGGCGGTTGGTATCGGCAGCGCCGTGCCGGCGACGATTGTCCGCAATGAAGACCTGTCGGCCCTGGGATACGACGCCGACTGGATCGTGCAGCGGACAGGCATTCTCCAGCGGCGCCACGCCGAGCCGGACGTGGCCACCAGCGACCTGGCCGTCGAGGCCGCCCGGCGGTGTATCGAGCACGCCGACGTCGACCCGCGGGAAATCGATCTGGTGGTACTGGGCACCACCACGCCCGACCAGTTGATGCCGGCCACGGCCAGCCTGGTGCAGGATCGGCTGGGGCTGTGTGCCTTGGCGATGGACATGCAGGCGGCCTGTTCGAGTTTTATCTACGCGATGATCACCGGCATGCAGTACGTGGCGACCGGGTGCAGCCGGCTGGCGCTGGTCATCGGCGCCGACTGCAATTCCCGCATCGTCAATCCGGCCGACAAGCGGACCTACCCGCTGTTCGGCGACGGAGCCGGGGCCATGCTGCTTTCGGCCGGTAGCGAGGATCAGGGCCTGCTCTCCTACGCGGTCGGCTCGGACGGGTCGGGCTGCTCGCTGTTGTGTCGTCCGGTGGGCGGCAGCCGGATGCCCTTCGCGGCGGCCGACGACGGCAACGCCCGGCACTACATGGAGATGGAAGGCCGGCCGATCTTCAAATGGGCTATCCGGATGTTGCGGGAGACGGTCTACGAGACCTTGCAGGCCGCCGATATGACACTCGACCAGGTGGACCTGGTCATTTTCCACCAGGCCAACATGCGGATCATCGGTGCCGCGGTGAAGGACCTGGGAATCCATCCCGAAAAAGTCTTCAACAACCTCGACCGCTACGGCAACACCGCCTCGGCGAGCATTCCCTTGGCGCTGGACGAGGCGTTTCGGCAAGGGCGGATCGAGCGCGGCGACCGGCTGCTGCTAAGCGGCTTCGGCGGCGGCCTCTCCTGGGGCACAACGCTGATGCGGTGGTAGCTGTTGATAGACAGTCTCGAAGCGCAAGCGAGCGAATGCGGCTCGGCGGGAGCCTCGCCCTCCCGCGGCCTTTTTCGATCCCATTCCCGGACACCCTCAACAAGGGTGATCCTCATGAAAGACATTCTCGATGAGCAAACAAGTCAGACAACTCCCCACTCGCGATAAGCAGAAGCCGGCCGATACCTGGGACCTCGGCAGCCTCTTTTCTAACGACGGTGCCTGGGAAACCGCCTTCGACCAGTGGCAAGGGCGGATCGACGAGTACGCGCGGTTCCAAGGCAAGCTCTCCGACGTCAAGACGCTGGCCGCTTGCCTGGCGTTTGATCTGGAACTGGACCGCCTCGGCGAGCGGCTGGGCGCCTATGCGTTCCTGAAAACCACCGAAGACGCAACCAATAGCACCTACCAGCGAATGCAGGGGCGGTTCGTCAACACCGCCAGTCGGGCCAGCGAAGCCGCCAGCTTCATTCGCCCGGAGATCCTCGCGATGCCGAAAACGCGGCTGGAGGAGCTGCTCCAGCAGAAGCGGCTTCAGCCCTATCGCCTAATGCTTGAGCGGCTGATCCGCTACAAGCCGCACACGCTCGGCAAGAAGGAGGAGAAGCTGCTGGCGATGCAGACCGAGATGGCCCAGGCCGCCGGCAAGATTTTCCACCAACTCAACGACGCCGACATGCGGTTTCCGGCCGTCAAGAACGAGCACGACGAGTGGGTCGAGCTGAGCCACGCCATGTTCGGCACGCTGCTGCATTCGCCGAAGCGAAGCGTCCGCAAGAACGCGTTCCATAAGTATTACCAGCAGTACGACGGCCACAAGCACACTCTGGCCGCGTCGCTTGCCGGCTCGATCCAGCGCGACATCTATTACGCCCGGGCGAGGAACTTCCCGAGCGCGCGGGAGGCGGCTTTGTTTCCCGACCAGGTGCCGGTGTCGGTCTACGACAACCTCATCGACTCGGTCCACCGCCACCTGCCCGTGCTGCATCGCTACTACGATGTCCGGCGGCGGAAGATGGGGCTTCGCGACATCCACAACTACGACACCTATGTGCCGATCCTGGCCGACTTGCAGACGCGGCATACGTGGAACGACGCGGTCAAGGTGATTCTGTCCGCCCTGAAGCCGTTGGGCGACGAGTACGGCGAGGTCCTCAAGCAGGGGCTCACCGCCCGCTGGTGCGACCGCTACGAGAATCGCGGCAAGCAGAGCGGGGCCTTCAGTTGCGGCACGTTCGACGGCGATCCCTATATCCTGATGAACTACCAGCCGGACGTCCTCGATCACGTGTTTACCCTGGCCCACGAGGCGGGCCACTCGATGCACAGCCACTATTCCTCGAAGAACCAGCCCTACGCCTATTACGACTATGTGATCTTCGTCGCCGAGGTGGCCAGCACGTTCAACGAACAGTTGCTCGGCAAATACCTGCTCGACCGCGCCAAGGACGATCGCCAACGGGCGTACCTGATCAACCGGCAACTCGACGCGATGCGCGGGACGATCTTGCGGCAGACGATGTTCGCCGAGTTCGAGAAGATCACGCACGAACTGGCCGAGTCGGGGGAGCCGCTGACGATCGAGCGGTTCCGCAAAGTCTATCGCGAGTTGTTGGAGCAGTATTTCGGCCCCGATTTCGTCCTCGACGAGGAGATGGAGCTGGAGTGCCTGCGTATCCCGCATTTCTATCGGGCGTTTTACGTCTACAAATACGCCACGGGCATGTCGGCCGCCATCGCGCTGGCCGAGCGCGTGACCGGCGGCGGCCGACAGGAGCTGGACGACTACCTCGGCTTCCTGGCCGGCGGCTGCTCGAAAGACCCGCTCGATCTGCTCCGCGACGCCGGCGTCGACATGGAGCAGCCCCAGGCGGTCGACACCGCCCTGGAGCAGTTCGGCCGGCTGGTCGACGAGCTTGATGCGCTGTTGTGATGTGTTGATCGGGAAGCAAAGTCCATACAAGCTCGACGCGCTTTCCGTACCTAATCGTCATTTCCGCCTGCGCGGCAGTGACGATTGAAAGGCACCCCCATGCCCGTTCCTGCGCGGGGGAAGAATATGCCGAAGTCATTCTTGAGTCGTTGCTTAACGCCAAGCCGGTGACAAACCGGTGTCCTATCACGGAGACCTCCCAATGAGCTTATGCCGCCAATCGCCAGTCGTGCAAACCGCATCGGTCGCGTCGACCCATCGAATGCATGCCCTGAAGCGCCTCGCTTCACAGCTAACCGCCCTGGCATTGACCGCCGTGGTCGCTTGGGGGGCCGGATGCGGCGAGCAGGCGCCTGTTGAGCAATCCGCGGACACAAGCATACCGCCTGCGACCGCCGAAGATTCTTCCCAAGAGCCGGAAGCAGAACAGGCGGCGGAGAAAGCCTCAACGCCGGAGGCGGAGCCGGCCGTATCAACCGCCGACTACGACGCCGTCGAGGGGCAATGGTATCGCGCCGACGGCGGCTATGTGATCGTGATCGAAGAAGCGAAGCGGGACGGACGTCTTAAGGCCGGCTACTTCAACCCGAACCCGATCAACGTCGCCAAGGCCGAGGCGAGCGAGAAGGACGGGAAAATCCACGTGTTCGTCGAGCTGCGCGACCAGAGCTACCCAGGCTGCACCTACAACCTGACGTACGACGCCGACCGCGACACGCTCGAAGGCACCTACTTCCAGGCCGCCGTCAAGCAGACCTACGACGTATTGTTTGTCCGGATGCAGCAGTAGCGAATTGGGGGCACCCAAGAATTGAGAGGGCGAAGCTCCCGCCGAGTCGTGAATTTTGGGAACGGCAGCGGCTCGGCGGGAGTCTCGCCCTCCCGGACTCCGAACGACTGTAGCGGCAAGAACGAGAAAAGGGAGAGCACGGCACCGGCCGCACTCTCCCTGGGGTTCTTCGTCAAAGCGGGTGCGCCTACTCGGCTTCGGCGCTGTCGGTCTTGGAGCCGGCCTCCTCAAGTTCCTTCACCGCCGCGCGGCGGCTGAGCTTCACGCGGTCCTGATCGTCGACCGCAATGACCTTCACTTCCATCTCGTCGCCGACCTTGCAGACGTCGCCGACGCTGGAGACATAGCCGTCGGACAGCTCGCTGATGTGGCAGAGGCCGTCCTTGCCGGGCAGGATCTCGATGAAGGCGCCGAAGTCCTTCACGCTGGTAACCCGACCGTGATAGATCCGGCCGATCTCGACCTTCGCGGTCAGGGCATCGACGCGGCGCATGGCCTCCTCGGCTCCCTCGGCCAGGACGCTGGAGATCACGACCACGCCGTCGTCGTCCACTTCGATCATCGCGCCGGTCGATTCCTGGATCGCGCGGATCGTCTTACCGCCCGGGCCGATCAGCAGGCCGATTTTTTCCGGATCGATCTTGGTCCGCAGCAAGCGCGGCGCCCAGGAGGATATCTCCCCGCGCGGCCGGGAAATAGCCGAGAGCATCGTGCGGAGGATTTCGATCCTCGCTTCCCGGGCTTGCGTGAGGGTTTTGCGGACGATCTCTTCGTTGATGCCGGCGATCTTCAGGTCGAGCTGGATGCCGGTGATCCCGTTTTGGGTGCCGGAGACTTTGAAGTCCATATCGCCGAAATGATCCTCGTCGCCGATAATGTCGGTCAGCAGGGCGTAGCGATCGGCTTCCTTGACCAGGCCGACCGAGATGCCGGCCACGGGATTGCTGATCGGCACGCCGGCGGCCATCAGCCCGAGCGTCGCGCCGCAGACGCTGGCCATGGAGCTGGAGCCGTTGCTTTCGAGGATATCGGAGAGAATCCGGATGGTGTAGGGGAACTCCTCCGGGCCGGGCAAGACCGGCTTGATACTGCGTTCGGCCAAGGCCCCGTGCCCGATTTCCCGGCGCCCCGGTCCGCGGATCATGCGGCATTCGCCCACGGAGAACGGCGGGAAGTAATAGTGCAGCATGAATTTCTCGGAGTACTCCTCGACCAGCCCGTCGACCCGCTGCTCGTCGCGGCCGGTGCCCAGCGTGACGGTGATCAGCGCCTGCGTCTCGCCGCGCTGGAACAGGGCCGAGCCGTGAACCCGCGGAAGCAGGTCGACCTTGCACATCAACGGACGAACCGTGGTATGGTCGCGACCGTCGGACCGGGTGCCGCTGAGGATCAAGTCGCGGATGACCCGGGCTTCCAGATCGTGCCAGGCGCGGCTGAAGGCGGCCGGATCGATGGCTCCCTCGGCGGCCGCATCGGGAATCATCTCCTCGGTTGCTCGCTGCTTCACTTGGCCGCAGGCCTCGGCCCGAGCGTGCTTGCCCTCGGTCCGCGTGGCTTCGGTCAGGGCGTCGTAATAACGCTCTTTGAGCCGCTCGAACAGCCCGTCGGGCTCGGGGATCTCATATTCCGGCTTTTGCACGCCGGCCTTCTCGACCAGCTCTTCCTGCATTTCGCAAATCTGCCGGATGATCGCGTGGGCCGCCATCACGGCGTCGCCCATCTCCTGCTCGGGCAGTTCGCGGGCAAAGCCCTCGATCATCAGCACCGAATCCTTCGTGCCCGAGACGATCAGATCCAGATCGCTCATCTCCAACTGGTCGTGGGTCGGGAAGGGCACAAGCTGGCCGTCGACCAGGGCCATCCGGACCGAGCCGATCGGGCCCCCGAAGGGCATCGGCGAGAGACACAAGCTGGCCGAGGCGCCGTTCATCGCCAGCACATCGCCGTCGTTCTGGCGGTCGCTGGCCATCACGAAGGTGAGCACCTGGACCTCGTCGCGGAACCATTCCGGGAACGAGGGGCGGATCGGACGGTCGATCAGCCGCGCGGTGAGTGTTTCCTTGGTGGTGGGGCGGCCTTCCCGCTTGAGGAACCCGCCGGGGAACTTTCCGGCCGCGGCGACCCGCTCGCGATAATCGCAGGTCAGAGGAAAGAAGTCGATGCC
>Ga0180433_10004633_pt1 | contig 19159 bp, 16 predicted proteins | sample SS_ome_8_FD_132980 | JGI IMG/M metagenome (GOLD analysis project Ga0180433, IMG submission 132980) | Hypersaline lake sediment archaeal communities from the Salton Sea, California, USA - SS_1_D_1 metaG | ecosystem: Environmental > Aquatic > Non-marine Saline and Alkaline > Hypersaline >... | reverse complement strand
GCACACCGAGTGCGTCGTGATGTCGCTGAAGTACCTCGGCGAGCACCTCGACATCCACGCAGGCGGCAACGACCTCGTCTTTCCCCACCACGAGAACGAGATCGCGCAGGCCGAGGCGACGACGGGGAAGCCGTTCTTCCGATTCTGGATGCACAACGGGATGCTCGCGTTCCAGGAGGACAAGATGTCGAAGTCCGTCGGGAACGTCGCGCCCGCCCACGAGGTCCTCGATGCGTTCGACGCCGAGACGGTCCGATACTTCTTCCTGTCGCGCCATTACCGCAAGCCGATGGACTACTCGCAGGACGGGCTCCGCGCCGCACGAACCGCCCTCGCGCGAGTCCAGACGCTCGTTCGCGACATCGAGGCCGAGCTTCGCGACGCGACCGGCGAGCCCGACGAGGCCGACCGAGCCTTCACCGAGTCGCTGACGGCCTTCCGAACCCGCTACGTCGACGCGATGGACGACGACCTGAACACCGTCGACGCGATCGGGGTCCTGCAGGAGGTCGTCGCGGCGGCGAACCGGTTCAAGGCCGAGGCCTCCGGTGCAGATCGGCTCGCGCTGCGCGATGCGGTCCGATTGATCCGCGAGCTCGCCGATCCGCTCGGCCTTTTTCCGGAGACGCAGGAGACCACGGGATCGATCGACGCCGACCTGATCGACCTGTTGATCGAGCTCCGCGCCGAGCTTCGAGACAAAAAGGAGTTCGAGCTCGCCGATCGAATCCGAGATCGGCTCGAGGGACTCGGCGTCGTCCTGAAGGACGGGCCCTCGAGGACGATCTGGACGACCGGTCAACCCGGCCGGTCTCCGGCGCGCAACAGTTGAACGAGGATCTCGCGCGCTTCCACGAGGTCGACCGCGTCGTGGTACCGCGCGTCGGACGGGATGTGATCCCGCATCCAGGCCGGCGTTCCGACCAGAATGACCTCCCCGATGCCGGCGCTCCGGGCCGCGATCAGATCGAGGTGTGTGTCGCCGATCGCCACGGCCTCTTGCGGACGGACCTTCAGCCGATCCAGCGCGCCGAGGAACGCCTCCGGATCGGGCTTGTAGGCGCCGTCGTCGCGGGTTAGGACGAGATCGAACGAGAGCGCGAAACGTCGAAGCACCGTCTCGACGCTTCGACGCGAGTTGTTCGTGATCAGCGCGCAGCAGACGTCGTGTCGGTGGAGAAGGTCGAGAAGCTCGTGGGTTCCGGGGATCAGCTCGCCGTTCTGCGCCCCGCCCTTCTCCGCCTCGTGCAACATCGCGAGCCCGTTCGCGGAGTCCTCCGGGGATGCCTCACGCAGCTGAGCGAGGATCGGCCGCCCGTCCCAAGGGATCCGGATCTTCTTTCGTAGCGCCAGCCAATCGATCTTCGAATCGAAGATCGTCCCGTCCATGTCGAGCAACGCCACGCGGATCGTCACGATCCTCCAGTGTACCGAATCGGCTTCGCCCGATCAGCCGGGACGACCGTTGAGAACTACCGACGGGAGGCTACGGAAGATTCCGCACGTGCAGGCCGACGACGTCCGAGTACTGCGCGCCGGACGCGTCGGTGACGAGCAGCGTGATCCAGACGTCCTCGCCGTTGCAGAACTGGGTCGTCGGCGCGAAGTACAGCGGGTCGCTCGCCGTCGGATCGAGGAACCATCCCTTGGTCGCGCTCCATTGGAACCCCACCTGACCGCAAATGGGGTGCGACACGGTGGAATGCAGCTGAATGAACGAGCACTCGTCGATGCACAGCGGCATGTTCCGATTGATCCCCGGTTTCATGACGTGGCAGGGATCGGCGCAGACGTCGTAGCAACCCCAGGTCAGCGGCGCGCAGGGCGTCGAAGCACACGGCGTGCTCGGGCGGCCACAGCCGCCGACGAGCGGCACCGGAGACGTCTCAGGAACAGGAACAACGGTGACCGGTGCCTGCGTAGGCCGGCAAGGTGAACAGGACGGCCTCCCGCACGGAACGCTCGGATACCCGCATCCTCCGACCAGCGAAGGAGCTCTCGCAGTAGAAACGGCACTCGTCGTCGCACCGCACGAAGAGTACGGAGCAGCGGCGCTCGGAGTGGACACGTACATAGTCTGAGACGTCGGTGCTTCCTCGACGACCGGCCGCCAGTAGCTCGATCCGACGTCGGCGTCCTCGGTCTGAGCCAGCTCGAGTTCAGGCTCGGTCACCTGCTGAGCCGCAGGCGCCCCAAGCAGCAGCAGAAGCGCGATAGCAACCGCACCCGCTCCGATCAACCAGATTCCGAATGTGCTGTTCATCGCTTCGCAACCTCCCGTTCAGGCTCCCCCACTCTACTCTCTCACCCGCTGTCCCGGCGCTGCACGAAGATCGATCAGCAAAGCAAGTATAGCGATCCGCGGGGCTTTCCGGAGTTACGCGGATTACACAGCGAAACGGCTCGGGCGGCCTTGCTGGCCGTTCTGGTGTGCCATATCCTTGGTCGATTCTGTAAGGGTGGTCGAACTGTGGCAGGGTACAAGTCCGAGACGGATCCCGTCGCGAATCACGAGAGGACACGCCGCTTGGTCGCATACGTTCCCCGGAGCGAAGCCACCTCGCGGACGTACGAGGCGCTCGGCTTCCGTTGCGGTTTGGAGATCCACCAGCAGCTGAAGACGGAGCACAAGCTGTTCTGCCGGTGTCCGGCCGGCCTGTATCAAGCGCGCAATGAGTTCGACGCCCAACTCGTCCGTCACATGCGCCCGACGCTCAGCGAGCTCGGTGAGTACGACGGCACGGCGTTGATGGAGTTCAAGACGAAGAAAAACATCGTCTATCGGATCAAGGGCGAAACCGCCTGCACCTACGACATCGACGACACACCGCCGTTCCCGCTGAACCGCGAGGCGCTCGCCATTGCGATGCAGATCGCCCTTCTGCTCGAAACCAGCATCGTGGGCGAGCTGCACATCACGCGCAAGCAGTACCTCGATGGCAGCATCCCGACCGGCTTTCAGCGAACGGCAATCGTCGGGATCGACGGCTCGATTCCGGTCGCCTCGAGGCGGGTCGGAATCCGACAGCTGAGCCTCGAGGAGGATTCGTGCCGCGAGGTTTCGGATCGTGGCCACGAGCGGGTCTACACGACCGACCGCCTCGGGATCCCGCTCGTCGAGACGGTCACCGAGCCGGAGCTGCTGACGCCGGACGTAGCCGCCGAGGCGGCGAACTACATCCGCTACCTCGCCCGCAGCACCGGGAGGGTCAACACAGGGATCGGAGCAGCGCGCCAGGACGTGAACGTGAGCGTCGAGGGGGGGACTCGCGTCGAGATCAAGGGGGTCCAACACATTCGATGGATCCCCGAGCTGACGCACAACGAGGCGTTCCGACAGCGGGCGTTGCTACTGATTCGCGACGAGCTGAACGCCCGGTTCGAAGACCCGTCCCCCTGGGCGCTCGAATCGATCCCCATCGACCGATCCGACGTCTCACGTCTTGTGGGGCCAGCCGGCCTCCCCGATGACGCGCGGTTCGCGGCCGTCCGGTTGCCGGGCTTCGCTGGTCTTCTTTCGTTCTTCACCTCGCCGGGACGCTGCTTCGCCGACGAGCTCTCCGATCGACTGAAGGTGGTCGCCTGCATCGACAAGCCGAACATGATTCACTCCGAATCGCTCGACCCGTGCCGCGACGCGACCGACTGGTCCGTCCTTCGACGCCGGCTTGGGGCGTCGGACGCGGACCCTCTCGTCATTCTCTGGGGGCCGGTCGCCGACGTCCCGACGGCGATCGAGACGATCGATGAGCGCTGCCGGCTCGCGTTCGACGGCGTCCCGAACGAGACGCGCAAGGGGCTGCCTGACGGAACGACCGTCTTCGAACGCGTCCTGCCCGGTCCCGATCGGATGTACCCCGACACCGACTCGGCTCCGATCCCGATCGACGAAGCGATGATCGAAGCGGCCCGCCGCACCCTCCCGCCGCGGTCGATCGCCGAACAGGTCGAGCGGCTTGAACGCTGGGAGGTTCCGGCGGACGCCCGAGGGTTCATCCTGAGACGAAACCTGTTCTCGCTGACGCAGCGCCTGCACGAGGACGTCGGACTGCCGTCCCGATTCGTCGGGTCGCTCGTCGGTCACATGCTGCGGCGAGTCGTCCGGACCCACCCGATCGACGAGGACCGGATCGTCGACCTCGCACGCACGGTCTCAGAGAAGGGGCTATCGATCGACATTCTGAAGCCGCTTGTCCCGGCGGCGCTCGCCGATCCGGCGTCCGACGTTGAGCGGCTTCTCGAACGGATCGGCTATCGCCCGCACACCAAAGCGGACGTCGAAGCGGCGATCGAGCGGCTCCGAAGAGAGTTGGACGGGAGCGGCCTTGCTCCCGACGACGCGCGAAACTGGATGATGGGGTGGCTGCGCGCGATCGCTCTGGGGAACGTCCCGCTTCGAGACGTGGCGGTCGAGGTCGAGGAGGCCCTACGGTGAGCGACGCGCACAAGGGGTACAAAGGGGACGCGCTGGCGGTCCTCACGCGGTTCGGCACCGCCGTCTGGGACAACGTCGAAATCCAGTCGACGCGCGGCCGGTTCCGGGGGATCGTCCTTCCGCGTTCCGAGTTCGATGACTCCCTCCACCTCGTCCTCAAGCTCGAGACGGGATACAACGTCGGCATCGACGTGCGAACGATCGAAGCAATGACCGTGCTCGGCTCGAAGGAGGCGCACTACAGGATCCCCGAGAAGGAGTTCCCTTTCTCTCCGGAGAAGCCGAACCTGAAGCTGTTCGGCACCGGCGGCACGATCGCCTCCCGTCTCGACTACCGAACCGGTGCCGTCATCCCGGCGTTCTCCCCCGGTGAGTTGTACGGCGCCGTTCCCGAGCTGGCCGACATCTGCAACCTCTCGACGGAGCAGGTGTGTGCCGTCTTCTCGGAGAACATGGGGCCGCAGCAGTACGTCGCGCTGGCCGAGGGAATCCGTCGGGAGATCGAGGACGGGATCGACGGGATCGTCATCGGCCACGGAACGGACACGATGCACCACACCGCCAGCGCCCTCGCGTTCATGGTGCAGAATCCGCCGGTCCCGATCGTCATGGTCGGCTCGCAGCGCTCGTCCGACCGTCCGTCGTCTGACGCCGCTCTGAACCTGATTCACGCGACGACCGCCGCCGGGACGTCGGACATCGCCGAAGTCACGGTCTGCATGTTCGGCCCGACCTCGGACGAGTACGGACTCCTCCACCGTGGAACGCGGGTTCGGAAGATGCACTCGTCGTACCGATCGACGTTCCGCACGATCGGGGACATCCCGCTTGCCACGGTCACCCGGGACGGCGTCACGCCGCTTCGCGAGGACTACAACCGGCGCCGCGACGACCGGCGGGTCGAGATCGTCCCGACGTTCGAGGAGCGCGTGACGCTTCTCTACTACTACCCCAACATGCATCCGGACGTCATCGACGCGCTCGTCGAGAAGGGGTACAGAGGGATCGTCATCGCCGGAACGGGTCTCGGCCACGTCAACAAGCCGGTCTACCCGGCCATCGAGCGGGCCGCGGCGGCCGGCGTTGCACTCTACATGACCGTTCAGACGCTGTGGGGGTACGTCGCCATGTTCGTCTACGACACCGGGAGGGACCTGATGGCGAAGGGGATCGTTCCGGCCGCGAACATGCTCCCCGAAGTGGCGTACGTGAAGCTCGGCTGGGCCCTCGGGCAGACCGACGACCTCGACGAAGCAAAGCGGATCATGCTCACGCCGATTTGCGGTGAGATCACCGAGCGGGAACCCCACGACGGCTATCTCATCTTCCAGGGAGGAATGCCCGAGATGGCCGAGTTCATGAAGAAGGTGCACAAGTAGCGAGCGCGCCGGGGCTCAGCACCGGCGCGAATTCCCCGGCCAATTACCGACCCGATCGGTCCCGCTCATTCCGACGCCTTTCCTCCGTTCTCCCGGCGGGCGAAGCAGAGCGCCGACCACGTTGCGTCGATCGACGCGATCTTGTAGTCGACGAAGCCGCGCTCCAGCCCGAACGCGCGGACGACCGTCTGCGACAGGTCCGACTTCACGCCGGACGCCTTCTTCGGCCACGCCAGCCACAGCCGGCCGCCGTCCTGCAAGCGCCGGGCGGCCGAAGTGAAGTCGCGTTCGAGGTCGGCGACCGACGTCTCGAACAGGAGGATCACCTCGGCCGATTCCGTCGTTCCATTGAGCAGGACCGTGCCTTTCGAGAGATCCCCCAGCGTCTTCCCGAAGCCGGCCGGCGCGTTGAGGAGGGCGACCGACTTCCCGTCCGCGATGCCGAGCCTCACCGCCAAGGAGACACCGGCGTACGCGTCCATCGCGCCCGGAACGACCGGCTCCGCGTGCGGGAGCGCGAGCGCCTCGGCGATGGTCGCTGAAGCGTCTTCCCACACGGTGTACGCGGCGTCCGGAAGGAGGGCACGAACCCGGGCGGTTTTTTCCGGGTCTCCCTCGATGAAGACGAGCGGAATATACCGCGTCGCCTTCTGCCGGCGGAGCCACCCGCCGACCTCGCGACCCTGCGACGGCATCCGCCCGAGGTCGATCACGAACGCGTCCGGCGGATCGTCTCGCAGGACGCGCGGATCCCCTCGTGGGTCGGTGAAGCAGGACACCTCGTAGCCCTCCCGACGAAGCGACGTAGCGCGTTCCTTCGCTTCTTCCACGTTCCAGTGGACGAGCACCACGCGTTTCATCCGCGCCCCTCTTGACTCGGCGCCGTGGCGCCGGAGCCGAAGGACCGGTCGAGCCGCCGGAGCGCGTCGAGCTCCGCTTTCTGGCCGAGCTTCGCCCGCCGGATCGCCCGCCCGAGGAGGTCGATCGTCCGATCGTACAGCGGCCGATCGACCGGGTAGGGGATCCCGTCCTTCCCACCGTGGGCGAACGAGAACCGCGCGGGGTCCTCGTGGCTCGGCGCGTCGCCGTAGACGAGCTCGGAGATCAGCGACAGGGCACGGATCGTCTTCGCCCCGACGCCGGGGAGGCAGAGGAGGTCCCTGAACGTCCCGGGCCGCGCTTCGTACGTCTTGACGAAGATCCGCTCCAGTCGATTCGGGGCGACGTCGGCGAGGACGATCTCGTGCCGCCTCGGCAGGGCGAGCGACTTCAGCCTCTTCAGTTCCCCGCTGATCTCGGCAGGCGGCCGGAGCGACAGGTCCGCGGCCGTCCGGCGGGCCGGCCCGCTCTCCTCGGCCACAAGGTTGAGCGTTTCTCCCCGCTTGTCGCAGCAGACGGCGGAGTGCGGCTCGCAGACGAAGTCCGACACCGCGCGCGACAGCCAGTGGTATCGCCGCGCCATCCCGTTCGTTTCATTCATCCCCTGCTGGACGACCGCCCACTCCCCCTCGCGGTCGAACAGGAAGGTATGGTGGTAGATCTGATACCCGTCCTGGACCGCGGCGCTGTCGACCTTGGCCGAGGTGCGGCTCGCGTCGATCAGCCGATCGGCGTCGAGACCGGTTCGGTCCCCCCAGGCGGCGATCTCGTCCGGCGTCCTCCGCGACGTCGCCCCCTTCCCGCCGGCGACGAACAGACCCAGCTCCTCTTCGCGCCCCTTGATCCCCTCCTTAATCGCGCCGCAGGTGGTCGTCGTCAGACCGGAGGAGTGCCAGTCGAACCCGAGGACGCAGCCGAGCGCCTGGAACCAAAACGGATCGCTGATCCGCGCGAGAAACCCGGCCGTGCCGTGCTCGAGGACGACGATCTCGGAGACCTCGCGCGCGAGCTGCGCCATCCGGCCGAACAGCCACTTCGGGGCGCGGCCGCGGTGAAGCGGAAGGTCGGCGGTTCCCAGCTTCATGGCCCGACCCTACCCGATCGGCGAGCCGGACGTCGATTCTTCCGACGGCTCGGCGGGCGGGCGTCCGGCGAGCATCCGCTCGGCGTTGGCGTACGCGATCTTCTCGATTTCCTCATCGGAGAGCTCGAGTCGATCGAGGATCTCGTAGTACGCTTCGTACGGATAGACCGGGTGGTCTGTCGCGAACAGCAGCCGGTCGATGCCGATCGCTCGGAGCAAGCGCGCTGTCCCCTCCGCGCCGAAGAACTGTCCGACCATCAGCAGCGTCCCCGAGAGGTCCACGTAGCCGCCGCCGGCGAACACCTCGAAGAACGACACGCCGCCCATGTGCGCGATCACGTAGGCGAGGTCGCGGCCGTAGACGGCCCGGTAGATCCGCGACGGGGCGGAGCCGTGGAAGTCGGGGTCGTAGCCCGTCGGGCTGGAGTGAAAGACGACCGGCACGCCGAGCCCGGCCGCCGCCTCGATCCACGGGAGAAAGCGCGGGTCGTCGACGCCGGTCTTGAGATTGGACGCGTGGATCTTGAGCCCCTCGAGCCCGAGCTGGCTCACCGCGCGCCGTAGCTCGGCGACGCCGCGCGACGGAAGGACGTACTTCCCGTCGATCGCGCAGTCGGCGAACGCGCTCAAGCGGCCGTCCGAGTCGCGGACGATCCCCGCCTGGCGCTCGTTGTTCGCCCGCAGCCAATCCGCGTGTTCCTCCCCCTCGAGCGGGAAGTACTCGGGATGGTTGATCGGCAGCACGACGGCGCGCTCGACGTTGTGGGCGTCCATCGTCCGCAGCATCGCCTCGGGCGGATTGAAGGTCAGATCGGTGTCCTCGCGCTGATGGAGGACGACGTGCACGTGCACGTCGATCTTCCGGATCTCCCGCCAGCGGCTCACGGTACGGCCGCCTCAGGCGCGCGGCGGGATGATCCGATCGACGACACCGTAGTCGAGCGCTTCCTTCGCCGACATGAAGTAGTCGCGATCGGTGTCCTTGGCGACCTTCTTCTTCGTCTTCCCGGTGTGCTCGGCGAGGATGTCGATCAACAGGTCGCGTATTCGCAACAGCTCGTCGGTCTGGATCTTCACGTCGGTGGCCATGCCTTGGGATCCGCCGAACACTTGGTGGAGGAGGATCCGCGAGTTCGGCAGCGCGCCCCGCTTCCCGGGCGTTCCGGCGGCCAGCAGGACCGCCGCCATGCTCGCCGCCTGGCCGATGCAGATCGTCTCCACGTCGCACTTCACGAACCGAAGCGTGTCGTAGACGGCGAGGCCCGCGGTGACCGAGCCGCCCGGCGAGTTGATGTAGAGGCGGATGTCCTTCGCCGGGTCCTTCGCCGCGAGGAAGAGCATCTGGGCGATGACCACGTTCGCGACGTCGTCGTCGAGCGCGTCCCGCAGAAAGATGATCCGATCCTCCAGCAGGCGGGAGTAGATGTCGTAGGACCGTTCGGCGTGTCCGGTATGATCGATGACAAACGGGATCTGGGCCGTCATGATTCCTCCTCCTCTCTGATCGTCGCCGCGTCGTGGAGGCTCCGGAAGACGCGCTCGTTCACCTTGCTCGCCCGATAGCTGTCCCACCGGTCGTCCGCCTTCAACCGGGCGACGAACCGGAGCGGCTCCTCGCCGCGATCTTCCGCCTCGGCCCGAGCCATGCTCGTCAGCTCATCGTCGTCGATGCCGATCTCCAGGTCTCGCCCGAGTTGTCGAAGGACCAGCTCGCGCCGGACGCGGTGGGAGATCGAGTCGCGGATCTCGCCGGCGAACGCCTCCTCGTCGAGCTCGCGTCGCTCGAGGTACTCGGCGAACGTCGACGTCGAATCGGGCGCATCGAACGACGATTTCACCCGCTCGAGCTCCTCGTCGACCAGCTCGTCGAGGAACGGCTCCGGAAGCGGGATCTCCGTCTTTTCGACCAACGCATCGAGGAGGATCGTGTTCGTCATCCGCAGGTGGTGCTCGGATCGCTGTTCGCCGAGCTTCGCTCGGATGTCTGCCTCAAGCGCCGCCAGACCGTCGAACCCGGCGTCCTTCGCGAGCTCGTCGTCGATCTCCGGGAGGACGATCTGCTGAAGGCCGACGACGGAGAGAGTCGTCCGAACGGGTCTCCCCTCGGCGAGCTCCGCGTCGATCTCGATGTCGGCACCGACCTTCGCGCCGATCAGGTGCTTCGTCACCGGGTTGCTCGACTCGGCGCGCGTGTCCCACTCCTCGCCGTTCTCCCTCACCCGGACGATGTCCCCGTCGCCGACGGTGTCGCCCTCCTTCTCCTCCAGGGTCGAGAAGTGCGATTGGACCTCCGCCAGCGCCCCTCGGACGTCCTCTTCGGAGACCGGCCGCTCCGCCGGCACGGTGACCTCGAGGTCTTCGAGGTTCGGCAACACGAGGTCGGGAAGGATCGAGAACGTCAAGGAGAAGACGAACGGCTCGGACTCGGCGTGCGACACCTCTTCGAGCCGCGGCGTCGAGACCGGACGGAGATCGAGCGCCGTCAACGCCTCCGGGACGTACTGCCGCTGGAGGTCCTCCTTCGCCTCGGCGATGAACGCGTCCCGGCCGAAACGGGATTCGAGGAGGTGCCGTGGCACGTGCCCCTTTCGGAATCCGGGAATCCGGACCTCTCGGGCGTAGCGCCGGTAGACCGACTCAAGTCCCTTCTTCACCTCGTCGGGGGCGATCGTCACTTGAACCGTCGCTTCCGTCTCGTCTCGCTGCGTGATCTCGAAGTGCGCCTTGTCGCTCATTCCTGCGGGATCTCCGAACCGTTCCGTGGATGGGCGGATTATACGCGCGGTCCGGAGGGGCAACAAGGAAACCCGCTCACCTACGCGGTTAGGTGAAGACCGCGACGAGCCAGCGCGCCCCGAGGAGGAGGCGCCAAAGACCGGAGACGCCGTTGAAGATCAGGTTCAGCCCGCCGAGGTAGAAGATCGCGACGATGATGAGGAAGCCGTACCGTTCGATCGATAGCAGCAACCGGCGGCCTCCGGCGGGAAGGAAGTACATCAGGATCCGCGAGCCGTCAAGCGGCGGAACCGGGATCAGGTTGAACAGGGCGAGGAGCAGGTTGTACAGCACGAACGCGCTGAGCAGGTAGAACAGCCAGTGAACCAAGTTGGCCGCGAACCCCGTGTTCCCGAACAGGATCCCGGCGGGCACGAGAAGAACCAGCAGCCGACCGACACCCGCGGTCACGAGGGCGAGGGCGACGTTCGTTCCCGGGCCGGCGAGCGCCACGTAGAGCATCCCCCGTAGCGGATTGCGGAAGTACGCCGGGTTGATCGGAACCGGTTTCGCCCATCCGAACAGAAGCAGGTTCCACCCGAACAGGAACCGGAACACCGCGATCATCACCGGAACGAGGATCGTCCCGACCGGGTCGACGTGCGCGAGAGGGTTCAGCGTGAGCCGCCCGCGGCTCTTCGCCGTCGGATCGCCGAGGCGGAGGGCCACAAACCCGTGGGCGACCTCGTGCAAGACGATTGCCATGAACACGGCGAGCAACGACAGGATCACCTCAAGGATCAGCTCGAAGGTCATTCCCCCTCCTCACGGCTCGACCGTCAGTGTATCGCCCTCCGAGACGTTTACCACTCCGGGCGCAGCGCCCGGCGGCTTCCGTACGTGCTTCGCCTCGGCCACGACGACCTGAACACGCCGTTCGCCGCGCGCCTTGGAGTGCGCCGCCGCCAGCTTCGCGGCACGCTCGACCACCGCCTCGGGGATCTCGCGCCGCCCGCCCCGCCGAACCACCACGTGCGATCCGGCGAAGCCCTTCGCGTGCAGCCAGAGATCGTCCGCCGCGGCGTCCCGAAGGAGCCGGTCGTTCTCGGCCGCGCTCCTTCCGATCAGGATCGTGAACCCGTCGACCCGGATCTCACGGCCCTCGCGCTTCGGAGCAACGGGGCGGGCGGCCGCCTTCGGCAGAAGGGCGAGCGCCTCCTCCCCGACGGCACGTCCGTTGCGATGCGCCTCCGTCGCCGCTTCGAGAAGCTCGATCTCCCCTCGCAGACGCTCGATCCGCGAGGTCACGTGCGGCCGCCCGCGGCGAAGCCGCTTCGCCCGTTCGTACAGCCGCTGCGCGTTCTCGATCGCGGTGAGCCAAGGCGCGAGGCGGATCGTCACCTCGTTCTCGGTTTCCGGATCGATCAAGTCGGCCCCCTCGGCCTTCGGCTCGATCTCCCCGTGGTGGATCATCAGCAGATCTCCGAGCCGTTGGAATCGATCCGCCTCGTCGGCGTCGTCGAGCCAGTCGCGCAGCTTCTCCAGCGTTCGCGCCCGCCGCACCATCGCGCGCCGCAGCTCGGAACCGAGCGCCGACGCCTCGGCCTCCGCCCCCTCTGCACTCGTCTCCGACACCGCGTCGAGCGCCTCGCCGAACGTGCGCGCCGGCTCGGCCGGCGGCGGCAGCGGGTAGAACGTTGCCCGTTCCTGCTCAGCGACGACTCGCGGAGACGGGGTCTCGATGCACGAGACGATCTCCCTCAGCGCCGCCTGAACCACGCTTGCCCGCTGATGTGCGTCCGCACGCTCATCGAGCCCACGCAGAAGATCCTCGGCGGTCGCCCGGCCGATCCCATCGACCGCACGGATCAATCCGTGCAGCGGATTCTCGCCCGCCAGGATCTCGGCAAGCTCCTCCGCCGAGACCTTAGACGGGTCGACCTTGTCCTGCGGCCGGAGGGCGGCGTACGCCTCGCCGGGTCGGTTCCTCCGGTCGAGGTGCGCCGAGCCGAGGACCGTGCCGTCCTCGAGCAGATGGAGATTGCCTCGGACGCCGGTCAGCTCCGCGACGAGCCGGTTCGTTTTCGTCGTCCGGCCGTCCTTTCGCTCGACGTCGAGCGTGACGACGCGATCCCACCCGCGTTGCCGCGCGGAGACGATCCTGCCGCCGCGCAGGTGACGGCGGAGGAGCATGACGAACGGGCTCGGCTTCGCGGGGTTGGGAAGGCTCAGCTTCGTCAAGTGGATCGTCGCGTTTCGAGGCGATAGGAGGATCCGACGGTTGCCGCCTGCGTACACGTGGAGGACGAGCGTGCTCTTCGCCGGTTGGTAGACCGAACGGACGAACCCGCCCTCCACCGCCGACCGCACCTCCCGCAACGCCGCCGCGATCGCCAGACCGTCCATCCCGCCTCCGATTTGAAGCCCCGATTCGAAACGCTATAATCGCGATTGTATCGCCAGCGTAGCTCAGTGGTAGAGCAACGGTTTCGTAAACCGTCGGTCGGAGGTTCGACTCCTCTCGCTGGCTCTTGGTTAGAAGGCTACTTCACGCGATCGTCAGTCCACGTGCTCTAAAAAACATCGAACCTGTCTTGTCCAGTAGCCTTTGCGAACCGGGCTCTCCAAGCGGCTGTCGGTACCTTGCGACATGTGTCACGTATATCGGGCAGTGGAAAGGGCCAATACTCTCCTTCCGCTCTTCAACTGAGTTCGCATCTCTTGGCCGTCCTGCACTTCTGTGCTATACTCGGTGCGTGGATAGGGCACCGAACTGATCATGGTGCAGGTCAATAAGTGATCAGCCGGTATACCTGTGCATGGGTGTGCCGGGCCCCCTTCGAGCGAAGGGGGCTGTTCCTTGGTCAGTCATCGAGCGCATGGAAGATTCGGCAATTGCCTCGTCCGCGCCTCTTCTGTTATCCTAAGTTCTGCTTCCGCACGCCGTTCAGATGGGGAGGAGGAATGGACCGGAGCAGTAGGAATGTGCTAACAAGCATCTGGCTCTACCTCTGCGCAGCAGGAGGGCTCATCCTCGGACTCGCTCTCCTAGCGACCAATTGGGTGCTAGGTTTGGTGTTTGTAGCTCTCGGTCTGTTCATGGGAGTAGTCGCCAAGGAGTACGCGAAGCATGAGGCAAAGAAGCGTGTGATACGGGAAGCGCTAACCGAGTTTGAGGAAGACCGGCGGCTCTGATCGCAAGACGGGAGCTACCTCGCCAGTCTCTCCTACTTGCTACGTCAACGGCTCACGTTGAGAGCCGTGAATATCATGATCGCACAAGTCATCCAGACCGTTGCTCGTGTATAGCGCCGAATCTCTCTGTGATGAAGTTCATCTCGGATCTCCTGCCTGCGCATGTGCTCATCCCCGGGAATGACGACAGTGGTTCGCAGCTTGTTGTACTCGTCTTGTAGCTCTTCTCTTGACGCCCTTCTCAGATCGGCCCACTTCTCGATCATGTTTCCCTGCACAGGACGGTAGCGTTCTACTAGTCAGCGGCGTAACGCATCCGATTTAGGTGTCATCACGAACCTGATGTTTCGGTGTGGTGAGCTGACAGAAGCGAGGAGCGCTATTCCCGTTTGTCCGACTTGTTCTCACGGGCCTTCCTCTGCTCGATACTCCTTCGCTTGTGCTTGGCGCGCTTCTTGCGGAAGGCTTTGTCAATGCGAAGCTGCTCCAGCTCCTGACGCTCCTTGTCCGCAAGTGGGGCAGAGACTTCGACGCGATCGGCTCTCTCCCTCTCGCGCTTCGCGATGTCCCACGCCACTTGCAGAGCGTAGAAGGGCTTCTCTAGTTCAGGTACCTCATCGTAGAACTCCGAGAGTGAGTCAAGATAGCTTGCTTCGCCAGCCCGGAACAGCTCCTTGGCTTCCTGAATTCTGAGGTTCGCCTCGTTGATCAGGGGATTGAAATATCTTGCGTATGAGTGTTCATCTATGACTGATATGCCACTGAGGAACAGATCAGACCGAATCGCCTCATACACAGCGAGGTCGTCCCAAGGCTCCTCGGTGCGGAAGAGGAGTAGATAGCGGTACAGAGCCTCAGGCGACCATACTGGGCAATCTGACCCTGGGAACACACGCCTAAGAACCCCACTCTGCGACACAAAATACGCACGACTAGGTCCCTCATCAAGTGCTTCGAAGAGACCTTCCCGCTCTCCGAGAAGAAGGATGAGCACTTCTGCCTCTGCCTCACACTGGCTTTGACGCCGGTACGTGTCTCGTTCGATGCGGTCCTCTCGGATCTTCTCAGTCCAGTGGGGGCGATCACCCCAGTCGATTGCCCGGAATCCCTCCCACTCACTGAACCGTCTGGTCTCAACGTTGAACGCAGATACCACTTGTTCCACCGCAGCGCCAAGGTCGTCTGTGGCATCCTTGCCGAAGATCGACTCGATGTACATCTCGAAGGTTAGCGCCGGGTGGTTGGCCGCGCTCCGAATGAAGCCATCGATGAATAGGTTTTGCTTGTAGGCGCCCCGCAGCAATGCGATCATCATGAACTCCGTAGAGTCTGTGCCGTACTTGTTGATGCAGGTCATAGCCCACTTGAGATGCTCCACTACCTCCTCGAAGAGATTCCGAGTCGTGAAGACCGGGACCTCCAGATCCCGGATCCGCTCGAAGAGGTCGAGTGCGTATGGGTAACCGTAGCAGTTCTTGGCAAGCAGCGGAAGCACGACGCTTGAGTCCAGGATCCACACGGTGGAGGTAAGCCAGTCGCGCCTTAGCCGTGAGGCTGCCTGATGGAGACCAAGAGCGTGGAAAGCGAAATGGCCCTGTGAGAGTCCAGCAAGATAGCGAGCGAAGAGCTCGGATGGCTTCTCTATCACCCCGGCGAGGTACTCTATGAAGAAGGCACGGTACTCGAACTTCCCCAGTTGGTTCGAGGCCTCACGCAAGAAATCGAAGATGTCAAGCCCTTCGTGCAGGTTCGCTGTAGCTCCAGCAAAGACGCAAGCTGCGACACTAAGACCTCTTCGTCTCATGGCCACGTGAAGGCCTTGCATGGCCACCTCGACGAAGCTTGTCACTTCGTGCTCTGCGCTTTTCGGGAATTCGCGGACGAAATCCAGCCGGATCTGGCCAGCGACCTGATCACGGAGCAATTCAGCCTGACCTTGATTCTCGACCGCCATCCGCTGACCTTCATCGGTAAGCTGCAAGACGCGCTGCGCATTGAGCTTGATGTAACGCTGCTCTTCAAGGCGCGAGACTATCTCTTGTGCCCGTTCTCGAAGGGCTTCAGGGGGATTCGGTATCGGAAGGCTTGAGATCAGACCGGCAACGGTTTGCAGCTCTTGACTCCCATTCCGTGATAGTTGTCGGAGTATGAGTGCTTCCAGAGCACGATCGGTGAAATCACCGTCATGGGCCCGAAGACGTGATTGCGTATAGATGTAAAGGGAAGCAGCAGTGTCATCCTCCTCTGGGGATCTAATTTCCTCCGGTGGTTCGCCAACCACACGTGGAGCAATGAATCTGTTCATCAAGGGAAGAGTCCGCTGCACAAGTGCGGAATGCGTGCCGTCCGAATTCGGGTAGCTGGCCACACGGATATTCTTGGTCCTGTAGAGCTCCCGAGCCTCTGCAGCGTCTACATCAGCAGCAATCATGTAGATCGGGTGCTGGGGCGAAGCGAAGTGGTGTGCCTGCTCAATGATGAACGCGATGTCTGGATCGCGGAGGCTGTACCCCACGACAACAACATCCGCCATCTCGAAGATGGCGCCAAGCTTCCTCCTGAAGTACTCGCGAGAAGGGGAAGAGCGGAAGTCGGCATACTGAGTTGACGTGAGAACAACATTGGAAGGGTCGTCAAGACTACCATGAAGCTTGACAACGACACGCGGCGTGTCGTTACGGAGTTTCCGGAAGTCAGCCTCCGAGTTCGCAAGGACCTTGAATGACACCCCAGTGTCATCAAGGTGCTCTTTCAAGTGGTCATCGAAGCTGGTAGTGAGGTACCCCCTGAAAGGCCACATGGACAAGTAGCTGTAGATGTCACCACGCGCTCTCCTTGGGGTAAGCTCCTTATTCACAAGCTGCAGGAGCTCAGACAACCCTCCCAGATCATGCTCAGCAAGCGAGAACAGCTCTGGGAATCTATCCTCAGCGATGAATCTCAAGTACGTGTCCGAATCGTGCTCTACTCCTAGCTCAGTGACCTGCGCATGGATCCTTCGGGCGAGAAGCTCCCACGAGGGGAGACCCATGTCACATGAAGCTCCTGCGCCTACGACTGCCCAGCACCTGCCCATATTGATTAGGCGCGTCATCTCCTTGAGATGCTCCATATCCCCGCCCTCTGTCACGCTGGTCTGAAGGATTCTACAGACATGTGGCTGGACTGTAAACTATGATTCTTGGGGGTCACCCCGGGAATCGGTTCAGGAGCAAATCGAGGATCTGCCAAACCCGGTTGCGCGAGCTCAGCAGCTTCACGATCTCGCTCCGACCTGGCCGTTGTGACCTCCAGATCTTCCCGCTGAGGGGCCGATTGCCTGGAATTCTCTTTCGAAGAGCGCTTCCAAACAGGTCCATTGCAGAATCGGCACTGCTGCACCAGCCCCTTTTCGGACGCAGCTTCGAACTGCACTTCACGCGTTCTGATGCTCGTTCGGAGTGCCCCCTTCAGAGAAGGGCTACTCCGTCACTCTGGGGATCAGTGATGGTGCGTGTATCCAACGAGCGAAGATTCCGAACCACCGAACTCCGCATTCGATGGCCAAGCGGCAATGACGAAACGCCAATGAAAGGTCGTTTCGGGCTGAGCGGTCCTGCGTGGATCTCGAACTGCGCGATAATCCACGTCTGATCGTTCCAGACTGTGTTCCCATCGAGGAATGGCAAAGAAACCTACGAACACTACCACCCATTCGAAGTCACTCCACCTCCTCCTCTCGCTGGCTCTTGTTCTTCGCCGATCGGCGTCCGTTTGCCCCGGACAGACTTCTGCTGCGAATCGGCCAAAATCCCCGCTTCCCAGCACGGTTCGGCCATACGATGGACCATCTACCAGCTTCGTCGACGAAGAGGGGTGAGGGATCGTGAATGATCTAGGAAAGATTGCGGTGATCGCCGCGATCATGGGAGCGTTGTTATTGTTCGGGCTTCTGCTTTATCAGCCCGAGCCGGAGACGGTCGAACCGGTGCTCCTCGAGGAGGTGGTCACGGAGGTCACGGTTCTCCCGCCGACCTCACTGGAGATGCTCGATCCGATCTACTCGGAGAAGGCCGTCTTCCAGGACGACACGATCCGGATCGCGTTCAACATCTCGCACACCGAGGAAGGCGTCGAGAGTCGTCTCCCGTTTTGGATTCACAACATCTCCGACGACGCGATCAGCATCCTCTGGGATCGCTGCTCGATGCAGCTCCCATGCGGGAACACGGTCAACATCGTCAACGAGGAAGGTCTCGCCTACGGCGGATCGATCTCCATCGCGCCGGGAGGCGACCTGTTCGACGCGGTGATCCCGATCACCGAGATCGTCTGGGAAGAGGAGCCGATCCTTTCGACCGGCGTCCTCGATCAGGCGACGTTCACGTTCGTCCTCGCGGTCGAGCGCGCCGCGCCGGGAACCTCAACGACCCATCGTATGGGCAGCAGCCGCGGAGAACTACCGACCTGCGAGCCCGCCGTGACGACGACCGCGGGGGAGCGCGAGATCGTCTTCTACACGTTCCGGTTCGTCATCCGCTAGCGGACACACCGCCTGGACAGCGAACTGACCGTTGCGCCTGAGGACCCACAAGGGGCCTCAGGCGTCTTTCTTTGGCTTCCGAAACAATATTTGCCGGTTCCTTCTGGTTTGCTGTAGGCTAGCACAGAACCCAGGGACCTCAAGGGAGACAGGAAGGAGGTGAGCTCCGTGGTCCGGAAGAGCGAAGTGACGACGTTGTCGATCTACATTCCGAAGAGCAAGCTCGCCAAGAAGCCGATCGAACGGTTGGATCGCCTCGGGAAGAAGGTCGACCGATCGATCAACTACCTCGTCGTCGAAGCGATCATTCAGTATCTGGATCGCGAAGAGAAGAAGCGATAGAGCGAGCTTCGGACCCCGTATCCATGGCGAGGACCGTCCAACCGCCTTGCGATCCTCTCGGAAGAGGTCAAAGATTGTAGTGCATCGTGAACCCGTGCGGATGCGGTCGCGTGGCGGCCGCTTCCTCACGCTCCGTGTGAGTCCAGCTCCAAACGCCTCCTCGGCGAACACGCCCCCGGCCAATAGGCCAGTGCGCACCGCCCCGAGATCCCGCTGAGTCCCGTCGATCCCGGCATCGATTCCCACACTGTCTGCTCCCTCGAAACACTCAGCGATGCAGGTTCCGCGCGGCGATGAACGACAGCCCCTTCTTCGTCAACGCGGCGGCCGTCCGGTTCAGCGCGGCGTGCTTGTCGAGGTAGTTGCGCTCCAGCGCCGACATGAGCCCTTGGGCCTCGATCTCGCTCTTCGGCAGGAAATACTCCAGGATGTCGGAGGGGTGGTCGCGTGCCGCGTCGATCTCCGGGACGCCGCCCTCGTGCTTCGCGGAGACGTTCGCGACGTGATCGGCCAGCTCGACCAGCTCGTCGGTCCGATCGTACGGCTGGATGACGATCGATTTCTGCGTCTCGGTGATGTGGTGCTCGAACCGGACGTTCTCCTCGAGG
>Ga0180433_10004631_pt1 | contig 19161 bp, 15 predicted proteins | sample SS_ome_8_FD_132980 | JGI IMG/M metagenome (GOLD analysis project Ga0180433, IMG submission 132980) | Hypersaline lake sediment archaeal communities from the Salton Sea, California, USA - SS_1_D_1 metaG | ecosystem: Environmental > Aquatic > Non-marine Saline and Alkaline > Hypersaline >... | reverse complement strand
TTAGCACTTTGTCTTGTAGCGGAACTGCTTTGCCAAAATCACTCGTTTCAAACAAAAAATTGATAAAAATTACAGCTTGTGTGCGTTGTCTCTTCGAGAGTCAGTTATTATGATGCTTATACCGGTATCAGTGATGATTTTTCGATCTTCAAGTGCTCAAAAAATATAATTTTTCAGCACCGACTATTTATATGACTTTATTTTTTAAAGTGCAAGTGTTTAGCACTTTAATAACGCGCCCCTTCAGGCAAATCTCGGAATTCCTTCCAGACTTCTGCCGCTTCATCTCGCAGCAACTGCTCCATCTTGATGGAACGTTGTGAGGGCTCTTGTCGTATATCCTCGTAAATATCAGTATCAGCATAAAGGTCTGCGTAATCTGCACATGAAGAGGCATAGACTATTCGATCAATTCGAGCCCAACGAGCTGCTGCATAGCACATAGGGCAGCACTCCCCTGTCGTATAGAGCGTTGCTCCTGAAAGGTCCCAGCGACCTAGCACTTTAGCAGCTTCACGTATTGCATTCATCTCTGCATGCGCTGTAGGGTCATTATCTTTTAACACCCTATTTCCTGCAGCGGCAAGTATCTTGCCGTCGAGAACGATAACTGCGCCAAAGGGCCCTCCTGTCTTCTTCTCAAGGGCAGCGATCCGCATCTCCTCAATTGCACGGCGCATAAAAACTACATCTTCCCTGTTCATTGTGATGCCTTTTGTAACTGAGCATTAATAACAGCACTTAAAAAAAGATCATGTAAAGCTCTATCGTGCTGCAGCTGAATAGTCATACCTACATAGAGATGCTCAAGTTTTCCGCCCTCCTCATACGTAGCAATTGCAGCACATGCCACACCTTTTATTATCTCTTTCCCTTCTTTTGCTAGAATATCTGGAATTGCATATAAGCGAGCCAACAACTCTTTTTGCTGTTTCTGAACTGCTTCTAACATTATTTTACTCCTACATATATATCTAAAATTACATTGCCATGATCTTTTGCTCGTTCATCGTATACTTCAAAATCTACTCCATAGCTCCGCCCTCCTCCTAATTCATCTGGAGACATTGTCCAAATAGATTGCCAGGCATCCATAACCACATGAGGCATAGGACCTCTCTCTGTTGTCATCTTGATATATTTTTGCTTTGGGATAACCAAGGAACAAAAACCCTCTGGCAATGGCTCCTCAAACGAGGAAACCTCCTCTCCAATAAAATAAGTATATGCACCTTTAAAGTTACTTTCATACTCTGTGTAAGCACAATAAGTTACCTGAGGACGCTTTCTCAATGGGATTTTTTCAAAAAGGTTGTTATGAAAATAGCGTTGCACACATGGAGCAATTTTTCCCTTAATAGGGTCAAGCTCATCCTCATTACATGTTCTAACTGTAATACCAACCAACTTGATTTCTGGCGGCTCAACACTCTCTTTCTTCATAACAGATCCTTTCTTAAAAATAGGGTGAATCATATACTACCATTATGTTTGAAAATCGCTCAACCCATACACTTCTGTCTAACGGAAAAAAACTCTTTGGCATGCTTCACATGCCGATTGTTAACGAAGATACAAAGGTCCCTCTCGTTCTTATGCTCCATGGCTTTGCAGGCAATAAATCAGGCCGCTATCGTCTTTTTGTCCACCTCTCCGAACAGCTTGCCAAATGTGGCATCGCCTCCTTCCGCTTTGACTTTAGAGGCGCAGGCGATAGCGAAGGCGATTTTCGTGACACTACCATTCATACAATGCTCGAAGACGGGCTTTCTGCTTTCAAATATATTCACCATATTCCACATATTGACTCTGAAAAAATAAGCTTCGTAGGTCTTTCTATGGGCGGGTGTATTGCCTCGCTGCTTACTGAACAACTTTCTACAAAAAGCCTTTCCCTCTGGGCCGCTGTCTATGATGGAAAACCATGGATAAAGTCGCAGCAGACAGAGTACATGGGAACAGAGCTTCATACAGACTTCATAGACCAATTCCTTGCGGTCGATATGAAAAAGACACTTAAAAACATAAAAGATGTTCCCTTCTCCTATTTTGTCGGGAAAGAAGACCCGATGATCTTTCACTATCACTATCAAAAGTATAAGGAAAATCGCGAAGATGGTGAGTTTCATCTTTTAGACCGCTCTGACCACAGCTTTTCAGACAAAGAAGAGCGGTATTATTTACTCAAACATACAACAGAATTTTTTGTGAGGACATTATGCCCAGAACATCCCCTCTAGAAGAGGCTCGAAGAAACTTTATCCCTCAGCTTCCAGAAGCATTTTCGCGATTAGCACAAAGTGAAACTCCCTTAAAAGTAGGTGTAGTCCTTTCTGGCGGGCAAGCTCCTGGCGGCCACAATGTGATCTCAGGGCTTTTTGACGCCCTAAGGAGTATCCATCCTCAAAGTGAGCTGATCGGCTTTGTAAACGGACCTAAAGGCATTTTATCAAATGATTTTATCTCTCTTAATGAGGAGGCTATCGCTCCATACAGAAATCAGGGAGGGTTTCATATTATCGGCTCAGGAAGAGATAAGATTGAATCAGAAGATCATTTTTCTACAGCCCTTAGGGTTTGTTCAGAACTTGATCTCGATGGTCTTGTCATTATCGGCGGCGATGACTCAAACACCAATGCGTATTTCCTCTCTGATTATTTTGCAAAACATCAAGCGAAGACAGTTGTCGTAGGTGTTCCAAAAACAATTGATGGCGATCTTCAGAACAAAGATATTGCTATCTCTTTCGGTTTTGACACCGCAACAAAAATCTACAGTGAAACGATCGGCAACATTGCAAAAGATGCCCTTTCTGCAAGAAAATACTACTTTTTCATCAAATTGATGGGCCGATCTGCCTCACACGTAGCCCTCGAATGCGCTCTCCAAACACAGCCCAACCACACACTTATTGGTGAGGAGATTGCAGAAAAAGAGATGCATCTCGAAGAGGTCGTCAACCAGCTTGCAAATCTTATTGAGGAAAGAGCACAGCATGACAAACACTATGGCCTGATACTTATACCTGAGGGCATTATTGAATTCATTCCTGACATGAAAGTGCTTGTATCAGAATTAAACCAACTCATATCAGAGGGAAAAGACCTCTCTCATTTATCCGGAGAGGCACAGAAAACATTTTCCCTTCTTCCCAAAACAATACAAGAGCAGCTCCTTTTAGATAGAGACCCTCATGGGAATGTCCAGGTATCCAAAATAGAGACAGAAAAACTCTTTATTGAAATGGTCTCAAAAAAGTTAGATCCCTCCATCCCCTTTAAAGCTCAAGGCATTTTCTGCGGCTATGAGGGAAGGTCTGCAATGCCCTCTTTCTTCGATACTCATTACTGTTATGCTCTCGGCCATACAGCAGCATCACTTATAGCGGCAAAGAAAAATGGCTATATGGCAACGGTGCAAAACCTCTCAAAACCTATTCAAGAATGGACCCCCCATTTTTCTCTTATCGAAGCTATGCTCCATACAGAGATACGAAAAGGAAAAGAGAAAAGAGTAATTAAAAAAGCTCTTGTAGAATGTTCGAGAGAGCCATTTCTTAACTTTGCAAAAAAGCGAAAGACATGGAAACTCGAAGACTCCTACGTCCAAATTGGCCCTATGCAGTTTTTTGGCCCTGAGGAGATTCAAGAGACGCGACCACTTTCTCTAAGGTAGTATCTAACACACACGAAAGCTCAGCCTGTAGAGAAGAGGGCGCACTTTTCTGATCTAAAAGTTTCTCAACACACTCTAAAAGGTCATTTTCGTTCGTTTGAGAAATAGCATTGTGATTCTGGGCAATTTCTAAAAGCTCTGCCTGGGTATGCATATAGGGCCCACAGCATGTAGGGATACCTAAAAAAATAGGCTCTAAAATATTATGGCCTCCAACACGCTCGATAAAGCTTCCTGCAACAATTGCAACAGATGCGATTTTATAAAAATGAAGCAGTTTTCCGAGCACGTCTCCTACATAAATCTGGAACGGGTTTTCACTCTTTCCGCTATAACGCCTTACCCCAAAACCGCTCTTTTCCATCATCGAAAAGACCTCTTCAAAGCGTTCTGGGTGGCGTGGGACAAAAAGAAGCTTTATCGATGGATCCTTTTCTAAAAGTGGGCGTAACTTCTCTAGAATCACCTGCTCTTCAGGATCATGGCTCGAGCCGATAGTGATAATTCGATCATCTTTTTTAAAGCCTAACTCCTCTTTAAAATCAGATGAAAAGACAGGAAGATCAATATCTAATTTTAAGTTTCCAGTCACCTCTACTTTTTCAGACTCGATAGGAAGCTGAAGAAAACGCTCCTTGTACAGTGCGTTCTGAACAAAGAAGCGATCAACACAAGCAAGAAGTTTCTTTGTAAAAAAGGAGAACGTCAAAAACCTTTTCAAAGACTTCTCAGAGATCTTTCCACTTACTAAAAGAGTGCGCGCTCCTCTTTTTTTTGCCTCTTTTAAAAAACGGTACCAGAAATCAGTCTCAGAAAGAATCAGAAGGTCGATGGAAAGATTTCTTAATAACGAAAACACTGAGAAATAGGAATCAAACGGGAGAAAGAGATGATAATCTACAAAGGGCATCGCTCTTTTTCCTGTATCATATCCAGTTTCTGTTACATTGCTTACAACTAACGTGGCGCTTGGTTCTTTCTCTTTAAGCTTCTTACACAGCTTTGCAACAGAAAGAGTCTCACCAACAGATACTGCATGAACCCATATAAGAGGGCCCTCTCCCTTCTTTTCTACTTTTTGAAAAAATCCTAACCGCTTCAAAAAGCTCCTTCTATACTTTCCTGAACGGACCATTTCAAATAACACTTTCGGCAAAGAAAAAAAAAGGGACAGATCAAAAAGAAGTTCATAGAAAAGAGAAAACAGCATACCTACTCCACAAGATATTTTTCATAGGAAAAGGAGATCTGCACCGGCAACTCAACCTCAAGCAAGATGTCATTATTAACATATTCCTGCTCGATAATGCGCCCCTCTCTCATTGCTTGTGAGACAAGATGGTACTCACTTTGCGGGATCTTCACACGCATTATCTTCCGCCAGCTTTTAAGTACCCACTCCATCTCATCAAAAAGAGCGTCAACACCTTCGTTTTGCAGTGCCGACATCGAGACCGCTCTTGGATAGGTAAATTTCAGCTTGGTAAACACCTCTGGATCGCTATTTTCAAGGTCCATCTTATTAAAGCAGGTGATCATTGGCATATCACCGGCGCCAAGCTCCTCGAGCACCTGCAGGGTAGTTTCCGCCTGTTCGAGTGCCATAGGATGACTTGCATCGATCATATGAATGAGCACATCGGCTTGAGCAGCCTCCTCAAGGGTGCTTCGAAAGGCAACGACAAGAAGATGGGGTAACTTGCGTACAAAACCGACCGTATCGACACACAGAATCTCCTGATGGGAAAAAGGAAGATGAAACTGCCTTGTCGTCGTATCAAGAGTAGCAAAAAGTTTATCTTCGACAAGCACATCAGCACCGGTAATCGCATGCATAAGGGTAGATTTTCCTGCGTTTGTATATCCTACAATCGCAAAAACAGGCACGCCACGACGTTCACGAAGCCCTCTTTGGGTCTCTCTATAATTCTTAATAGATGCGATCTCATGACGAAGTTGCGACTCTCTTTTTTTCAAGAGTCTTTTATCGATCTCAATCTGCCGCTCACCCTCACCCTTAAGGTAACCACCACCAGAAGCACCTCCTCCTCCTCCTGTCTGCTTAGAGAAATGGCTCCAACGGTGTTTCAGTCTCGGCACCAGATATCTCGTCTTTGCAAGTTCGATCTGCAGCTTAGCCTCTTTAGACTTTGCTCTATCTGCAAACACGCCTAAGATAACAACTGTACGATCGATTACAGGTATTTTAAAAAAGCTCTCTAGGTTACGCTGCTGGGCAGGAGAGATCTCATCATCAAAAATAATGAGCTTAATCCCCTTCTCTTTTCTTAAAACATCCATCTCTTCGAGCTTTCCCTGGCTCAAAAAAGTTGCTGCACAGCATGTTCTGAGAGGCGTTATAACTTTTTCCTCAACTGCAATACCATGCGTTTCTGCTAAAAGGGCAAGTTCCTCAACGTGTTCTTCAGTCTCATGAAGATGTACTTTATGGGTATACACCCCTATAAGCAGGGCAGGAAGGTCACTCAGCCTATTTCTATCAAACCACGCGTGAGAGGTCTCATCAAAGGAAACTTCCGTTACTTCTTTTTCTGTCACACATACCTCAAATATCAAATATACATTCTAATCCATCATAAGAGAGATGCATCCCCTCTTTCAACTCTGAAGACACCCTCTCATAGTCCACCTCATGAGAGACATGAACAAAATACGCCTTCTCACACCCCGTCCTCGAGGCAAAATCCACAGCCTCATCAATTGTAAGGTGAAAAGAAGATGGCCCTTTTCCCAGAGCAGAAACAACCAAAGTCTTCACTCCATAAAGTGGAGGGAAGATATCTTCAGAATAGCTTTTTATATCGGTCACATAGGCAAAAGAGCCAAGACGAAAACCTAAAACAGGCATCGAGCCTTGCATATAAGTAAAGTAAGAAAAAGGAAGGCCACAAAATTCCACACCGCCCTCAGAAGCATGCAGTGGATTGAAATAAAACTGTGAAGAATAGCTCTGGCCATTTTTAGGAGGAAGAAAAAGGTAGAAAAACAGCTTCTGGATATCTTCAAAGCTCGATTGTTTTAAAAGACACTCGATAGGGCCGCTTTGCAAGAAGTTATAGACACGCAACTCCTCCAAGCCACCGACATGGTCATAATGACTATGGGTGATAATCACCCCATCAATTCGATCGATGCCATAACGCAACGCCTGCTGGCGTATATCAGGAGAGGGATCGACAAGAATATTCTTCCCCCCACAACGAAGCAGCACACTCGTTCTTAACCTCTTATTCTTCTCATCCGTAGACAGACACACCGGGCACGAACACCCGATCTTAGGAGTACCTGTCGATGCTCCTGTCCCTAAAAATAGACACGTTCCTTTTTCCATATTTCCAAAGTATACCCTACCAAGAACAAACTGTAAAACAGCTTTTTATATGTCAGGACTTTGTCCCTCAAACCCTACCAAAGGGTGAACGTTCACCCTTTGGAATCCCCCACTATGGCAATACAACTCTCTTCTTTTGAGAGCAAAAAACCAATAAGCTTTTTAAGCTTATTGGTTTTTTGCTCTCTCATAGAGGGGTTTCCAAAGGGCATCATGCCCTTTGGTGGGGTTTAAGGGGCAACGCCCCTTATAGTAAATCCCTGACCATATCACGTTCTTCGATGAGTTCTTTTTCAGAGATTTTGATTTTTTCTTCGAGGAATGGATTGAGATCGATTCCAGGAATGATCTCTTTTCCTTTGCATGGGAAGGAGAAGACGAGATCTTCGTCTATGCCGTAGGGGTTATTTTGGGAATAGACTCCTGTGGAAAAGAGCTCCTCTTGCCCTGTGACGATGGATTTCATAGCGTCGAGCGCCGCAGACGCTGCAGATGCTGCAGAGGACTTTCCTCGTACTTTGATGATCTCTCCCCCTCTTTTTTGCACTTTAGGGATGAATGTCTCTTTAAGCCATTCTTCGTCTTGAATAACCTCTTGCATGGTTTTGGTTCCTATTCGAGCGTGAATAAAGTCTGGTACCATTGTTGGGGAGTGGTTGCCCCATATGATCATGTCTTGAATCTCTTTTACTGGCACAGAGGCTTTCTTTGCTAAAAAGCCCTTTGCTCTATTCTCATCAAGGCGTGTCATGGCGTAGAATGAGGTGGGAGAAAGGTTTTTTGCATTGTGTATGGCGATAAGGGCATTTGTGTTACAGGGGTTTCCTACAACGAGAGCTTTTACATTTTTCGATGCGACCTCTGAGAGCGCACTTCCTTGTGCTTTAAATATGGCTCCATTTTTCTGAAGGAGATCTTTTCTCTCCATGCCAGGACCTCGGGGTTGCGCTCCCACTAAAAAGGCGTAGTCGACCCCTTCAAATACCTTGCGTGGATCAGTACCAATAATTACTTTCTGTAGAAGAGGAAAAGCACAGTCGTAGAGTTCCATCTCAACTCCTAAAAGTGAGTCTTTCATTGCTTCAATTTCGAGTAGATGCAGTATAACGGGCCTGTTTTGAAAAAGTTCGCCGTTGGCAAGACGAAACAAAAGTGCATATGCTAAATTACCCGCAGCTCCGGTCACTGCTATACGTACTGGATCAACCATGATCTATTCCTCCTATATTTTCTTTGATAAAAACAAAATTTTTCTTTACATACAAGAAAAAGGAAGGAAAAATATGCACATAGATTACAGTATCGATGACTCATCTAAAAAGTATCTTTATTTAGATGTACCTTTTCAACAGGGTTTGCAGCACATGTATCTTGCTTTTAAAGGTAAGGAATTTGGTCTTTCTTTAGGCGATCAAATTTCTCACTTTACTGCCGGTTTTTTTAAAATGATTCCAATTATAGGCCATATCTTTGCAGGGGTCGATACGGCTCTCCACTCTAAAAACCTTACTGTTATCGACCTTAGCGGCATTGACGACCCTTTTGAAAGAGGAAGGGTTTTTGCACAAAAATGTAAAAGCCAGCTCAAAGAGGTCTACAGCGTTATTATCGCACAAAAAGGATCTGATGAAGAATTACGAAAGGCTGCAAAAGAGTTTGAAAAACAGATTGATAAGGAACAAATTCAGGAACTTCACGGCATTGCTGAGGGGATTGGTCTTCCATATGCGGACATCCTTTTTATGCACACCTTTTTGGATGCAAGCCCTGGAGCTTATGGCTGCACGGCAATGGTAAGAAAAGTTGCAAGTGCGCAACCTGAACAAAGAATTGCTGCTGCTAATCACTCTGTTCATATTGAAGAGTATGATCCCTATAATGAATCTGTCTTACGTAAAAACGCTCTCTTTTGGGCGCGTATATCTGAACAAAAACCGGAAGGCGCACTTAAAGAATCTGGAGTTGCAGATACCATTCAGTCGATTGTATTTGATACCAATGCAAAAAAAATCACTCTGTGTGCTTCTGGAAAAAAAGCCTTTAATAAAAAGTTCCAAACCTTTCATCCCTTTGGAGAAGGGTCTGCACAACCTCTTTCTCAAAAAAGAATCGAGCTCTTGCGCAATTTAGATTGGCCTTGGCACTTTTTAGGACAAAATACCATCCTTCTTATCAAAAAGGTAAATGGCAAAAAAATTGCCAACGTTACCTTCCCTGGATATATAGGAACCCTCTCAGGTATGAATGAGGACGGGCTTGCCCTTGCAATTTGCTCAAGAGGTGATATTTCCAATGCAAAAGGCACCCCCAACCCCCTTCTTTTTACACAAATGCTTGCAAGGTGCAAAACAGTGGAAGAAGCAAAGGGTTTTTTGCAAACACACTCTCAAGGCTCTTCTATGAACCTCGTCCTTGCCGATAAAGACAAAGCAGTAAGCCTCGAACTACGAGGAATGGGTGATTTTGATGAGGTTGCCTCTATTGCCGAAGGGCAGTAGCAGCACAGACATTATATACAGCAACCCCTAAAATGGTACCAATCACCTCTCCACAAAAAGAGGTAAAGATTGGTGAGACTATTTTAGCAACGAGGTTATCTGTAAGGCCAAAAGGCATTGCTCTATTTTTTCCTATTTCCCTAAAGACAAAGGTGAGAGCCTGATGAGTGATTCCTACGGCAAAATAGGACCAGGCGGTCATCGAGAAAAAGTAAACTGCATAGCTTGCAATTCTATAAACAAGCTCTTTTTTGAATGGCAAGGTTTGTACAGCACCCTTTGCTTTAAAGAAAAGGGTCTTAAAAAGAGTGATGAGCGTTTGAGCAATCTCCCTTACTGTCCAGTAGAGCATATCTCCCATAAGGCATGTGGCAGTGGCGCTGAGTACCGGCACAGTCGATGAGGTAAAGAAGAATGCAAAAAATGCACCAATTCTCTCTTTTGCAATTTGCGAGATAAGTGGGGTAAGATGACGCTTTACCGTCTCACCTGAAGTGATACAGAAAAACTGTTTTGCAGCAAACCCACAACAATTTGAAAGGAGGGACTCCCCTAAAGACACACTACTCATACGCTTGAAGACAATAAAAGAAATCAAACGAAAAGAGCAAGAATATTTTCTTGCTCTTTTCATTTACGCATTAGCGACGATCTTCTTCATCTACTGCTAACCGAGCACTATGAGTTTCTCTTTCCTCGGGCTTTCTGTATTTCCGAGGGCTCCCAAGCTCTGTCTGTTTTGATGTTGACAATGGATTTCCTGCTGGTTCCTCAATAAGAGGTGAGAGTAGTTCGGGAGTTGCTACATCCTGATCATGTTCACCCGCTCTTTTGGCACCCCTGCCTCCTCTTTTTAAGGCAAGAAGACTTGGATCGGGCAAAGTCTGACTCCTATTATGGCAAGGAGATCTACTTCTAAAAATCGGCGCATCAGTAGTTGCCGCAGCTGCTGCGGCTGCACCTGTTGCAATAGACGATATTGCCCCTCTCCTTCCTACTAAACCGAGAGGTTTGGGCGGTCTTGCTGGTGGACTAGAAAGAGCAGACGAACTTGACGCTGCCGACAAAGATGAAACCGCTGTATGACTTGCAGATGTCGAAGGAGAAGAGGCAGAAGCTAGATCGATAAAGGGAAAAGCAGAGCTTTCTTGTCCTGCTGCTGCTCCCGCTGGAGGTGTGGCTAGTGAAAGTCCTTGAAACGAGGTAACAGGCGATGGTTCTTCACTACCAGGCAATCGCTGTAACGCCGCTGCTCCAGATTGATCTGGAGGATCAACTCTTACTGTAAAGGGTGGCGCTGCCACAGCAAAAGGTGGAAGCTCTTCACAAGAACCGAAGCTTTCGCCTGAGCGGATGAGAGGTTTTTTTCCTCCGGAAAAGGCCCAACCAAAAACGTCATAACCTCCTGATTGTTGGGAGGTGGGTCGAGAAAATGGTCGCTTCTGATCCATTAAGGCTGCGGCCATTGCCCTTCTTTCTGCTTCCGCACGTGCTTCCTCCTCTTGTCTCCTTTTGAGAACTTCTTCAGCTTCTCTTTTTTTCCTATCTGCTATTTGCTTCATCAGAGCAAACACTTGCTGGTCAGGTGCTTTTGACCGAAATAGAGCACCAAACCGATCATAGGCTAACGGACACACGTAATCCACTATTTCAAAGGCTGGACCTTGAAAAAAGTCAGACATCTTTGGATCATATGTCTCTTGTTGCCCCTCCTTTTTATACATCCGCAGATGCATATTACCGAAATGGAGAAGGCTTGTTAAGAGAGTAAGTGTAAAGGGCGCCTTATCATCCCTTCCAAGCATCTGAAAGTAGGGATTAAAATTAATCTCTCCCCTTATCGAATAGGTGTACTTTGCTTTTAAAGAGACCCATTCATGTAGGACCAGCTGGTACTGAACTACTTTTTCATGTAAAGAAGCTAGCTCTGCTAGTGCTGCTAAAAGCCGCCATTTTATATTCTGATCAAGCTGCTCATATGCTCTTTGCACTATTGGGCTTTGTGGTGAGAATAGGTGCTCAATATCTCGAATAAAAACACGCATAATATCTGACACATTGCTTGGATCCCTCTCTTTCGCTAGAGCTTGTCTATATGAGTCAATTCCTTTAAGAATCTCATCACAATAGAGATGGTTTTTTCGAAGTGGCTCAACCATTTTAGATAACGTTTGCCCTGTCGCTAAAATTGATTTCCAAAGCTCTTTTTTTAGCGCATCTAGCTTTCCTTCTAAAACTCTTTCTTCATTCAGCTCCTCTTTTGCTTCTACTAGAAATGACAGGGAGCCTCTAAGGGCTGCAAAAGTATCAACAGCGGGCAATTTGCCTACTGAAGTTTGCAGCTCTGTGATCATTTTCATGCGGAAATCACTGTATCCAGCTTGCAGTGAGCGTTGAAGAACAATGATTGAAATGAGCAAGCTATCACGAACAGCGGGATTTATCTTACATTGCCTTGTAATATACTCAAGTAATGATCCTTTTAAATGAGCTGGAGAGGAGAGAGCAGTAAAGCCCATCTGATTACAGGTATCTAAAGCTTCCCTATAGAACTGTTCAGCAGAAAAATACTGAATAGGGGCTTCTCTATTTGAAGGATCGATTCGAATAGATCCCTCTACAGGTAAAGAGACTGCTTTAAAAAAGCACTCTATGACAGTCTTCTTAATAGAGACCTCATGAGCAAAAGCTTTTCTTTCTTCTGCTTCAATATATCTGGTTGAAAAATCCGAGAGTTGCCTTACAAAGGACTCTAAGTCTCGTTTGAGTGGTTCGAGCTCTTTTCCGCTTTGAAGAAAATTGGACAATTCAATATTCCGCTGCATTCTCTCTTTTAAATCCACAAATTTTTCATTAAAGCGGGCTATCTCTGCTTTCTCTTCATTTTTAAAACGCTCCTTCATAACGGCTTCTTGTGCAGGAACGGCTAAAGAGGCCATTTTCGCAAAATTTTTGCAAAAAAGCTCTATACCTTTAGTTGCCTTTTGCCAACTAAATTGATCCGAGAGAGCTTGTTCTGAAAAAATCTGAGGGAGTTTATCTTTTAAAAATGAATATATATTCATGTAATTACATGGGGCGCCTCGCCAATCTTCCCGGGTAATGTTCCTGTACAGCATAGTACTAAGTTCTTCCATACCCTCTTGATTGGTCTTTACGAGAAGATAGGGATATTCACTTGGTCTTTTTTCTAGAACTTGAGCAAAAGCTATGAGAGCTCCTGCAGAACGCTGTATAGACCTTGCTACCGCTGCTGCAGTATCACGAGGAGCCACTTTTACTTCGTACTCTTCTTTTCCTTCAGCGCTTTCGGGTGCTACAGCTGCTGGGGCTGCGGCTGCGGCTTCAGGTAGCGCTGATTCATGAGAATCCATGACAGCATCTTCTTCTGGAGGCATGGCAAGAGGCGGTTTATCTTGCATTGCTGCTGGTTGCATTGCTGCTGGTTGTATTGGTTGCATTATTTTTCTCCTTTTTACCTTTTTTTATTGTTGCGGCTCTTCATCTTGCATTGCTGCTGTTTGCATTGCTGCTGGTGCTGGCTCACCTTCTTCTGGCTCAACTGGAACTGGCGATACTCGCAACCCTGGGCTTGCTCTATCTGGGGATGAGCCTCCAGGAAGTCTAAGAGTTGTAGTCAGTGAACTCACTGGAGGTGTCGCTCTCCGCATCTCTCTCTCTGGAGAAGGGCTTACCGATCCTGAACCGCTACTTGATGCGGCTGGAGCTGCTGCTAAGCTGCTTGACTGCAAACTTGACTGAGCAGATGACGCGGGTTGATGTGCTCCAAATATATCAGCACGTGCTTGATAATTGATGCTTTGTCTATACCCCTCTTTTGAAAGAGTAACACTGACAAAACCTTTCCATCCAATTGCTCCTGGCTTTCTCTGATGGAGCATCCTTGTCGGCTTAGGCTGTGGCACATCCTGTCCGCCCTCATCAATATAGAGCTCTGAGTCTAACAGGTCTTTTTTTGCAATGGCGTAGATCTCTGCAAAAGTAACTGGATAGTTGTCCTCACTTTTCAGTCTTACAAAAAACTGCCTAAATGCTTCCTGTATCATATGTTCAGGAGCATCCTTTTCTACAGCACCCTCTGGAACAAGACGATAGCGCCGGTCAAAATGGGGATGTAACTGCTTTAAAGCAGAAAGACTCCTAAACAAGGACCAGATACATGTACATGTCTCTTGATAAAATTCTACCCCTTCAGGTGAAACACAGCCTATGCTAGCCATGTTTTCAATCGAAATACGCACAAGATCAAGCGCTTCTGCAATTTTGTCTAACTGATCTTCACCTTCACTCTGCAAAAGTGCTTTTAAGCCTTGTACTCTCTTTGCAAGTTGAGCTGGGTCGTCTTGTTCCTTATAAGAAGTGCCGGTACTTTTGGGAATCTGCTTTGCTTTTTCCACAATTGTTTCAACTAAAAAGAGGAGTGCTCTAATATATACCAATGGCATCTGATTATACACTTTCGGATCTAGTTTAATCTCATGCATAGCGGTAAAAACCCCTTTGAGTTTCTCTACAAAAGGAGTTAGAGAAGAAAGTTTTCTTTGTTTAAGACTATCGCTATATGCAGTAAAGTTGGCGGTTGCATGATTTTTAATCTCTATGAGCGCTTTTTGAATAGACCAATTGGTTCCAAAAACAGATGCAAGAATGTGCGCTTTTAGTGTCTCGTCTTCACGAAGATTATCCTCCATGAATCGAGCAACAGCTCGCCGCTCCTCAATCAATGACCTTTCTCTAAGGAGATGTGCTGCCCTATAAAAGGATTCAGCACTTGGCGTAAAGCATCTTCCCCTTTTTTCATCATAAAAAACTGACATATTATAGAGCTGTGTTTCAGGCATAATTTCGAAAGCCTCTAAAACATAGCACCACTTATCAACTAATTCTTTCCTTTCGGCTATCAGGTAATAAATAGGATGGGTGGTAAGGATAGTCTTATGACCTTCAAGTTTCGCTCTGATATCCAACTTTAGATTCAAAGATGCAAAATTTACACCTTTTCCAATTTCCTCTAAAAGAGGCTTAAGATCTGTTACAATTTCTGGCGTTCTTTGTTCTATCCATTTTCTTTCTTTAAAAACTAACTCCTTTACTACGCTTTCTGGTATTTCCGGTATTGGAAGAGGAGAGGTAGAGGCACATTCCCTATTATAGCGATCTAATCCTTCACGTGTCTGATGCCACTCAGATGGATAGAGGATTCTTTCACTACATATTTGTGTTATTCTTTCTTCTAAAAAGCTTCTTACATTTTCTGGTTTTTCCTTTCCTGCTAAGGTACCTATAACATCTATTCCGTCTTTTGGGTATTTAACTTTTAAACTGCATCTTTTTTCAAAAATAAGGGAAGAGCCTGGTGCTGCTGCCTGAAACATTCTTAGTGCTATTGCTGTTTGTTTCAACCCTTCCTCTTCTTCAGTAGAAAGAGGATCTTTAACAACAGTCGCTACAGGCAAGGCATACGTATCACCTTCTAATGTAACTGGTGGCCCACAAGGTGGTTGTCCTCTCGGTGTAAATGGAACAGAGCCGGGGTGAAAAGCTAAAGAAGAACTTGAGGAAGATCCACTCGATGATGATGAACCTGATGACAAAGGGCTTGCTGCCGCTAGACTGGCACTTACCATATTTACCTCCTAAATATAAATATTTTTTTGACTAGTATAAAATTATAGTCCTACAATCAAACAAAAGAGGATTTTTTGAAAACTAAAAAAACACCTTTTTTTCACTTGATGAAAATTGTTTTTTCATCTAATTGAAGGTAACAACGTTAGGAGATTAAGCCGATGCAGATTGAACAGCTCTTTCAAAAAACATATGATGATATTTCAAAATTATATCATGAGCTTCAAGAAAATCCCGATGGAACGCTAGATTCAGAGGATCGAGCAAGAAGGTTAGTAAAAGAATGCAAGAACCTTGAGCACTTCTTAAAAGAGAACCCTCAACCTTTGGATAAAAATAAGATTGAGGAAATTTTCTCCTACATGAAATTCATTAAATCAACGCCTTTTATGCAGAGCTTAGGACGCTATCAAGATCCTTTGGTACAGATCTTTCACTCTTTCAAAACGATGATTAGTAAACTGCCTACTAAAAAAGTGACCAAAATCGATCCAACACATCATTAGGTATGACACGCAGTTACATTTTTATGGCACGGGCAGGGGCACGTTTGTACTATCTACGACACTACAAAATTCAGCAGTTTCTCTGGGACAAAAATGACCTTTCTTACCGTTTTTGATACAAGATGCTTTGAGACATTCTCATGCTCTTTTGCCATCTTCTCCACATCCTCTTTTGTGCTTCCAAGAGGCATTTCAAGATTTCCACGAAGCTTTCCGTTAACCTGCAACACATATGTTGCACTCTCTTCTTTCACGTAGGATGGATCCCCTTTTGGAAATGTTTCCAAAGAGACAAGAGACGAGTGACCTAAGTATGACCATAGCTCCTCACCCATGTGTGGGGCATAAAGAGAGAGAACCTTTACAAAATCACTGAGAACCTCTTTAGAGTACTCCTCCTGTTTGACAAAGTCATTTAGGAACTCCATCATCTTTGCAATTGGTGTGTTAAACTGTAACAGTGAAAGATCCTCATCCACACCGATAATCAGCTTGTTGATGAGCATGAGAGCTGCCTCTGAAGGCTTATTATCAGTAACTTTATCACTGTGGAAAATATCGTAAATCCTATTAAGGAAGCGCTTACAACCAACCACAGCTTCAGGAGTCCAAACCTTTTCCTTTTCTAATGGCCCTAAGAACATCTCAAAAAGACGAAGGGTATCTGCACCATACTCCTCGACAAGCTCATTTGGAGTGACACCATTTAATTTCGACTTGGACATCTTGTCAATTTGACTCTTAAGCTCCTCTCCAGTTGCTTTGTGGATATACTTTCCATTTTTCTCTTTTACATCTTTTGGAGAGACATACATATTCTGCTCATTTTTGTAGGATCGAGCAACGACAAGACCTTGATTGACAAGCTTCTTAAACGGCTCTGGGTGGGACACTAAGCCTAAATCATATAAGACCTTATGCCAGAAGCGGGCATAGAGAAGGTGGAGAACTGCGTGCTCTGTTCCTCCTACATACAGGTCGACAGGTAGCCAGTAGCTTTCCTTATCTTTACTCCACGCTTCATTTTCATTCCTTGCATCACAAAAACGAAGGTAGTACCAGCAGGAGCCTGCCCACTGAGGCATTGTGTTTGACTCTCTTTGCGCTTTTTTCCCTGTAACTGAATCCTCAACATGAATCCATTCTTTTGCTTTATAAAGTGGGCTGTGACCATCTCCTGCAGGCTTAAAGTCAGACATATCTGGTGGACAGAGTGGAAGTTCATCGAGACCTAGGGTACGCTTTTCCCCATTTTCAAAATGCAAAATAGGAATAGGCTCACCCCAATAACGCTGCCTTGAAAAGAGCCAGTCACGTAATTTGTAATGGACTTTTCTTACTGCAAACCCTTCTTTTTCTAAATCGCTTAAGATTTTTTCTTTTGCTTCTTTAGTCTCAAGTCCTGCATAAGATGAATTAATAAGCGTTCCATAGCCCTCATACGCTTTCTCGAAGCTTTTTTCCTCTTCTGAAGCATGCTCAGGTACTTCAATGACCTGTTTCATTGGAACTTTATAGTTTTGTGCAAACTCAAAATCGCGTTGGCAGTGTGCTGGAACAGCCATAACTGCCCCTGTACCATAGTGAGGAAGCACATAATCGGCAACGTATATAGGCAGCTTTTCCTGATTGATCGGATTGATTGCATATGCGCCTGTAAATGCTCCGGTCTTTGCTTCAGAGCGCTCAATTTCACTCTCGTTCACAGCATGCTCACGATATTCAGAAACCGTTTTGTATTCAGATGGCGCAGTAATCTTGTCGACAAGAGAGTGCTCTGGTGCAATTGCTACAAAAGTGGCTCCAGGAAGCGTGTCAAGGCGGGTTGTATACGCAACAATCTCCTCACTGCTATTTTCCACCTTGAAGGTGATCTCACCACCCTCGCTACGTCCAATCCAATTTGTTTGATGTGACTTTATACTTTCTGGCCAATCGAGAAGGTCAAGATCTTGAATCAACCGGTCAGCATATTCTGTAATCTTTAAAACCCACTGACGAAGTGGTTTTTTTATAACTTTAAATCCGCCCTCTTTTGAAAAACCATTATCAACTTCTTCATTAGCAAGAACAGTGCCTAGATGAGGACAAAAGTTAACAGAGATCTCTGCTTCATATGCAAGGCCCTTTTCATAGAGTTTTGTGAAAATCCATTGAGTCCATTTGTAATATCGAGCATCGGAAGTTGCAACCTCTCTATCCCAGTCATAGCTATACCCCAAAGTCTTTAATTCACGACGAAAATTATTGATATTGTCTTTTGTTGTTATCGACGGATGTGTTCCAGTACGCACAGCATATTGCTCTGCAGGAAGACCAAAGCTGTCCCAGCCCATAGGGTGGAGAACACTAAATCCCTTCATCCTTTTATAGCGACTGACGATATCGGTTGCTGTATACCCTACAAGGTGACCCACATGAAGCCCAGCGCCTGATGGATAGGGAAACATATCGAGAACGTAATATTTTGGCTTTTCCTTTTCTTCAATAGCTTTAAAAGCCTTTTTCTCTTCCCAGACTTTCTGCCACTTTTTCTCTATTTCCTTATGATCATACTGTGTCATAAACCACCTACAGATAATTTTTGTCGCGTGAGTATATCAAAAAGAGACTTGAACTGTAAATTCTTTTTATCGGATAATGGGAAGTATGAAGAAAAAAAACAAAAAGCTTTTTCAAAACCTTTTAAAAGCAACTTACGAATACATAAAAGGCAAGCATTACACACCTCTTTCCAAGCAAGCACTCCTTGAAAAACTCCAGATATTCCCACTACATAATCAAATTTTTGAAGCTGTGTTAAGTGAACTTCGAAAAGAGGGGCTTATCGAATATAAGGAAAAGAGATACCATCCAACCTTGCACCTTGAGCCCTCAGAGGTTCTTTGCCGCGGGTCGATTTCAGTTCACCCAAAAGGATATGGCTTTGTCACTCCTATGAGTGAAGCAAAAGAGGATATTTTTATTCCGAAGCCTTTTATGGATGATGCGATAGATGGTGATGTGGTCGATGTTCTAGTAGACACACAGAACATCTCTCCTAAAGGTCCAGAAGGTAAAGTGGTCTCTGTTATTGAAAGAACGAGAAAACATGTTATCGCAACGCTTACTGAAGGAAAAAAAGCCTTCTCTCCCCTTTTTGGACCCACTCAGCTTATCGAAATAACGAAATCAAAAAAGGGTGTAAAAAAAGGCTCTAGAGTCCGTATTGAAATTTCTGACTGGGGAACAAAGAGAACACCTCCTCAAGGAAAGGTTATCGACCTTATTGGCGATGTCAATGACCCATCCTCAGATATTCCTTTTGTATTAGAAGAATATGCGATAAAAAAAGAGTTTCCGGAAAAGGTTCTTGAGGCATGTGAGCCTCTTCATGGCAAGATTACAAAAAAAGAAAAAGAAAAGCGGAAGGATTTTCGAGCTCTCGAGACCTTCACAATAGATCCTGATACTGCTAAGGACTTTGATGATGCACTTTCA
>Ga0180433_10004630_pt1 | contig 19163 bp, 54 predicted proteins | sample SS_ome_8_FD_132980 | JGI IMG/M metagenome (GOLD analysis project Ga0180433, IMG submission 132980) | Hypersaline lake sediment archaeal communities from the Salton Sea, California, USA - SS_1_D_1 metaG | ecosystem: Environmental > Aquatic > Non-marine Saline and Alkaline > Hypersaline >... | reverse complement strand
CTTATCTTATCTTATCTTATCTTATCTTATCTTATCTTATCTTATCTTATCTTATCTTATCTTATCTTATCTTATCATATCATATCTTATCATATATGTTACTTCTATTTGAATTGAAATATTCTTATCTTATCTTATCATATATGTTACTTCTATTTGAATTGAAATAGAGTCTATATTATTATATAGTGCTTTATTAATTGTATGAAGTTTTAGGTTTATAAACCAATAACTTTATATAACCTCGCATATTAACAACATTAAGCAAAAATTATTTTTGCTTTAAAACAACGGAGTTGATATAAATGGCAGAAGCTAAAAAAGAAAAAAAGGCAGAAGCTAAAAAAGAAGAACCAAAAAAAGAAAAAATTACAATGAGTTCAGCTTTTTTAGAAGAAGCACAAAAAGGAGCAAAGGACAGAGATGAACTTGCTCAAAAGATGTATGACAGATTGTCTAAAGAAAAAGACAATAAGTTTACAAAAGAACAAGTTAGACGGCAATTGAACAACACCATTTATGCTATTAATAAAAAATCAGTATGTGGCAAAAAGTGGAAAGATTTTGAAGTTGTTGAAGTGGCAGAAGACAAAGAAAAAAATATTAAGCCGAGCATAAAGCTTGTTAAATAATATTTTTTTTCTTTTTATTTTATAGGTATATAAACCAATAATTACACTAAAAGGTGGTATTAATATGGATGAAGAAAGTAGACGTAAAATAGAAGGAGATTGCAATAATGTTAAACGTTCTGCAAAATTCCTTTTAGATGAAGAAACAGAATATGAAGAATTTTATTAATTCTTTTTTTTTTATCATTAAAATTTCTATAGAATTTTTATTGTTTATGTAGTGTTTTTAATAAGAATCTTAAGAACTTTATATGGTAATTATTAATAATAATTTTATTCTATTTTTATATGTTATATGCCAATAGAATAAAAAGGTATATAAACCAATATGTTTATATAATGTTTCTACATTAACAACACTATTATATAAATACAAAAAACGTGCCAACTATACAGGCACTATAAATATATGGTTGGAAAAAAAAATGGTAAATGTGAGTAGAACAGAAATTCTAAGACTAATAATTGAATGCCGGCAAAAACTACAGATAGCCAAAACTCAATTAGATAGTACTATGATTGATAAACGAAATACTAAAATAATGGTTAATGAAGTTGACGATATTTTAGAACAAATAGAAAAGGAGATTTGAAAATGACATACTTAGATAAAGATAGGAATAGACGTTTAAGACGTGATGAATATGTTGATAGTACAGGAGCAATTCGTAAGGAAAAAATTCAAGAAGTTGAAGAAGTTACAAAAACCATAAATTTAAATAATTATGGAAATATTCCTTGGCTTTTTCAAGGAGGCGGTTTTGTTGATATTGATGAAATAAAAACCCCAATAGAATCGTCTAAAGAATTGAATTTAAAGTTAAATAAAATAAAAGAAACAATAAACGAAAAAATACAGAAATTAAAAAGAATTCAATCTATGTGTGAAGAAGAAGAAAAGAAATATGAAACATTATGTGAAAAACGTCAACAAGCAGACAAAATTTTAGACAGGCTAATAATTGAATGTAGAGAAATGAGTAAACATAGTTTTAGAAAATATGAAATTAATAAGATGTTAGATAATTTTATACATAAACCAGAAGATTCAGTTCATGATGGGTTGAATGAATGGTTGTGTGATTTACATGAGGTGATGTAAATGGAAGAATGGAGTATTTTAAAATCTAATGATGTGAATTTTAGAATTTCAAAAGATTTGAAATTAAAATTTAAAGGTACAGAAACAGAATGTAAAAAATGGATTACAGAAAATTTCAAACCTATTGAATTTAAAGTGAACGAGTTATTTCATACAATAACTTTTTTGGAAAAAGGTGAATAAATATGAGAGAATATAAAGAAATACATTTTAGCGAAGGAACACCACTTAAAATCAAACAGAAATTATATGAAGCATACAAATATAAGAAAAGAGTAAAAATTACGTATGAAGATGGTTTTGAGGATTTCAGTGGATACCACGACAAGACGGGGCTAATACACTATTGTTTTATTGGCTGTTCTACTGGAACGAAGCCTATACTATTAGAAATATATAGTAGGCGTAGTACAGGAGGTCCAGCACTTTTAACAAGCAAAATAAAAGATGTAGAGGTATCTGAAAAATGATTGTATTTAAACACAATAATAAAGAAATAGATATAACTCTTGAAGGAACCGAAAACAAAATTGATTGGTTTAGATATAATAATTTATGCGAGGTAGAATAAAATGGATAGTATAGAAAGACTTGAAATCAAAACAAGGCATACTGCTATAATGTGCCAAGGCATTATAGAAGCTTTAGAAGAAATTAATAATACAGGAAAAGTTTCAAACGAAAAACTTTTAAATTTGAAAAAAGAATTATCTACAATGATTGCAGAGTTAATATAAAATGACAGAACAAAATAATTTTTCATTAGTTCCATCAGCAACATATAATAATGCTGTTAGTATGGTTATTCCAACAAATTATATGATAATGAAAAATCATTTTAAAATAGATTTTGATATAAACAAATATATTAAAAAATTAAAAAACCTTTTAAATATAAACATAAAGAAAAAAAGACTTCATAGTACACAAATAAGAGCAATGTGCTTAGAATTTAAAAGAGTTGCATTTGGTTTAAAACAACATAATAAAAAATATAGAAAGATATTAAAATGTTCAAATGGAGAATATGATAAAATACTTTATAGTTTTTTTAAAATATTCGAACACATGGTGCACGATAATAAATTAATGTTTATAAAAAAACATTTTGATATAAAATTATACACAAGCACAATTTATTCTGTAAGAGCATATTCATTCAATATTGATGATAAATTATGGTCATACATACAGCAAGTTTATAAAACCAAATATGTAGAATATAAAAAAATACTTAATGAATTTTTCGCTAAACGTAATAATAATATAACCTTTTCTATTCCATCTGAATATAAAAAAATATGGAATAAAGAAAGAAATGGAACAATAGAACAAGAAAAATATGTTTTTGAAAAAATTCAATATTTTTATAATAAAGAACTTTATTTATGTGCTGAAAAATTAGTAAAAACAAAAACGATAAAACCATTAATCGACAACAAATTATATGATGTGATATCAACACTTTTTATGGAAACGGATTTAAACAAAGAATTAAAAAATAAAGAAATTGACGATTTATATAAGAATACAATCAAGACTATGGTTTATCAATAAAATAAAAATAATTTGGTTTATAAACCAATAAGTATTTATATTTATTCATTTTAACAATATAATATATAAGTAAAAAAAGGTGGTATTAATGAAATATGAAGTTTTTATAAAAGTTGGTGAATGTAACAACGAAGAAGAATTATGCCAATTCTATGAGACTAATGAAGATGTTGAATTATTTGTTAAAATGAATTCAGAAAAAGGTGATTATTAAAATGTATGAAAAATTTGAATTCTTAAATGAGAACGAACATTTATTTGAAACTGTAAATTTTAAACGTCTAATTCAAATTTTAAAAATGGATAAAATTCAAATTTTAAATTACCAACGTTCAACTAATAGTTATGGAGAGTTTTTATTTATCACAATAAAAATAATTGGGAATAGTATTCCTTTAGTGTTTTACGGATTCGGACTCCATGAATACAGAGGAGAATATTTTGTTGATAAATGGAGAATGTATATTGGTAATACTTTTGATTTAGAAAAAACTAATATTCAAAATAAGAAAGAAGTAATAAACTATTTGAATTTAGAATACAAAAAATGGAAACGTATTAAAGAAACAGATGTTGTAGAGAGAGATAACACTTTTTGTATGGTAGCTGATATGGCTGATGAAGATTATGCTTTAAGTAATTTATGGTGATGTAAATATGAAATGCATTAAATGTAAAAAGGAAATGGAACATCAAGACGGCCGTGGTATTTATGTATGTGATTGTGGCTATATTGTAGAGGTAAATAAAAATGGCATTTCATTATGAATGGAAAGATTCGATTGGAGGAAGTTGTTGTGTAGAAGTTATATTTGATTATTGTGGAACGATAGAAGTTGATATTAACTCTTTGAGAGAAGAGTTTGATAATTTACAAAAAGTTGTCAATTGTTGGGACACAAATAAATATAGTGAAGAGGAACTTAATGATTTTCAAAGTAAGTTAGATATGTTGAATGAATTTGTAACTAGGAGTTGATTATAATAGCAAATCAAATAATCAAGATGAGTTGTGGATGTATTATTAATAATGATAGAACCGTAACTCCTTGCAATAAAAAAGAATGTGTAGGTACTAAAGATGAAACAAGAATTAATAAAACCAAAAGTTCATGATTACCATGACAAATCTATAAAATTCAATTTCAATAATTATATAGAGGCTTGTAGATGGATATTAGAAAACCACCAATGTTTGGTTATTAATAGTATGTTAGTTGATGCTCAAACAGCAAACGCTATAATAACAGTATATGACGCTTTAGGTAAAGAACAACAAGAAAAGGTATTATTTATCCCAATAAAAAAGTTTGCTAATTTTTCATGGAAACAGGTGACGTTAAAATGAATACATTCAAAGTATTTTTCAGCAATGGTAATAATTTAATTACTGGATTTAACGGCACTTTAAAAGATGCTGAAAAATATTATGTAGGAAAGTATTTCAATTTTGGTATAGAAAATGATATAATGACCAAAGGAATTAAAGTTCAAAAAATATAGGTGGTAGAAAACTCAGGTTAGTCAGTAAAATATTCATTGAAGAAAAATAATTAATATATTGGAGGTTTTAAAATATGAAAAATAAAAAAAGTCAAATGGTTGATTTTTTTATAATAATCGTGATTTTTTTAGTTTTTTGTTTGTTAATCATAGGAACATTATATATTTCTAAAATATTTAATAATGATATACAAGAAGCTAATTGTAAAAAAATGAGTGATAATGGTCATATTACTCATATTGAACATTTGAAAATATTTGGAATGACATATAAAGATTGTTATATACAAATAAATGATAGTAAATCAATTCCTTATGATAGATATATTGGTATTGAAAAATGATATAATGACCAAAGGAATTAAAGTTCAAAAAATATAGGTGATGTAAATGAAACCAATAAAACATCTTTTAGCTTTGGGAGAATGCAGTTGCCATGATTTAACTTTTGCAACTGATGAAGAAATAGAAAAGTATGGGTGCACTCTTAAATGTTTGAAATGTGGTGGACATAATGGCAATAAGCAAAAATGAATTTAAAAAATTATTGAATGAAAATAAGTGTCCGTTTTGTGAATTGAAATTAGAACACTATGATGGATTATTAGGTTATGAATCTATGAAGTGTAGTACTTGCAATTTTGAAATAGACCATAGTGGAATTCATATATAAATCAATACTAAAATGATAATGACAAAAACAATAATAATAGGATTATTTATTATGGTAGGAATAGTGTTTTTTGGAGCACTAATATATTTCATATATAATGAATTATCATAAAATAAAACGAACCAAAATTTAGTTAATGTTTACTATTAATTAATACAGGAAAGTGTGTTAAAAACAGGATATGTTAGCTAAAATTTTATTTCTTTAGTGTTTTATAATATTATCTTGTATGAATCAATAACTATAAATATAACCTAAATATATTTATTATAAATGCTTTTTTGGGGGTTATAATATGATAAAAACAATGGATGTAAAGAATAAAGAATATAAACTGATAACTAATAATTTAGGAAGACAGTTTTGGATTGAATCAGGAGATAAGTTTTATGAACAGAGATTTTCTTCAGGGCCGTACCAAGTCAGAAATCTTAAATTTGCTAGAAGATGTTACCCTAATAAACCTGTAATTATTGATATTGGAATGAATATAGCAAATAACACTATTGAATATGCCTCATGGGCTTCTAAAGTTTATTCATTCGAACCTTTTAAAACAACATATGAAGTTGGAATTAAAAATATAGAATTGAACAAACCATTAAAGCTTACAGGCAGATACACTTATAATCATGAAACAGGTTGTGTCACACATGAACCAACCGTTGAATATGGTTGGTGGCAAAATGAAGATGGCAGTTATGCATCCAGAGATGTTGTAGCTGAAATTATTCCTCATAATGTAGGGTTGGGTAACAAGAAAGAAAAAGTTTTAATGGAAGACCATCCTAATAATGCAGGTCATAATTGTGTTTTAACCGAACATAGAAAAAAGATTTCAAAATATGAAAAACGTGAGGCAGAAATTGAAAAGTTAGATAATTTTAAATTTGAAAAAGTAGACTTTATTAAAGTAGATGTTGAAGGTTTTGAATATAATGTGTTACTTGGTGGTTTTGAAACTATCAAAAAATTACGTCCGACAGTCCAATTAGAAATGGTTGAAAGCCAATGTAAAAAATTCAATTACAAACCACAATATATAGTTGATTATTTTTTAATGAAAATTGGTGATTATGTATATTGTGATTATCGAGGTAAAGATTTAGGAACTAAATGGAATAAACTTAAAGGTGTTATGGATTACTTTTTTGTTCCGAGAGAAGTTTTTTCAAAAATAAACAACCAATCAAATTTAGATAAATTTTTTGGTAATGAAAAAACTCCTGTAAACAAATATGACCCTAAAGTTTTTGTAGAGACTAAAGAACGAATTTTAAAAGCAAAAGAAGATAATGATAGTGATAAACTTTTGTTTGAATTAGAATCAGCTGAAATAAATAATGACGAAGGATATATGACAGAAGAAGAGTTAGACACACTCAAAAAACTTTAATTCTTTTTTTTTTTTAACTTTTTCTTTTTAGGTTTATAAACCAATAATTATTTATATTAGTTTTATTATTGTAATTGATAGTATAAAAATATACAACAATAAAGGAGTTGGTACATATGAATAAAAAAAAGAAAAAAACAAATGATAATGGTGTTGTTAAAACAGTTGCTTTAATACGAAAATATGCATCACCTTGTGAGAAAACAAAAAATAGAGAAGAATGTGTTGAAAAAATATTAGCACATTTCAAGAAGGAAGGAATAACTAAAAATTCAAAAGGTTTTCCTATAACTAAAGAATCTGTTGCAGCACAAATCAATAATACAGTAAGAGGCATTCAACAAAAAAATAGAGGTTGGTGTTCTGAATATGACGTTGTAGAAAACGAAAATGAATTCAAATTTGTAAAGAAAGAAAAATTCATTTAATACCAATAATTATATATAATGAAATTACATTATTAATAATATGGTAAACAAACAAAAATTGGAGGAATTTAAACAATTAGTTGAAGTAGGTTATAAAGTAATTAAAGAAGAAGAGCTTGGAAGTAAAGATAAAATTGAAATTAAAATAAGAACTCCTCCATTAGGCACTCGTGGTAGAATAGGAACTTGTATTAATAGACATATAAATAATAAATACACTATTTATATCTATGCTACAAAACCTAAATATGTTCCTATATATCCAGAATATAAAGGTAAAATATATGTTGATAAAAATAAACCAGATGTTAAGTTAAGAAGAATAATTGGTGATTATCGGAATATAGAAGAAATTAAAGAAACACTTGCTCATGAAATTGCACATTTAAAATATTGGAATCATAATAGTAGTCATAAAAGTTATACTGAATATATTTTAGAATTACTCAATAAAGAATTGGAGGTAATATAAAATGCCAGGAAGAGATGGAACAGGTCCTCAAGGAGAAGGTCCAAGAACAGGTGGTGGAAGAGGAGGCTGTTAAAATACAGCTTTTTCTTTTTAACTTTAAAAATGATAATCAATCACAAAAGTAAAAATACTGGAACAGTATATACAGTTGATACAATCAAATTATCATGCACATGTCCTGATTATTTATACAGGCAAAGTAAGGTTGGCGGCCTGTGCAAGCATATCAAACTGGAATTACAAAAACACCAAAATAAAAATGTAGAAGCTATAAAGTTTTTACAAGAAAACGATTCAGCTGTTGATTTTGTAGAGGCTTTTAGTGAAGAAGTGTTGGAACAGCTTAAACAGGCTGGGTATTTAATAGAAAAAAAGAATAAACTTATAATGTTAAAATGACAAAAATAAAGAAACTTATTACTGAAGAAGAGAACTATAAAATTTTATGGTGCAAGAAACGATTGTTATTATTTACAGGCATATTTATACTTATGGTTGGAGTTTGGATATTACAATTTCCTGGAAATACTTTCAACTTTTTATTTATATCCTCTATGGGATTAATATGTATTTTTTTGGGAGTTTGGGGTTTTGAATATATAAAAAAATAATGTTGGAGGAAGATTTAAATGGGTAATATATATGATGAATTAAGATGGAAAGCAACAGGCAAAAAATCACGTGAAGAATTTGACAAAGTGGCTAAAAGCAAAAAGTTTGATGATTTAGATTTAGAATATGTTGATGAAGAAGAATAACCAAAACAATAATATAGTGAAATAACATTATTAATATAAAATGAACCAAACAATATTTGAAACAATTTTTGCATTAATACATATCTTAGTATTTGGATTAGTTTATGGACTTCCAATGTATATTGGTACATTTATTATACGGCAGGTTATTACAAAGGTTATAAAATGATTAAACAAGACATTCAAATTATTGGATTAGCTGTATTTATGTATAGCTTATTCATTATAACATTATATGTGAAGTATGGAAAATGAACAAAAGATATTTAGGTAATGCAGTATTTGCAATGATGGGATTATCATCAATAATCTTAATAATTCAAGGGTATATTCATAACAAAATGACTACCCTTTTAGCTGGAATTATACTGGTTATTTTATTCAGTTTTTTAGCTATATTTGATTATGGTGAAGAATAATAATTTTTAAGGAGGAAAAATAAAATGATTATAGGACCATTATTATTTATTGGAGGATTTATTGCAGTTGTGTATGAAAGTTTTCAAAACAATCCAGAACCAATTCCGGGATTTATTGCAATGGCTTTGGGCATTGGAAGTATATTATACAACGCACAAAAACGTAAGGAGTTGTTGGAGGATGATGATTAAATGGATAATGAATTTTTAACCTGTGAATTTAATGATTCAACTGGAACTATAATAGCTATTATAAAATCATTTGGAGTTAAAATAGCAACCATACATTGCAAAACAAAATATGAAGATCGTGCTAAAAAATTTGTTGGGAATTTTATGCGAGAAACAATACATTCAATAAATAATACTAAAGGTGATATTTAATGGAAATAAGAACTAAGGAAGGATTTGTTATAGGATGGAGCAAGAGTAGCAGAATAGACTTTTGTTGGTTTGTGAGGCATCCTATGATTAAAGATGGAAAACCAGTTCCTGTAGACAGAGGAGACTTGGAGTGGTACTTAAATAAGTGTAAACGTCAAGTCACAAAAACAAAAAAAGGTTTGGAAAAATTTAAGAAAGAATTAGACAAGATATCAAAAACTAAAACATTCACTTTTTAATTTTTATATTCCTAATCAGCTTAAATGCTGAGGCGGTGTAGGAGGTTTAAAGGTTTCATTTCGTCATCTGACGTTTTGTTTCCATTCCTTTAAACCTCCTTTATATTTTATTATAGGTGTTATAATATATACTATATATCTTAAAAAATGCCTACTATATCCTGTTTGTAATAAACGACCTTTAATTGTTTAATACTAAACTATACATAAAATTTTCCTACATTAAAAACAGAATATCAATACAGTCTTTATAATCTTATAGGATTTTAACGAATTACACGGTATAAAATAATAACATATATCAAAACATATTTATAATGAATTCATATTAACAAATTTATATAATAACAAAATTAATTGGAGGGATATATATGGATAAAGATACAATTAAATCTAAACTAATTGATAATTCTAAAAATCTTAAAATAATTGCTGACAAGGTTAGAGATAATAATTTGGGAAATGGAGATAAACTTGACATATTTAATGAAATGAAAGATGACATAGCCAAACTAATTGAAATCAAGGCTAAATCAAACTCAAAATTGGCAAAAACTATTTAGATTTGAATTTAAAATTTATAAGGAGAATGATATAATATGGAAAGATTCAAAAAAGGAGATAAAGTACGAGTACGAATCGATTTAGAACCAAATAAATCGTATGAAGATGGTGTTTGTTTTATTCCTCGAATGAAAGATTTTATAGGAAAAGTATTAACTATTAAATCTTATTCACATTATCGTTATGAAGTAGAGGAGAATACATGGAATTGGCCTGAAAGTATGTTTGAATTATTTGAAACAACGGAGGAAAGAAAAATGAAAATAGAAGATATTAAGAAAAAGAATTTAGTAGAAGCAAAAAAACAATTTGAAGAAATAAAGAAAAATGAAGAAATTGAATTTGCAAAAAAACAATTAACAATGGCTATTAATGAAATTGATTCACTTGACAGAGAAATCAAACAATTACAAAAACAAAAGAAGCCATACGAAGAAATTATAGCTAAGTTTGAATAAATTTTTTATTTTTCAATACATATAAAATGGCAGATTTAAATACATCGTTTCGATATTGTGGAATTTGTAATTCAAAAAGAAAACTCCCAATAACAGGATACCGAGCAATGGGTGCATGTGATATTTGTAATACAAACACTTTTTGTTTTGAAGTAGAAATGAGACCCAAACGTAAACGTGAAATGATTAAAAACTTCAAACGTAAAGAAACTTTAAAACAAGGGTTAAAGGTAAAAAAAAATGTTTATAAGAGAAAAGATTACTAAAAAAGAAGAAAAATTCATGAGTGAGATAGCTAAAAAAATAAGAAAAGGTAAAAACCCTACTAAAAATGAACATTTAAAAATAATCAAACTTTTAAGAAAAATACCACAACCAGCACCTAAAGTTGGAGTTTATACACCCGTACAGTGGCTGATAACTGTTGTGATGTCAGAAACTATATATATTATATCTAACGATGCTTATTTTGCTATAATGTATTTCTTTTTGGTTACATTAATTAATGGACTATTCACTATTTTAATTATTTACAACTATAGAAAAAATATGAGTAAAGCTTTAGATAATGTTGAATTTAATATGATGTTAGACAAACCATTAGATTCTCCAACTAATACAGGTGGTCCTGATGTTTCAAACTATAATCAATAAATATATTAATTAATACAATTTATTTTTTTATTAATGAGGTAATTTTAATGAATAAAGAAAAATTGTTGTTTTATGGTTACATTTTATCATTTATATCTGCACTTATTGGATTGTTTATTTCTATATTTTATTCGCCTTGGTGGTTATTTATAACATTTTCAATATATGCTGTATACCATATAACATATATTATTTTTTATCAAAATTTTTATTTATTTCCAAATAAAATAATTGAAATTAAAATTAAAAGTGATAAGAAATGAATAATGATAATTTAAAGACTGCATTGTTTGGACAATTTTGGGGTTTAATGACTGGAGTGGTTATAGTGTATTTACTAACCCATTTTCCAAACTATAAATATAATGATATAGTTACATTCATAATTCCAGCACTTATAATTTCATACTTTTTTATGATTGCAATGAAAAAAACAATTTTTAAGAAATATTTTGAGGTTATGAAAAATGAAAAAAATTCCACTAAAAAAATTAGTTGAAAACATGAATGAGAAACAACTTATACGCCTCACCCAGTTATGTCCTGAGGCAAAAGTTGAATTAGATGAACAAACTTTTAATCAAATAATTACTGAATTGAAGTTAATGGTAAAATGAATAAAGAAAAATTTATAAAACACATTAAATCTTCTATTTTTATTTTTGGAATTATTATATCATTATTTTCTGGATGGTTGATGGTATATTTTGGAAACCTTCCAAAACTTTCATGGCAAGTTGAATTAGGAATACTATTAACAATTGCAGCAGCTATATTTATAACTACAGAAATTATATATATTTTTGGAATTCTTGATTATAAAAAAAGTATTAAGCGATTTAATGTTGTTAGTGAAAAAACACAATCGTTTGGAGTAGCATTATCATTATGGATTATTTCTATAATGATTTTTATAGTTTGGGATTATATTTATAAGAATTTTATTCCAAAACCGTTTCCTTGGCACTCAGTTATAGTATTTGCAATGGGAACAATATTTTATATATGTGTAGCAGCAGGATTATTTAGCCTATTTATGTTATATATGGTAACAAACACTAAAATAGCAGAGAAGTTAATTGGCTATGAGTATGTTGAAGGTTTTAGAGACAAACCAGAAGTAGATAATAAGAAGAGAATTCAAGTAATAAAAACACATAGCAAACCTAAAAAGAAAAAGAAAACAAAAAATAGGAGGAGAAAGAAAAAATGAATGGAAAAGTAAAGTTTTATAATGAAGGTAAAGGATTTGGTTTTATAACTGGAGAAGATAATAAAGATTATTTTTTTCATATTTCAAAAGTTGTAAATGATGAAATTCTTAAAGAAAATGACGAAGTTGAATTTAATGCTATTTCAACACCTCGTGGTGAACAAGCTGAAAACGTTAAAAAACTATGATTAAATAAATCAATAGTTATATATAATGAAATTATATTTTTATTTTTTAATATTTGTTTTTTTACACGGAGGAAAAATAAAATGTTTTGGAAAAAGAATAAAAAAAATGAAGTCGCTAAAAATAAGCGTAGAGAAAAACTTCAGGATGAAAAAGAGTACAGAGAAAAAGCTATAGCAAACGCAAACTTTATTGCAGAATTTGTTAATACATTATTACAAGACTGCCAAACAGACGAAGAACAAGAATTAAAAATTAAGATGGCTATGAATACACATCCAGAAATATTTATAGACCATCACCAACAGTTGATGCAAGTAGCAATGGACAACAAAATAACAAGACTAAAAAGTATTTTAGATGTTGCTAAAGGTTCAGATGAAGATACTATAAAGAAATTAGGTAATTTAAAAGAAGCAGTTTCAACAAGTAAAGAACTAGAAGATAAAAGATGAACTGGCAAATTACAAGAGAAAAAATTATTTTAGGCCAATCAATCATTATACTTTTAATGATTATAATGTTGGCTGTTTTTGTTGTAGCAAACAATAGGACGGTAATGAAATGCGGAACGCCACAAATTGTTTCTTATCCGTGTCAAACAATTGATTACCCCCAATGTCCGGATTGTTTATGCAACATTAACAGCCTTCATATTAATCAAACTAAAATAGTTGTGAATAACACTAATTCGACAGAGGATTAAAAAATGAACGAAGAATGGAATGCAGTTATTAAAAGAAAAACAAAAATGATTTTTATAAAACCAAAAAATTCACCATGTGAAAAATGTAAAAAAATTCCTGTAATAGGAAAAATATACAATAGTAAAATAGGTGAATATGAATGGGTTTGTAATGAATGTTATAACTAATGAGGTGTTTAATATGAAAAAACCAACATTAACAAGAAACCAAGAACAATTAATATTTTGGATGTGTTCTATGATAGCAATATCTGGAATAATAAGTATGCTTTTAGACCTACAATATAGTTTAATGGCAAGTGTTATTGGATTAATATTATTAATACCAGTAATAATAAAAAATAGGGCGAATATACATGTCAATAATAAAACAACGAGTTAATGAATGTTTTGAAAGTTTTGAAAAAGGTGAATTAAAACCTTTAGAATTTTTTTCTTCTTTAATTGGTATAGCATCCTATCTTCCATGGGAATGGCAACGAGCAATAGCTAATGAATATATTATTAGAAAATTAGAAGAATTAATTAAAAAAAAGAAAATAATATTATAAAAAAAATCAATATGTATATATAGTGAAATAACATTAACACTATTTTATATAACATAACAAAATTGTTCACAATGATGAACAAGGAGGGTAATAAAATGGAAGAAAACAACGATGTTGTTCAACATAAAGTTGTACTATCAGAATATGTTGAAGTGACATTAAAAATACCAAAAATATTAGACGTAATGGCGTTTAAAGGTTTGATGGACCAGGCTAACAAAATGTTTAAATTAGCTGAAGTACCATTACAAGCAGGAACACAACAAAAAAATTCATCTAATTCTAGAGCATATAGTGTAATTAGCAAAACCGAAGAACTAGAAATGTTAAAAAGATTTGACGCAGGAGAAGACAGACAAAAAATTATTGATGATTTTAATTTGAGAGGAAAAAAACATCTTAATTCAAGAATAGGTTATTTAAGAAAAAAACACAATATGTCAAACTATAAAAATTCTTATAAACCACAAACAAACAAAAATTCAAATGGTGTTGATATTGGGCACGGTAGTAGAGAACCTTGGTCTAATAAAGAAAAACAAAAAATTAGGGAGTTGGTTGATAAAGGATTAACTACACCTTCTAAAATAAAAGACCATTTCCCAGGAAGAACAGAAAAAAGTCTCAGGCATAAAATACGTGACTACAAAAAAGGTGATTTATAAAATGACTAAAAAATTAGAAGTAATGAAAATCAATAATATTAATAGTCTTTCATTTAATGAACAGAAAAATTTAACAGTAAAAAACATTGCTGAAAAATTATTAAAAATAATGGAGAAACATGTTGGTAGTGAAAATGAAATATCAAGAGGAAAACTTTTCAAAAAAGTTTTTAAAAAAAATGAAGAAACAAGAGGAGTTAAAGCATTAGCTGATTGGGTTCGCTGGGAAATGATTAAAAAATCAATGCACTATTGCAGAAGATATACTAAATGTTTTATAGCTTCAAGACAATTTGGAGGTGTTTGGTATTATTTCGTTGTTAAAACAAGAAGTGATGCTCAAGAATATTGCATGGTACTTGATAAAAGTATTAAAAGTATGCGGTCAATGCAAAACCGTGCATTAAATGCAGCTAAAAAACAATGGCACAGAGAAGACTGGTTTTTACCAGGAAGTGAACAAAGACGATTAAAATGAAAAAATTTATTTTTGGTATTATTTGTATATCCTATATCTCTTTTTTTAATCCTTATTCACACTGGGTTATAGGTTTTGGTATTGGTTATACAATAGCATGTTTTTCATAAAAATTTATATATGAATTATGATATAATTTATATATATGAATAAAGAAAACATTAAAGAAGAAACTTATAAAGATATTATAAGTGGAAGAAAAGTAAAGTGCGGAAATCCTATTAATAAAAAAGATTGGGATAAATATGAAGTTGAAGAATGGTTTACAAATTTTGAAGAATAATACTAATTCTTTTCTTACAAGCATACATTATATTAATTGTGGATTTTTTATATTAATTGCATCGTTTACCAAGAATACAAAATTTATAGCAATATCGTTTTATATATTTATTGTATATTCAATGTTTTTCTTATTTGTTTATTTACCAAATAAACACAAAACAGAATTAATTAATATAGATAATAATTATAAAAAAATCCTAATAGTACAACACGTAATTCAACAGAATTTTAATGATTATAATATATTTTAGGTCTAACACATTAAAAATTTTAACATACTTTTATATTAAAAATAAAAGATCTTTTGTTAAAAACAGGATATAGTAGGCATTTTTTGTAAATCAACATATTAAAACACGTAATAATATAGATTTTTATAATAAAAATGAATTTATTAATACAAGTTTGGATTATAGGAATAAGCATTTATTTGATTGGAGCTATTGTATTATTTTTCATAATTAAATATTCAAAAATATATAATGAAGGTGCAGTATATGAAAGGCCAAAGAGTTGATAGACAAACAACTACTGAATGGATATTTGGGATGGCGCAATTATTAGTTGATATGTTCGGCCCAATAATTTTGATTATTGCAACAATACATATATTTAATCAAGTTCTTTTAACATTATGATTTATTTTTAATATGTTTTCTTAAAAAACACACTTATATGTTACCCACTCAAGAGTTACAAAAGGATCAAAACATTTATATACTTTAAAAATATTGTCTATATTATACATAAAACAATGAGGTGTTTTAGATATGGAAAAAATAGACCGTCAATTCTTAGAAAATTTTTTAGGTACATCTCCTTCTATAGAGGATATTAATGCAACAATCGAACTTCTAGAAGAATGGAAAGCTGAACTTAAAGAATAAAAAGACGTGAGAATGTTTCATTGAATATAGGCGTAGCCCTAGGAGGTAAAAAAATGGAAGAAGAAATGGTACAAGAAGAACAACAAGAAACAGATGTTATTAGACGTGGATTAAAAAAGTTTGGAATTGACCCAGACCAATCTTATGAACTTTAAATTTTATTTTATTTTTTGATTTTAAATTTGAATTTAGAAATGGGTAACAAGAGCACTTAAGGTTTTAGACAACCTCTTTTTCCTTTTGTGTTTTTGCTCATTTTTTCTAAATTCATAAAGAGGCAAAAAATGGGTTTTTGTAAATGTGATGAAGATAGAAAAGTTTTTATAAAAGACAATATAGTCTTTTGTTATATATGTTTAAAAAAAATTGATTGTACAGATTTTGATTAAATAAATCAATAACTATATATATAGGCTTTATTTGTTTTTTATTAAATACAATATAAACCATTGGAGGTAAAAAAAAAATGACTGAACAAATAATGGTTTCGTACGGCATTAATAGTGAAATAGCCGGTGATAAACGAAACAAAGACATACCTTTAATTGAAGCAGCTAAAGACATTTTTGCACACGTTAAAGAAAAAGGTATGCAATGTGCAATAAAAGGAGACTTTATTGAATTTGATTCAATAGAAGAATTGAAAACAAAACTTGTAAATGCTGTAGAAAAAGGTTTCTCAATTCATTGTTATGATGAGAACTTAGGAGGATAAGAAAATGAGTGATAACCATACACATAAAGGAGTTGTTCGTTCAGACACAGGCAAACTACGTCCACATCCTGTTAGCAGGAACCATAAAGACCCTACTGTACAGAAATGGCACAATGAAGAACTGAAAAAGGGTTCTTCAACACAACCAACATTTATAAGAAATATGATGAATAAAGTTAAACCAAAAAAATCTGTTGGCGTAACTCCAAAAGAAAAAACAATCAGATTAAAAGTGGACAATGAAGGTTATATAACAATGGACTTAGATAAAGCTCCAGTTAATGGCGTTAAAATAACTTTCACAAGAAAAGAAGGAAGAAAAAAACGAACAGTCGGAGTTAAAATCGACAACGAACCTTGTACCGAAAATGGTAGAAATAAAACATTAGTAATAGATAAAATCTATTAATTTTTTTATTTATTTTTTGGGGTAATACTGTAAAAAGACAATGAGGTAATTTAAAAAATGAAACGTATAGCTTTTATAGGAGCTGGTGGTATTAATAGTTGGGCAATAAAACATTTAACTGATGTTATGAAACTGTTCGACAAGAAAGAATTTATTTTTGTTAAAATTTTTGATAAAGACGAAGTTGAAGAAAAAAATCTTTTACGGATGAATCAAAATTTTGAAGTTGAAGATTTAATGCAACAAAAAGCTGAAGTGTTAGCTAAAAAATATAACTTTATTTTTGAAAATAAATTTATTACTGAAGACAATATTTCTGATTTGGACGGTTTTGATGATATTATTTGTGGTGTAGACAATTTGAAAACACGGCAGTTATTATATAAATACTGTTTAAACAGCAAAAAATTCTTACTTGATTTAAGAGCACAAGGAACACAGATAGCATTTTACGTTTTAGACCATAGTAAAGACATAGAATACTATAATAAAAAATTCTTTAGTAATGCTGAATTAATGGAACGTAAAGGCAGTTGTCAAAGACAAGTAGACATTGATAATGACAATATTCAAAACGGTAATAAAATAATAGCATATATGGCTATTTATGGAATTTATTTTAAACATTTTCGTGGAGAAGAATTAACAACAAACGAATGGAGTTTTGTGTACTAAAATGATAGACGGCATCGATATTGAAAAACTTCAAAAGTTGAAAGATGCTTTTGAAAAAAATAGAAAAAAGGTAAATTTAACACCACATGGGAGGAAAAAGAAAATGGAACTAGATGATACAGATAAAATGATGTTGGAAAAAATTAAAAAAGTCAAATCAATTATATTGATAACTATAATGTGTTTTATATTATTGATTATTGCCAGTTTTTCAGTGAAAATTATTCCAACAGAACATGTTGGGGTCAAACACTTGTTTGGAAAAGTTGATCCAACCCCAATATATGACGGATTAAATTTTAAATCACCATTAACAAAAGTTCAATTATATAGTGGGAAAACAGAAGAATATACTATGGTTTCAACTTTTGGTGAAGGTGCTAAAGCTGATGTTGATAGTATAACAGCTAAAACAAAAAACAATGTTGAAGTAGGTCTTGATATTACAGTATTGTATAAAATAGACCGTGCACAAGCAGTCAATATATGGAAAAACATTGGAACCCAAGAACAAATAATCAGTAAAATTGTTAGACCTATAATAAGAACTAAGGTTAGAGATATTGTTGCTCTATATCATAAAGACGTAGTTAATAACCAAAGAGTTAAAATAGCTAAAGAAATTGAAGAAAGTATTCGAACAAGTGTGCAACCTAAAGGAATAATTGTTGAAAATTTATTATTGAGAGATATTAAATTTCCACCAGAAATACAAGAAGCTATCAATGACAAAGAAAGAGAAAAAGAAATGGCTGCAAAAATGGAAAACACAATATTACTAGAAGAAAAAGAAGCCAATAGAAAAGTTATAGAAGCCCAAGGAATAGCTGATGCAAACAAAATAATTGCACATAGTATTACAAGAAATTATCTATTATGGTATTGGATTGAAAACATTAAAGGAAATCAAAATGTGATGTATGTACCTGTCGGTACTGACGGAATGCCTATGTTTAAAGACATAGATGAAACGCCGATAACTCAAGAACAAATTTCTTTAATACAAAATAAAGAATAAACGGAGGTAAAATAAAATGGAAGGAACAATGGGTGTAAACCTTAAAGGAACTAAAATAGAAATAGAAGAAGCAACCACATGGATGGAAAAGATAAAAGAATTCTTTTCAGGAAAAGAAGAATATGAAAAAGAAGAT
>Ga0180433_10004629_pt1 | contig 19168 bp, 17 predicted proteins | sample SS_ome_8_FD_132980 | JGI IMG/M metagenome (GOLD analysis project Ga0180433, IMG submission 132980) | Hypersaline lake sediment archaeal communities from the Salton Sea, California, USA - SS_1_D_1 metaG | ecosystem: Environmental > Aquatic > Non-marine Saline and Alkaline > Hypersaline >... | reverse complement strand
GCACCCGCCGACGTCTTCGCCTCCGCCGACGAGACGAACATGACCCGCGCCGTCGAGGCCGGCCTGGTCGACGGCGCGCCGACGGTGTTCGCCACCAACACCCTGACCATCGTCACCCCGCCGGGGAACCCCAAAGGCGTTGCCTCCTTTGCCGATCTGGCCAAGCCGGGTACAGCGGTGGTGATCTGCGCCCCCCAGGTGCCGTGCGGGGCGGCCACTGAGCGGGTCGAAGAGGCCACCGGGGTGCGGCTGTCCCCGGTCAGCGAGGAGTCCGCGGTCACCGACGTGCTGGGCAAGGTGATCTCCGGGCAGGCCGACGCCGGACTGGTCTACCGCACCGATGCCCGCCGGGCCGGGCAGCAGGTGACCGAGGTGCCGTTCGGCGCCGCCGACGACGCGGTCACCAGCTACCCCATCGCGGTCCTGAAGGACGCGGCCGACAGCGCCGCCGCGCGGCTGTTCGTCGACCTGGTGACCGGCCCGCGAGGCCGGGCGGCGCTGGCCGAGGCGGGCTTCGCCGCGCCGTGAGAACCCTCCGCAGAGCTGGGGCGGCGGTCACTGCCGGGCTGCCGGCCTGGATCTACCTGCCCGCCGCGCTCGGGGCGGCGCTGGTGACCGTGCCGCTGGCGGCGATCCTGCTGCGGATCGACTGGGCGCAGTTCGTCCCGCTGGTCACCTCCGAGTCCTCCCGCGCCGCCCTGGTGCTGAGCCTGAAGACCGCGGCCGCCAGCACCCTGGTGTGCATCGCCCTCGGGGTCCCGATGGCCCTGGTGCTGGCCCGGGGCCGGTTCCCCGGCCAGTCGGTGCTGCGGGCGTTCGTGCTGCTGCCCCTGGTGCTGCCGCCGGTGGTCGGCGGACTGGCGCTGCTCTACACCTTCGGCCGCCAGGGCCTGCTGGGCCAGTACCTGGAGGTGCTGGGCATCCGGATCGCCTTCACCACCACCGCGGTGGTGCTGGCGCAGTCCTTCGTGTCGCTGCCCTTCCTGGTGGTCAGCCTCGAGGGCGCGCTGCGCTCGGCCGGAACCCGCTATGACGACGTCGCCGCCACCCTCGGCGCCCGGCCGACCACCGTGCTGCGGACCGTCACGCTGCCGCTGGTGCTGCCCGGGCTGGTCTCCGGCGCGGTGCTGGCCTTCGCCCGGTCGCTGGGCGAGTTCGGCGCCACCCTGACCTTCGCCGGGTCGCTGCAGGGCGTCACCCGGACCCTGCCGCTGGAGATCTATCTGCAGCGCGAGACCGACCCCGCGGCGGCCGTCGCGCTGTCGCTGCTGCTGATCGCGGTGGCCGCGGCCATCGTGATCGCCACCGCGTCCCGGCGTCTGGGCGGCGTTCGGTGAGCGGGCTGTCGCTGCGGGCCAGGCACCGCGGGCGTGGGGTCGACGTCGATCTGGACCTGCCCGACGGGCAGGTGCTGGCCGTGCTGGGCCCCAACGGGGCCGGCAAGTCCACGCTGCTGGCGCTGCTCGCCGGGTTGCTGCGGCCCGACGAGGGCCGGGTCAGTCTCGGCGGCAGGGTGCTCACCGACACCGCGACGGGGGTGTTCGTCGCGCCGCACGCCCGCGGGGTGGGGCTGCTGGCCCAGCAGGCGCTGCTGTTCCCGCATCTGAGCGTGGCCGCCAACGTCGCCTACGGGCCGCGCCGGGCCGGCCGGCGTCGCGGCGAGGCGCTCGCGACCGCCCGGCACTGGCTGGACGCCGTCGGCGCCGCGGACCTGGCCGACCGCCGACCCGCGCAGCTGTCCGGCGGGCAGGCCCAGCGCGTCGCGCTGGCCCGGGCGCTGGCGGCCGAACCCGAGGTGCTGCTCCTCGACGAGCCGCTCTCCGCGCTGGATGTCACCGCCGCCCCGCAGATGCGCCGGCTGCTGCGCACGATCCTGCGGGGGCGCACCGCGGTGATCGTCACCCATGACCTGCTCGACGTGCTGGCGGTGGCCGACACGGTGGCCGTCGTCGAGCACGGCCGCATCGTCGAGCGTGGGCCGGTGCGCGAGGTGCTGGCCGCGCCGCGCAGCGCCTTCGCCGCCCGGATGGCCGGGATCAACCTGGTCTCGGGGACCTGCTCCGAACCGGGGGTGATCCGCACGCCGTGGGGCGCCGAGGTGGGCGGCAGCGGGGAGGTGCCGCCGGGGCCGGCCGTCGCGGTGTTCGCGCCCCGGGCGGTCTCGGTGCGGCTCGACCCACCGCCGTTGGCCCGCAACGTCATCCGCACCGCGGTGGCCGAACTGGAGATCAGCGGCGCCACCGTGCACGTGCGCGGCGCGGAGTCCCCCGACGGCCAGCCCGGCGTCTGCGCGGACCTGGACGCGGCCGCGGTGACCGACCTGGACCTGACCCCCGGCCAGGAGATCTACTTCGTCGTCGACGAGGCGCAGGTCCGGCTGCGCGCCGCGCTCACCCGGAACTGATCCGGAACCCCCACGGCAGTTCCAGCCGGTGGCGGGCCAGCAGGTCGGCGTCGGCCAGGATCGCGCCGATCTCCCCGTCGGCCACCACCGTCCCGGCGTCCATCACCACCGCGCGCCGGCACAGCTGGGCGGCGTAGGGCAGGTCGTGGGTGACGATCAGCATGGTGGCGTCCAGTCCGGCCAGGGTGTCGGCCAGTTCCCGGCGGGCCACCGGGTCGAGGTTGGCCGACGGCTCGTCGAGGACCAGGATCTCCGGACGGCAGGCCAGCACGGTGGCCAGCGCGGCGCGGCGACGCTGCCCGGCCGACAGGTGGGCGGGGCTGCGGTCGGCGTGGGCGGTCAGCGACACCGCCTCCAGCGCGGCGCGCACCCGCTGTTCCAGCTCCGGCCCGCGCACCCCGAAGTTCGCGGGCCCGAAGGCCACGTCCTGGGCCACGGTCGGCATGAACAACTGGTCGTCGGGATCCTGGAACACCAGACCGACCCGCTGGCGGATCTGCCGAAGGGTGTTGCGCGCCAACGGCGTCCCGGAGATCTCGACGGTGCCGGAGGTGGCGGTGAGTACGCCGTTGAGGTGCAGCATCAGCGAGGTCTTGCCGGCGCCGTTGGGGCCGAGCACGGCCACCCGCTCGCCGGGTTCCACCGTCAGGTCCACCCCGGCCAGCGCGCGGTGGCCGTCGGGGTAGACGTGGTGCAGCCCGCTGACCCGGATGGCCGGGTTCACCGCAGCACCCACGCCGACACCGCGACCGTCACCGCGGCGGCGGCCGGCAGCAGCGCCGCCCACCACTGCCGCACCGAAGCGCGGGCCGCCCCGCCCGGGCCCAGCGCCAGTGCCGGGACGTTGCCGTCGTAGCCGCGGGAGAGCATCGCCAGGTAAACCCGTTCGCCGCGCTCGTAGGACCGCAGGAACAGCCCGCCGACACCCTTGGCGATCGCCCCGGCCTGGTGCAGGGTGCGCGGGGAGTCCCCGCGGGAGATGCGGGCCATCCGCATCCGTCCGGCCTCGGCGCCGAGCACGTCGATGTAGCGGATCATCAGCACCAGCATCGAGGTGATCAGGCCGGGCACCCCGAGCCGCGAGAGCGCCAGCGGCAGTTCCCGCGCGGTGGTGGTGGCCGCCACCGTCAGCGAGGCCGCCACCCCCAGCGTTCCCTTGACCACGATGCCCCAGGCCGCCCACAGCCCGGCCACCGACAGCGACATCCCGGCCACCTCGACCCGGTCGCCGCCCTCGGCGAAGGGCAGCAGGACCGCCAGGACCACGAAGGGCGCCTCGATCAGCATCCGCGGGGCGATCCAGGACAGCGGGATGCGCGCCAGCCGCCACACGCCGAGCAGGATCAGCGCGTACCCGGCGAACGGCCAGAACATCTCCCGGGGCGTGGCGACGACGGCGAACACGAACACCACCAGCGCGACGATCTTGACCTCGGCCGGCAGCCGGTGCACGACGGAGTGCCCGTCGCGGTAGAGCGGGTGGCTGTGGCCGCCGCCCACCCTCAGGCCCCGGCGTCGGTGCGGGTCCGCGACCGCGACCTGCTGCGCGCGATGAGCCAGAACAGCCCGCCCGCGACGGCCAGGGTGAGCAGCGCCCCGATGACGCCGGCCAGACCGCCGGAACCGGCGGCGCCCAGGACGGTGTAGTCGGCCAGCGGGGAACTCGACACCGGGTGCTCGGTGGCGCTCTGGGCGATGCACTCACCAGTGAGTTGCTCGGCGCCGTCGACCTCCACGACCTGACAGCCGCGCAGGGTGGCCGAGTCCAGACCGTCCGGGCTGGAACTGGCCAGATACGACACCCCGCCGGCGATCGCCAGGATGACGAGGGCGAAGGAGACCCAGAACCGCCGGCCGCTCACGCCGCCGCCGCTGCCGTCTCGGCCCGCTGACCGCGCAGCAGGTACACCAGGTCGGGGCGGGCCCCGGCGACGGCCATCACCGTCGCCGCGGTGATGATCCCCTCACCGATCCCGATCAGCAGATGGGTTCCCAGCACGTAGCCGGTGACCGCGGGCAGCGAGGTCGCAGCGGCGCCCCCGATCGCGTACTCGATGACGAATCCCGTTGCCGCGGAGAGTGTTCCGATCACCGCGGCGACGAATCCGACGACTCCGAGCGCCTGGACCGACAGCACCGTACGGCCGCGGCGCAGCAGCGCCGACAGACCCAGCGCGGTGCCGTACGCCGCGGCCACCCCGATCAGCGCCATGTTGGTGATGTTCATCCCCAGCGCGCTGACGCCGCCGTCGGCGAACAGCAATGCCTGCACCACCAGCACGATCGCGATGCACAGCGCCCCGGTGCCCGGGCCGACCAGGATCGCGGCCAGTGCGCCGCCGAGCAGGTGGCCGCTGACCCCGGGCAGGATCGGGAAGTTCACCATCTGTACGGCGAAGATGAATGCCGCCACCAGACCGGCCAGGGGGACAGTGCGCTCGTCGAGTTCGGTGCGGGCCCGCCGCGCGCACCACGCCAGGCCGACGGCGGCGATCACCCCGAACAGCGCCGAGGTGGGTGCGTTGACGATGCCGTCACTCATGTGCATCGCGTGCACGGTCACGGTGGTCATGACCAGCAGGCTAGGACGCGACGCGGGTATCTGTCTAGCTGTTCAGATATTCAGATCAGGGTCAGGAGTGCGCTGCGCCGATCCAGTGCAGCAGATCGTGCACCGTCGGATCGTCGAGCTGGTAGCTGACCTGGCGCCCGACCCGGGTCGAGGTCACCCAGCCTTGTTGACGCAGGACGCGAAGTGCCTGGGATACGGCATTCTCCGAGCGGCCCACGGCGTCGGCGAGGTCCCCGACGCAGATACCCGGGACACGGTGCAGGCTGAGCAGGATCTCCAACCGGTTGGGGTCGGACAACAGGTCGAACCGCTGCGTCCACCCGTCGATGTCCACATCGGCTCGCGCAGGTCGGGCCGCACCGCCATCCTTCCCGGTCTGACCCACAGCTCGAATCTAACCCAGTTCGAATCTGTCCCCGTTGGAATCTCGCCCAGCCCGAAACCGATCCGGGGCGAAATCAGCCCAGGCGGTCGATGATCGCGTCGAAGGCGTTCAGGACGAACTGATCGGTGTCGGGGTCGGAGGACACCGGTTGGGAGGACTGCTTGACGATCCCGATACCGTGCCGGCGGTCCAGGTAGATCCACTGCCCGTGCACACCGATCGCGGTGATCGCCTCGCGTCCCGGTGTATGCCGGACCCACCATTGCGCGCGATAGCTCCAGTCGCCTCCGCCGTAGGGGCCGACAGCTTCGGGCCCCCGACTGAACTTCTCCCGGCTGCCGCCGTTGTCCAGGGTGTTCAAAGCGGATGCCGGCACGAGGCGGCGGCCGTCGATCAGCCCGTCGCCCAGCATCAACATGGCGAACCTGGCCAGGTCGCGCGGCCCTGCATTGAGCCCGCCACCGGCGACCAGGGTGCCCTGCCGGTCGAGCAGAACGTAAGTCTCCGCCTCGGTGCCCAGCGGCGACCACAGCGTGTCGGACAGCTGGTCTTGGAACGATCTTCCGGTGACCCGGTTGGTGATCCAGTTGACGACGTCGGTCTTGGGAGTCTGATATCGGAAGATGTCGCCGTGCTGGTATTCGGAATCGCTGTTCAGGGTCACCAGAAAGTCGTACAACCCGCCGGTGTCATCTCCTGCCGGAGCCTCCAGCCAGCCGAGGGCCCGCGCGTAGCGGGCGATGCCGGATGACGGGTCGGCGTAGTCCTCGCTGAAGTCCATCGAGTTCACCATGTCCAGCACCTGACCCACACTCGCCCCGGCGAAGGCCGAGGCGGCGGCCAACTCGGGCACGATCTCGACCACCGGCCGGCGCTCATCGAGCCGGCCGTCGGCGACCGCTGTCAGGGCGAGGAGCCCGGCGAAGGATTTGGTGACCGACATCATCTGATGCGGTTGGCAGGGGTGCATACCGTTGGCGTAGTGCTCATAGACCAGTCGATCGGCGGTCGTGACCAGGAATGAGTCGGTGTAGGTCTGGCGCAGGAAGGTCGGGAAATCAGCGTCCCCGCCATCGGGGCGCGCGACCGTCAAATCGTCGATACCCGAGTCGATCTCGATGGTGACCGGTCGGACGGTGCCGCCGTTGCGGACCGGGGCGGACGGATAGACCGTCCGCATATGCTGATAGGCCCAGCGGTTGTACGGGGGCGCCATCAGCGCGTTGGAACGGTCGACCCGCTTATCGGGCGGTGGCGGGAACCCCACCATCAACCCGAGTTCCGCGGCGGTTGCGTAGGGGTCCACGATGGGATGCTCGGCCACGACCGAATACTAGGCGCCAATCGCCATCTCCCGGCGGTCACTGGCGTTGTGTTTGGATGCTCACGTGCAGCAAGCGACACCCGGCCAAGCCCTGATCCTCGACTATGTGCGGACTCCCCGGGGTAAGGCCTCGGCAAAGGGTTCGCTGTCCGACCGCAGCGCCACCGACCTGCTCGTCCATCTTCAGGGTGCTCTCGCCGTGCGGACCGGACTGGACACCGGCCTGGTCGGTGATGTGGTGGTGGGCTGCGCCTCGCAGGTCGACGAGCAGGGCGCGAATATCGCGCGCACCTCGGCGATCCTGGCGGGCTGGGGCGATGAGGTGCCCGGGGTGACTCTCAACCGGTTCTGCGCCTCGGGTATCGACGCCGTCGCCCAGACTGCCGCCCGGTTACGCAGCGGGGATCTGGACCTGGCCGTCGCCGGCGGGGTCGAGTCGGTCTCCCGGGTGCCGATGTTCGCCGACCGGGGACCGCTGTGGGCCGACCCGGCCACCGTCCGGACGGTCGGGTCGGTTCACATGGGCGTGGCCGCCGATCTCAATGCCACGATCGAGGGATTCCGGCGTGACGACCTGGATCGATACGGTGTGGAGACCCAGGACAAGGCGGCGGCGGCATGGTCTACCGGGGTGTTCTCCCGATCGGTTGTCGCGGTGCCGGCGTCTGAGAGCGGACCGGGTCTCGCACAGGACGAATTGGTCCGCCCCGGAACGACGTTGGAAGGCCTTGCCGCGCTGCCACCGGCCTTCGCGCAGTTGGGCGCCGAGGGTCAGGACGAGATCGCGTTGAACGCGTTCAACGGTGTTCCGGCGATCGAGCACCTGCACACCTTGGGCACTTCGCCCCAAATGGCCGATGCCGCAGCACTTCTGCTGCTCGGCACCGCGGAGAGCGCAGAAGCTGTGGGGATCGCGCCGCGGGGACGCGTTCTCGCGGCGGTCACGACGGCCGTCAACCCGGTGGTCATGCTCACCGCGGGTCAGCGCGCCGTCGAGGAGGTCATCGCCCGGGCCGGACTCAGGCCCGCCGATATCGAGGTCTTCGAATTCGCCGAAGCCTTCTCCGCGTTGTGTCTGCGGTTCCGGCGTGACCTCGACGCCGGACCGGAGCGTATGAATCCCAACGGCGGCACCATGGCCATGGGCCATGCCTTCGGTGCCACCGGGGCGATCCTGGTGGGAAGTTGTCTGGAGGAACTGGAACGCCGGGACGGCCGCTACGGCGTCGCCGCGGTGAGTGGGGCGGCGGGTCTGGGCGTGGCCGTCCTGCTGGAGCGGATCGCCCGCTGACAGGACGTCACCCTTGTCTGCCCGGCGGTCTCCTGGGAGGCTCTGAGGCGGTACTTGTACACGATCCTCGGGAGCCGCGGTGTTCGATCTGAAAATCCTGGGCGGCACCGTTGTCGATGGGACCGGCGCCGCGCGCTTCACCGGTGACGTCGCGCTCAAGGACGGCACGATCGTGGCAGTTCGGCGCCGCGGTCCCAATGACCCTGCGCTGGAGGGCGCCGCGGCCGAGACGATCGACGCGACGGACAAGATCGTCGCACCGGGATTCGTCGACATCCACACGCACTATGACGGACAGGTCAGCTGGGACGACGTTCTCGAGCCGTCCACGAATCATGGTGTGACGACGGTGATCTCCGGTAACTGCGGGGTCGGCTTCGCGCCGGTCCGGCCGGGCACCGAGGACTGGCTGATCGCGCTGATGGAAGGTGTGGAGGATATCCCCGGGACGGCGCTGACCGAGGGCATCACCTGGGGCTGGGAGAGCTACCCGGAATATCTCGATGTGATCGGCCGCCGGGAACTCGCCGTCGACTATGGCAGCCAGATCGCGCACGGCACCGTCCGGGCCTATGCGATGGGGGAGCGCGGCGCGCGCAACGAGCCGGCCACCGCCGATGACATCGCCGTCATGAGCCGGTTGGTGCAGGAGGCGTGTGAGGCCGGCGCGCTCGGCTTCTCCTCCTCGCGGACATTGGCGCATCGCGCGATGGACGGCGAACCGGTGCCGGGAACCTTCGCTGCCGAGGATGAGCTCTTCGCGCTCGGCCGGGCGTTATCGGCCGGCGGCGGCGCGGTGTTCGAACTCGCGCCGCAGGGCGCCGCGGGCGAGGATATCGTCGCCCCCAAGAAGGAACTCGAGTGGATGCGCCGACTCGGCGAGGAGATCGACGCGGCGTTGAGTTTCGCGCTCATCCAGGTCGACGCCGACCCCACTCTGTGGCGTGAGCAACTTGATCTCTCGGCCGCGGCCCACGAGGCCGGTAGCCGGTTGTACCCGCAGGTCGCAGTGCGGCCGTTCGGAATGCTGCTCGGCTTTCCGGGGCACCACGCCTTCACCCACCGGCCCACGTACCGGCGACTGAAGGCCCGCTGTGGTCGCGAGGAGTTGGCCGCCCGGCTGGCCGATCCCGCCGTCAGGGCGGCAATCCTGGCCGAGGAGGATCTGCCGATCGATCCCACCGTGCTTTTCGACGGCATGTTCGCCTTCGCGCAGTACGCCATCGACCGGTTGTTCGTCCTGGGTGAACCGCCGGATTACGAGCCCACCGACGAGCGCACGGTGGCCTCGATCGCGCGGGAACGCGGTGAGGATCCGCTGCCCACGATGTATGACCTCATGCTGGAATCCAACGCCGCCGCGATGCTGATGCTGCCGCTGTTCAACTACGCCGACCGTAACCATGACGCGATCCGGGAGATGATGACCCACCCGGCCGGTGTGCTCGGGCTCTCTGATGGCGGCGCGCACTGCGGGATGATCTGCGATGCCTCGTACCCGACCTTCCTGCTGACGCACTGGGCGCGTGACCGCCACCGCGGGGAGAAGCTGTCCCTGGAGTTCGTGATCCGCAAGCAGTCCCGGGATACCGCCGCACTGTTCGGGCTGACCGACCGCGGTGTGATCGAGGTCGGTAAGAAAGCCGATCTGAACATCATCGATATGGACCGATTGACCTTGCACGCGCCGCGGATGGTCTATGACCTGCCCGCAGGAGGCCGTCGGCTGGTTCAGGGGTCTTCCGGCTACAGCGCGACGATCGTCAGCGGGGTAGTGACCCGCCGCGACGGGGTCGACACCGGTGCGCGGCCCGGGCGGCTGGTCCGCGGCCGGGGCTGAATCGGCGCACAGGGGCGTGCGGTGGCTCAGCCGGCGGCGCATCCGCGTAGGAAGAGATCGGCCGGGATCGCCGCGTCAGCCGGGGCGGTGGTGGTGCTCGGATCGCTACCGCACACCGTGGCCTTGTCCTGCACGATCCAGAACCGGCCCTCCTGCTTGAAGACGAACGATGTCGGCGCCCCCATCTCCGGGTTGTCGGCGCTTGACAGCAGGCCGCTGGTCACCCCCCAGCCGTCGGTACAGCTCACATCGTCGACGGTGTAGATATTGTCCGGACCCAGCAACTGGGCGGCCTGAAGTGCCGGTTCGGCCAGTGCGGTCTTGGTGCAGTCGGTCATGGCGCTCGTCATCGGGCTGCCGGGTTGCGCGGCCGTGCTCGCGGTCGTGCTCGTGGTCGTCGTCGTGTCCGGTGTCGAAGCGTCATCGGTTCCGCACGCCGACAGGCCGACGGCGGCCAGTCCGATGGTGACGGCGGTGGGTCGGCGCATGGAATCCTCCGTGTCGGGTGGTAGCGCATACCCTACGGTCGTAGCCGGTCCGGTGGTGTCGCTGGGCATCACGATGGGCACCACGACGGGGAAGGAGCCATCGAGGCGATGAGCACCGCCGAACACGACCGCCTCGCCGAGGCGAAGGCGGGTGTCGCCGACTGGCGTCGCTGGGGCACCTATCTCAGTGAGCGGGCCTGGGGTACTGTCCGCGAGGATTACAGCGCCGACGGTGACGCCTGGGCGTACTTCCCGTTCGAACATGCGCACAGCCGCGCCTATCGGTGGAACGAGGACGGCCTGGCCGGCTGGTGTGACCGCGACCAGATCATCTGTCTGGGTCTGGCGCTGTGGAACGGCCGCGATGCCGTCCTCAAAGAACGGCCCTACGGCCTAACCAATGAGCAGGGTAACCACGGTGAGGACGCCAAGGACTACTGGTTCTACACCGACAACCTGCCCAGCCATGCGTACGCGTCGATGGTCTACAAGTACCCGCAGGACGCGTTCCCCTACGCCGACCTGCTCGCAACCAATCAGCGCCGTGATCAGTCCGAACGCGAATACGAGCTGTTCGATGCGCTGCGTGACCAATGGCTGCAGCAGCGGTACTTCGATATTCGGGTCGATTACGCCAAGGCGGCGCCGGAAGACCTCTACTGCCGCATCACGGCGATCAACCGCGGGCCCGATCCCGCGCCTATCCACCTGCTGCCGCAGTTGTGGTACCGCAACACCTGGTCGTGGAATCCCGGCCAGTCGGCCCCGCGAATCACCCGATGCGGTGCCGGGGCGGCGATGACCACCCACCGGCAGCTCGGCGAACGGTGGTTCTCGGTGACCGCCTCAACCGACGCGGCGCCGCCGCTGATCTTCTGCGAAAACGAGACCAACACCGTGCGGCTGTTCGGCACCCCGAATACCTCCGCAACCGCCAAGGACGGCATCAACGACTATGTGGTGCATGGCGATCGCAACGCCATCAGCACCACCGGGGGAAGCAAAGTCGCCGCGCACGTCACCACGATCCTGCAGGCCGGCGCGACGCTGACGGTCACTGTGCGTTTCGCCCCGGCCGGCGTCGAGCGCCCGTTCGACGACGCTGACACCGTGTTGTCGGCGCGGCAGGCCGACGCCGACGAGTTCTATCGGATGGTGGCCGCGACGGATCTCAGCGAGGACGAACGGCTGGTCCAACGGCAAGCGCTCGCCGGACTGCTCTGGTCCAAGCAGTTCTACAACTACCGGGTCCGGCGCTGGCTGAAGGGTGACCCGGGCCAGCCCGCTCCACCGGAGCGGCGCTGGAAGGGCCGCAACAGCGATTGGCAGCACTTCGCGATCACCGATGTGATCCTCATGCCCGACACCTGGGAATATCCGTGGTTCGCCGCCTGGGACCTGGCTTTCCACTGTGTCGCCATGGCGTTGATCGATCCGGAGTTCGCCAAACAGCAGATTCTCGTTCTTCAGCAGTCCACGGCCCAGCACCCGCACGGCCAGATTCCCGCCTATGAATGGTCTTTCGGCGATACCAACCCGCCGTTGCACGCCTGGGCTGCCTGGCAGGTTTACCAGATCGAACGTAGCCAGACCGGTTCGGCGGACCGTGATTTCCTGGCGCAGGTCTATCGGTCGGTCACGCTGAGCGCCATGTGGTGGCTCAACCAGAAAGACAGTTCCGATCGCGGTGTGTTCGGCGGCGGATTCCTCGGGATGGACAACATCGGAGTGTTCAACCGGGACCTGCCACTGCCCACCGGCGGCCAACTCGCCCAGGTGGACGGCACGGCTTGGATGGCGGCGCTGATCTTCCATCTGCTGGAGATCACCATCGAACTGTCCCGTGACGAACCCAACTATCTGGCCATGTTCGGCAGGTGGATCTGGGATGCCTGGTTGATCGCCAATGCCCTGGAGAAGGGCAGCGACCATGTCAGTTTCTGGGATGAGCGGACCGGCTTCTACCACGATGTCGTCGAAACGCCCGACGGAGGAAAACGCTTGCTGGAGGTGTTCTCCCTGCAGGCTGTCGTGCCGTTGTTCGCCGCGATCGCGATTCCCACCACATCGGTGCAGGCACTGGACACGATCAACCGGTGCCTTGACGAGTTGGCGCGGGTCTACGAGCACACCGACCGCGATGTCAGCCTGCGGCTGCGTGGCGGCGACGGTTCGCACTTCATGATGGCCGTCGTCCACACCGACCGGTTGGCAACGATGCTCGAACGTCTGCTTGATCCGGAACAGTTTCTGTCGCCCAACGGGATTCGATCGCTGTCGCGATATCACCGTGATCATCCCTACAGCTACCGGGTGAACGGCCAGGACCACGGCGTCAGCTACCAGCCGGCGGAGTCGGATAACCGGATGTTCGGCGGGAACTCCAACTGGCGCGGCCCGGTCTGGCTGCCGATGAACTTCCTGTTCGTCCAGGCGTTGGACTCCTACGCACGTTTTCTCGGTGACACCTTCACCGTCATCGACCCGGGCGACCCGGGTACCCCGGTGTCGCTGGCGGCCATCGCCGACTTGATGGCCCGGCGCCTGACCGCCCTCGTCGTCCGGGACGGGCGCGGACGACGTGCAGCGCTCGGGGACAACGACTATTTCCAAACCGATCCGCACTGGAGGGACCTGGTTCCGTTCCACGAGTACTTCGACGGTGACACCGGCCGCGGGCTCGGCGCCAGTCACCAGACCGGGTGGACCGCCACGATCGCGCTGCTGCTCCAGTTCCGGGGCAGGCTGCGATTCGGCTAGCGGTAACCGGCCTCCAGTTCGGCGGCTTCCTCGTCCTTACGCGCCTGGGCCGCCCGGTCACCGGCCTTCGCGGGCGCGATGATCAGCGGCACGGCGATCAGGCCGATCAGGCCGAACACCCAACCGCCCACGGTGGTGTCGGCGCCACCGAGCAGCGGCCCGGCCAGGCTCGGGCCCAGGGCCAGGCCGATCGATGACGTGCCGAGCATGACCGCGATGAGACGGCCGGAGTTCCGATCGAGGTCGGCGGCGACCGATAGCGCCAACGGCAGGATCACCCAGTAGCCGAGATTGATGGCCAGGTTCCCGGCGATGTACGCCGGCGGCGTGTGCACCAGCGTGACCAGCAGAATGCCGATGGCCCCCAGGAGCAGGCCGGCGGCGCCCAGGGGGCCCCGGCCCACCCAGCGGCCCAGCAGCCACGGCGCCATGGTGCCCAGCAATCCGATCAGCTGGGAGAAACCGAGGAAGCTGGCTGTCGCCTCGGCCGACATCCCGGCGGTGGCGCCTAATTCCTGGGCGAAGGTCCATAGGCCGGCGACGGAGAACTGGGACAGTGTCACGGCCGCGCAGAGCAGAAGCGGCACAGTTGTGAATACGTTGAGCTGGGGGGCATCGCGTGTGAGTTCCGTGCTGATCTCGGGGTTCAGCTGTGCCACGGAGCGGGCTGCCGCCGCCCGCTCCTGCGCGATCGCCGCGGTATCGGGTAGCTTCCACCAGATCAGGCCCAGGCACACCACCTGCACCGCCACCATCGCCGCGTACGGCAGGACGATCGGATAGATCTGGCGCAGATAGGGATTCGTGCTCATCATCACGAAGACGAAGATCATGTACCAGGTTGTCAGCAGCCCGAAAGCGCGCTCACTGTTGCTGGCGAACGACAGTGCCGCGTTGCCGGCGACGAATGACAGGCCGCATCCCAGGCCGAGGCCGACCATTCCCGCCAACAGCGACCAGAATCCGTTATCGCTGACGTTGCTGATGTAGAGCAACGCCGCGGACGCGATGAGGATCCCGTAGGTGGCGGTGTGTTTGAGATTCCGGTTGCCGATCGAGTGGGCCAGAGCCAGCTCCACGATTCCCATAGTCCCCAGCGCCGCGGTGACGAGGAAGCCGGCCTGGGTGTTGCTCAGTCCGAATCCCTCGTGAAACGAGGTGGCGTACAGCGGGCTGAGCAGATCGGCCATCACCCCGGCCAGCCCGGCGGCGATACCGCCCAGGAGCAGACCGCGGGGTTCCTTGCGCTTCGTCGTCGGCGGTTCTGCAGTCACCATCGGCTCACGCCCCTTTCCCTTCCGGCCATATCGTGCCCGTGCCGACGACCCGCCGCAGGCGGTTGCGGGGCAACGTGCCGGATTTTCCCTACGATCACCGGGTGACCGACCGCTATGGCACCGATGTGCTCGCCAACGACCCGCACAGTTCCAGGCGGACCCGCTCGGCCGAGCGCTGTGCCGAGGTCGGCCTGGTCGTGGAAGATCCGCAATCGGGGTACGTCGGTGCGATCATCCGCATCGAGGGTGGCCGCGTTGAACTCGAGGATCGGCACCGGCGCACCCGGGTGTTTCCACTGGGGCCCGGATTCCTGGTGGACGGCCGCCCGGTGATCCTGACCCCGCCCCGCCGATCGGATCCGCAGGCCGCTGAGCGCACCGCCTCGGGGTCGGTGAAGGTGGCCGGTGCCCGCGCCCGGGTCGCGCTGGCCGGCCGCATCTACGTTGAGGGCCGCCACGACGCTGAACTCGTCGAACAGGTCTGGGGTGACGATCTGCGCGTCGAGGGTGTCGTCGTGGAGTATCTCGGTGGTGTCGATGATCTCGTCGGAATTGTCGAGACCTTCCAGCCGGGCCCGAACCGGCGGCTCGGCGTTCTGGTCGACCACCTGGTCACCGGATCCAAGGAGGCCCGCATCGCGGAGGCCGTTCGCCGCTGTTCCGGCGGCCGGCACACCCTGGTGGTCGGTCATCCTTATGTCGACATCTGGCAGGCCGTCAAAGCGGAGCGGCTCGGGCTGGGCGAATGGCCGACGGTGCCGAAGACTGTCGAGTGGAAACGCGGTATCTGCCAGGCGCTCGGTTGGCCGCACCGCGACCAGGCCGATATCGCCCGGGCCTGGCAACGTATCCGCGGCTCCGTTCGGGACTGGACCGATCTGGAGCCGGCACTGATCGGCCGGGTCGAGGAACTCATCGACTTCGTGACCGCGCCGGACTAGCCGGTTCGGCCGGGATGTCACAGCAGCCGGACGCTGGCGCTCTCGATGTCGTAGACGGCTCCGACGATTGTGACGGCGCCGGCTTTCTCGGCCGCGGCCAGCATCGGGCTGTCGCGCCTCATCCGTTCGATGACGGCGCCGACATTGCGATCGACAGCCTCGTCGAGGTCGACCGCCCCGGCGATACCGGGCCGGATGGCGGCGATGATCGACTCGATATTGCCCCCGGGTGCGGCATTGTCGAATGCGGCTTTGACTGCTCCGCAATCGGAATGCCCCAGCACCACAATGATTTTCGAGCCAAGCACAGCTTGTCCGAATTCGAGGCTGCCCAGGTTGGTCGGCGAATCGGCGATATTGCCGGCTTCGCGCACCACGAAGATATTGCCGACGAACTGATCGAAGATGATCTCGGGGGCGAGGCGGCTGTCCGCGCACCCGAGGACGGTGGCGAACGGTGCCTGATTCTGCCCGATACCGCCGCTCCAGATGGCATCTATTTCGGCGGTATCGCGAATCGCAGGTGTTCGCGCGGCGAAGCGAGCGTTACCGGCCATCAGCACCTCAAGTGCTTCGTCACCATTGGCAGGCTGCGGTATGGGAGGCGGGCCCGAAGCCCCGGTCGGATTCGGGCTCTGATTCTGGCTGGTTTGGCTGCCACCGCATGCAGCGGCAGTCAGTGCGACGACCGGAAGCGCGGCCAGAACAGCGCGGCGGGAACTCTTGACATCATGAGACGAGCGGGAGGTTTTCATCGGGGCAATGCTTACACAGCGGGACGGTCGATGATGGCCCTCACCGCGGTCCAGCCGGCCAGGGAGCCCAGCGCGATGGAAATGATGGCTGCTGCTGCGACGCTCAGACCTGCCTGGCCGACATAGTCCCCGGTGGCGCCGCGGCTGACGGACATGAAGGTCAACTGCCCCGGCACCAGGGACCAGAATGCCGCCAGCCAGAGCACCATCGCCGGCGGTGCGTTCTTGATCCGGGCCGCCATGATGGCGAACGGTATGGCGACCATCGCACCGACGAAACCGGAGTGCGCGGCGTTGAGCATCAGCCCCGCCAGGCTCTGGGCTCCGATGGCTACCGCGATGGTCAGCAGCAGCCAGATCAGGGATCCGCGCGGAGCCGATAAATAGAAGTAAAGGCCGACCGCGATCACCAGGATCGACACGTAAAACGACCATGCGCCCATCGACGGTGATTGGGGCTGGGGCGGTACCCGGCCGGCGATCTGGACTCCCATCACGACGCCGTAGACCATCAGACCCAGTTGGGCCGCACCGTAGATGACCCGACTGGCGCCGGACATGATCTTGTTCCCGGCCAGTTCGATGGAACCGACGACCAGTGCCATACCGGGCAGTGTCGCGATCAGCGCGGGACTGATCACCGGAAGCAAGCCGTTGTCGGCGGCGTCGGCGACGAACCAGGTCGCCAGGAGTGTCACAACCATGGCGGACAGGGTCGGCAGGATCGGCCCCAGCCCGGGCAGCGGGCGACTGGTCTGCATGATGGCGCCCACCACCAGACCCAGAAAACCGTGTGCCAGTAACGCCTTCCACGATGGCTGGAGGACCATCCCGAATCCGACGGCGGTCAGGGCGTAGCCCAGTGTGGTGGTGACCGCGCCGAATCGCGGAGGCTGCCGGCGAGCGGAATGGACCGCCGCAACCGCCTCGGTGGGGTCGATCGCCCCGGCCTCGGCGAGATCGGCGATCTGGTCGATATCGGCCGCCGTATCGAACTGGCCGGACGGCTGAACCGAGCCCTCCAGACGGAGCCGAAACGTCCGGCCGCCGATCTGGATCAGCAGCATGGTGGGGAACGCCGCGACCTCGAGTGGTTCAGTGGTGTATCTCGCGGCGATGTCCACCAGTCGGGTCTCGACGACCTGGATGGGTTGGGCAACCTCGATCAGGCCGGCGCCGATTTCGCGGAGCATCGCCGCGACATCGTCGAGGTCATAATGATCGGGCACGGCCAGTGCCGGCGGGGGAGTCTTGAGCATGCCGCAATCATGGTCACCGCTGCAGCTATAGGCACGACCCGCAAAGAGCGTTGGCTCCAATCTTTGCCGAACTGATAGCGTCGAAAACATGGGGGCTGCGGTGTTTGTCGGCCGCGTCGGCGGTCTTGCGGTTGCGTTCGGGCTGGGTGTTGCGGTCCTCGCCGTCGGGCCGGGAACCGCCGCTGCCACCCCCGATGCGGGGTCCGACACCAGCGCCGAGCGGTCCACGGCGGGCGCGCGGCCGGCCCCGGCTGCCCGCGGTCAGTCTCAGCGCCGGGCGGCGCGGGCCAGACCGTCACCGACCGCTACCGAAAGCCCGGGCAGATCCGGGTTCCCGCCGGCCGCTGCGGCGGTTCAGGCATCCCGGCCGGCCAAGGCGATCAGCCGCCCCGCGATCCGTGACGTGCCCGCCCCGCCGGTGGCGGCGCCCGCCCAGACGGTGGCGGCGCCCGCCCCGCCGATGGCCGCCGAACCTCGCCGGGTCTCCCGACGAGGCGCCGCCCCGGTCACCGTCGATCTGCCGCAGGTCCCCGTCAGCCGGGGTTGGTCGTTCACGGTGTCCCCGGAGTCCATCGCCGAGGTCGCCGCCGACTACGTGGCCGACGGCGGCGATGCCGCCGACGCGCCCCGGTTCTTCTTCGGTGACCTCGCTGTCACCAGCCTGGATACCCTCGCCGGCCCCGATCTCACGCCCGAACGGGCCGGTCTGCAATTGGGCAACCTGGCGGTATCGGGATACTTCGGCGGCATCTGGCTGCGGGACAACCTGCGCGAGGCTCCGGCTCCCGCCGACGCGGCACCGGCGCTGACCGCCGGTACCTCCGACCTCACCGTGTCGGCGATCGGGATCCGCCTCTTCGACGCACTGGCGGGTGGCCTGATGGGCGCGGCGACCACCCGCAGCGACTGGATCGCCCGGACGGCCGCGCACGCCTCGGTGCCCGTCCTGCTCGCCCTTTACGGCTATAACCGCGGTTATCTGGAGGTCCTGCTGGAGAACCCGCCGGCCGGCGTTCCGTCTATGCAGGACACGCTGACCTGCGATGGATTCCTGGGCTGCCGTTCGGATGCCTTTCCGCTGGAGATCGCCACCCGGTATGACGGCGCGCTCGCCCGGCTCGACGCCCCGCCCAGTCTCGGATGGCAGGAGATGAAACTGTGGACCGCCGTCCTGGAAGGTGCGACCGGCGCCGGGCGCGCCGTTTGGGAGGCCATTGCCCGGGCCGGTGCGTTCTCCCCGGCCTCCTATCAGGCGCTCGTCGAGTTGAGTTCGGCCTACCTGATGGTCAGCAAGGCCGCGGTTCTTTCCAGCATGATCGGCTATGCCGATGGGGACGCCGGGTTGGCGCGCAGTTCGCTTCGGCTGCAGTCCGGCCTGTGGATCTGGTCCGGTGCTTACTTCGCCGGCCTCGCCTCCACCGCGCCGGCCGGCACCCTGCCCGAAATCGTGCTGGGATAGCCACCACCCGGATTACCGCGGCGGCCCTGCGGGGTCACCTCGGCGGCAATTCGGTGGCGACCTCGACCAGGGTCTCGTCATCGCACAGGCCCATACCGTGGACGATCCCGGCGGCGGCGGAGGCATCAGGTACGAGATGCAGCGGGATGCCCTCGCCGCGAAGTGCCTCGGCATGCGAACGCAGGTCGCTGTTGCGCTCGTCGTCATCATCGCCGACCTGCCGGATCAGGATCAGCGACACCCGCTCGGGGAACTCCCGCGCCATCTCCTCGTACGTCAGGGGATCGCGCTGACCGCTGTCACCAACCAGAACGAACTGCATGCTCGGGTAGGAATCGAACAGCCGCCGGATGGCCGTCCGCTTGTGCTCGGGGCCGCTTCGGCGGAGATAACGCTCGGTCGGACCCCAGTCG
>Ga0180433_10004628_pt1 | contig 19170 bp, 18 predicted proteins | sample SS_ome_8_FD_132980 | JGI IMG/M metagenome (GOLD analysis project Ga0180433, IMG submission 132980) | Hypersaline lake sediment archaeal communities from the Salton Sea, California, USA - SS_1_D_1 metaG | ecosystem: Environmental > Aquatic > Non-marine Saline and Alkaline > Hypersaline >... | reverse complement strand
CGTACTTTTTTTGTGCTTTCTTTGATACTCTAGCCATTATTTCTTTTTCTTACGAGATGAAGATTTTATCTTACGTTCTTGTTTGAGCATAGCTTTTGTGGGTTTCTTTGGTTTAGCACCAGTCCTTTTGTTTTTCTTTGCTTTTGCTCTGATGTTGTCCCGTAGTCATCTACGAGAATATGAACCATCTTTTCTTTTGATCATGTTTTTTCTCATGGTTACATTATTACAGATATAAATTTAATAATTGCTATTATAGTTATAAGGTATGCTAGTGCTGCTCACATATTTTTAGTAAACAATTAAATCACCGTTATATATCTTTCTAGATGTTTCTTCATCAAATCAAGTCTCTTCTGATATTTCCGAAATAGCCTCATCTTCTGATAATCACAAAGATTCTAATCAACGGAGAGCCACAGATGCTGGGTTTGCTTGCGTGTATTCCTGAAAAGAATCCCCTATAGTTCATGGCACATATTGCAGTAGTTCGGGAGCATCTATTGGGTCTATAGCAAATAATATTCTTCCAGATTTTGCTGCCGATTTAATTCATTGCAAAACTTTTTTAGGAATATACTTAGATAGTTCCCCTAGTTTGTAGGACACTTTACCTGCCGTGGTACTTACTGGCGTAATTAGTTCCTCTAATATCCAGGACGTTATACCACCAAATCATCACTTTCTTCCTCATTGTGTTCTCGCTTTAGGTCATATCTGTGATAATCACCTTAGGGAGTTGTAGTCCTGATAGAGTTTGGCACTATCTACACCATATACTGTAGAAATGGTATTGTGTACTGCATTTCTAAACGCTCATGCTAAAGCACTTCTTGCTGCCTGTAACGATCTAGGCAATCTAGCATCTCATTTATATTTGTTTGGTATTAGATTCATTAAGGATTGTTTCTCTAAGTCTAGGTTTTTTAGTGATGAAGATCATTGATATCTTTCTGCTATCTCATCAATATCATCAAGTATAGCTAGTTTCTCTTCGTTGGAGTATCATGCAAAATCATTAATATACTGCTTAGCTTCGTCTATAAGGGAGGAATAATCAAAGTTTACATTGTCAACGTCAGCTTGTTCAAATATTGGGTTTATAGTATTAGTAAATATATTTCTGGCAGCAGCCTCTGCTTGTTCTCATATATTTGATCTAGTTCCAAAAAGCCCTAGTCTGCTTCTAAGAGACCTTCCTCATTCTTGAATAAGTGGAGATTCTAATGCAACGTCTACAGTTGTTCTTGGTGCAGTTCATTCTGCTCAAGCTCTAAAAGACTGTATAGCTTCTGCCTCTTCTTTAGTGGGAGGCAACGTTAAACCGTAAAGAAATCTTCCCACTCTTTGTAGTCATTCTCCAGCAGCTCACAAACCAGCTAAACTAGCGGCGGTTCATCAGATAGCTGTTGCTATTCCTTTCAAACTATCTTCGACTTGTTCTCCTCTTTCTACTTGCTGTTGCATATCTTCTCTTGCCTGTAACAAAGAATCAGCTACTTGAACTGGAGAAAGTCATTGCTCTCTCAACTGTCAAACCATTTCTATTTCTTGTTCAGACAATACTCAAAGTTCTCTTTGTTTTTCAATAAACGATCAAACATCAACTACATCTAGTCATTGATCTCTGAGCGATGTAGCAAGCCCTATTTCTTCCTCTGATAGATTACCAAGCCTACTAACTATAGATTCTCATAGTTGTTGCCTCATTTCTTGAGGTCTTTGTTGTGTTTGTTGTTGTTGCACACCTATTTGTGCCGTTGGCTGGAATCAAACCCTAGTATTTATACTTGATAGATAGTTATGTGCTTGGTTTATTGTTGGTTCTCTTTGTGGTATAACAGGTACTTGTGGTACTCCAAACGATGTCGATTGCATTTGTGTCTGCATTGGTTGAGGAGCTTGTTGTGTTGTTTGCTCCATTACTTCAACTTCTTCGTCTCTTTCTGGACGTATAGCTCATCTTATACGAGAAAAAATATCTGACGTAATCGGATTATTTCCTGTGATGGCGTTTCTAAAGAAGTTTAGTACCATTTTTTCTAGTTATTTATTGGAATAAAGATCATAATGTTGTTCATCATGTTTGGGTTGTTTGATCGACACCTCCTGTTTGTGAGGATGTTGCTCATCATATTCATGATGGATTATATTGTATACCAACCAAAGCCATTTTGTTGTTTAGGTCACTTATCAACCTAGTTCTCATGTCTTGTATTTTTTGTTGAGAAAGTCACGATAATCCTATTTCTTTAATAGATTGAGCGACACCAGGAGTTGGTACAATATCATTCAAGATATCCATATCTGGTCAAGTCAATACTCACAAATTATAGAAATCTTTCTCTTTGACGGTTAGTTGTAAATCACGTATAGCAGACTTTAACCTTTCTCTATTTCTAAAATCTAAAGCTCAAGGTCGTCATCATATTTCATTCAATAGAGACAATATGTTATCTACTTTTCATACCGCCCTCGTGAATTCTTGCATAACGGGCATTATATCTTCCCTTGTTGATGTTGGTACAAGAGCTATATCACTAGTTATAGTTGGCGACACGGTAAAGCTACCTCTTGCAGCGATTTGATTTATATTATCCGAAAACCAAGCAGCAGCTTGTTGTCTGAATGCTTCAAATCATCCCGCAGCTTGTTGCTCTTTCTGTGTAGGAGATTTACCACTAAATATGAAGTCAGAATAGTCAGTAGCAAAGTTTGGATTGTACTGTATACCTTCTACTCCAGAAATTCCTCAACCGAATCAACCACCTCCAACTCATCCACCTCAACCAAAACCTCTTCATCCTGTAGGAGTAAATATTCATGTGTTTGGGTCAAATATACCGCTTGGTTGGTATTTGCTTCCCTTGATAAATTCTAGCTCTGTAATACCTGTAGCTTGTTGGAACTCAGGTCTTTGTACTATCTCTGATATAATTTCGCTAGGAGATTTACCAGCTCCTATTTGTTTATTGATAAAGTCAGCATTCTTACTACCGAACAACTGTCATTCAGCCAAAGAATCCAAAGTATTTACAGTAGATTGTATCATTTGCGATAAAGCCCTCCTTGCTTGATCTGAACTCATTCTACCCGTCTTTGTGTCTCTAACTACATCAAATATTGTAGATTGGAAGCCATTATCTGTGTAGAAAGTTACAAGTTGTTCTCCTTGTTGTCTTAGTATCTCCCTATTCTGTTGTACTCTTTCGTATTGTTGTACAATTTGGTTATATAGTTGTTGTTCTTCTGCAAGTTGTGTACCTCTTCTTTGTTCTACCATTTGATTAAATTGTCTAGTAATATCTTCTACTTGTTGTGCAGCAGCAACATTACCTCTATCTACCAACCCCTTCAATCTTTGTATTTCATTGATTCCGCTTGTAGCAGCAGCTCTTATAGCATCGTTTGCTTGTTCGTTTATTCTTTGTGTTCCTTCTATAAGAGATTGACCGAGTAATTCTATTTGCTGATTCAGATCATCTCTCCCTCTTTCCATGTTTACTCTCATATCATCAAGCAATTCGACGTTCTGCTGGTTGATAAGCTTAATACCTTCAAGACCCGCAGATCAAAATCAAGCTCCAGTCAGACCTAGCATTTTGCTTAGATTTTCTTGCTGTATTTGTATTTCTCTCTGTGTTCTATCTACATTTGTCTGATAATCTTGTTTCAATCTATCTAGTTGTGTCTGTCTTGCTTGTGTTCTTACGTCTATATCTTGTTCCAAATCTGATATAGCTTGGTCGTACTGTTTAGTTATATCTGCTCTAGCTTCTTCACTAAGCTCAGCATCAAAGAAATCTCATTGCACATATTGTAATACTTGGTCTTCTGTAAATCAAAGATTACTAGCTATATCCCCAAGACTTCTTCCTTCTGCCAACATCTCGTCAATAGTTTGCAATCTGCTCTCTATAAGACTAGCGTTTGTAAAATCTCTTCTCTGTGCTTCTTGTTGTAGCCCAAGTTGTCATGTTATTTGCTGTCTGAGCTGTTCGTTTCTCCTTAGAGCATTTTGTCTGTCTACTTCTATACTTCTTATATCTGTTTCAAACTCTCTTCTTCCTTCTCTAAAAAGATCGCTAGGATCAGGAAGCTCTGGCGTAGTCTCTGATACTTCTACCTGTGCAGGAGTTGCTGGCTCATCTTGTGGTTCTCAGAAAAGACTTGATGTAATTGGGTTACCTTGAAAATCCGCACCACCTTGAGATTGTAGAAAATCACTTGTTATTTGGTTTTGTTGATTGTTACTCATAGTTTGACTTGTTGATTGTATCTGAGAGAGTGCGTTTCTTATGTCTTCTACACTCTTCCCTTGATCTAATCAAGCTTGTACAATTCCTTGAAGTTGAGAAATTTGGTCTTCCGTGAAGCCATCAGTCTCGAATATATTCCCCAAGTAGTCTAGTGTGAAAGGTGTAGTGACCATGATAGTTTTCTATTATAAAGCTATGTAACTTGTGCGTCTGTAACAAGTCCTCACGTAATAACGTTTGTTGTGTTTCCATCTACTGCGTTAGTAGAAAGACAGTTGTATAGTCTAATGTTAGATGCTACAGCAGAAGATACTGCGTTTGTTCCTAGTAAGACAGTATTCCATGCGATAACCGCATCACTTGATGCAACATCATCTATTCTAATCGCAGCAGTAGAACCAGTCAATCTAGCGTCTCTTACTTCTAGCGAGCTTCAACCAGTAATAGTACCAGCTCTCACAGCGAACTGAGAAGATCAGCCGATAGATTTTGCATATATTCTTACCACTCCATCATCAAACTGTATTGTAGGAGCAGCAGCACCTGTCAAAGATATATTGTTTGCGTATATTTCTAGCACATTACTTGATGTACTTTCTATCAGTATACCGATATTACTAGAACCACTATTTCTTGTTATATTTATATCTCATAATACCCTTATCACTCATTCACATGCGTTTCAATCTCATATAATAATACCTTCGAAACTACCAGCAGTAATAGTTATGTCTCATCTTACTAATATGTCTACAATACCCCTAATATCATCTATTTCATCGTTAGTTATGCTTTGACATTCTAGTGAAAGTGTGTTTGTATCGTTTGCACAACTAACATCTCCTTGTATGTCTGCATATCATTTCATAAAGTAATTTACTCCACCTCATCATACAGGAGCAGATACATTACCATCTATAACTACTCAAGGATCACAGTATAATACTTGTCATTCTTCTAAAGAAATATTTTCAGTATATGTTCCTCTCGTTACATACACTACTCATTGAATAGCACCCGAACCACTACCAGCGGCTGCTTGTGCGGCTGCGATAGTTAGATATGGTTTATTTGGGTTACCAACAACAGCAGTGCTATCGTTTCCTCCTTTAGATACCCAAGCTAGATCAGTATAGTTTACACCAAATCCTTGAATTTGTGATGGGATAACAACATTATATGCTCCACCCGTTATATCTGTACCATTGTTAAATTCAGTAGTAGTAGCAACCTTTACTTTACCTACTGTTGTAGGAGTAGCGTTAGGTGTAGCAGCTCATGGTCAAAATCCAGTCCACGATCCTCCTTCTCTTCCTTGAAACGCTCAATCTGTTGTATTATATATCAATGCACCATCTACTACCCCTGTTAGTGCATCTCTTTGTACTGTAGTAAGCTGTTGAGTTAGAAGCTGTGCTACTGTTGTACTTGTAAAGTCAAATACACCAGTTATTTCGTTTTCTCCATCTATATCTACAAGATCACTAGCACTTGCAGCTACATAGACAAACGTACCAGCTCTCCACTCTTTCCTGTTAGCAGAGACCTCTGTTTTTATATCTGTAGGGTCTAATCCTCTTTGTGAAATTGTTAATACTCAACCGCTAGCTGTTGCTTGCATAATCTCCCATATTGTACCCTCATCGTTTTGAGCTACAATAGTAGAATCAGTAAATGATGCTACCTCATTCCAACCTATAACGTTAGAAATATCAACCGTGTTAGGGGCAGCTGCATTTGTAAGTGTGCCATTGAGCCTAAATGCGTAAATTGACTTGAACATAGTTAATACCTACATGTTAAAACTTGTCGCCCCTCTCTGTGTCACCTATTCCTCTCAATCATACAGAAAGAGCAGACAAAGTAAAGTCTTGTCATATACTATTTCAAGAAAACTTTACCTGTATTTTTTTACCTTTTGCTCTTAATCTTCCCCTACTTATCAATTCTTCAAACTGAACTCTCTGATTTTGGAAGCCACTACCTGCTATCGGCAGTCCTCATATACTACTCGCAGCTATACCAGCGTTACCGCTCTGATCTCATACGATAGTACCTGTAAATTCGGTGTCTCAATCGACCAACACTTCTACATCTATCTCTGCTGTTTGGTCTATTTCTCATCCGATACCCACAGTTCTGAATTGTTTTCTATAGTTAGGGTTACCAAAATTCATAATAACAGTATCTCTTCTCCATGCAATAGGTACTCAATCATCATCTTTTCCTACTTCATCTTGAAAAAGAAGCGTGTTTGCAGCTCCACCTGCATAATATTTGTTGTCTAACTCTGTAACACAAGAGAAAGACTTGTTATTATCCACCAAAAATGCGTCATTTTCTACATCATATACGATAACAAGGTTATTGTATGGTTCTCCTTGTGTTTTTACGTGTCGATATACCTTATTTTCTGTTCTATTGTAGTATCCGAAGCTTTGAGATTGATCGTCATCTAGTAAATTCAAGAATTCTTGTATACTTCTCCCTGGTCTGCTAGATAATTCACCTATTTGACTTTCTGTAACACCAGGAGTATAGTTAAGTGTCTTAATTTGCTTGGTTTTTGTAAGAAAAAACACTACATCATCAGCAGCAACTACACTTCTATGCGATGCTGGCTGATTTTCTAGCGATAATGGACTAGTAATAAATGTCTGATAGCTACCAACAGCAGCAAGACTGCCTTTGTCAAGATATTCTACTGTTTTCTCTGTAAATATAAATACTCTATCAAGAGTTGCTACAAGAGAAAGTATATTAGAGTTTAATTCTCTTTTTTCTGCACCTGTACCAGCCCGATCAAACGCAAATTCTGGGTTTGTTGCTGTAATACCTCTTGATATATAGATGTTATTGCTATTGTTACCACTTCCAGCCACTATAGTTAGGTAAGCAAACTGTACTCAGAAGCGAGGATTTGCATTACTTTCTATATTCGCATTAGTAAGTTGCGTAAATGTATTAGCTTGCACATCATATACATAAGGAAACGTCTGTCATGTGAGGCAGATTATATATTGACCGTAGTTTACAAAATTTACATCGTAGTCTCCAGAGAAGTTACCAACATCTACAACGTTTACAGGAGTAGTAGCAAAACTTATTCTCTTTAGTTTCTCATCATATACTGTGTAGAGTTGTTGATTGCTTGTAATACCTCTAACATATCTACCACTTACCTCATCATCGGAGATAGATTTATATCATTTTCTTACAGTAGTAGCACCATTTATTACTCTGATGTTTCTACAGTTAGGTGTATATTGTACAGGGAAAAGATGTGAACCTTTATCAGCGATAAGTCATTGTTTGAATGGTGTTTCTAAATCTACTATACTAATATCTTCTATAACCATATCAGTAATAATTGTTAAATGGTCTTGTTCTTACTTTTTGTCTAGGTTCATCAACCTGTTCTGCGTATACTTCATACATTTCTTTGAGTTTTGCGTATGCCTTTTGTAGTATCCTAGCAGCTTTTACTGGCTCATCTGTATCATACAACAACTCTCCTGCTACCAAAGGAGCTAGCACCTGCACTCCATAGTATTTTGGTAATATACTTCTGTCTGTATCGTTTACTAGTACATTACAATCCTGATAGTAATGGAGAATGAATTTATCGTTTGTATTGTTGTATCCTTCTATCAACACGTATTGTTGATCTTGTGTAAAGTCATCGCCTATAATAGTATAGTATTGTGGTAAGTCTTTAGGGTTTTTGAAATCTATATATTCTACAAAGTTTTCTCCGTTTCTGTCAAAATATTGTGAGTTATGATATGTTGCTCATCTTCTAGGTACATATTGTAATTGGAAAGGCACACTAGCACCACTAGGCACTTTATATATTTGTTTTACTACACTTCCTGATTCGTGAGCTGTTTGTATCTGCGTAACTCACGTAAGCGTTGTTGCTGTTTTACCTGTATATTGTATTACGTTACCATTTATATACACAAATCCGCTTGTGTCAAAGTCATCAGCAGCGACAGATATTGTTGTGTCTCATACATTTATAGCAGCAGTAGTCTTTTGATCTTTTACGTTAGAAATATACAACTGCTTTCTTAGGAATCTTAGATCACCAGCTGTTACTGTTTTGTTCCCTTCCAAAAGATTTACAACCTTCCTCCTCGCTATAGCACATTGTAACTCGTTAATGTATGGTATAACATAATTATTTTTATCAAATGTTGTACTTGTTGTTTTCTCTCAAAGAATGTAGTACACTCTCTCGTATATCTCTTGCAATGTATTCGCTTCTCCAATCAATGCGAAGTAATCTATAGAAATATCCTGTCATGCGGCAGGTGGAGTATTTAATGTTAATGTGTTACCAGAAAACGTAAAGTCTGTGTATTCTACACCACCAACCAACAAGTCAACTACTTTATCTATTTCATAAAGAGTAGTAAACGTAGCATTAGATCAGTTTACCAATCCTGATGGTACTTCATTCCATACGAAAGTAGACATATTATTGTTGGTTAGCTCTAAAATAACTTACTCTTATCTTATCTCCTGGTTGTGGTGGCAACAATAATGTTATTGTTTTCCCACTCCATCACAAATCATTATATGGTACATCATTTACGTCAAAGTCTTCTATATCTAATATATTGAACTTTGTAGTAAATGTGATGTTTACTCCATCTACTGCACCTGTTGGTGTTTCGTTGTTTACATAGCTATCTATGTAATCCATACTATACTATATAAGAACTAAAACACCCCTTCATATCTTGCATATAATGTCTTGATAGCTGAGCTTTCTAGCACATTGTCTCGTATGATAAGATCATCCACTACTCCGATAAACTCTCCAGTATAAGATGTAAGCGAATTTCATCATAGTGTACTATTATCAGAAAGACCAGCACCAGTTCATGTATCTGTATTAGTAGCTACTTGTAATCAGTCTATAAACAGAGTAGATACTCATGCTCTTACTGTAACTACTATATGATACCAAATATCGTTTTGTAGTCAAGCGGCAAAAGATGCAGGCGTTGTTGTACCCTCTCTTGCCTTACCATACAACACATCACCACTATTATTTATACCTATTGTGACGTATGTTCAGTCAGCACTATTTTGAGATACAAATATTGGTTTTGTTGTAAATCAAGAACCTATATCTGTAGGTTTGACTAGCATAGATATTGTTGTCGGTTGGGTGTCCGACCATCATAGAGTATTTCATGTTCGTGCAGCCTCCGATGTGTTTATGTTAAAATTATATGCAGAGTTTTGTTTTCCTGCTGTTAGAACTATATTTGTATTAGTACCATCATCAGCTCAAACAAAGTCTTCTGGTTGAGTACCTGTAAGACTATCTAGTTTATAGAGATTCCTTAGATTTACTCACCCAAATATCTCTCCTATAGTGTCAGAAGTATTACCTGAGACAAAGCATTTACCGAGATTGTGTTCTATATATAATCATTGAGCAGCTGTCCATCACTCTGCAGAGTAATCAAAAGATATATTTGAATAGGAAGCTGTTGTAATATCTCGTGCTGTTGTTAAGTTGTACTGATATATAACATCTGTACTAATATCTGAAACATACATCCTAAATCAGTCTGGGGAGAAAGATATACCCCAACAACCACCACTAGTTTGTGGAGTGATATCAAATGTAGCTACATTAGAAGCTGAAGAAATATTATATGCTGTTCCTAAATTGAATTGAATAACGCTCCTAAATGGAGAAGCGTCTTGTATTTTATAAATACTTGTCCCATCATTTTTCATAAATATTCAATGTGAATTACCAGATGTAGCACCTACTCATCAAGATACAGCAGTAGTTAAGTCATAAGGGGTAGATAACGAATACCTACGGACATTATTGCTATTATCAGAGTGTATATATAACTCTGCACCATTATTAGCAAAAGACATTCCATATGGATCAGATGCAGTAGAATTAGTATTTATAGAAGTAACCAACGTTACTGTACTTGTAATATCTCGTGGTGTAGACAAAGAAAATTCAAATACTCAATCATGTGGACTAACTCCTCATGATAGTCTTTCATTTAATACAAACATTTTAGCACCATCATCAGAAAATCGCACCGCTCTTGCTCTATCTATAGATGCAGACAAATCATCTACATTTGTTGTATATGCTCTCGATAAGTCAAATACCATTATTATACATTGTCGTAAATAGCTTGATCTGCATAATATACTATAACATTCAAATCAGATGCTTGGTTAGTTGCTCAAGCACTCGCTGGCGTTCTTAACGTCATTCTACTACCAGCAGCTATAGTTGGATTGTTTATTGTAGAATTTTGTACTGTCGTGTTTGTTGTAAAATCTGGTGCTGATGACATTATTGCACCACCGTCATCGTATACATTAAATGTTAATGCTGCTCATGCTCACGATGCAGCAGTTCATACTCATGCCTCTATAGCTATAGCATATATAGCACTATTTTTAGGAGTTAGATATTGTTTACCTGTTGGGTTAGTACCATCAGCTACTTGTTGTCCTGGGATATACCAATCCATTATTTGTGGTTTTTCTGATATACTTACTCTTGCTGTAGTTAGATCACTATCTCAAGATGTTGCACCACTTGCAGGGATTGTATCTCACCAAAGATTGAATGTAACAGTAGTACCAGACGATGAAGCTGATCTAATTATAGCTCTAAAGTATCACGTTCCGTCTCCATTTTCTATTCTGAATAGTTTTCCATCAGCAAAAGCAGCTATCTGCGTCGCTTCAGCAGCACTAGCGGCTGTATATGTTAATGTGACACCGTCTGTTCTTGCAACAGTAAATTCATCAGTTCGAGCTTGTCTATCGGTTATGGCAAAACTTGCACCACCAGTAGCAGCGATTGTTATACTTCCCGCTCAATTTGTAACGGATATATTAGCTCCAGCAGTAAGTGTAGCCAACGAATAATTTGTACCATTTCATATAAGAATCTCACCATTTGCAGGTACAGAGCTAGTCTCAGTACCACCATTAGCTACAGGCAGAACGTTGCTTACATCTGAAGACAATGAGACCTGGGCTTTCGTGCTATATACACCATTTGTTGCTTGTACAAATCAAGAACCAGTAGCACTTTTAATAAGTTTACCAGTTGTTCAATCAAATAATACTATTTCGTTATCAACAGAACTATTCGGTCATACAACATCTCAAGATGCTGCTCAACCGACTGCGGCGACTTCTATAGATCATGCAGCATTAGTAATTTGTATACCACTACCAGCTGTTAATGTTGATTTACTAAAGTTATTTGCAGTACCATTACCGATCAATACTTCTCAATCAGTAATAGTTGACAGGTTAGGTATTTTATCTAACTTCTCTCCGTCTACTAGTCTTTCGTTTGTAACTGTTCTATAGGTCATACTATATTGTTATAGTAAAGACCGTCCCTAATCAACTAACAACCCACACTCTTTAGCTTTCTCTATAGTTTGTTCTTCTGTCAGGAAGTTTGCATTACTGACATCGAACTCAGCTTTGAGTACACGCTTTAGTTGTTTGATGTCTAATACTTCATCTTCTTGCTCATCTTCTTCTTCATTGGTTTCTTCATTGATTTCTTCTTGCTTGGGCTTTTGCGAGCCATTCATTTTCTCATCTTCATTGCGTTTCCTGGCATGGATTATATGTTTAGAATGTAAATCTTGGTGTCTAAGAGCTTCGATTACTTCATCTCTCTCTTCTCATTGTGTAGCATTGATAATTGCAAGCTCTTCAGGAGTTCGTGCTGTCCCTATATACTTGCATCTACCTTGTTCATACAGTTTACCTCGATCTGGTGTCTGTGACATAGTGTAGTTTAGCAAATAAATCAGCTTGTAAGGTGACCGAAGCCACCCTACAAAAGATTTATTTGGCGTTGAAGTCTGCCGATGTCGCACTTCCTTCGTTGACAAAGAATGTAGAACCTACACCTCCATCTGTATCGATGAAAATACAACCTTTCGCATATCAAGCTGTAGTGTCAGCAGGAACAGCAGCACCCTTAGCGAATGCTATATCTCCGTTCTCATCAACAAAAGCTATTCTGATACCACCGACCTCGTCTCCAAAGAAATTACTTCCTCTAGTTTCTAGTGACATGGTTGTTGTGAGTTATCAAAATAAAGCTTATGAACCTGATGCGTCTGAACCATAGATGTATGGAGCTCGTGAGAATCCTCTTGAGTACAAGAAGTGGAAAAGGTAATTCCAGTTTTTGTTTGGATCGAATTCTTGTGGAGCAGCCAACTGAGGCATAACAGAGAAGTATCCTTTAAGGGTTCTCTTTACCTTCTCATCTTCAAAGAAATACCATTTGTCTGCTGTGTCTGCACCATCACCAGCTGTAGTAAGTTTTTCCCAAGCCATAACTTCGATTCTTCCCTTGAGTGGGTTTATGTCGTTATTAGCCGACCCGTTGATGTAGTCAGAACCAACGATTCTGATAGCTTGATCTTCGAGGTCTGGAGAAACAAGAAGCTTGTTAAGGTAAACTGCTCTAGATACTCCTTGAGGATCTTTGTAGTTTCTCGCAAGGTTTCTAGTAGCAACAATAGCAGCTCTTGATAGAACTGGGTTGTTTGATATACCATCAGTACAAAGGTTTGAGAATGTTGAAGCAGTAGTTCCGTTTGTGTGTGCTGCCGTGAAGAGAGCAAGTCCGTCTGGTCCTACTGGTGTAATTGATTGACCGTATACGTCAGTATATGCAGCCGCAGAGTGTCCTTTGTTAAGGATATCAGCGAATGATTGGTCAATTTTTGAGATACCGCTGTCAACAATACTTTCTACATTTTCTACAACTGCGTTATATTCGTCGTAGATTCTGTTTTCGAAAGTATAGATAACGTTAGCACCGTATTTTTGTTTCTTGAATGAGATGAAGTCTCCTTCTTGTCCAGTAGCTTCTGGGTAGTCTGTGTTTTCAGGAATGAACTCAACTCCTCCTAGCCCGTGATTAAGCTGGATAGTGTCGTTTCTAAACTGATTCATTTCTACACCAACGATGTCCTCGTACATACTTCTGTTGAGGGCGTCAGCCATGGCGTCGTTGAATACTTCGTCGATGACCTTTAAATGGTCGGTCAGATTTCTATAATCTGATGTCTTTAATACTGCCATAGTAAATAAAGTCTAAGAGTTAAAAAGATGTGACTATGAAGTCTTTTGTACAAAGTATCCTTTAACTTGTTTGTCAGTAGAAATACCAACAAGATCAGTAATAAGGAATACGTCGTTTGATGATGCTGTATTAGCAAGTGTTGTTGCACTAGCGAGATCAACTTTGTCTCCTACTTGTGCTTGTGTTGTGTTGCTTGCTGTGTCTGCAATATACTCTGTTTCTCTTACTTGAGTAACATTGATGAGTGGGTTGCTAGCAGCAGCTGATGTCTTTGTTTCGTCAGCTGAGAAAAGTACTTCAGCATCTGTAGATACAGAAGGAACTACGAATCCATTTGTGTCGAATTTCAAAGCATCTCCTTTTGTGATAGTAGTAGAAGCAGCCATTTCTAGTGCTCTAGATTTTCCACTATCTCTAGTAATTGGTGTGAATGCCATGATGAACATACATAAGATAAATAAAATTAATTTTTCTTAGCGAGTTTGTTGAAGTGGTCTCTAAATGAAACATGACCTTTTTTCGTCTTAGCAGGTACTTTAATACCATGCGATGGTGTTCTAGTAGCTGAGCTTGTTCAAGCACCGCCTGTCTTAGCTAGAGCACCTTTAGTCTCGTTCCATTCTTCGAAGAACTTACTAACTCATTTTGCTTCATTATACGCTCTCTTGAGGTTTTTCTCAACATTAGAAGCGTTTCGAGATTTACCTTCCATCAGCTCATCAAATACTTCTTTAACATCTCCAAAGAACTCATCGTTTTCTGATAGATTCTTTTTAGATAGAAACGATTGGTAAGCTTTGTCGGCTTCTCTTTGATCCAAAACTTTTTGGACTACTTCCTCAGGGTCTTGTGTAGATTTACTTTCAGACTTACCGCCTTTTAGTTTCTTATAGAGTTCTTCAGCAGAACTGTATCAGATTAATGACCCGATTCTCTCTACAATAAATTCAGCAGCTTTTCTGTCAGTCTTTTCATACAAGTCAACAAAGTAATCGTTGTCCTTGAGGAATTTTTCGAGGTGGTTGTACCTTTGAGCTTCTTTTGTGCTATCATCCAAAGCGGCTGCTTTAGTTTGTAGCTTTTCAAGTTCAGCTTTTGATAAAGATACTGTTTCCTCTTCTTCTTGGTTTAGGTCGTCTTGATTTTGTTGACCATCCAAAGTTTTCTTATCTTGTTCCATCTCATATAGAGTTTAGGAATTAAAACATAAGCTAGGTGTCTATATTAAAAAGACCGTCACGCAAGGCAGCGGACGGCAACAATGTTCAGGGACGGAGAAACACAGTTACCGTCCCCTGTAACTTACTCGCGAATGTAATCGCTATATATTATATACTACTTTTTTTTTGTTTTGCAAGTTTTTATTTTCGTAAGCACAGGGGTTTACTTATCTGTCTTTATCTTCTCTCTTGATCTCACTGCCTTTTGTGTGACCACACCTTTGATTTTCTCGATTATTCTGTTCAATACATCTACTCATCCATCTCTATATGCTATCTCTTCTGGCTGTCTATATTTCATGGCAGACATAATCATTGCGTTTCTTATAGACATGATTTTACTCATAAGTATTCACAAAACATTCTCGTCTATCTTTCACAAGAAACCTTGGTCTATATCTATCTGTTGTATTTCCATGTTACGCTCAAAATTGAGCTGCAACGTCTCATATTCATCCTTGCTGATTATCTTGATCTTGAATATTCTCTCAAGTAGTCGTTTCATCCCCTAGTTGGTTAGTTGGTAAAGCCTGTTGACCTCACAAAGGTCACACAAATGCATTCATAGCACCTTCTATTTCTGATATTCTTGCTCTCATCTTATCTTCTTTAGATTTCACCATGTAGTTGTTACCATCCATATCAAACAAGTCATCTATTCTTCTCTTGATATCTTGTCAGTCTCACAAATCTGTCTCAGGATACATAGCTTTAATCATTTGTATGTATTGGAAGTACGACCCCATCTCCTGTCTTTCTATAAACCTAGACAATGATTGTGTACTTGGCGTCTCTACATGTACCTTCATACTCTCACCGTTTCTCAATAGATCACTAGTGAAATGAAAGAACGCTGTAGCTCCTGGGTCTTCCTCTAACGCTTTGAATGTTTCCCCCTCTTCTTCTCTTTCTACGAGCTTGTAATTATCTACTCTTATCTCATACCAGTCAAAGTCTTCTGGTCAATTCTCGTTAAATAACTGAGCAGCGTATTGTGTTGGTCAGAATTGTGCGAGATTTGTAAGCATCATTTGGAATGCTCTTTGAAGCCCAAAGTTTCTGTTTCTAATAACTCCTCTTTTTCTTGTGTTTACTTCTTCCTTCATAAGTCCAGCTTGGAATGCTGTTATATCTCAACCGTATATATTCGGTTTTGCACTCTCTCCTGTAGTTTCTAATGTAAGCTCTTGTAGTAGTTGCAAGATAGGCACAACATCTCATGTTGCTGATTTAGGTGAGTATGGTTGTACGTTTGTACCTAGATCACCATTCATAGGGATAAAGTTTAGCTCTCCTGGTTCTACATATATCTGTCCTTCTACACTAACCTCTGTGTTGTGGAATACCATATTACTTGCAGCAAGCCATGCACTATCTAGTGCTACTTTCAAGAAATTGTTGTAGTATGGTTTGATTGATGATATTCTCTCACATATACCGATCCCGTAGATACTCTCAGAGTTTGAGTAATGTTGTACAGGAATGAATGGTAGCTGATTATGTTTGTATGGAGTTTGTCACATGTGGATTACTCGATACTTATTAGCTATCAATACATAGTCTCCGTTTAGCTTATTGAAATAGTGTCGTAACTTTACGTTTCTACCGCTATGTCATAGATAGTCTGTCTGTACTTCCTCCTCATCGCTTTCATACGTACCTACTGATTCTATATACTTGAATCAATCTATAGGAGTTTCGTTATCTTTCATGTATCTCATTCTGAAATCCTCTATTGTTATATCCTCTTGTCGGATACAGTCCATACAATCTTTATACTTTCTAGCTCTTTCGTCAAACCAAACCTTTCTAATATCCACAGTCTTTATACCGATATGATATACTTTCTTTAATTCTTGTGTAGCTTCATCATCATAGAAACTATCTATGTTTGTTGTGACGTATTGGCTATCTTGTCGTACTCCTGAAAATAATATACCAGTACCATATCTTGCTTTTTTTTCATCCCAGTCAGATATTTCCTCTCGTGTGTTCTCTCTCTGTATAAAATGCTCTAGTATAGCTTCTGCCATCTGTAGCTGTCATCCGTTTACTCTCCCTGTTGATTTTACTCTAACAGGTAAAGCGTCAGGCAAACCACCTATATACGCTTCAATAAGTTCCTGTTCCATAGGTATATGCGGGTTAGCTCTCCCGTCTTGTCTTTGTTCTGCATTAGCAGCCCATTGTCGGTCAAATGTATCCCGTTTTTGTTGATACTGCTGTCTGTTCTCATCCATAAACGATCGTCTCTTTCTGATGTAGTTCATCTTCTCCATTTCTTCATCTGTCATCATCTGCACAGATGTTTTCTTCTCAATGTCTTCGATTTTAATCCTGTTAGTTTTTGGTCTTGCCATACGGAACTGTTATTTGACTAAAGCTCCCGTCCCCATTACTTTCTTTTGACCAGTCAGAGGGTCTGTGTAGTATCTTATCCTTTCCCTTTCTGGCTTCTTCTTTGGTTGTATCTTAAGTATATTTACTACTCATGCAAGTGCGTCTATTATGTCGTCATGTTTACCGTTAGGGAACTTCAACAACTGAGCTTCTAACTCTCTCATCTCTTCCCTATGTAGTATACTATGATTAGACATTCTAGGTGCAAGAATAGCTTTTATTCTAGCTTCTTTTTCTCCCATCGGTCTCACTTCCTCAAGATTAAAGAAATGATCTCTAATCTTCATCTGTTTGCGTATTTCACCGACAAGCATCTTTTGAAACTGCACTACTTCTACTCATACCTTTTCTACTTTAAATTGCAATACTATCCTAAAAAGGTTCTCGATAAGGTCATCGGGTTCTACCCTTTCATTGAATATATCTAATATGTAGATGTTGTTATTCTCGTCTTGTCACACAGTAACTATAGCAGAACAATCGGCTGATTGTTTTGTACTAATCGCAGGATCAATATAAGAGTATACTTTCATCTTATTTATATACGCTCATGTATTATCGAATACCTGTCGATATTTATAGTATTTGAACATCTCTTTGGTGAATGTTCAGCTCCCTTCATCATACGGCTCTTGTAGATACAATGAAGCCCAGTCATAAGATCATACTGCTAGCTTCTCTTTTCTCCAAAACTCCTCATCCCATCATTTTAGGTTTCGTTCTATCACATTATGTTGCGGGTCTTCTGCTTGTATCTTTAATACAGTCCATTCTTCTCCCGTTTGTTCTGCCCTCTCTAATAATCGTCATGCAAGATCGTCTTCATGCCAACGAGTACACATTACTATTATAGAGGCGTTAGCATCCATCTTACGAGTAAAGAACGTAGACGTATATCGTTCCTTTACCTTCTCCCTATATACTTCGCTTTCTGCTTCCTCTCTATTCTTTACGGGGTCATCTATAATACCTACGTTAAATCATCTACCAGTTAGAGATCATCACACTCATACAGAATAATATCATCATCATTGTTTCATCTCCCAGTTCCCTCATTCTTTTTTGTCGTCTGATAGTCTACTCTCAGGAAATATAGAATAATATTCAGGTTGCATAACTATTTGTCTTGCTTGTCTACCAAACTGGTTAGCTAGATCAGCACCATACGAACAACAAACAACATTCTTGTCAGGATGTTTTCATAGATACCAAGCAGGGAACATCTTACTAACAAGCTCAGACTTTCCTAATCTTGGAGGACAGAATATCATCACTCTTTTGTTCTCTCATCTCTCTATACTTTCTAATAGGTTTATGATCTGCATGTGTATTGGCTTCTCACCTTGCAATGCACCAAAGCTATAATCAGGATTAACATATTTAACAAAGTGACCCAAGAACTGCCTGGATAACTCCCTCTTTAGAAACTCTACATCTTTCTTTGTTTCGGGTTTCATTAACGCTATGTTAGGTATTGAATTAACAGCTACGCATCTTTTGCCAATAAATTATACACGTTTGTTATCATATATTCCTCTCCGTCATGCTCAATAGTCTGTGTTTCGTGTGATTGAAAGTATACAACATCACCTGGCTTTACGCAGTCTATCTTGTGTACAACTCAGTTGTTGTCTCTATCTCATGGTCATACTGCTACGACCTCTCACTTTACTGGTCTGCTATTAGCTTTGTTGTAATGAACTAATATACCAGACTTAGTCTCTTTATCTTTTTCATATGTTTTAATTACTACATGCATGTGTAATGGTTCTAGCATAGTTAGTGTGTTATTATTCTAAAATAGTTGGTTTGTCTTTCTCCTCCTCTGCCTTTTCTTTTTTTAATTGATACATTTCGATTTTTGCTCAAAGCGTATTATTTCTATTAGTATCTCCTATACCTAGCATCTCTAGGAATAGTTGTTTCTCCTCATTCATATTAGGTCTGAGGATAACATGTTTAGCTCATTTATCTTTCATCTTTTGTAATGTAGATATAATATCGTTTATGTCAGATCGCATACTCATTCGGCTAATGATAAAAGTTCCTCATCAGATAATCCTGCATAAGGGTTTTTACTAGTTACACTAATCTTTTGTTGTGTTCTCTGTAATGCTTTACCTTTTACTTGGTCATATACATAGGTAGCAGCCTT